>LXNI01002212.1_pt1 | contig 14111 bp, 12 predicted proteins | sample 809091 | NCBI WGS metagenome assembly LXNI01 (sample SAMN04870527, study PRJNA318959) | sponge metagenome | biome: 01000161; feature: marine sponge reef; material: water | host: Sarcotragus foetidus | place: Greece: Milos, Mediterranean Sea | collected 2013-05-29 | depth 5-7 m | reverse complement strand
GCTGGAGCTGGTGCCGGTGTTCCGGAGCGGCATCGGGTCCTATTCGGTGACGATCGGCTACCGCGAGACGGGATTGACGATCCTGGCGTCGGCGATGCAGGCCGGGGCAAGGATCGAGGTCAGCGGCAGCGGCCCGGACGGCACCGTGCTCAAGAGGGGCGTCAGGGCGGACAATATCGAATTACGTCTGAAGGAAGGCCGCCAGCGGTTCGAGATGCTCCGGTCGTTCCGGAACGTGCCGGTCGGACGGAGCACGGTAAGGGTGGCGGTCGCGGTCGCGGACGGCAGCGGGACGCAGGTCGCTGAAGTGACGGTCGTGCGGCTGGACGCCGACCTGAAGGATCCGGAAGAACGGCGCCTGTATTTCCGGGCGGCGGCGGTCGCGGGGAAGGCGGCGGCCCTTGCGCGCGCCATCGAGGCGGGTGCGGACGCCGATGCTCCGCTGGCGTTCGGGAAGCAGCGGGCAAGCGCGCTGGTCATCGCGGCGGGCCAGGGGTTCGAAGACGCCGCCGGCGTTGTCATCCGGGCCGGGGCCGATGTGAACGCCGTGAATCACAATCCGGGAAAGAGCGCGCACGGCGCATCCGCCCTGCTGCTCGCGGTCCGTGGCGGACACGAGCAGATTGTCCGGCTGTTGCTGGACGCGGGTGCCGACCCGAACCTGGCCCTGCCGGGTCCCGAGGTGCATCGGAAGCTCGTCGTGGCGGGGGGAACGCCGCTGGTGATCGCGCTCGAAAGGGGGAAGGACCGGATCGTGCGCCTGCTGATCGAGGCCGGTGCGGACGTAAACCGGACCCTGCCCGACGCCGTGACCGGTTCCAACGCAGCATTCTCCGGCGCATCGCCCCTGATGCTGGCCGCCTTCCTGGGGAAGGCGAACGTTGTGGATGCGCTGATCGAGGCCGGCGCCGACGTGAACTACCGGATTCCCGGGGAGAGGCGGGAGGGCGGCCGGAACCCTCAGACGGCGGGCCTGACCGCGCTCAAGGTAGCGTCGGGCCGCGGACACACTGCCATCGCAGACCGGTTGAAGAAAGCGGGCGCGCTGCGGTAGGCGCCGCTCGAACGGATACGCCCGGCGGCCGGCGGGCCGGCTGCTCGGCCTCGGAACGCGGGGCCGGCTATTCGCAGATGACGCGGTCGCCGTCGGCGTAAGGCGTGAAACGGTAGGCCGAATGTGCCAATTGGACACCGTTCGGCATGGCTAACCCGTCAAAATCCTGTTCAAGCGATGGCGTGGCATGTCGATCGTCTGTTTCGAAGAACGGCAATTGAGGCCTGACGCACAATAGATATTCGGGCTTGCGGGCCTTCTGTGTTCGAGCAGGTGGTCAAAATCGACCAACGGGTACGGCGTCGAGGGCGTTTCCGTTGCCACGCTATCGTACCGTCTCCCGCTTGATCACCGGTCAACCTCGGGACTACTGACGCGGACGTCACAGTTTGTGTCCCCTCAAGTGTTCGGCGTGTAGTTTGAACGCTGATCGGCACGCTAGTTCATTGATTTTGCGCAATCCCGTAGGGTCAAGCCCGGATGCCGAACAACATTTGAGGCTCTGCTCGACGAGTCCTCCTCGTTGAAAGCCGCCGGTGTAGGGCGAACCGCCCTGCCACAAGCCAGCCGCAGAAGGACATGCGGTCTACCCTCCTTGCGCTTCACTTGCGGTAGAGGATCTCGCCCCTCCGGGCAATCAGCAGCAGGTCCAGCGACACCGGGTGGAAATAAGCCTCGACCCGTTGTCCTTGTGGGCTGGTGCCGTAGACCTCGTAACAGCCGCCGTCGATCTTGATTCGCCGTATCCGCCAGCCCCGCGCCGAAATCGCTTCCGTCAGTTCCGCTTTCGACTTCCAGCCGTTCTCCGGCCCGGAATCGCACTGCATCCATCCGGTCGCGCTGGCCGGAACGGCGAAGGCGGCAGCAATGACGGCGGCGAAAGCAAAGGCGGCGAGCGGGCGCAGGGGCGGTCTCCCGTTGGAATTCAAGCGATTTCGGCCGGTGTCCGGCGGAAATGCCGGAACACCCGGTAGGCTTCCAGCCCGGCGAGCGGCAGGAAGTGAACCAGCGCCGGGCCAAGATTGTTGTGAACGAAGATCCAGTGCAGCAGGGTCAGGACCGCGGCGGCGTAGACCCAGCGATGGAGCACATACCAGCCGCGACGCAGCTGCCGAAGGGCGGCGTCGTTGCTGGTGACCGCGAGCGGAATGAAGATTGCGAAGGCGGCCCATCCGGTCCAGATGCCGAGGGCGAAGAACTCCGCCCACATGGCGCTCAGCGTCTCCATGTCGACGATGTAGAGCAGGGTATGCAACGCGGCGTAACCGAACGCGGCGACGCCGAGCGCGCGGCGGCGCCGGGCCAGCCACTTCAGCCAGCCTGCTTTCGGGAAGATCAGGCGCAGCGGCGAGATCATCAGAGCGACGATCATGAACCTGGCGGCGAACTCGCCGGTCGGGTGAACCAGGGCCTCGGCCGCAACCGTTCCCGCCGACAGGGACCACAGCATCGGCAAAGCCGGGATCGACAGGATCAGCCAGAAGAAAACCGGATGGGACAGGAATCGCGAGACGATGAACATGGGCGCGCGGCGTTCGGGAGAGCACTAGCCTCTCAACGCCGGCCGTCGCGGACTCCGTCGCGCGACGTTCCCGAATTCAACTGGCAGCGGCCAGTTCGCGCTGGACGGTCCGGTCGAAGCGGTCGAGGGCGCCTTCGAAGCGGCCGAAATGCAGCTCCGCGTTGGCCCCGGAGAGCAGGTGCTCTGGATTCTCTCGCCGATTTCGAAGTCTTCCGACAAGGTGCGCACGGTGATGTCGTGGTTATCCGCTTTGTGGCTTCGCCCAGCCAGCTCGTGAACGGGGCCGCGTGGGATATTATTCTGCTGCCGTTGAGAGCCAGATACCTAACGAGTGTTCGGGCTTGGATCGCTCATCGAATCGGCTTTCAGTTTCCGCCGGCCGGGCAAGGGTCCGGGCTCAACACCAACCAATTCGCTACCGCCCGCGGTCGTGGCCTCGATGGTCTTGCGAAAATCGCGCCGAATCGAATTCAAATGACCGGAAACCGCTGATTTGCTGCGCGCGATATCGCCTCTGGCTACGGCGTCGATGATTCGTGCGTGTTCGTTATACGTCTTGTCGCCGCGCGGTCCGATATTCCAGCTGGCATAGCGGATTATCTGAACCTGCTGGTTGAGACGGGAGTACCAAGCGGCAAGGGCGCCATGCCCGGAAGCGCCGACCAGAATATCGTGAAACCGGCGATCCTGTTCGAAGGCGGTCGCTTGATCCGAGAAACCGCCGTCCTTGCGTAGAGCGCCGATCCGTTCGTTGCATTCCGTCAGTTGCTCGATGAGACCGTCGTTGAGCGCCCCGGCGAGCTTGGCGCGATGCAGCGCTTCGATCTCGATCAGTTCGCGAAGATCGTAGAGTTCTTCCATCTCGGTCCTGGTAAAGCGACGGATGACCGAACCGCGGCGCGGCACGTTGGTCACGAAATTTTCGGCCTGCAGGATGAGCAGTGCTTCCTTGACCGGAATGATGCTGGTGCCAAACTCTTCGGCGAGGTCAGCTGCCCATATGCGATCGCCGGAAACGAGCTTTCCGTCCAGAATTCGTTTCTTCAGCAAACTGACGATTTGGGCGGTCAGGGTCGCCTTCTGGATATCCGGATCGATCGAACTCATGAACCCAATCGCGTCAATGAATCAGTCGGCGTTGCAGCCGTCGGTCATGGTACCACCGAATTTGCTCAAAAAATAAAAAATTTTTTATTTGTAATTTGCAGTCAAATACGATAAAGACCAGGCTGCCCGGGTTGGACACGCACATGACTGGGCAACTGTCCGCAGCACCCCGCCGCGTTCAAAACCATCGGAGGAGCACATGTCTGTCATTTGGAAGCGCATAATGTTCGGCGCCGCAGCGCTTGGCCTGACCGTCGCCGCCGTGGCCGGTTCTGCGACTGCCGCTACGTTGAAATTCGCGCATGTCTACGAGGTCGGCCATCCGCTGCACAAGGCGGCTTTGATGGCGGCGGAACAGATCAAGAAGAGCACCGCCGGCCGACTGGAAGTGAAGGTTTTCCCGGCTTCGTCGCTGGGCAAGGAGAAGGCGCTCAACGAGGCGCAGAGCCTGGGCACCATCGACATCATCTACACCGGCGCCGGTTTTGCAGGGTCGATATACGGGCCGATCTCGATCTCCGATTTTCCGTTCACGCTGCGCAGCCTCGCGCACTGGCGCGCATACGGCCGGAGCGACCTGTTCAGGGAGCTGACGGACGGATTTGCCAAAGCCACCGGCGGAAACCGGATCGTCGCAATCAGCTATTACGGCACGCGCCACGTCACTTCGAAGACGCCGATCATGAAACCGGCGGACATGAAGGGACTGAAAATCCGGGTGCCGAATGCGCCCGCCTATGTGCTGTTTCCGAAAGCGGTGGGCGCCAACCCGACCCCGATGGCCTTTTCCGAAGTCTATCTCGCGCTCCAGCAAGGCGTCGTCGATGCCCAGGAAAATCCGCTGCCGACGATCAAGGCGAAGAAGTTCTATGAGGTTCAGTCCAACATCAACCTGACCGGGCACATCACGAACTCGACGTTTACGATCGTTTCGGGGTTCACGTTCAATAGGTTGAGCAATGCCGACCGCACGGTCGTCGTCAAGGCGCTTAGGGACACGGCAGACTGGGTTACCGCCCAGATCGTCAAGTCCGAGAACGAGCTGGTCGGCTGGTTCCGCGACAAGGGGATCAAGGTCAACGAGATTGACCGGACACCTTTCATGGCGGCCGTGGCGCCGGCTTTGCAGGGCAGGGGAATGCCGTTCAGCGGAGACGTCTACAAACGTCTCCAGGCGATCAAGGACACAAAATAGGTTCGACGGCAGACGCGGACTTCGGACCCGACGGGACCGAAGTTCCGTTCGCCGCTCGGGACGAACCTGCTGCGTGGCAGGCCGAAGACGGATAATGGACCGGTCCGAAGAAGAGGGCGAGGAATGAGCGACACGCCGCAAATCGACAACGGTGCAAGTTCGGGCGAAGTCGAATTCGAAGACATGTCCGACGACATCTCGGACTATCGATCCTACGACATCCCCGTACTGATCGTTTTCGTCGCCTTGCTGTTTATCGTCGGCCTGCAGTTCTTCACGCGTTACGTGCTGAACGACAGCCTGGGCTGGACCGAAGAGATTGCCCGATACCTGCTCATTCTTCTGGGCTTCCTCGGGTCCATCGTCTGCATGCGCAAGAACACGCACATCAATCTCGAATTCTTCTACCGCTACGTTCCGCGCGCCTCGATCAAGCCCCTCGTGTTGTTCGTGGACGCTCTGATGACCGCGTTCTTTGCGTATGCCGGGATCCTGGCAATCGAGCTTGCCCAACGGACCAGCGCGCAAATGATGGTGTCGGTCGAAATTCCGAAAGCCGTCATCTACTACACCGTTGTCGGCGCCTGTTTCGCCATGGCCCTGCTCGGCGCCATCCGGATGGTCCGGACTTTCGGATCTACGCCTGACCTGGTGGCCGCAGAGAAGATCGAACACATAGAATAGGAGGCGGAGATGGCTCTGACTGTTCTTTTCGTTGTTCTCGGCGTCCTTCTCGTCATCGGCGTTCCGGTTGCGGTTTCGTTAGGGGTCGCCTCACTGGTCTATATCCTGATCGCCGGACTGCCCGAAGTCGTCCTGATTCACAACATGATCAACGGGATCGACAGTTTCCCGCTGCTGGCGATCCCGTTCTTCATCCTTGCCGGGCACTTGATGAACACGGCCGGGATCACCACGAAGATCTTCGCCTTCGCGCGGGCGCTGGTCGGCTGGATGCACGGCGGCTTGGGCCATGTGAATGTCGGCGCCAGCGTCATCTTCGCCGGCATGTCCGGCGCCGCTGTCGCCGACGCTGGTGGCCTGGGCAACGTCGAGATCAAGGCGATGCGCGACGCCGGGTACGACACGGACTTCTCGGTCGGCATCACGGCCGCATCTTCGACCATCGGCCCGATTATTCCGCCGTCCTTGCCGCTCGTCATCTTCGGTGTCATGGCGTCGGCTTCGATCGGCGAGCTGTTCGCAGCCGGACTTGTCCCCGGACTCTTGATGGCCCTTTCGTTGATGGTCATGGTGGCCGTCTATTCGCGCCGCCGCAGCTATCCGCGCGACGCGGCATTCGATCTTTGCCGCCTCTGGACGACGCTAAAGTCCGCGTTCTTCCCGCTGCTCACACCGATCATCGTGGTCGGCGGCATTGTCACCGGCGCCTTCACACCGACCGAAGCAGCGGTTGCCGCCGTCGCTTATTCCCTGTTTCTGGGCCTGGCAGTGTACCGCAGCCTGAACTGGCGGCACCTCATCCGCGTTTCGTTGGACACGATCGAAACCTCGGCGGCCATCCTGATGATCGTGGCGGCTGCAACCATCTTCGCCTGGATTCTGACGGCCAATCAGGTTGCCACGCTGCTCGGCGACTCGCTGCTAGTGCTGACCGAAAACCGGATAATTCTCCTGCTGATCATCATGGCAATCGTGCTGCTGATCGGCATGTTCATGGAAACGATCGCCGCAATCACGATTCTGGTTCCCGTTCTCATGCCGATCGCCGCCAAGGTCGGGATCGATCCGGTGCATCTGGGAATAATCGTAATTCTCAATCTGATGATCGGTCTGCTGACACCGCCTGTTGGGATGGTGCTCTATGTTCTCTCCGACGTTGCCGGGGTGCGCTTCGAGCAATGCGTCAAGGCGACAATGCCGTTTCTTGTACCGCTGGTGATCGTGCTGCTGGCTATCACATTCTTTCCGCAATTGGCGCTGTGGCTGCCGACCGCGATCTATCGCTGAGCGACCGCAGCATGGCCGTGATCGAAGCGATCGGCACCAGGCTGTTCCGGGTGCCGCTCAAGGAAACGCTAAGCGACGCCCGGCACGGCGACCATACGCATTTCGAATTGGTGACCGCCACGATCAGGCTGAACGACGGCCGGACAGGCACGGGGTACACCTATACCGGCGGCAAGGGCGGTCGGGCGATCGGGTCCCTGATCGACCACGATCTGACGCCGTACCTTCGCGGCCGGTCGCCGGACGACACGGACGCTCTCCACGACGGAATGCAGTGGCATATCCACTATGTCGGCCGTGGCGGCATCGCCGCCTTCGCGATCTCCGCTGTCGATATCGCCCTGTGGGACCTACGCGGAAAAGCACTCGGCAAGAGTCTTTCTATCATGGCGGGCGGCGCCGGCAAAACGTCCGCTGCCTATTGCGGGGGAATCGATCTCAATTTCACGACCGAGAAACTGTTGAGCAACGTCCAGAGCTACCTCGACCGCGGCTTCGGCGCCGTGAAGATCAAGGTCGGGCGAGAATCGCTTGCAGACGATATCTCGCGAGTCGCAGCCGTGCGTCAGCTAATCGGTCCGGACGCTGCGTTCATGGTGGATGCCAACTATGCCATGACGCGCGAACAGGCCATCCGCGCTGCGAGAGCGTTCCGCGAGTTCGACATTCTCTGGTTCGAGGAGCCGATCATACCCGACGACTATCGAGGTTATGCGGCCATAGCGGAAGCGACCGGTGTCCCCTTGGCAATGGGCGAGAATTTGCACACGATCCACGAATTCGAGCACGCTCTTGAGCAGGCCGCCCTGTCCTATATTCAGCCCGATGCATCGAATTGCGGTGGTATCACGGGCTGGCTTCGGGTCGCCGAACTGGCGCGCCGCTGCGGCATTCCCGTGTGCAGCCACGGCATGCAGGAACTGCATGTCAGCCTCCTGGCCGGGCAGTCGAACGCCGGGTGGCTGGAAGTGCACAGTTTTCCGATCGACGAATACACCCTCAGCCCCTTGGTGCACGAAAAGGGCGTTGCGGTGGCGCCGGACGTGCCCGGAATCGGCGTGACGTTCGACTGGGAGAAACTCGCCCCCTATGCTGCAGAAAAATCGTGAAGCGTCTGCAGGGAAAACTCTGCGTGGTGACGGCCGCCGGTCAGGGGATCGGGCGGGCAACCGCAGAACGCTTCGCGGCCGAAGGCGCGCGGGTCATCGCAACGGATATCGATTCCAGGTTGCTTGAATCCCTGAACTGCCCGCAGACCGCCGTCCTGGATGTGACCGACAGCAGCGCGGTTCGCCGCCTCGCGGAACGCACCGGGACCATCGACGTGCTGTTCAACTGCGCCGGCGTCGTCCATGCCGGCACCATCCTCGACAGCGATGAAACGGACTGGGATCGCGCGTTCGATATAAACGTAAAGTCGATGTACAAGACGATCCGCGCCTTCCTTCCCGGGATGCTCGATGCCAAGCGCGGCTCGATCGTCAATATGGCGTCGGTCGCTTCCTGCGTGAAGGGTGTGGCCAATCGCTTCGTATATTCCGCGTCGAAAGCTGCGGTCATCGGGCTGACCAAGTCCGTCGCCGTCGATTTCGTGGCCCACGGCATCCGATGCAACGCGATTTGTCCGGGAACGGTCGATTCACCGTCTCTGCACGACCGGCTTCGGGCGACCGGAAACTACGAAAATGCGAAGACCGAGTTCTCCGCCCGGCAGCCAATGGGCCGCTTCGGCAGCACCCAGGAGATTGCCGCGCTGGTTGCCTACCTCGCAAGCGACGAGGCGGGGTTCACGACCGGCCAGATCCACATCGCCGACGGTGGCTGGGCGAACTGAGCCGAAAAGATAAGGTCGGATTCCGTCAAATGAAACTATTTCGCTACGGAGCCCCAGGCGACGAAAGCCCCGGGCTGATCGACGCCGATGGCCGGCTGCGCGATCTGTCCGGCACCGTGCAGGACATCGACCCTGAACTTCTGGCCGACCTTTCTGCACTGAAGGAGATCGATCCGACATCTCTGCCGATAGTCGAAGGAACTCCACGGTTCGGCCCCTGCGTCGCCGGCGTCGGTAAATTCATCTGCATCGGATTGAACTACTCGGACCATGCAGCTGAGACCGGTCATGACGTTCCACCTGAACCGGTGATTTTCATGAAGGCGACATCGGCTATCTGCGGCCCTGGCGATAAGGTGATTTTACCGCGCGGCTCTGAGAAAACCGACTGGGAGGTGGAACTCGGCGTAGTGATCGGAAAAGCCGCAAAGTATGTCCGCAGGGTCGACGCTTTAGACCATGTCGCCGGCTATTGCGTGGTTAACGATGTCTCGGAACGTGCGTTTCAGAACGAGCGGCACGGGCAATGGACCAAGGGAAAATCCTGCGACAGTTTCGGCCCGATCGGCCCATGGCTCGTGTCCGGAGACGAGATCGCCGATCCGCAACGCTTACGCCTGTGGTTGGACGTCAACGGAAATCGCAGGCAGGACGGTTCGACGGAAACCATGGTCCATACTGTAGCCGATCTGGTTTCGTATCTGAGCCTGTTTATGACGCTTCATCCCGGCGACATCATTTCGACGGGCACGCCGCCCGGTGTCGGCCTGGGTATGAATCCGCCGACATTTCTCAGGGCGGGCGATGAGATTGCGCTCGGCATCGAGGGATTGGGCGAACAGCGCCAGCTTGTCGTAGCAGACCGGTAATGCCTGAACCGGGGCTTGGACCAGACAAGGGATGACAGCGATGAATGCCAATAATTCGATCAAGCTCAGTGGCTCCGACAATGTCGCGGTTGTTCTGGATGACGTGGCGAAGGGCGAGATGGCCAATCCGGTGGCGATTACGGCCCGGGAAGCAGTTCAACGCGGGCACAAGATGGCCGTCGCGCCGATCGGGCCGGGTGAGGCAATTGTAAAGTACGGTCAGATTATCGGCTTTGCGTCTGAGAGAATCGCACCTGGGCAGCATGTTCATGTGCACAATGTGTCGATGGGTTCGTTCGACCGCGAATACGCATTCTGTTCGGCAGCGAAGCCGACCGAGACGATTCCAGAGAAAGACCGCACGAATTTTCGAGGGTATCGCCGGCAGGATGGGCGCGTCGGTACCCGCAATTATGTCGGCATTGTCACCTCCGTGAATTGTTCCGCCACGGCAGCCCGACAGATAGCCCGAGAGATCGAAAAGCGGGGAATCCTGGAAGATTTTCCGAATGTCGACGGCATCGTGCCGATCGTGCACAGCGCCGGGTGTTGCGTCGCCAGCGATGGCGAAGCGTTCTACAAGCTGCAACGAACCCTCTGGGGCTACGCGCGACACCCGAACTTTGCATCGGTCATGATGCTTGGCCTTGGCTGCGAGGCAAACCAGATACCGCTTTTGCTCGAGGTGATGGGCAATCCGTCTGAAGAAACCTTCCACTACACCACGCTGCAGGAAGAGGGCGGGACGCGTAGAGCGGTCGAAGAGGGCGTAGCCTGGTTCGAGAATATCCTGCCGCGCGCGAACGGCGCAGCCCGCGAAACGTTGCCGGCTTCGGAACTGACGGTAGCGCTACAGTGCGGAGGTTCGGATGGCTATTCCGGGCTTACGGCCAATCCTGCGCTCGGGGTCGCTGTCGACACATTGGTGCGCCATGGCGGCACGGCCGTGCTGGCGGAAACGCCTGAAATATATGGCGCCGAACATCTGCTGACGCGCCGCGCAGTTTCGAAGGAGGTGGGCGAGAAACTGATCGCCCACATACATTGGTGGGAAGAATACGCCGCCATGCATGGCGGCAACATGAACAACAACCCAACTCCGGGAAACAAGGCAGGCGGGCTGACCACAATTCTCGAAAAGTCGCTAGGCGCCGTCGCCAAGGGCGGCTCTACCGATCTGGTCGGGGTCTATCGTTATGCCGAACCTGTCGTAAACAAGGGCTTCGCCTTCATGGACAGCCCCGGGTACGATCCCTGTTCGATAACAGGTCAGGTAGCATCAGGGTGTAATCTGGTCTGTTTCACGACGGGCCGCGGATCCTGCTATGGAAACAAGCCTGTCCCCTCGATCAAACTCGCAACCAACACGCCCATGTACAACCGTATGGTTGAGGACATGGACATAAATTGCGGCACTATAATCGACGGCGATGAAACTCTCGAAGAAGTCGGACAGCGGATTTTCCGGAAAATGATCGACTACGCTTCCGGCGAAAAAACGAAATCCGAGGAACTCGGGGTAGGAGACGCGGAATTCGTACCGTGGCAGACATGGGCGCAAATGTAGTGAGCGCAGGCCGTGAGGCATTTTGGTCGGAAGCCCGCGGGCGGTAGAGGTGAGCCACAAATCGTAGTGGAGTGATAGCCAATTTCAATCGAATCAAGCAGCACGAAGTCGCTCCCGTTTCAGGGCGCGTCGGGGGGTGTAGCTCGGCGTGTGCGTTGAACGCCGATCGGCAGGCTAACCCGTTGATTGTTCGCATCCCCATAGCGTCAAGTCCGGGCGCCGAATACCAAGCTTCCTTTCAATCGACGTGGAATATTGACCCTCAGAGAGGCTGGATGGAGATTGTCCGGTAGTTCATGGGGGTGCCTGTGGGCCTACTGGAGCAACCGGACTGTGGGCTTGGCCGGTGCCGGGTCACGAGCGGTGTTTGAAGCGCCAACCGCTGTCGTTAGCGAAATACGGGCCGTTGCCCGGACCACAGTACAGGCCGCAGTCGCGCCGGGCTGCCATGGCCACGGATCGTTATTAGGCGTCCTGCCGCCAGTTCTCGCCCAGGATATCGTCCGCGATACTGTCCGATATCCGGATCGCGACCTGCCGCACGGAGTCGTCCGCCAGGTGGGCATAGCGCGCCGTCGTCTCGACCCGGCTGTGACCGAGCAGCCGGCCGATCGCCGGCAGGGTCTCGCCCAGCGCCAGGGCACGGGACGCGAAGCTGTGCCTGAGGTCGTGCAGGCGCACGTCGCGCAGGTCGGCCCGCGCGCGGACCTTCTGCCAGGGACGGTCCAGGTTACAGACATGCTGCCCGGTGCGGCCGGCGATGACAAAGGGATTGCCCGGCATCCGGGGAATACCGGCCAGCACGTTCACTGCCTCTGGCGACAGCGATACCGTCCGGGCGCCGGTCTTGCTGTCGCGCAGGCGAATCTCGCTTTGGTCCAGGTCGACCGCGTCCCAGCGCAGAGTCAGGATCTCGTTGCGCCGGCAGCCGGTCAGCATGAGCAGGCGCAGCGCCGCTGCGGCATGGACGGCAATTTCGCCGTTGGCTTCCATCTCGTCCAGTGTCCTGCCCAGGCGGCGGAACTCCGGCTCGGTCAGGAAGCGCTCGCGCCGGCGCGGGCGGTATTTCCGGATCTGCCGGCACGGGTTGCTGCCCGCCGGCACCGCGCCCCGGTCCTCGGCCGCCCGGTAGATGCGCGCCAGCAGGTCGACCGCCTGGTTGGCCGTCGTCGGCCGGTCCCGAAGCGCTTCGTGGAATGCCCCGACCCGGGCCCGGTCCAGGGCGAGGGCGGACAGCTTGCCGAAGGCGGGCAGGATGTGCTTCCCGATCGCGAACCGGTAGGCCGCCGCCGTCGCCGGCTTGCAGCGCGCCGCGACATGGTCGTCCAGGAACCGCTGCGCCAGGTCTTCGACCGTCGGCCCGTTGGCCTGCCGGACCGGCAGGGGCTCCGGCACCGGGTCCTCGCCGGCCTTGATGCGGGAGACGATGAGGGCGGCCCGGCGCCGGGCTTCCTCGGCGGTGACGACGCCGTGCCGGCCGATGGCGATCCGCCTGGCCGGCTTGCCGCCGGCCCGGGTCTGCACGACATAGGTCTTGCCGCCGTTCGGATAGACCCGCACGCCGAAGCCGCTGAGTTCGCTGTCCCAGAACACGGTGTCCTTCTCGACCGTCAGCGCGTCGACCGTGCGCTTGGAAATCGTGCGCGTCTTGAGTACTGCCATCGTCCGTACTCTCCCGGGGTCAGGCCGCGTCGGACGCCAGGATGGCCTTGCCGATGCTGCCGCCGACCCGGGCGGCCGACGCCTTCTCGCTGTCCCGGGACAGATGGGCGTAGCGCGCCGTCGCGCTCACCGTGGCATGGCCGAGCAGCCGGCCGATCATCGGCAGGCCGGCGCCGAGCGCCAGGGCGCGCGAGGCATAGCTGTGACGCAGGTCGTGGAGCCGCACATCCTCCAGCCCGGCGCGCGCCCGCAGAGGAATCCAGGCCCGGTGGATGGCCCCTATACGCTGTCCCGGCCTGCGGCCGGCGATCACCCAGGGATTATCCGCGAGACGAGGAATCCCGGCCAGCACCGCCTCGATGGCCGGGGTCAGCGGCACGCGCCGGGCGCCGGCCTTGGTGTCCTTCAGCCGCAACTCGCCGGCGACGCGGTCGACATCGTCCCATTGCAGGGTCAGGATCTCGTTCCTGCGGCAGCCGGTCAGCAGCAGCAGGCGGATCGCCGCGACGGCGACAGGATTCTCCGAGCCGTCCTTCTCGGCCTCGGCCAGCACCCGGCCGAGCCGGCGGTACTCGTCGCGCGACAGGAAACGCTCGCGCGGCGTCTCCTTGTAGCGCCGCACCCCGCGGCACGGATTGCTCCCCGGTGCAACCAGGTCCCAGGCTTCGGCCAGCCGGAACATGGCCGACAGCACCGCCAGGGTCCGGTTGGCCTGGGTGGGCATGGCGGAGAGGCTGTCGTGCAGGGCGACGACATGGCGCCGCTCGACCGCCGAGACCGCAAGGCCGCCCAGCGCCGGAACGATATGCTTGCGCACGATCAGGCCGAAGCTGTCCCTGGTGTTGACGCTGCAGTTCACTTCCACATGCGCGCGCAGGAACCGCTCGGCGAGACCAGCAACGGTCGGTTCCGGCTCCGGCGCAACCGGAACGGGATCCTCGCCGCGCTTGATGCGGTCGATGACGGCCGCCGCCTCGCGGCGGGCCGCATCGGCCGTGATCTCGCCATGCCGTCCCAGGGTGACCCGCTTCGGCCCGGCCGGCCCCCGGGTCTGGACGCAGTAGACCCGGCGGCCGGTGCGATACACCCGGACGCCGAATCCCGGGAGGTCCGAATCCCAGAACACCGAATCGCGGCCTTCCGCGACCAGCGCCTCGACGCTACGCTTGGTGAGCCTGAGGGGGGTCTTTCCGGGCACGTCCGTCTCTGTAATGCTTCCGTTCTCAGGTGATGGATGGTGATTTCAGCGATTGAGCGTTCGCTTCCAGTCTCGTCTCAGCGGCCGCAGCCAGATGTCTCTTTTCGGCTGGGCGCGCTTCATGTGCGTGTC
>LXNI01002211.1_pt1 | contig 14123 bp, 9 predicted proteins | sample 809091 | NCBI WGS metagenome assembly LXNI01 (sample SAMN04870527, study PRJNA318959) | sponge metagenome | biome: 01000161; feature: marine sponge reef; material: water | host: Sarcotragus foetidus | place: Greece: Milos, Mediterranean Sea | collected 2013-05-29 | depth 5-7 m | reverse complement strand
AGTACACAGGTGTTGCGGTCCTCCCAGTCCATGAGCCGGGTGAGGAGCTCCACGCCGATCACGAGCACCCGGCGGCCGTCCGCGAGGGCCCGCGAGCGCGCGATGTCCAGCGCCAGTACGAACCCCGCGCAACCGCTGCCGCCCAGGTCGTAGCACGGGATGTGGCCGGCGCCGAGACGAGTCTGGACGTACGCCGCCGTATCGGGGATGAAGACCTCGGGCGTGTCGGTCGCGAGGACGATTTCGTCGATATCCGCGGGCTTGAAGGCACCGTCGGCCAGAGCTGCCCGCGCCGCAGCCAGCGCCAGATCGGCCGTACTCTCCTCATCCCCCGCAATTCGGCGCGTGCGTATGCCTGTGCGCGCCACGATCCACTCGTCCGAGGTGTCGACGTACTCGGTCCATTCGTCGTTCGTCATGACGCGCTCGGGCAGGTAGATGCCGAGGCCCAGCAGGCCGATGGGATGCTGGTTTCCGGTGCCTGGCTGGTCCACTTTGCCCTGGTCCTGGTGAGTGACCGCGTAAATGGAGTAGTTCGAAGATTCGCAGGAATCGTGCGTGCCAAGCTACCGGCTTGCCCCCGGCGTAGCGCAACCCCCAGCTTCGTGTTGATCCAGACCCCCCCACGGAGACACCCATGTACCGCATCGCCACCGCCACACTGGCCCTCACCCTCGCGACCCTCGCCCCCGCCCCCGCCTCCCCCCAGTCCTCGTCCCTCGTCTCCCCCGACGGCACCGTCGACTGGAACCGCTTCTACACGGCCGCCGAGACCAACCAGATCCTGCGCGAGTTCCACGCCCTGTACCCCGATCTTACCGAACTCCACCAGGTCGGCGAGAGCTACCGCGGCCAGCCCCTCATGGTCATCACCATCACCAACGAGGCCACCGGCCCCGCGGCCCACAAGCCCGCGCTCTACGTCGACGGCGGCATCCACGCGGGCGAGCTGACCGCCTCGTCCGTCGCCACCCACCTGATCGGCCACCTCCTCAACGGTTACGGCTCCGACCCCCGCATCACCACCCTGCTCGATCTCCGCGCCTTCTACATCCGTCCCAAGTTCAACCCCGACGGCTCCGACCTCGCGCTCATTTACGACCAGTCGCTGCGCAGCACCACCCACCCCGTCGACGACGACGAGGACGGCACCGCCGACGAGGACCCCGCGGACGACCTGGACGGCGACGGCTGGATCACGCAGATGCGCTACCGCGACGATGAAGGCGACTGGACGCTCCACCCGGACGACGACCGCATCCTGGTACGCGATCCCGAACGGCAACTCCCCGGGCCGCGCTATTCGACCATGCGCGAGGGCATCGACAACGACGGCGACGGCGCCATCAACGAGGACGGCATCGGCGGCATCGACATGAACCGCAACTTTCCGCGCAACTGGGAGCGCGTGCACAAGCAGCCGGGCGCGGGGGACTATCCGCTCTCGGAGCCCGAGACGCGCGCGGCGGCCGAGTTCATCAACGCGCACCGGAACATTACCGGCATCGTGCACGGGCACACTTCGGGCGGGTTCGTGTACCGTCTCCCATCCGCGTCCGCCCCGTCGCTCTTCCCGCCCATCGACCTGTCCCTAATCATCCACTTGGGCGAGGAGTACACCCGCTCGACCGGCCGCCCCGTGGTGCCGAGCGCCACGCATCCCACCGAGCACCGCTACGGCACGCTGATCTCGTGGGGCTACTGGGACCACGGCGTGATCGGGTGGGTGCCCGAATTCTCGCCCGGCCCCGAGGCGTGGGTGACCGACTACGACGGCGACGGCGAGATCAGCCAGGCCGAGCAGCACCGCTTCAATGACGAGGAGCTGGGCGGACGCTACTTCTCGGACTGGACCGCCTTCGACCATCCGCAGCTGGGCGCGGTCGAGATCGGCGGCTGGCACTCGAAGTTCTGGGGACAGAATCCCCCGCCCGAGTTCCTGGAGGAGGAGACCGTTCAGCAGCTGCCGTGGATCCTGTACCTGGCCGAGCAGGGCCCCCTGATCACGGTGGGCGATCCGGTGGTGACGGCGCTGGGTGACGGTACCTTCCGCGTGGAGGCGACGGTGACGAACACGGGATTCCTGCCCACGAGCGTGACGGATCGGGGGGCGGTGGGGCGGGAGCGACCGGATGGGCGGATCGACCGACAGGTGGTGCGCTCGCCGGCGGTTACGCTGACGTATCCGGGGCTGGAAATCGTGGAGGGGACTGCCCGCGCGGTGATTCCGCATCTGGCGGGGTCGAATCCGTTCCTGGAGGCGGTGACGGAGTCGTCGCACACGGTGACCTGGGTCGTGCGCGCGACGGGCGGGGAAAGGGCGGTGCGGGTCACTGCCGAGTCGGACAAGGGGGGAACGGTGCGGTCGGGGTGGGTGCCGGTGCGATGAGGGCGGCTGATCTCACCGGCAGGACGACGCCGTGGTCACCGAGCAGGGCGTGGAGTGGCTCTACCCGGTGACCCCCGGCGGGTCCTGTTGATTCGGTGAGGGTTACTTCCGTCCCTTCGCGGGAAACACCATCACTCTGATCGGGACCTGCAGGATATCGCCCCGAAGGTCGACCGCCGCACCGCGCGGCAGCGCCTTGCCCGACATACCCGCAATGGACAGCGAGTAGGGCTCGGCTTCGGCCGGGTTCGTTTCGTAGCCAAGGTCGTACAGCGACTCGATCGTGATCAGGCTCATTGGCTGGGAGCTACCCGTTAGGAAGGGCGTCATCAACTCGTCCTCGAAGACGGATTCCCTCCAGTGGGAATCGGCCGACCCCAACTCGGCTCCATTCTCGACCGGCACCTTCGCGCCCATGTAGCCCATCCCTCCCGCCGCGTCAAAGGCCGGAATCGTCAGGGGCCCCACGAAGTGCGTGTCGGCGTCGGGCTTGTTGGGCAGAGAGGGATTGCGAAACCGGTCGTGGAGCTCCCATATCTCGGGAACAAATCCGAGAGCGTGCGCGAGTTCGTGGGTGGCCACCGACGGGAGCACACCAGCGGTCTCCATCTGGGCGACATCATCCTCGTCAAGGATGACAGTGCTGAGGACGGGTTGCAGGTACCCGGTTGCGCCGGTAAACGGGTATTGCCGGATATAGCAAGGGGCCGCGGCGCCGACGGCACCCCCCACACCATCGATCGAATCAATATCGATGAATACCCTGATATCGTCCACGACATCGCTGACCTGCGGTGAGTTCGGCCCGCACGATCCTGGCGCTAAGGGAGCATTTGTGAAGTTCGCATCCCAATTGAGGTCTCTTGTGAGCACCGCCTCCCACCGCTCGGCGGCTTGTCTAACGATGTTCTTCTGCGAATCGGTTCCGCCGCTCACGAATACCACCTCGAGGTCAAACGGCTCCACGGGGTGGCCACCGATCGTGACTTCCAGGGTCGACGGCCCGAAGGCCGAAAACGCGTGGACCGCAATGTGGTAGGTACCCGCCCGTGTGGGCACCAGCTGGCAAGCCTCGTTGGCATCCTGGTTGCCGCTAAAACAGCGGTACTCGTAGTGGTGTCCCGGGCGTTCGGCGTAGTGCACAAACAGGTCCGCGTCCCCCGTGCCGCCGGACACCCGAACGTTCAGCGCCTCGTCCGACGCCTCCTCGATATCGATACGGTAGAGCAAAACCGGACCCCCCGAGGTTGAAGAGACATCCACGGATTCACCCAACGAAATCACCTTCTGGTCCGCGACGAAAATCAACCGGGAGGCCGAATTGTTGCCCCGGTCCCATTCGTCGAGTTCGCCATCCGGATCCAGCATCAGCTCGATCGTGCGCCTTCCGACCTCGAACGGCCCCAAAGTCACCTCGACCGTGGTTGAGTCATCGGATTCCAGCTGGTCGATCTCCAGCGTCTCCGCGATTTGTCCGTCGACGCTGACCGCCACATTGAAAGAGCCCGGCGTCGCGCCATCCCCGAGGTTGACGATCTCGGCCGTCACGTCGAGGGTCTCCAGAACGGTCGTTTCCTCCCGCGAGAACGTCACGGTTGCGAACTCCAGATCCGGCATGGGCGGATCGGCCGTAGCCGTGGCCCTGAACCGGATGCTGGCGTCACCCGAAAACGCCACGAGCGACTGCATGCGAAGGTCGACCCCCAAGGTCCACTCCGTCGACGCCATGCCGTCCGCGTCGGTCTCCACCATGGTTTCGCTCACCGAGCCATGCCCCTCATCCGGCAGGAAGGTGACCGGGACCCCCTCGATCGCGGTCCCGCCCTGGTCTTCAATCCGCACGACCACCGGTTCGGCCAGTGCAGTCCCCCTGACCGCCTCCTGCTCGTCGCCCGACACCATCTCCAACTTCGCGGGCGCCTGCGCAACCTCCACCGACGCCGTCCCGCTCGCCTGTCCGGAGGTGGCGGTCAGCGTTCCGGTACCATTCGCGGCAGCCGTAACCGTCGCGTTGGATCCGCTCCCGTCCACCGTGAAAACCGCCGCGTCCGAACTCGACCAGCTCACCGTCGCGTTCTGCATCACCCTGCCGTTCTGATCACGCACCACGGCCGTGAAGCCCTGCACGGCGTTGATCGAGGTCATCGTCGCCGACTCGGGCGAGATTGCCACCGTAGCGGGGACGGGATCCTCCACAACCGTGCCGTCGTCGCCGCCGCCGCAACCAGTGATCGTCACGCACGACAGCGCAACCACCGCCAGTCCTGCTCTCCGTGTGCCTCTCTTCGTCTTCATCCTGTTTCCTCTCTCCATGGGTTTCGAAGGCGATGTAAACTACAGTTTACAACATGTCATGTTTACTATACTATCTGCGACCGACCAGAGGCGGCGTCTCGTCACCTCCCCTCAGGATGGATAACCTTCACCACCCGCCCCGTCTTCCGGTCGAGCCCCCTGATCGGGATCCGGGCGATATCGTTGCCCAGGTAGATCGCCGGCCCGCCGGGCCTGGCAATCCCCGCCACCCCACCCACCGACAGACCGAACGATTCCGCCTCCTTGAGGTTGATCTCGTACCCGATCTCGTAGAGGGACTCCAGGGTGATGGCGCTCATCGGCTGACCACCCGACACGAGGAACGGGGTCATGAGCTCGTTTTCGAACACGGTCTGCCGCCAGTGACCATCGGCCGATCCCTCGAGCCCCGAATTCTCCACGGGCACCTTGTGGCCCGCATATGCGGAACCCCCAGCACCGTCAAAGGCAGCGATCGTCAATGGACCCTCGAAGTGCGTGTCCTCGCTGGGCCTATTGGGAACCGACGGATTGCGGAGCCGGTCGTGGTCGTCCCAAAGCGTCCCGAACCCGAAGACATGAGCCATTTCGTGGGTCACGACCGACAGCAATACACCCAGGTTCTCCATCCGTGCCACATCGTATTCGTCGAGCAGTATGAAGCCTCTGAGCACCTCGCCACGGATGGTGTCCCGCTGCTGGCTGTCAGGAGCCTGGAAGACTGAAATCCTGAAGCTGCAAGGGGACGCCCGCCCGACAATGTTCCCTTCACTGCCACCCGGGCCGTCGATCGAATCGATTGTCACGTAGACGCGCGTGTCGTCGATCACGTCGTTCACCCCGGGTGATCCGGACCCGCAGCTGCCTGCCGCGGCGGGGTTTTGGGAATAGTCCAGATCATCCGCACCCCGACCCATCACCGCCTCCCACCGCTCGGCAGCCTGTCTGATGATGTCGTCCTGAGAGCTGGTGCCGTTCTGCAGGAACACCAGGTCGACGTCGTAGGGCTCGACCTCCTTCCCACCGACCGTGACCTCCAGCCTCGAGGGACCGAATGCGGTGTACGCATGGACCGCGATGTGGTAGGTGCCCACGCGGGTCGGCACCAGCTGGCAGAACTCGTCCGACGCGGCGTTGCCGCTGGGGCAGCGGTACTGGTATTGGCGGCTGGGCCGCTCCCCGAAGTGGACGAAGAGGTCCGCGTCTCCCGACCCGCCCGAAAGCTCGACGTTCAGTGCCTCGTCGGACGGTTCCGTGATCTCGACCCGGTACAGGAGTACCTCGTTCACCGTGCTGGACGAAACGGTCACCGGACTGTTCAGACCGATCAGCCGCTGTTCCTGGACCCTGATCGACCTGGTGGCCGAGTTGTTGCCCTCCTGCACTTCCTCGATTTCACCATCCGGATCCACTGTCAGCTCGATTGTGTGGTTCCCGCTCTGGAACGGGCCCGCGGTGATTTCCAGGGTGGTGGAGCTGTCGGGTTCGAGGCGGGCGACCGAGACCGTTTCCAGCGTCGTGCCGTTCAGATCGAGGCGCACCGGGAAGGTCGTCGGCGTCGCACCCTCGCCGTTGTTGGCGATCTCGGCCACGATGTCGAGCGTCTCCGCCGTAGCAAGCTCGCTGCGCGACAGAGTCAGGTTCGCGAGCACCAGATCCGGCAACGGTCCCTCGACCTGGGTGCCGCCCCCGTCGCACCCAGCCATCGCGGCCAGGAGCAGCACGCTTGCGGCAAGTCCCGAATTCCGTCTGATATTCGCCACCTTGTTCATCTTTCGCTTCTCCTTCAAGGATTGGAGCGTTCATGCATGGTACCTGCTTCGGGATCCCCTCGATCAAGGCAACGCCCTCGCCCGATCACTTCCCCCTCCCCACCCCCATCCTCAACACCCTCACCGGCCACGCCGCCACATCGTCCCCCAGATCGATCACCACCCCCCCCGTCCCCCTCGCCCGCACGCTGCTCACGACAAACGCATCCGCCGCCCCCAAATTCACCTCATACCCAATGTCATACAGCGACTCGATCGTGATCAGACTCAGCGGCTGCGCATCGCCCGTCAGCAACGCCGACATCAACTCGTCCCCGAACACGCTCTCCCGCCAATGCGAATCGGAGAAACCCGCCGTTCCGCCATTCTCGAGGGGCACCTTCGCGCGCATGTACGGCGCACCCCCCGCGGCATCGAACGCGGTAACCGCCAGCGGCCCGTCGAAGTGCGTATCGGCGCCGGGGCTGTCCGGCAGGGACGGGTTCCGCAGCCGGCCGTGTCGCTCCCAGACCGCGGGAACGAAGCCGAGCGCGTGCGCCATCTCGTGGGTGACGAACGACTCGAGCATTCCCGCGGACTCCATCTGGACGGCATCGGCCTCGTCGAGGACCAGGGCGGCGAGGGTGGGTTGCAGCCAGATTCCCTCGGCCCCCTCGAGCGGATAGGGACGCACCCAGCATGGGCCCGCCTGCGCCATCGTGTTCCCGGGCCCGTCGATCGCGTGGATCGTGACGAAAATGCGGATGTCGTCGACCTCGTCGGTCACCTCCGGCGAGCCCGGCCCGCACGTTCCGGCGGGCACCCGGTCGAAGGCGCCGTGGTCCCAGTCGAAGACGTCGCGCGCGATCACGGATTCCCACCGCTCGGCCGCCCGGGCCAACGCGCTCTCCTGCTCGCCGGTTCCGCCGTCCAGGATCACCAGTTCGATGTCGAACGGATCCACGGGTTTCCCGCCGACGGTCACCGTCAGCGTGGACGGGCCGAAGGGCGTGAAGGCGTGCACCGCGATGTGGTAGGTTCCCGCGCGGGCGGGGGCCATCTGGCACAGTTCGTCGGCGCCCGTGTCGACGCCGAAGCACCGGTACTGGTATCGATAGCCCGGCCGCTCGTCGTAGTGCCCGAAGAGGTCGGCGTCTCCGGAACCGCCCGAGAGTTCAATGTTGAGAGCCTCGTCCGACGCCTCCGGCACCTCGACCCGGAAGAGGAAGACCTCGCCCACCGTCGAGGATTCCAGGGTCACCGGCTCTCCCAGCCCGATCGAGCGCTGTTGCACCACGGTCAGGGTCCCGGCGGCCGAGTTGTTCTCCTCCTCCCACTCCACGATCCCGTTCTCCGCATCGATTTCCAGACCGACCTGCCGCGAGCCCAGCTCGAGCGGGCCCAACATGAAGGTCACGGTCTCGGCGGTACCCGGCGGGATCTGGTCGATATGCAGCGTCCGAAGCGTCGCCCCGTCGAGGGTGAGCCGCACCGGGAACCTCGCGGGACCGGCACCGTCGCCCAGGTTGGAGATGACGGCGCCGACCTCGATGGTGTCGGTGTCGAGCGGATCCAGGCGGGTGAAGTGCAGAGCATTCAGCAGGGCGTAGTCGGGCATGGGAGGGTCGGCGAAGGCCGTGGCCGAGAACTTCCGGCGATCCAGGCCCACCGACGCGGTCACCGACTGCCGGCGACCGTCCCCCAGCGTCCACTCCGTCGACGCCCGTCCCTCCGCGTCGGTCTCCGCCACGCTGTCGCTCACGGTGCCGCTTTCCTCGTCCGGCGCGAAGGCAACCTCCACCCCCGGGGCGATCGTGCCACCGAAGTCCACGACGCTCACGACAAGCGGCTCGGACAGCGTCGTGCCCTGCAGCCCCTCCTGGTCGTTGCCGGACAGGATCTCCAGCCTGGATCCCCTCTGTTGCACCAGCACAGTCACCGTGTCTTCGGCCTCCCCGGCGGCGGCCATAACCCTCGCGGTGCCGTTCGCAACCGCGGTCACGGTCGCGTTCACGGAGTCACCGGCCACCGTGAGGACCGAAGCGTCGGAGACGGACCAGGAGACGGGCGCACTCATCAGGCTGCCGTTCTGGTCGTACACGGTTGCGCGGAACGGCTTCCCCTCATTGATGTAGGTCAGCAGCACCGAGTCGGGGAAAATGTCGACCGTAGTCGGCACCGCCGGATTGGGCTCCGTACCGTCGTCCCCGTTCGTGCAGGCGGCTGCCACCGCGAACAGCAGCAGCGCCCCGGCCACTCCCAACCTCCACATCGTTGCCTTCATTCGTCAATCCAGCCTTACATTTTTGTCAACTGTGATTTACTTCTCTCTACTAGGAGCACCGGCAGATACAGCAACCCGAAGAACACCAGCGCCAACACCTCCAACCACAATATATACCATGGCCACGGCAGGAACAGGAAGGGGGATGCGGTTACCGGCTCTTCGCACAGGTACATGTAGTTGCTGTCCAGCAGCAGATTCACGCACGCAATCGCGGCCGCCATGGCATTCATCGCCACGAAGGCCCGGATCAGCGACCGGAACGTCGGCCGCATCCCCAGCCCCCAGGTCGCGAAAACCGCGGCCCCCACGATCCCCCCGTGCGAGATGAAGTACTGGAAGAAGACGTAGTGGGGGAAGCCCTCGGTCAGCTCGGGGGTGACCATCGCGTTGGCGGCGCCGGCCAGGCCCCAGAAGTACAGCAGCTCGTAGGTGAAGCGCCCCCGCCAGAGCAGCGTGGCCACGGACAGCAGCACGGTCATGCCGCAGACGTGAAGCGGCAGGTGTTCGCGCACGAAGGTGTCCGCCCCCTCGGTCACGTAGCGGTAGCACCAGTAGACCACCTGGTTGACCAGCATCACGGCGGCGAAAACTACGCACACGACCCGGGTGGCACGCTCCGAGTCCGCGCGCCGAACGGCCACCGAGAGCGCGGCGGGCACAACCAGCATGGCCGCCATGGAGATGATGTGCGGCGTGCCGAAGAGGTGGAAGGGGGGTGGGGTCATGGGGTGGTGTCCTGGGCGGGCTAACAGCTTACCATATCGGTTGCCCATCACGCATCACCCCTTCCGGAGAAGCAGCCTTGAAGGGACGAATCCCGGGGTGCGAAACCGGCACGGCCAGGGCCCCACGCGCGCCCGCGATCCTTGCCGCCATCGTCCCCCTCGTCACCACCCTCCTGGCGGCGGCCCCCTTGGCGCTCGGCCGCGGCGTCGATCCGCCCGCCGGCGCGTGGGTCATCGACGGCACCGGCAAGTTCAATGGGTGTTTTCGCCTATCTCAAGCAGCTCTACTGTGAGGCGCCGGGCTGGCAAGGCGCGACGAAAGGCGAATAGCGCCGCTATTCGCCCGAGGAGCAACGCAGAGCGAAGCGGTCAGCCCGGATGCATCGCCGCTCGAGGGGGATTTTGTCCGCGGGCTGCCAGGGGTCCCACCCATGTTCCCGTGCCGCCCAGTGCGCTCACGCGGAAACCCAGTTGGTGCTGCTCCGCGAAGTCGACCGCCTTCACCTGCACCACATCGCCCCCGATGCGGTTCACGCCCTCCCAGCTCAGGAAGTGGAAGGGGACCGCGTCGGGCACCAGGCGAGGATCCTGTGGGTAGATCCCGTCGAAGTCCTTCACCAGGCGGATCTCCGCCCCGAGAACGTGTCCCAGGAAGAGCGCGGTCAGGTCGGAACCGCCGCGCCCCAGCAGCGACGGCACACCGGTCTCGTCCATGCCCAGGAACCCCGGGACGACCACCACGTCCGCCGATTCCAGCGCCTCCATCATCTTCTCCGTGTCGACCCCGACCGGTTCGGCGTCCTCGAGCGGGCCCCGGGTGTAGATCGGAAGCTCGGCTGTGGTGAGCTCGGCCGCCCGCACTCCCTTCGCGGCCAGCGCGATGGAAAGGAGCGCTACCGAGGCCTCTTCGCCCGTCGCGAGCAGCGACACCAGTAGCGAATGCGGGGGCGCCTGCGTCACGGACCTTACCGCCGAGATCAGCTCGTCGGTCGTCTTGCCCATGGCGGACACCACCGCGACAACCTTGTGTCCCCCTTCGATTTCAGCGCAGACCTCCGCCGCCGCAAGTCGGTAGTCCTCGGGCCGTTCCAACACCGACGACCCGAACTTGAGTACGCTCAAACCAGTTGACATACATCCGCCTCCACTCTGTTTAGCGCGCATTCCAGATCGACCACGAGGTCCGCGGCCGCTTCAATTCCCACCGAAAGTCGGAGCAGTCCCTTCCCGATCCCCGCCGCCGCCTGCGCCTGCTCGTCCATTGAAGCATGTGTCATTTGGCCGGATGGGCAACCAGGCTCTCCACGCCACCGAGCGACTCGGCCAGCGCGAAGCACTCCAGCCCGTTGACGAAGGCGTCCACCGCCTCGCGGCCACCGTGCAGTTCGAAGGAGATCAGGCTGCCCCATCCGCTCTGTTGCCGGGCGGCGATCTCGTGGCCCGGATGTTCCGGCAGGCTCGGATGATACACGCGCGCGACGGCCTCGTGCCGCCTCAGCGCGGCCACCACCTCAAGCGCGTTCGCCTCGTGGATGCGGCTGCGCGCGTGCAGGGTGCGCGTGCCCCGCAGCGTCAGGTACGCGTCGAAGGGGGAGCCCGCCACCCCCGCCGCGTTCGTCCACCATGCCACCTCCTCCAGCAGGTCCGGATCGGCGGCCACCACCGCCCCCCCCACAACATCGCTGTGACCGTTGAGGAACTTCGTCGTGGAGTGGACGACCAGGTCGGCCCCGTGGTCCAGTGGACGCTGGTTGACGGGCGACAGGAAGGTGTTGTCGACCACGCAGATCGCGCCGATCTCCCTGGACAGCCGGGCCCACGCCGCGATGTCGGTGATCCGCAGCAGGGGATTGCTGGGCGTCTCGAGCCAGATGACGCGGGGGCGGAGCGTGCGCGCCTCGGCGAGGGCCGCCGGATCGGTCGGGTCGATGAACCGCGCCCGGTACGAACCGCGCTCGGCCTCGGCCGTGAAAAGCCGGTGGCTGCCCCCGTAGCAGTCGCGGGGCGCCAGCAACAGGTCCCCCGCCGAGAGCAGGCGCGTAACGACCGAAATCGCCGACATGCCGGACGAGGTGACAACCGCTCCGCATCCGCCCTCAAGATCCGCGATGGCGTCCGCCACCAGGTCGCGTGTCGGGTTGCCGGAGCGGGTGTAGTCGTACTTGCCGTACACCCCCGGCGAGTCGAATAGGAAGTTGGAGGACAGGTGGATGGGCGGCATGACCGCGCGATGCCCGGTGTCGGCGCCGAGGCCTGAGCGGACGGCGCGGGTGACGAGGGAGGGTGATGTGCCGGGGGCGCGCGAGGGCCCTCGTACCCCGGCGGGGGACCGTTCGTTGGCAGCGGGGGTTCGTCCGTTGACGGGGGCTTGTCCGTTGGTGTGGCCTTGGCGGATCATCGGGCCGCCTCCTCTTCGTGGAGTTGGGTTCGTGACAGGGTGGGCATGGATCGAGCCTCTCCCCGCAGCAGTGCCGACACCGCCTCGGTCTCCTTGAGGAAGGCGTCGTGGCCGAACAGGGACGGGATTGTGAGGTGCCGCGCAGGGGATTCCGCGTCGGGGTCCCGCGCCGCCAGCTCGTCCATGAGCCACGGGGGGACCAGGATGTCGGTATCGAAGGAGATCAGCAGGGCATGCTCCGGCAAGGTGCCGGGACGGGTGCGGTGCAGGTCGATGGATTCGGAGAGCGCGAGGAAGCGTTCGGTATCGAAGCGGCGAACGAAGTCGGCCCCCCGCGCCTCGAGGTATTCCTCCACGGGGAAGCGGGCCGGGTCGCCGCCGGGACTGCCCGCGGAGAGTGCGAAGGGTGAGAATCGCTCCTCGAACTCGCGCGTGCTGCGATAGGTGGTCATGGCGAGGGCGCGGGCCAGGGACAGCCCGCGGCCGGTATCGCCGGAGTCGACCCCCAGCCCCACCGCGGCCCGCTGCACCGAACGCACAGCGGTCGCCATGGGATGCGTTCGGTGCGCCGCGCAGAGGATGACCAGTTGGCCGGTCCTCTCCGGAAAGAGCTCGGCGAAGGCCAGCGCGACCATCCCGCCGTACGAGGCGCCCACGAACGACGCCTCCGCGATGCCCAGGTGGTCGAGCACCGCCGCGATGGCGCGGGCCTGGTCGTGGGTGGTGACGGGACGGAGGACCTGGCTCGCGTCGCCGGTCCCGCCGAGGTAGTCTACGCCGATGAGCGGCCGGCGCGCCGGGTCGAGGGCCAGACCGCGCCCCACCAGCCCCGGCCACCATCCCGGACGCTCGTCAAAGTGCGCAGGGCCAAGGTGACGCCCCGCCGAGATTCCCCCGAGCACGAGCGTCGGGAGGGCGGTGGCGGAACGGTTTCCCCAGGTTGCGGGTCCGTGTACTTCGTATGCGACCGTCACCTCGCGCTCGCCAAGGTGGTCGAAGGCAAGGCGGGGGTGGATGCGGCCGGAAGCCGACCCCGCGAGGCCGCGAGCGGGTGCTGGACGCCTGGGCGGCGATCTCCGCGCAGATCTGGACCCCCGCGCGGATGCAGATCCCCGAGCGGACACTGATCCCCGTGCGGACACTGACATCGGGGACGCAGACACCCGTGCCGCGGGGCGGGGCTTTCCGGGATGAGCCAGGTTGGGCGGTGTCATTTCGACCTCTCCGGGTCTCGATGTTGCCTCATCGGACTCCGGAGATGCTGACACCCTGTTGACTCTGGCTGTCGCCCTGGCAGGCGACGGGCGTCTCATCTTTGCGGCGGACATCGTCCACCGCAGGAGTTGGCACCTTTGCGGGAATGCCACTTCCCGCAGGTTGCCCCGGCTTCACAGGGCCTTTCCCTCAGCCGGTCTCGATGAGTTGTCGTAAGGTATTATGGATAGGGGACGGGGTTGGGGGTGTCAAGGAAAAACGGGATGGAGCGCGGGGAATGGCGTTGCGGAGCACGGGGATGTGCGGCGATGGCCGACGTCGAAGCGGCGGTTCGCTGAGGATTGTCAAACCGGGCGGGCGGGTTGGATCGGGGGTGTCCCATACGAGCATGCGGGTGTCCCTTGATTTGCCGCGGCGGCGGGCATAATTCGCCGGCTGTCGCCGAACTCGCCTTCCCTCGCGTGGAATCGCCTGATCGCAGGTGCATCCGAGGGTTGACGTCCAGGATCGGCGTCTCAGGCCCCGCCGAGGGTCGCCGTCCCAGGATCGGCGTTGCAGGTCCCGCCGAGGGTCGCCGTCCCGGATCGCGTTCGGTGGACCCCATGCGGGCATCACCGTCCCAAATCCCCGTTGCTCAGTCCCGTGCGAGCATCACCGTCCCAAATCGCCGTTGCTCAGTCCCGTCCGAGCATCACCGTCCCAAATCGCGGATTCTCAGGCCGATCCGACTATGGCCATTTTGAAATCAGCGCTCTCGTGAGGGCCGGGACCGTCACCACAATGCCCCCCACAGCCCCCCGCAAGCCCCAGGATCGCGCGCGTCGGCCTCGTGACCCATTCATGCCGTCCCCACCCCCCGTTTCCGCCTCCTGAGCCATCCTGAGAAGCCGAAATCACCCCGCATATATTGTACCCGGGACACACACCTCGCGCCCCTCGAAACGCTTTGCCACACTACCATTTCAGGAGACTCAACCATGTCCGACGACCTCTTCGAACTCGGCGAGCGCATCGCCGAACTCGCCGCCCGCATCAACATCGCCACCTACGAAATGCTCACCCT
>LXNI01002210.1_pt1 | contig 14125 bp, 6 predicted proteins | sample 809091 | NCBI WGS metagenome assembly LXNI01 (sample SAMN04870527, study PRJNA318959) | sponge metagenome | biome: 01000161; feature: marine sponge reef; material: water | host: Sarcotragus foetidus | place: Greece: Milos, Mediterranean Sea | collected 2013-05-29 | depth 5-7 m | reverse complement strand
GTGGGCGCCGGCGTCGGCGTCAACGCCAGTACTTCGCTAGCCATATCCCAGGGGATCGTGAAGGAATCCCGAATCACTTCCAGCTCTTCGTCTTCAAGTTCTGGTTCCGGCTCCAAAAGCGCGTCGGTTTCATCTTCGGGCACAGCGCTGGCATCCGCCTCATTCGCCTCATCAATGTCGTCCTCGCTCTGGCTCACCGTCACCTGGTATTCCGCTTTTGGATAGGATAGACCGTCGTTAACATACAGACCGACAATCACGCGATAGTCGATCATATTGAATTCACTGGGGAAGCGGTGATAGGTCTTATAGGCTTCGCCCCAACGCCAGTATACGGTGGGCAGCCTCGGTGAGGCATCCGTTTGCGCGATGATGTTCTCGTCGTCGTCAAGCATGTGAGCGAATACAGTGTAATTCTCGCTCGGCGCTGATTCCGCTTTCCAATTCAAGATAATTTCATTCAATTCCAGATCAAGCTGGAACGACTCCAATAATATTGACTCGTCGAACTTTGGCTGGTCATCGCCGGGAATCTCGTTGGCGACGCTTGATACCGCCTGAGAGCGGGCGGCCACCACCGCGCCGATGTCAAGCAGCACCGGCTCGATCAGTTTGCCCTCGGAGTCGGTGGCGGGTATCCCGGCTGCGCTCGCGACATCTTCCCACTGAACCTTCAGGTCAAAGGGATAGCGGCCATACGCCGCATTGTTGATGCTGATCACGTACTCATCGGGATAGATGGCGCCAGCCCGCCAACGCGATGTTCTCAATGAACCGGCGCCGGGAAAGGTGGTGTAGCGGCCTATTTCCTGCTGATTGTCATCGACCAGCTTTAGGAGGATGCTGTTGTCCGTCGGCGATGGCTGGGACACCTGCCAGTACAGTTTGAAGTGGACGCGGTCCCCGGTGCTGTAGCGTCTGTCGACGCGCTCATAAGCCACCAGCGCGACATCGCCGAACTCCGCGTAAATCGGCAGTGCATTTGCCGGTACATCCGGCACCGGCTGCGGCGCCGCGTATTGGCCGGCGATGACGGTTAGCGGGGCGAAGAGCGCAACCGCGCCCAGGATTCGCAGTTGCCAGACCATGGTGTCATGCAGCAATTCTTTGGGCACGGCGTCGCCGGCGCGCACGAACTCCAAGTTCGGCGGGCGCAATGAAAATACGATCCACCAGACGACTTCTACCAAGCCAACAGCCAGCAATGGGATCGCCACAGCAATCAGAGGAAACAACATTCGGCCTTCCACCGCGCGCGTGAGCGTACTCCAGAAGAGTATGCCCAATATCGCGAATACCAGGGCGCTCGATAGAGTAAGCAAGTGCGCCAGCTCATAGCGCGCATAAGCGAAATCGCTGATGGCCAGCAGTTGAAGAATCAGGAAAATGAAACCGATGACGCTCAAGAAAGTCATTACGTCAAGCAAGATATAGAAGATGCTGGTGACCTGGATGTTGAGCGCGCCGAACAAGCCCCAAAACGACATGCGGAATTGCTGAAAGTCGGCAAAAACCTCAGCCAGATTGAAGGTCATTCCGCGGGGCCCGGCGATGTTCGCCATGGTGATAATGCCGAAGGGCTCGCCATAAATCTGAACGCTGCGGGCAAACCACCAGCCGGCGATGAGCAACCAGAGCAAAACAACAAGGCTGAAGAAAATCAGCGCGCCGCGCCGGTCGTTCGTCTTGCGCTGGGCGAAAAACGCCGCGCCAACAAACATTGGCAGCACAGCGAACGCTGTCAGCTTGGTCAGACACGATATGGCGAAGAGCAGCGCTATAGCAAGGGAATATCGCAGCCGAAAGCCATCGCGCAACGTGCGAAGCAATAGCAAGACCAAGGCGCCGTTGAGCAGCATCGCCAAGCTGTCATTGCTGACGGACGCGCTCACAAAGATAAACATCGGATTCAAGCCGGTTAGCGCCGCGGCAACGAAGGCTACAGTCGGGCGCTGCGGCGCAATCAGCTCGCCGACCTTGAAGACGAGTACGATCGTCGCCGCCCCCATGGCCAGGCCCAGCGCGCGTATGATCAACACGGCCAGCCCCGCGCCGCGCAACATTGACAGCGTACCGTCGTGAACGACCAGGTTCTTGTTGCCAAAGGACTCCGGCTGAAGCTTGTTGACATGTGGATTCAGCAAGCGATACTGGTCGGCATCGTCGATGTCAACGGGCGAGGTAACAAGCGCCATCAGGGCGTAATAAAGCGGTGGTTGGCTGCCGTGTTGCTGATAGAGCGTGTCCACACCATCAAATTGTTGGACCGGCAGACTCCCATATTCGCGAACATGTTGCACGAAACCAAAATGCCAGATTTCATCATTCGCTTCAAATACGGGTGTTGCGGCAAGGTATAGCGCGCCAAATACAAGATACAAGAGCAAGATCCATTGCAGCGGACTCAAAGGGATGTCTATGGAATCGACCCAACGCCACAGTGTTTGAGCCAGCGCGATCAAGCGCGCCAGACGGCGAAGCGCGTGGAATCTTAAGATTCGAAACGATTGGGTCAGCCGAGCGATTCTTGCTTGCATGATTCCGAAACAGTCCCGTAGCAGCGTAATAAGTAGAGATCGCGACATATACCGCGAGTATAATCCCGAATCGCCCAAAACGATACAGACCCGCGTTCTTCTGCCACCATATACGTTCTGCTGGCCCTGGTGTCGCGCCAGGATATAGACGCGAGGTCTGGCCTAAGCGCTGACGGATGCGAACATGTCTTTGGACCCTTCGACGTAATCGATGGATTGATGCCGGAAGTAAGTGTTGTACAACTCGGCATAGTGTCCGCCCATGCGCAAGAGTTGGTCATGATCGCCCGCTTCGATTATCTGGCCCTCCCGCAGCACAATAATGCGATCGGCGCTGCGAACCGTGCTCAGGCGGTGGGCGATGAGAATGGATGTGGAGCGCGCCAGGATCAACTCGATAGCATCCTGAATTTGCGCTTCCGTGAATGGATCGATGCTGGCCGTGGCTTCGTCCAGGATGAAGATAGACGGCTTCTGGACCAGGACTCGCAACAGGCTGACCAATTGGCGCTGGCCCAGGCTGAGCCTGCCGCCGCGTTCGCCCACGTCCGTGTTCAAGCCTTCAGGCAAACTTTCCAGCCACTCGCCGTGCCCGATGCTCCCTGCGATCTCATTGATTTCACTCAAGGTCGCCGCTTGGTTGCCGTAGCGAATGTTGTCTAACACCGTGCCGCTAAACAGAAAGGGCTGCTGCGGCACGACGCCCAGGCTTGAGCGGTAGCTGTTCAGGTCGAGCGAGCGGATATCGCGGTCGTCTATCAGAATTCGGCCGCGCTGAAATTCGTAATAGCGGGTGATCAATTTGGCGATGGTGCTCTTGCCGGCGCCGGTATGGCCCACGAAGGCCACATTCTCGCCGGGCTGAATCTCCAGGCTGAAGTCGCGCAGCACTGCGTCGCCGCTGTCATACCGGAAATCGACATTTTCGAATTGGACTCTGCCCAGCAGCGGGTTTAGGGTCGCATTGTCGCTTTGGACGACATCGTTTTCCGCGTCGATCAAGGCGAATATTCGTTCCGCCGCGCTTAGGCCTTGCTGGAACTGGCTCCAAAAAGACGCCAGATTCATGAAAGGGAACCAGAAGCGGTCGACGCCCTGGATAAACAGGAACCAGGCGCCCGCGCTAATGGCGCCGCTTAATACCGAGTGCGCGCCGGACCAGATCACGATGGACAAGGCAATGGCGGACAAGACGCCCAGAGTAGGGAAGACCAATGACATGACAAATCCGCGGCGCAAGTTGATGACGTAGCTGAGCACGTTGACCGTGGAAAACTCGTTATAGATCATCGTTTCCTGGCGGAAGTTCTTGGCAATGCTAATGCCGGTGACGCTCTCCTGAATATTGTCGTTGACCACTGCCATAGCGCGCGCGCCCTGCCGGGTCACGATGCGCGCCAGATAGCGAAATATCAGCGAGGCGCAGACGACCAGCGGCATGGTCAAAAGCAGGACGATTGAAAGCTCAAGCGAGTAGCTCAACAGCGCTATGAACAAGACGATAACCGTGAGGAATTGCGATACCACTTCGCTTCCCAGCAGCATGACATCGCCGAATTCTTGCGTATCGCTGGTGACCCGGCTCATAACGGCGCCGGATTTGTGCCGGTCGTAAAAGGCCAGATCGCGCTCAATGGCCGCTTTGAAGGTGTGTTTGCGCATTTGCGCTACGATGCGCCCAATTACGACAACGGCAAAGCGCCGCCGGATGTAATTGCTGACGTACTCTGAAGTGGCGACGAAAGCCAGCAGCAGCAGAAACAGATTCAGCCGATCGCTGGCAAGGACCAATTCATCCACCCCGGCGCTGATGAGCACGGGGCGCAGCGCCCGCACCGCCCCAACGACCAGAAATCCCGCCAGCGTCAAGATGACAGGCAGCCGGTAGCGGACGACATAGTCGGTAATGCGCTTCAGCAACTGAAGGTCTGAATACTGTCGATCGTATTTGTCGCTTTGCAGGCCGCCGAAAACCGCCGCCACAGTATTCCCCTTTCTTACGATTCCGAAGGCGCGTAGCGGTCGAATATGTGACGGTACGACTCGGAAGTCCGCAGCAGCTCTTCATGCGAGCCCTGCGCCACTATGCGCCCCCGCCGCAGCACAACAATATGATCAGCCCAGCGGATCTGCGACAGCCGGTGCGTGATCAGCAGGGTGGTGCGCCCGCGCGCCGCGGACCAAATCGCCCGCTGAATCTTGTCTTCGGTCGCGCTGTCGATCGCACTGGTGCTATCGTCCAGAATCAATATCGGCGGATCGGTCTGGAAAGCGCGTGCCAGCGCCAGCCGCTGCCGTTGCCCGCCGCTGAGGGTCATGCCGCGCTGACCGATCACCGTATCGTAGCCAGCAGGAAAGGCCGAAATAAACTCGTGCGCTTGCGCCGCCTTGGCGGATTCGATGATGCCATCGCGATCGACCTCGTCGCGGCCGAAAGCGATATTCTCCGCCACACTCCGGCTGAAGAGAAATATGTCCTGTTCGATAATGCTGATCTGCGAGCGCAAAGCCTGCAAATTCCAGTCGCGCGCATCGACCCCGTCGACAAGCACGCGACCCTGGTCGACGTCATAGATGCGATTGACCAATTTGCTGAGCGTGCTCTTGCCGCAACCAGTCTGGCCTACGATAGCCACGGTTTGCCCGGGTTCGACGCAGAATGTGATTCCCTCCAACACCGGCTCGTCAGGGTTATAGCCGAATGAGACACCTTCAAAAGAGATCTTCCCGCGTATTGTTCCGCTGTACCCCTGAGCATTTTGATCAAGCGTGGTGATGGTGGTCATGACTTCAAGAATGCGCGCGGCGCTGGCGTAACCGGAAGCGATGCGCGCTGTCGAAAAGAGCGAGATGAACACAGGAAACTGAAAGAGGCTGATGAGGCCCAGGAAGGCCACTACCTGCCCCTCGGCAATGGCGCCGGCCTGGAAGAGCGCAGCCGCGTGCCATAGCGCGCCGGTATAAGTGATTCCCAGCAGAAAGATCGAAAGATACCGCGCCTCGAACTCGCCTTGATCGATGAACCGGTCGCGGACGAGATCGGCCAAGCCATTGAATGTCCGGACTTCACTGCTTTCCTGCGCCGCGCCCTTGACCACCTCCAGGCCATCAAGCGACTCCGCCAGCCGGGCATTCATATCTCCAAAGTGGCGGCGCACGTCTTGCGCGATCGGATGCAGCCGCCTTATGAAATAGACCTGGACTATGATATGAGCGAGGATGAAAAACATCGGCATCAGGATCAAGTCGGGATGAATGCCCGGCGCATAAAGGGCCGGCATGATGAGAAACATATTGGCGCCGGCGATCAAATTGACGCCCGGATTCATCATCAAGTTCATTTCGCGCACGTCGTTGGTTACGCGCGCCATGGTCTCGCCGACCGGCTGCCGATCGTGATAACTCATGCTCTTGGCTAGAAGACTGGAATAAAGCTCATCGCGGACGTCGCGCTCAAAGCGCTGGGCGAAGACTTCGGCCGAAAAGTTGCGCAAGAATTGCAGCAGCGAACGCAGCGACTGCGAGGCGATAACCAGCAATACGCTGTTCAGCACCAATCCAAGCGTCTCGTCGTTTTTCAGCAGAATGGCGTCAAAGGCGCTGCCAACCGCGCCGGGAACAACCCCCGCGAGAAAGGCATTAAAAAAGGCGCCGACCATCAGCAACAGGGCGGCAATCGGGTGGCGCGCGACATGTGAAATGATAAATCGAATTGGGCTGCTGTGGTTAGTCCGGATAGGAGACGCAACGCTGAATTCGGCAGCCATCAATGTTCCTGCAGTTGGCGGAAGCGCAAAACGGGAGTGTAGCCGAAACCGGGAAATACCAGAATGGACGATTTCGTCCAGGTTGCGCCTGTCTGGCGTGTTTCGGCGATCACTCCACGGTGAATGTGAAGGGCAGTACGCCGATGTCATCGTCGCCCGCGACATCGACGCCGCTGACCGGGAGTCGATTGATCTCGCCGCCGTCGCCATCGCGATAGTAGAGCAGCACCCAAAGGCGATAGTCGCCCGGCGGCGTTCCCAGCGGCAAGCGAATGGCGCGGTTGTCCCATAGTGGCGCGTTCGGCGTCCATTCGCTTGTCGGCGTGAATCCAGCTTGCGGGACGGTGTCCCAGCCTTGAGCGATCGGCTCGCCGGTATCGGCGGACGCGATGAAAGTAGCGACCGTGTAGCTGACTTCCCGCCGAGCGCTTGACTGCCAACGCAGCGAAAACTCGACCGTCTCTCCTGCTTTGTACGGGTTGTCATTCCGCGCGACGAAGCTCAGCAGCTCAATGTCGTCGCCAAAGCGCAGATCGGTGGAGAATTCGCCGGCGTACAATGAGAGAGGGTTAAATGCTGGCGCCTTCGTGCTGTATTCGAGCAAACGCACGGTATCGTACGGTTGGGAAAGGTTAATTTCTTGAACTGGATAGGCATGCATCGCCAGATAGCGCTCCAGCGGTCGGAAGCTCCAGGACATAAAGGGGCTGGTATTGGCCAGCAGCCAGATGCGATCGTGACGCCCCGCCACATGCTGAATCACGCGCAGCGAATGCACATCAAACCAGCTATTGGCGTTATTGGAAACAACCTGCGCCGGTTGCCTGTCGCTTGCGGCCTGCGCCAGCGGACGCGGCAATACAATGACGCGGGGAGCGGCCGCAGTATGATGATTCAGAATGAAGTTGCCATAATCATTACCCGGCAGCAGCAGAATGTCGTCCGGCGCGGAGGACCGCTCGAGATTGGCCAGCGCCTCATGAAGCGCCTTCTGCTGCGAGTTGGTTCGCGGGTCCTTGAAATAGGCTGAACTGAGGTTCAGGTAAACGGCGGCCAGGCAGAGCGGCGTCAGGATTAATGAAGCATAGCGCAGCTTGCTTTGGCGTCTCTGAAGCAGCAGAATCAGCGTCGCGGTTATCACGAGGATAAGCAAACCAAAGCTGATACCCCACAACGGAAGGTTCGCTCGCGTCCACAAGAAGTCAAAGCCCAGGTCCTGCCATCGTTGCGGCAGCACGAACCAGCGAAAATAAGCTGGCTGCCACATGGCCGGCAGCCATTCGGATAATCCCTGTGACTCCGCCGGCAGCGTCGCGCCAAAATGTACCCAGCTTAGCGCAACGCTGTTGAATTGGATCCATACGCCGTATAGCAGCAGCGCGCCCCACAAGATTCGCAAGCGACTGTTTACTGAGCTGAAGAGTCGCTGTGCCACGGGCGCGGTTGCCAAGATCAAGACCGGAATGGCGGGCAGCAGAAAGCGCGGCGGCCAGCTGAGACCGCCAAACCAGTGCGCGCCTGTTGTCAGCGCGTGCCCCAGTACATAGCTGACTGACATCAGACAGATCGTCAGCACAAGGCGAAATTGCCCTTGACGCCAAAGCAGCACAGCGCCGGCCAGCGATAACAGGACGATGGGAGATGTCCCCCAAATACTGGCGCCCGGGCTCAGGATGTAGCTGCGCAGCGCGGCGCCGAGATAGGTCGGTTCAACGTGAAGCGACGCTGACAGATGCTGCAGCGCGGCAGGCAAGGGATCGATCAGCATGGGTACTGCAACGAGCGCCAGCGACAGCGCCAGAATAATCAGCGCGATGCGCCGTGCGTAAGTCCCGTGAAGAATGCGAAGCTCAGGCAGCGCAAATACAATGGCTGCCGGAATCGCCAGCGCAGCCGAGTACTTGGTCAAATACGCCAAATAGAGACTTACGCCAGCGACAATCAGGCTGAACAGCCGCTGCGCCAGCGGTCGATCACGCCCCAGTTGGGCCGCCAGTAGAGCGAGCAATATGAACAGGGCAGACAAGGGTTCGCGGAAAAACGTCTGGCTGTACGCCCAAAGGTTAGTCCCGATGCCGGCCGAGACCGCGACCAATACAGCGACGGCCTGGGAGTAATCCAAGGCAATGACCAGCAAATAGAGCAGTCCGGCGATAAGCGCGCTTACGATAACATTGAAGAGCCAAACCGTATGTATGACGCCCAGCCTCGGCAGCGTCTCGGCAATCTTCGACAAGGGCAGGGCGAGTTGGATGTTGAGCCGCTCTTCGACTTCGTATTCGCTCAGGGGCAGCGCGTTAACCTCGCGTATGCGCAGACTGGGCTTGAACCAATTCGATTCGTCCATAAGCCAGTCGCCATGGCGCGACAGACTGGTTACCGCATCCAGCGCGCGCAGCGTGTCGCCGGATTGCAAGACCGCGCGATAAGTCAGCATGTAGGTGCAGATCATCAGGCTGACCAGCAAGAGAAAAACGCTGAATCGATACGCCTTTGGATTTGTCGGCGGCATCGCGGTCAGTTCACGCTTTAGCGGGCGAGCGGCCGTTGGCGTCGCGCTTTTCGTTGATGATGTTGTACAGAGCTTCGGCGATGCGATGCAGATCTTCGCGGTTTATTTGGCGGAAGGCCATGGCCAGGCGGATAAAGGCCTGGTTGTTGTCGTCAGCCGCAAATCGAACCAAGTCCGAATCGGCGGGAGCTTGCGGCGCGCCTTCGCCAGGGGGCAAATCTTGACCGCGCTGTAAATCGTCCGAACTCAGAAAATACCGTAGGTCCTGACGGACGGCCTGAGCCAGTACGCAGAGATGATGTATCGGAATCTTGACTTCCCCAAATTCATAGCGCTCGATCAGATCGATATCCAGGCCCGTTCTGACGCCTAGTTCTTCTAGCGCGAAAGCCTGCATTTGTCTCGCTAATTTCAGCTTCGCGCCGATCATGCGTTGGCGCAGCAAGTAGTATTCAGCGCTGCGGACGAAGTTGACTTCCGCTGATTCAGCGTCTTCGCCGGCAGCGGTCGCCAGCAGAAATCTTGTCAAGCCTTCAAGCTGCGGCAAGCTGGGCACGGACTCGCCAAGTTCCCAAGCTTCAATCAGCTGAGCGTCAACCTGCAGAAACGAGGCGCAGTCGTCGACCGAGCGCTCGGCCGAGAGTCTGCCGCGCCGAATCAATACGCCAATAATCCGGCCGCGCAGATTATGCGCTTCTGCTTGATTCTGTGTCGCTGTTGCGGATGACGGCGAGGATTGCAGCCCCTCAAGCGCCGCTTGCGTCAGGTCAACGTGATCCATCAAAGTTCTCAAACTTGTGTGGCACAGATTATAGACTTTCGCCAATTTTCGGGCAAGCGAGACGGGCGCGGAACGCGATAGACGCCTGTCAGAATTCGCTGAATGCGCCGCCGGTCAATCGTCTCCCGCCTCTGTATCGCCGTCTGCCGGCGCCTGCTCGAAGGGGCCGTGCGTATGGATCTTGATCTCGCGCAGGTCGTTGCGCGCGTTGACCGAGATGATGGTCTTGATATCAACTTCATCCGGTATCAGGCCCAACTCTTGCAGCGTCCAGACGGTAGTCAGCCGTCCGCTGAGATTGGGCCACTGGTCCTTGGCCCAGGAATAGCGTTCGCGGCAGAATTGCCAGATTTCTTCCGGCTGCTGCTCCCATTTATATTGCTGAAATTGCTCGAGTATCAGGTCATCGTCGGTCAAGGGGAAGAGCAAGCTGATCATCGACCGCTGCACATCGGCCCCATTGCGACCGTGTTCTTCATTGACCCAATTGGCGTAATACTTGTCGATGAAGGTGAAGATCCCGTAGTGCGAATAACTTTCGATTTTGGCAATGATTTCATCGCGCGCGTTGAAGGTCTTGAAATAGGTGTCGTCAAGTTCTTTGCTCGGTTCGTGGGCAATATCATCATCGTATTCGGCTTCCATCCGCTGCAGCTCAAACGCGTCTTTGTCCAGGCAGTAAACGTAGGTTACCAGTCGCCTGATTCGGGCCGAGTCCACGTTGAACTTGACCAGCGCGCCTTCCTCCAGCAGCTGATTTACGCGGTCGATAATGCCGCGCGCTCGCGCCTTGTCATGCGCGCGTTGAATGCCGCTGTGGTAATCCGGCTTGCCATCCGGCGCTGGTGTATATGCCGAGAGCTTGGCCGGGTCTCGCCGAGCGCCGCCGAAGGCGTAATAAAGCTGAAACAGCGTGATCAGCACCGCCAAAACTACGATAGCGCCGAGCGCGTCGGTCTTCTGTGTGATCAGTACGATGCCCATCGCGTAGCTGGCGAGCATGCCCCGAAAGCCGGCGAAGCGCAGCGAACGCGCCTCGGCCGAGCCGGGGGTAATGCCGCGGTCGCGCAGCACGTCATCGCGCGCGAAACAGACCGTCGTGCTGGTAATGATGAATGCGCTGACAAAACCGAAGGCGTAGTAGGCTTCGACGACAACGACCTCGCGTATCAGCGGGATGAAAGCGGCGGAGAAACCCCAGATGACGGCGATGCCAATACGATCATTGGTGAAGAAGCCCGGTAGTCGACCCAGCTTGGCGGCATTCGCGGCGACCGCAGCGCCACCGACATAACCGCCGCCTTGCGCCAAAAGCAGAATGATGGCCAGCAGCAGCGCGGCGATCGACAATATGCTCTGGCCATCCGTGCCGCGCAGAGCGCTTTCAATGGCGCGGGCGATGGCGATGTCATTGGCGATCGCGCCGACATCGTTTTCGCGGCTGTGATCGCCCGACGCCGCGCCGGATTCCGCCGCATTATGATCCTGCGCCCGCTGCTGTCGCTCTTCGTAGATTCTCTCTGCCGCGGCGGCGTCCTGATCGGCGACGATCACATCAGCCTGCGCGACGCCGCGACCAAATGTCTGTGCCGCCACAATTTCGTATTCGATCAGCAAAGTGCTGTAGCCTTCGGTAGACGGTATATTCCACAACTTGGCCGCCGCCAGTTGCAATACGCCGGTTCCGATCAAGAATACCGCGGCCAGCGTCAGGGCCGTGTTGACCACTTTCCATTTCGGGCGCGCCGCGTGCTTGCCGCTTGCCGGAATCACCTCGTAGCCGGAAAAGCCAAGCATGGCGCTGCTCATGGAGCGGAAAAACAATTGGAAAAACAGCACTGATCCGATGGCGGGCGCGTCGCCGGCCGCGCGCACCACGTGCTCGACGACTTGCGCTTCTTCAAGGCGGTGAATAATGCCGCTGGTTAAGAATGCCCATTCTGGATTGGCGACCGCGCTGTAGCCAACCAGCGAAAGCGCCAATAGCGTAAATATCGTGAAGGCGCCGCCGCCCAGCAAGAATAAGGGCACGGCGCGCCGGGGCCCGACGGCCACGAGAACCGCCATGATAAAGAACGCAAAGCACTCGGCGAGCAGAATACGATAGGGCGCAAACTCGGGAAACAACAGCATCAAGACGTCGGCCGCCGATATCGAGCTGATAATGATTGTAAGGACAGCGTCGAGGAAAAACAGACTGGTGCCGACCCATGACAGCCAGCGCAATTTTGGCGGCCCGATCGCCTCTACCAGGGGGCCGCTGCCGCCGGCGGTGGGCCGGATGTAGGCGCCCGCTTTGTAGGCCGGGACAATGCCCAGGAAAAGCATGGCCGAAAGCAAGATAAACGCCAGAATGGCAATGTCGTGGTGACCGCTGGCGCCGTGAATGGCGAGCAAAGTTTGATAGGCGGCCACGCTAAAAGCATCGGCCGCGATCTCGAAGATCAGCGCGAATACACCCAGACCAGTGCCGCCCAGCAGCAAGCCCTCGACCATTAACTTGGGCAACTTGCGCGACGCCTCGCGGTTCTCGGCCGGGTCAATGTAGCTGCGCAGAACCATTCGGGTTCCCTCGTGGGCAATTCGCTGTGACAACCTGCCCAGCCTATCATAATGAGCAATTGAATTTCAAGTAAAATCGCCGCGTCTATCGTGTGTTTCGTCCCGCATTGCGACAGTCGCATGGCGACGCTAGAATAAACGCCTTCGACTTGAAAAGAGATAGAGCTATATGCCGAATAGGATGCACCACGAAGCCAATCGCCTTTCATGGAATGAAGGCACGAAGGCGCACAACAGCCATAAAGGCGACCAGGCCTCATTCTTCCGCGCGGACGGCGATACGCTGTTCCGGGAAGAACGGGAGTTGCTGGGCGATATTGCGGGCAAGACCCTGCTTCATTTGCAGTGCAATTGCGGGCAGGACACGCTCAGCATCGCCCGGCGCCTGGGCGCGGATGTGACCGGCGTTGACATCAGCGATGAGGCGATAAGATTTGCCCGCGAACTTGCCGATCAATGCGGTATTCCGGCGACTTTTGTGCGTGAAGATATATATGATTTCTTCCTCAGCAATCAGCGCCGCTTTGATGTCGTTTTTTCGACTTACGGCGTCATCTGCTGGCTGTCCGATCTGAAAGAGTGGGGGCGCGGCATCGCCAGCTGCCTGCAGCCCGGAGGACGCTTTGTATTGGTGGATTTTCACCCGGCATTTTTGATGCTGGACGAAGACTGGCGGCTGAGTTTCGACTACATGGGCGGTTGTTTCCGTGAGTTCGAATCGGGCATAGGCGATTATGTGGCGCTGACCGGCGCGGCTGCCGAAATCGACAATTTGGAGCCCGGCGTTCGCGACTTTCGCAATCCTTATCCCGGCGTTGAATACCAGTGGGGCATCGCCGACGTGGTCATGGCGCTGCTTGGTGCAGGTCTACAACTGACGCGCCTGCAGGAATACCCATACTGTAACGGATTCCGGCCCTATCCCGATATGACAGATCTCGGCAACCGGTGCTACGGTGCTGCGCCGCACTTGCCTCGAAACATCCCGCTGATGTTCAGCTTGGTCGCTGAGCGCACGGTTGGCAGCTAGTAAGCATTTGAGCAAACTACAGGCGCATAGGTGGCTCAGTTGTGTCTTCGTCGATTTCAGCTGCTAGCTGCATCGCCTCGACTCTCATTTGGTCACTGAGCGCGAAGTCCCGACTGAAATACACTGACTCGGGTAAGCGGTAATTCCAGGCGCGATAGAAGTCCGCGCGTTGAACATCACGGCTGAGATTGCAGTCAAATCGCAAGAGGTAGCCGTTGGCCATGCGGCCCTCGTTATCATGCTGAATGTGCGACAAACCCCAAGTGACGCCCCTTCCATCTCCGCTGTCCGCGAATGCGTCCGGCACGTAGGGTCCTGCGGCCACCGGCGGCACGGTGACTTTGCCGACCACTTCAAAGTTCAAGCCATCCGGCGCGTACTGCACGGTGTTTTTCTCCGGCCCTTCAACGCTGGTGATGGCGACGATGCCTGCGCGATAGGGATACAGGAAGGTCTCATGACCGCTATTGGTCAATGGGTTCAGCGGCGATTTCACGAAGGGGCCGCGCGGGTCATCCGCGACCGCCACGCCCCAGCCGACGCCCAGATCGTGACGATAGGTCCTGCCGAATTGCACACCTTTGTAATACAGCCAGATCTGCCCGCGATACACCAGAACGTAAGGGTCATGCAGCTTATGCGAATCCCATTCGCCAAAGCTGGAAATCGTATCGGCGTCGTCGGCCTCGCCAGCAAAGTCGCCACGGCGGCCCGGCCGCAAGATGGGTTGGTCCAGCTTGGTCCAGGGACCATCGGGAGAATCCGCCCAGGCCATGCCGATTTGATGGATCGACCTGTGTTTCCACAGGCCCTGAATTACCTGGTAGTACAGAAAGTACTTGCCCTCAAACGCCAGAATATCGGGCGTAAACACGGCGCGGTCGTCGAATGCGCCTGTCGCGCCGCGGCGGACCGCCGGCCCTTGTTCTTCCCAGT
>LXNI01002209.1_pt1 | contig 14128 bp, 14 predicted proteins | sample 809091 | NCBI WGS metagenome assembly LXNI01 (sample SAMN04870527, study PRJNA318959) | sponge metagenome | biome: 01000161; feature: marine sponge reef; material: water | host: Sarcotragus foetidus | place: Greece: Milos, Mediterranean Sea | collected 2013-05-29 | depth 5-7 m | reverse complement strand
TGGACATCCTAAATCGGAAGACATTGCGGCTGATCAGGTGCCCTGCTCCAAGCGGAGAGAGCCTCTAACCCTCTGTCCCTACGAATGTTACGACGCCAACACGCACCTCACTGCCTCTCCTGACGTTCCGAAGTCTGAGTCTCAATCGACGCACCAAGTGACAATGACAGGGAAGAGTTTGTAGACGGCAAAACAAACCACAACCACGTGAAGACCAATGAACAGCCACATCAACAGGATTAGTTGCATCGTTATTGTTCCTAGCGCTAGCTTTCGGCCCAGCCATGCATCCTTGTCCTTGAGGATGGCATTGGTGTCTTCTTGACTTGCGGTCGTGGCAATGGCCCATGTTCCATGTCGATCTGCATGGGCGCTCTGGTTAAGTCCAAGTGCTTCCTCGATCACTGTCTTTTTCCAGACCGTTCGCCGATAGTACTCGTGTCCCTTACGGATCGTCATAATTCCTAGTAAGGATGCGCAAATTCCAATCATGGAAACACCGATCAGTGGTTCCCACGAGTCGCTCCTGATCCGCAGCAAGGTTGCTACCGCCGCCAGCAAGGCCATGTTCAGCCCAAGGTAGAACTTGGTTCGCTCCCACGAGAGTTGGACCTCGAATCGATACTCTTCAATTGCGTGGCGGTAGATCTCTGCAAGCGAGACTTCGCCATCTCGCTTGTCAGTCGGCATTGGCATGGAACGCATCCCACAAGTGCAAGAACGTCGGTGTTAGCATCCAAGCCTCATTCCCTCGCAACTGCGCAACCTCCTCCATCGACAGGTAGCAAGTTTGGGAAATGTGATCCGTGTCGAGAGTCATCGGACTGTTCCAGACAGCCGAGTAGAGGGCTATGAACTTGGTGGAACCCTCATCTTCCATGGCAGTCTTGCCCACGAACTTCGGGTCTTGTAGGCGCACTCCCAGTTCTTCATGTGTGCGGCGGAGAATGGCTTCCCGATAAGTCTCAGCCGACTTCACATATGCCGCTACAGAAGAACCCCAGCAGCCCGGATGGCGTGGCCTCGATGCAGCTAGACGTTGCATCAGCAGTTCTGAGCCTTCGTTGAACAAGAATAGATGCGCCACGCGGAAATTAGCTCTTAGCCTAAGAGCGTCTCTTCGCACGACCGAACCAATCACGCGGTCTCGGGAGTCCACGGCATCAATCAGTTGACCTGCGGTTGAGCGCGCTAGCATATGGTGATACCAAACTTTTCTAAGATAGTACCTTACATCTACATCCCAAGCAACAAGGATTGCCAGAGCCAGAGTAGGTGTGGTCGAATCATGCCGAGGCCGAAGACAAGCAAGGAGTTTCGCGCCGCGGTCCTAAAGACCTTTGATGAGCTTACGGTTCGGCTCAAGGCTGAGGGAAAGAAACCGGCTGGCGAGATTGCAGACAAGCTTGGAGTATCGCGACAGACAGCATACGAGTACCTGAGAGGAGATGCCGTTCCCGGACCTGATCGACTGGCGAAATTGCTTGACACATGGAACCTGACGTTCGAGTATCGCGGCTATCAGGTAAACAAGGGTAGTTATTCGCGTAAGCGCAGCGAGCCTGTCGAGAGAGTAGCTCAGCAGTATCAGCTCGAGGGTCTTGAGCAGCGGCCGCTCAAGATCTCCCTCCCAGGACAGGACGCGAACCTCCGATTGGAACTTGACGGTAAGCAACTCAAGGTAGTGATCGACTTGGAGAAGTCAGACAAGTAGGGTACTGGCTAGGGCTACCCTGTAGCCATTTCGTCTCCGTGACCATTGAGTTTGCTGTCGAATCAGTCCCGGCTGATCTCGATATTTGTTGCAGAAGGCACCGAACAAATCCCGCCCAATTCGCTATACCGGTACCAGTATGGCTCGGAGTCTGATTCTCCAGACCCTCAAGGCGCGACCAGCTGCTCAAGCTGCTCGCAGCTACCGAGTTCGATTCCCGCACCGACCTCAGCCGCCGGGTCTGTGAGCAGTTCGACTTCCGCGACGCCCGCGGCCGCCTGCAGATCGCTGGCTGCCAGAAGGTGCTGCGCGCGTTGCAAGGGCCTGCTGGTGCTGCCCGGGCCGCTGGCTGCGGCCCCTGACCGCACACCCATCCAACTGGCTGCGCCGCTGCCACCACCGGCCGCCCTGGGAGCGCTCCAGCTGAGCTTGGTGACCAAGCGCGCAGAGCGGGCCATCTGGAATACGCTCATCGCTAGCGAGCATCCCCACGGCTGACCACTCGCAGACGCTGGGGCTGCATCTGCACTTGACGCTGGCGGTGAACCCGCAGGGGTTGCCGCTGGGGGTGCTGCGGTGCGGCTTCGACGGGCGCGAGAAGCACAAGAAGCAATGCCGCAGCTCGAGCGCCTGCTTGCTCAGCTACGGCCATTGCGGCATCATGGAGTCCCTCTGGTCTGCTTGCACGGGCCGATGCTGGCATGCGGCCAAGCATGCGAGGCAGGCGTGATTGCTCGGCTAGACTATGCTAGGTGGCAAGCGCCGGACGCCTCGCCCTAGCCATGCCCCGACCTAATGCCTCCCACCCATCCGCAGCGACGCGTGAGAGCACTAGGTTCTGCGTGTGGGCGCTGGCCCTGACGGTCGTCCTCGGACTGATGGGATGCGTGATGGGAGTCTCGGCCGAGCCCACGTTTCAGGTGGAGCGCTTGCTCGACCGCCCGATCATTACGCCGGGCACGCACCCGAGCATTGGCCAGAACATTCAAGGCCCGTCCCTGATCCGCGTCCCCGGCTGGGTTTCTGATGCCTTGGGTAAGTACTACCTGTACTTCGCTGATCACAAGGGGAGTTACATTCGCCTGGCATACGCGGATAGCTTGCTCGGTCCGTGGAAGGTGCATCCGCCCGGAAGCCTGCAGATCCAGGACTCTCACTTTCCCAGCGAGCCACCCGCGATTACCGAAGAGGAACTCGATCGCGAATCTGCCCGTCGTGCTGCGACCTTTGGCGGCAACAAGCTGCCGCATTCGCTACGCAAGGAGTTCACGGCTCCGCACATCGCCTCGCCGGACGTGCACGTTGACCATGAGAACCAGCGCATCGTCATGTATTTCCATGGATTGGAGGCCGCCGGTAGGCAGGTCAGCCGCGTCGCGCTGTCGCGGGACGGCATAGACTTCAAAGCGCGGCCCGAAGTCTTGGGCAGAACCTACTTGCGGGCATTTGAGCACGATGGCCTGACCTATGGGATCGCTATGCCCGGACAGGTGTACCGCTCCAAGGACGGCCTCTCCAATTTCGAACAGGGCCCGCTGTTGTTCAATCCCAACATGCGCCATTGCGCTTTGCTGAAGCGAGGCAACCTGTTGTACGTGTTCTGGACTCAGGTCGGGCAGGCGCCCGAGCGCGTCCTGCTGAGCACTATCGACCTCTCAGCGCCTTGGATGGAATGGCAGGAGACGGGGGCTGAGGAAGTGCTGCGACCGGAGCGTGAGTGGGAAGGCGCAAACGAGCCGATCGAGCCATCGATCCGTAGCGTGGCATACGGCCCCGTCAATCAGTTGCGCGATCCCGCCATTTTCGAGGAAGACAGCCGCATATTCCTGTTGTACGCCGTAGCAGGGGAAAGCGGCATCGCTATCGCCGAACTCCACTTCAGCGACTGAGCGGCTCAGATCTGAGCGCATGCTCGGCTCAAGCTATTACTGTCTTGGCGGGAAACGTTGGAGCCTGGTAAGCGTCCTCGTTGACCGTGACCCCCAAGCCGGGTTCGTCCGAGACGGTGTATGCGCCGTCCTTGAACTCATAGCCGCGCACGTTCAGGGCCGCGCAAGTGGAGCGGTCATCTTCGGCCCCCATGATGTTCGCTTGCGTCTTCGCTAGGTGCAGGCTCATCAGCAAACCGACCTGCGAGCCCCAGTTGTGCGGAACTGCTTGGGCACCATAGGGTTCTCCCAACTGCGACATGGCGCGACAGTCCAAGATCCCGCCGGTGCGAATGTCGAGTTGCATTACGTCAAAGAGGCGCTCGGGCTCGACATAGGGCCGGAAGTCCTCAGCGGCCCGCATGTTCTCGCCATCGGCAATGGGCGTGCGAATTCCGGCTTGCCGCATCCGATGACGCAACTGGCGGTAGAGTTCGGCATCTTCAGGGAAGACCTCCTCCAGCCAATCCAGCCGCTGCTGCTTGGTCTCCAGCAAGAATTGCCATGCACCGGCGAAGTCATCCCGGTACCCGTTGTTGGCATCGACCAGCAGCCTTGGCTCGGAGCCGATTGCTGAGCGCACGGAGCGGACGACCTCGATGTCGCGGCGCAACCCCTCTTTCGGCAGCATCCACTTGCTGCCCCTGCCGATCTTGAGCTTGATACCGCGGTAGCCGCTCTGCATGGCCTCGCGGGCCTCGTCCACAACGGCCTGCGCGCCTCGGTCGCGATACCAGAGATCGCTGAAGTACAGGGTTCCGTCGTAGACTTCGACGCGATCTTTGACAGATTCGCCAAACAGCTTCCAGCAGGGCACTCCTCGCAACTTGCCGATGAGGTCGCACAACGGCCCGTCCAAGTGTTTGTACTTGGTGAGCAGGTCGGCAAAGCCGGCCGCCCGCCCCCAAATCAGGCCGTCCCGAAACTCGTAGGCGGCTTCGGGGTCTGCCCCGAGCAGGCTTCGGATGTCCTTGAGAAACTCGGCATCGGGCTTGGTGTAACCCATCACGCCCACGCCTTCGATGCCTACATCAGTCATGATGCGCACGAGCACATTCTGGTAGCTGGTGCCCTTGGGTCCGTTGTCGTACGCGTTCATCGCGACGAACTTGTGAAAGTCGCCGCGGATCGTTGACAGCGTGACCGAAGTGATCTTGGCCGGAGCTGCGGCAGCCTTGGCCGCGCCCAGCGCAACGGTCGCGGCAGAGAGGAACATTCGGCGGGTACTGGTCATGACACCCCTTACGTGGCAGTCTGACAGCGACAGGGAACCTCCGCCGCGTCGATCACATCACGTGTCGGACTCCAGACTACCACCGACTCAGAGCTGGTTGAGCCGTTCTCAGCCAGTTCGGAGAGGACTCGCGTGGACGCGATCTTGGTGGCCGCAACGTTCGGTCACGAGCGGTACCCGTCCGACGTATCTCTCGCGAGCCTGCGGTGCTTCGTGTCCCCGGGTTGCTTGTGGCACGCCGCGGCCACGACCGGATCGACCCGTCCCGGAAAACGAGTCGCTACCGCAACCGTCCCGCCGCGCGGGCCATCTCAATGATGGCGTCCATGACCACATCCTGCACGTTTGGGCGGAAGAGTCCGTAATCCACATACAACCCGCGGGTCTCGTAGCCGCCCTCCCGCAGGATCCTAGCTGTCGGGAGGTATCCGAACACATCGTTGTTGTAGCCGCTCACCCAGAGGTTCAGCGGGCCGAGCCGAGCTTGGGCGAGCCGGACGTAGTCGACGACGGTCTCGCCGCTGTACGCGACCAAGGTCAGGTCCTGCCCGAATTGCCAGAGCGCGAACGGCGCTTTGTAGGTTTGCAGCAGCGACTCCCCGCTGTCCAGCCTCCCAAGGGCGCCCTCCGTGAAGAATCTCCGGTATGAAGGCGCTCCGGCTTGCATCGCTTCGATTTCTTCTCGCGTGTGCCGCTGCAACGGCAGCTCTACCCTGCGAAATTCAGTCCGCAGGGGGCCGCGCACGGGTGCGAGCTGATCCTCCAGTACACCGTCGACGACTCTGGCAAGCTCGCTACCATGCCGCCGAGCCAAATCCAGCGTGCCACGGGGGTAGGGATTGGCGTCGCCAGCACAGCCGGTCATGAACATGGCCTGCACGCCCGGCAGGCTCGCTTCCAGCAGACCCTGGGCGATGCCTGCGTAGTCCCCGCTGATCTGGAGGTTGCCGCCAGTGAGCGTGGTACAGTGCGAACCCGCCCCGAAAAGCACGGCCCGGAGTTCGCCGTCCGGCGTGTCCACCCGGAGCACCGGCACGGTGCGGTCTGCTAGGCCGCTGGCATTGGTGCCTAGAATCACGCCGCGCTCGGTGAACTCGCGTCGGTTCATCACGAAACCCGCCACTCCCCGGCCCCACGACAAGCGCGCCGGGCGCAAGTCGCGCAAGGCTTGCTCGCCGGCTGCGACGATCTTCGCCTCCATCTGTTGGATGTAGCGGTCGATCGTGCGGCGCGTTGCCGGGGCTGCGCGCGTGAGCAGCGAGCCCGCCACCAGCGGGCCTGCGTGCGTGTGCGATGCGTTGAGAATGACTTGCTCTCGCCGAATTCCGGTCGCTTCGCGCAGCCGGGCGCAGATGGCTTCCGAACGTTCGCGAGTGAAGCCGAGCAAATCCGCCGTAATCAGCAGCGCCCGAGTCCCATCGCTGTCCTGAAGTGCCAGCGCCTTGGCGAACAGCGGATCCGCGACAGATTCGAACGGCGCCTCGCGGGCGGCGTAGCCTGCCATCGGCAAGGGCTCCGTCGGGGTGATATCCGTCGCAGCCAGGCCGACCTGCCAGTCGGCGGCTTGGGCCGCCAGCAGCGCGGGAGCAACCAATGCCAAAGCCAGCGATAGGCGCATCGTGCCCAAGTATAGTCCGGCTGGCCGGGCTCAAGGCTGAATCTGGATCGTGCGGCCGCTCCTGGCCGACTCCACTGCCGCGTCTGCCAGCATTAACGCCCGGCGGCCGTCTTCAAAGTTCGGCGATGGAGCGTTTCCGCCTTCAACTGCGTCGATGAAGGCGTCGATCTCGCGGACATAGGATTCCGTGTAGCGTTCGATGAAGAAGTGGTGCAGCCGCTCCTTCGCGCCTGTGGAGGCGGTGCCGTATCGCTCGAGATTCGTCACCGCCGGATTGGCGGAGATGAGCATTCCCTTTTCGCCGAACATTTCGATGCGCTGGTCGTAGCCGTAGGCGCAGCGTCGCGAACAGTTGATCTGGCACAGGGCGCCGGAGGCCATGCGCATCGTCACCATCGCCGAATCCACATCGCCTATCTCGCCGATGGCTGGGTCGACCAACACCCCGCCCATCGCGGTGACCTCGACGGGCTCCTCCGCGAACAGGAAGCGCGCGATATCGAAATCATGGATCATCATGTCCCGGAATAAGCCGCCTGACACGCGCAGGTAGGCGAGTGGCGGCGGAGCCGGGTCGCGGCTCGTAATCACGGCTAGCTCCAAGCGGCCGATCTCGCCGCTTGCGGCGGCTCTTCCTAGTGCCGAATGGCCGGGGTCGAAGCGCCGGTTGAATCCGATCTGGACCGGCGCAGCTGTCTCCTCGACAACCGCTCTGCACTGGTCCACGCGGTGGATATCTAGGTGGATGGGCTTTTCGCACAGCACCGCCTTGCCCGCCCGCGCGGATCGCTCGATCAAGTCGCAATGCGTGTCGGTCGAGGTCGCGATCAAGACAGCTTCGATCGAAGTGTCCCCGAGCAGCGCGTCGACCGAATCGAACGAGCGGCTGCCCGTGGCGCTGGCCGCCTCGGCGCTAGCCGACGAGTCCACGTCGTAGATGCCGACCAACTCCGCCCGGGCATGAGCGGCGAGATTGAGCGCATGCATCCTGCCGATGCGACCGGCCCCCAGTTGTGCGAATCGAACCATGGTTGTTGCTCGGACTATTGATCGGGTTCCGCCCACTGCAGCATCGGGCCGAGGGAGCGGGATTGCGGCAGGCGCAAGAACCTTTCCGCCTCGGCCTGCTCGACGGTCTGGCCACGCTCGGTGCGACGCTTGTAGCTGGCGCCGACGAATGCCTTGAAGAGCGGTTGCGGCTCCAAAGGCTTGGACTTGAACTCCGGGTGAAACTGGCAGCCTAGGTACCACGGATGGCTCGGCAGCTCGCATATCTCGACATAGTCCACCTCGGGAGTTTCGCCCGAGATGCGCAGCCCGTGCTCGGTGATGATGCCTTCGTATTCCGGACGGTTGAACTCGAACCGGTGTCGGTGTCGCTCGCTGATTTCCAATCTGCGGTAGGCGCGCTCGGCGAAGCTGCCGGGCTCGAGCCGGCAGGGCCACGCGCCCAAGCGCATCGTGCCGCCGAGATCCTCGACACCCTTCAGTTCGCGGAGCTTTAGGAACGCCCGGTCGGTTGCCTTGGGGTCGAACTCGGTGGAGTGGGCCCCTGGGATCCCGCAGACATTGCGCAAGAATTCGATCACCATCGTCTGCATGCCGAGGCAGATTCCAAAGTACGGGACTTCGTTCTCGCGAGCATAGCGAATCGCCTGGAGCATGCCGTCGATGCCGCGCAGGCCGAACCCTCCCGGCACTAGGATGCCGTCGTAGGCGGCAAGTTGTTCGGCGCAGGTCTCGCGCTTGATGTCTTCGGCCTCGACCCAGCGCACCTGGGTTTCCAATCCGTGTGCGAGGCCGCCGTGTAGGAGCGCTTCCTTGAGACTCTTGTAGGAGTCCTCGTAGTCAACATACTTGCCGACGACCCCGATTTCCACCTTGTCGCGGGGATTGCGCATGCAGTGGACCATTTGCTTCCAGGGCTCGAGATTGCGCGGGCCAGCTTCGATGCGCAGGCGGTCCAGCACAATCTCGTCCACCTTCTGGGCGGCGAATTCGATGGGCACTTGGTAGACGGTATCGACATCCCGAGCGGCGATCACGGCTTCCTTGTCGACGTCGCAGAACAGGGCGATCTTCTCGCGGATGTCCGCGGAAAAGCCGCTCTCGGTGCGGCAGATGAGGATGTCGGGCTGAATGCCCAGCGCCCGCAATTCCTTGACGCTGTGCTGCGTGGGCTTGGTCTTGAGCTCCCCAGCGGCTGCGATGTACGGCACCAGCGTGACATGCACGAAAACGCACCCGCGTCGGCCGACCTGTTGGCGGACTTGCCGGATTGCTTCCACAAACGGCAGCGATTCGATATCGCCCACCGTGCCGCCGATCTCGGTGAGCACGACATCGATGTCTTTGGTGGATACCTTTTCGATCTGCTCGCGGATCGCGCCGGTCACGTGCGGGATGACCTGCACGGTCTTGCCCAGGTAGTCGCCACGCCGCTCCTTGGCCAAGATGCGCTCGTAGATGCTACCGCTGGTAGCGTTGTTGGCGCGCGTCAAGACGGCGTGCGTGAAGCGCTCGTAATGGCCTAGGTCCAGGTCGGTTTCGGCGCCGTCATCGGTGACGAACACCTCGCCGTGCTGGAAAGGGCTCATCGTGCCGGGGTCGATGTTGAGATAAGGATCGAGCTTTTGGAGAGTGACCTTGAGTCCGCGGCACTCGAGCAGGTTGGCGATCGAGGCAGAGGCGATGCCCTTGCCCAGAGAGGATACGACGCCGCCGGTGATAAAGATGTATTTCGGGCGAGCCACTAGCAACCCGCCTCCGGCGAAACTCGCGGCAAGCTCTAGCGTACCACGGCGCCGCCGCGCTCGGGTCCCGCATCAAGCTCCTCCGTGCCGGCCAAGGCTCGCCGGATGCCGAGATCCGCAACGACAGCCGCAGGGCGTGGTGCTATTCTTATATCGCGTATCGCGCAACGGACCGTCGCCAGTAAACTTGGCGCGGTAGATGTTGTCGGCAGGAGCGCAGTCGATGCGGCGATGGCGAGCGGACGGGTGTTTCGGCGATCTGCGGCTAGTGCTGATCGCGGCCGTTGTCTTGTTGAGTCCCATTGCCTTGACGGGCGACGCCGATCCGGCGCTGCGAACGAACCCTGCCCGTGACGAGCTGGACTTGGAGTTCAGCCGTCGCGAAATCATCAAGGTCGATGTTGAGATGGCCTTGATCAATGTGACGGTGACCGACCCGACCGGGCGCATGGTCACCGGCCTTGACAAGGAGCACTTCCTGCTCAAGGAGGACAACAAGCTGCAGGTCATCGATCAGTTCGGCGCCGAGGAGGCGCCGCTATCGCTGGCGGTCGTCTTCGATGCCTCTGGCAGCATGGGCTACAAGATGACCAAGGCGCGCGAGGCCGTCGCGCAGTTCTTCAAGACCATCAATCCCGAGGACGAGTTCTTCTTGGTTCAATTCAACAACCGGCCCGAGATGGTGACGGGCTTCACCCGCAGCCTCGAAGAGATCCAGAGTCGTCTCACCTTCGTGCGCTCGAAGGGGCGCACAGCGCTGTTGGATGCGATCTACCTCGCACTAAGCCAGATGAAGCAGGCCAAGAACACCCAAAAGGCGCTGCTGGTCATTTCCGACGGGGGCGACAACTCCAGCCGCTACACCCCGCGGGAGATCAAGCGCACCGTGCGCGAGTCCGACGTGCAGATCTACGCCATTGGCATCTACGAGCCGTACGCTTCCCGGGGGCGCACGCCCGAAGAGGCTGCCGGTCCCGGACTGCTGACTGAAATCGCCGAGTCGACGGGCGGCAGGCAGTTCGCCGTGCAGAACGTGAACGAGCTGCCCGACATCGCCGAAAAGATCGGGATCGAGCTGCGTAACCAATACGTGCTGGGATACATCCCAGAGAACAGGCAAAAGGATGGAAAGTGGCGTCGAGTCAAGGTCGATATCAAGAAGATTCGCGGCATGCCGGAACTGCGGCCCTACTACCGCAACGGGTACTATGCGCCGACTCGCTAGGGTCAACTGTTTAAGACGGTGGCCGGCTCTCTCCGCAGCCCTTGTCGCGTCTGCTTGGGCCGCGGCGGTTGTCCTCTCCGCGCCAGCGGCTCGCGCCCAGACGGGCAGCTGCCCTCCCGGCATCACGTTTTGCGTCGAAACCCAACGCGTCGTGCTGCATGTGACGGTTGTGGACCGCCAAGATCGCTTTGTCACAGACCTGGAGCAGAACTCGTTCGCCGTCTCGGAGGACGACCGGAAGCAGAGCCTGACCTACTTTGCCCAAGAAGACGTGCCGGTCTCTATCGGGCTGGTGATCGACAACTCCGGCAGCATGCGCGAAAAACGCCGCCACGTGAATGCAGCCGCCTTGGAGTTCGTGAAGGCTTCGAATCCGCAGGACGAGGTATTCGTCGTAAACTTCAATGACGAGTCTTACATTGATCAAGACTTCACCAGTGATATCGACCGTTTGCAGGATGCCCTGCAGCGGATCGACACGAAGGGCGGCACAGCCCTCTACGATGCGACGAGCTTGTCTCTGGACCACCTCGTCGAGGCGGGCAACAAGGAGTACAACAAGCGGGCGCTGCTGATCATTACCGATGGCGAGGACACGTCCAGTCGGATGGACTTGGAGATCTTGGTTCGCAAGCTGCAAAGTTCGGACGTGACCATCTATGGCATCGGGCTGCTCTCCGAAGAGGAGCGCCGGGCCGCCAAGCGCGCCGAACGCCACTTGCGAACTCTTACCCGACCGACCGGCGGGCCGGCCTATTTCCCGACCAGCTTCAGCGAGGTCGAACCCTTGGTGAAGCGGATAGCGGCTGACATTCGCAACCAATACATCCTCGAGTACAACCGGCCCATGAGCAAGCCGGCCGGCTATCGGCGGATCCGCATCGATCTTAAGGGCGCTGCGAGGAGCAACAAGGTGCGCCACCGGCCCGGCTATTACGCCGACTGAACGGAATGCTGGCGTGACGCGGGCGTGGCTGGAAGTGCTGCGCTTCCTTTGGCATGCCAGTCGCGGGCATCGCTTGCGGCCGTGGCGCAGCCCCTACCTGCGCTGGCGGATCGAGACCTATTCCGGGCTTGACGCCGAGGCGGTTGACGCCAAGGCGTTTCGGCAGTTCGTTTGGCGAGAGCGCCGCAGCCTCTGGCGGTACTTGCGCTGGGTTGCCGCAATGCGGACGGGTTGGGGTGCCCCTACGCCTCGCCGACCGCCTGCAGCGCCGTGACGGCGGCCACGTAATAGATGTCGTCCACCGAGCAGCCGCGCGAAAGGTCGTTCGCAGGCTTGTTCAGCCCCTGCAGGAATGGGCCGAGCGATTGGGCGCCGCCCAATCGCTCGGCTAGCTTGTAGCCAATGTTGGCGGCATTGAGATCGGGGAAGATCAGCACGTTGGCGCGGCCCGCCACCGGGGAACCCGGAGCCTTGGAAGCTCCGACGGACTCCAGCAGAGCGGCGTCGGCCTGTAATTCGCCGTCGATCTTGAGGTCTGGCCGGCGCTCGCGGACGATCCTCAGGGCCTCGATGACCTGATCGGCTAGGGGGTGCTTGGCGCTGCCCTTGGTCGAGAAAGAGAGCAGCGCGACGTACGGCTCGGCGGCCAGCAGGTTGCGGCTGTTCAGGGCCGTGGCGATGGCGATATCCGCCAGCTGGGTTGCATTGGGGGCGGGCACTACGGCCGGATCGGCGAACACCATCACACCACCAGAGCCGTATTGCTTGTTCGGATGCACCTGCACCATGAAGCTGGACACCAGCTTGTACTCCGGGCGCACGCCGATGCACTCGATCAGGGCGCGCACCGTCTGGCCCGTGGTGTTCTTGGCTCCGCCGACCAAGCCGTCGGCGTCTCCGTTTTCGAGCGCTAGGGCCGCGTAGTACAGGGAGGTCTTGGCGATTTTCTGTGCCTCTGCCGCAGTGACTCCCCGGTGTCGCCGCCGCTCGTGGTAGATCTGCGCGTAGCGCTCGCTGCGGCCGGACGTTTCGGGATGGGAGCAGTCCACGCCAGGTGCGCACCCGGTGTTGGTGCTGACCAGCACCGGTTGCACGACCTTGTCGCGGGCCAGGCGTGCGCAGGCTTCGCGCACGCGAGGATCGTCACCCTCGGGAAAGACAATGCGGCGATGCTTGGCGCTCGCGCGCTCGACCAAGCTTGCCAGATAGGCGGCCATCTCTCTGATCGTAGCGACTTGCCGCGCGCGCTTGCTGAGGGGCCCTGGAAGACTAGAAGACTTCGGTGGCTTCGGGGTTGAGGAAAGCCATCGAGCGCCGGTGGAAGGCTATATTGGCGAGGTGCGGCCCGCACACCGCGCTGTGGCCCACTTCGACAGGTGCGTTGGGCTGCTCCCTGCTCTTGACGCACTCGAGAAAGTTGCGCACGTGCGGGATCGTCGGCAAGCGGTCTTCGTGGGACCTGATCGGCTCAGGGCTGGGCCTCCACGGCGCTCCGTAGAGCTTGTAGCCGGCGCCGTTCATGACCAGGGTGCCCTTTTCGCCCAGCAGTTCGATGGTCCAGCCGGACTGGTAGTCGTTGTTGTAGTTCAGGTTCCAGCTTGCCAGGAAGCTGCCATAGTCGAACGACGCCGAGAAACAGTCGGGCGTCTGCGAGCCGGCCATGCCGATGACCGCGCCTTGGCAGACGGCGGAGCGGGGCGGCCCCACGCCGGAGAACCACTGGATCACGTCCATCAGGTGCGTGCCCTGATCGGTCATGTTCCCGCCCGAGAATGCCCAGAAGTAACGCCACTTGCGAAACATCATCGGCTCGAGGGACTTGGCCGCCCCGCCGAGAAAGCCCGCCGTGTCCAGGTCGCCCTCCAATCTGGAGTTGTCGAGCGGCTGCGAGATCGCCCAGTTCCACTCCGCCCGCGCCATCGTAATGGTGCCGATCACGCCGTCGGCCACTTCTTTCTGCATCTCCGCGATCCAAGGCGTGCTGCGCCGCTGCATGCCGATTTGGACGATGCGGTCCGTGGCGCGGACTCCGCGGATGGCCCGCACGCCTTCGGAGATCGAGTGCGACATCGGCTTTTCGCAGTAGACGTCCTTGCCCGCCGACACGGCCTCGAGCATCATCGGCACATGCCAGTGGTCGGGCGTCGCGATCAGGACTGCGTCGATGTCGTCGCGCTCCAGGATTCGCCGGTAGTCTCCGTATCCTTGGGCGCCCTCGTCGGCCGCCTCGACTCCCTTGGCCAGGTTGGGTTCGTACACGTCGCACACGGCGGGTGCCGGCGAGCCGAGTTCGCGGAATGCCGCCAGCACGCGGCGCCCGCGTCCGCCCGCGCCGATCAGTGCGACCGAGACACGGTCATTGGCGCCTGCCGCTGCTGCGGGCAGCAGCATCGGCGCTGCCGAGGTGATGAGGAATGCGCGTCTGTCGGGCATGGCTGCCCCAGTATACGGAACCTACAGGTCCGTCTCAGGCGCTGGCTCTGCCTTTGCCCGTCTCCTGGGAGCGCAGGTCCGGCACGAGGATTGCAAGCCGCCCTTGCAGAGCATGACCGTCAGCAGCCCGGCTAGGGCCACCAGCGCCACGCCAAACAGCATCTGCCTAGCTCCCCCTCAGCGGGCCAGGAATGGCGGGTTCAACCGCGAGAACTCGTAATCGAGCGGGTCACAGCCGTTGGCCTCGAGCTGTTGGGCGCAGTCTTTCACCGAATCC
>LXNI01002207.1_pt1 | contig 14133 bp, 18 predicted proteins | sample 809091 | NCBI WGS metagenome assembly LXNI01 (sample SAMN04870527, study PRJNA318959) | sponge metagenome | biome: 01000161; feature: marine sponge reef; material: water | host: Sarcotragus foetidus | place: Greece: Milos, Mediterranean Sea | collected 2013-05-29 | depth 5-7 m | reverse complement strand
AGCGGGCGGTGAGCTCCTCGCGAGTGGGGATCCGTTCCGGGTCGGCCGGAGGGGGATCGAAGTAGAGCTCGCGCACCTGGTCAAAGTCGAGCATCGAGGCCTCCGTCAGCGGCCGCGGCCGGGGTAAGGGTCGCGGGGCGGCGCCGGGGGGTCCCGGTCGCCGAGATGACGGTCGATGCCGCGCTCGACGATGGCAAGGAAATCGCTGGCTTCCCGGGGGTGTGTGGGCTCGAGGAGTGGCGGGGAGTGAGCAACGATGTGGTCCTGGTCGAGATGCGCGAGGTTGCGGCGAAGGGTCGCCAAGCTGTCGGGATGACATGCATCGAGAGCGGTTGTGAAGGCTTGGGAGTCGGCCTGCCGAGCGACGGCGAGGTCGTAGAGGTCGCGGGCGAGGTAGCGGCCCTGGGCGAGCATGCGGTAGCCGAGCTTCCGGGCGAGGATTTCGGCGTTGGTGTGGAGGCCGATCGGGGTTCCGTGGATTCGGTCGGCCGAGCGGGGATGGCGGGTAAGGGAGTCAGAAGCGTCGACTGTGATTTCTCCGTCGGGAAGATCGATCCGGGTTCGACCCGTGGTGAACGTGACGTAGCCCTGCCCGCCGGTGAGACGGGCGATCTCGGCCTGGAAGCCGCTAACGGGCATTCGGGCATTGATGGTGAAGTCGGCGGTGAAGTCGAGGTCGAGGCTGCGGCGGTGGGCCCAGCGCATCGCGAGGGCGGTCCCGCCGCCGAGAGTGAGGTGGTGCTCGCCGCCCAAGTGATAGGCGAGAGGCTTGCGGACGGCTGCAAGCAGCGCGTCCGGTCCGGGAGGGAGGCGAAGCTCAGCCATGGCCGATCAGGAACATGGTCATGGCGCGGGGTCCTTTCCGGGGACGGCGCGGGCTGAGATCGAGATCCTCTCGACGATGTTGCGGGTGACCTTCCGGGCGCGCCGGTCGTAGATCTGAGTGGTCGATGGGTGGGAGTGGCCTACCAAATACTGGACGTCCTCCATAGGCACGCCCTGCTGGAGCAGGTCGGTGACCACCATCGCGCGGAAGCTGTGGGGCGTGATGATGCGGGGCAGGCCCGCGTCGGCGAGCCGGCGCTTCAGCATAGCCCGGATGGTGTATGGGGTGACAAAGCGGCGGGCGAACCGGCTCCGGGAGTTGGCGTGGAGCGGGCGGAAGAGCGGGGCGGCCGTGTCAGCGAAGTCGTCGACGAGTAGCAGGTAGGCCTGGATCCACTGGTTGAGGTCCAGGCGGAGGGGGATCTCCCGCTCCTTGCCGCGCTTTTCCGTGAACCGGAGGGAGCGGTACTCGCCGTAGTCCCGCAAGTCGCGCATTCGAAGCTTGGCGACCGCTCCGACGCGGGCGCCGGTGCCGGCGAGGGTGCCGAGAATGGCGCGGTCGCGGACGCCGACAGGGCGGGAGCAGTCGACGGAATCGATGAGGCGTGTGGCTTGGGCAGGGGTGATCTCGGGCGTCTTACCGTCCAAAGATGCGCGCGGCGGTCCCTGCACCGAGTCGAACGGGTTGAGCAAGACGGCGTGGCGGGTGACGAGCCGGTCGAAAAAGCGCCGCAGCGCGGCGAGGGCCATCCGCTGGTTGGCGACGGATGGAGCCAGGGCGTCGATGAAGCTGGCGGCGTCTCCCGGGGAGACGTGCTTCAGCTCGATGCCGCAGGCGTGGCAGGAGTCGAGGAACGCGAGGACGTGCCGACCGTAGGCGCGCCGCGTGTGGGGATTTCGGAGCTGTCCGGCGAAGAACTCCTCGGCGGCCAGACAAGCGCCGGCCCCGGCGCGTTCAACAACGGCGTGCGTCCCCGGCCGGGCCGGAAGGAGTGTCAGGGCGGAATCAGCCATAGGGACAACGATAATCGTCTTTTCCGGATACTGCGGGATTAGCTGCCGATGGATCCAGCCGAATCCACCGCCTCCGCGCGGGGTTTTATCCGCGCATTGTACGGCGGCGATGACCTGGTCGCCGTTCTCGCCGTGGGCCGCGCGGAGCCCAAGCGCGTCCACCAGCGGATCGCGTCAGCCCGCGACATTGCCGCTGATCGGTTCCAGCGCTGGCTCCGCCATCTCAACGCCCAGGGCCATGATGTCTATCTCGGGATGAATCCGATCCGTGCCGGCACCAAGGGCCGGCACAAGGGGGACGTGGCCGAGGTTCGCCGCCTGCAGGTCGATCTGGATGAAACCGGACCGGAGTCTCTCCGGAGAATCCTCGCCGATGCCTCTGCCGGCCGTCTCCCGCAACCCGCCATCGTCGTCCGGAGTTCCGAGGGCCGCTATCAGGTCCTCTGGCACACCACTCCCGGCTGGACGCCGGCGCAGGCCGAGGACACCAACGCCCGCCTCGCCCAGCACTACGGCGGCGATCACGCCACCGACATCAGCCGCGTGATGCGGCTGCCCGGGTTCCGGAACAAGAAAGACGACCGCGGCGACGCCGCGATCTCCTGGACCGACTACGGGGGGCCTCCGGTCGGCCGGGCGGCCTTCCAGCACCTTCCCGCCGTACGGCGCGAAGCCAGCCCCCCGGCACCCCGCCGCAATCGCCCTCGCGGTCCCGCGTCCCTGTCCCAGAGCGAACGGGACTGGGCGTCGGTCCGCGACCGGCTGCGCGAAGGCGCGGACCCCGCACGGCTCGTTGAGCAGCTGGCACGCCAGCGCCAGGACAAGCCCGATCCCCAGTACTACGCGGAGCGAACCGTCAGCCGTGCCACCGAGAGCCTCGTACGCGAGGCCTCGCCGCGGCCGGCCTCCCCCCGCTCCCAACCCGGCGAAGGGCCCGCGCGATGAGTCCCGCGCGTCAACCCCTCCGAGGGTGGCCATGGTCCCTGCCCAGGCAGGAGAAGCGCCGCGCCTTTCTCGCCGGCATGATGCTCCTCGACGCGATGGCCGACGATCCGGAGTGCCGGACCTCGGTCCTGGAGGAGCTGGACTTCTTCCTTACCGAGCCCCGCGACCGCCAACTCTTCGGCCTTGCGCCCCTTGCGCCCGTTTGCCCCGCCGAGGACAGGCCGGGTCTGCGCGCCCTGACGCTTTTCCAGGCTCCATCCTTCCGGGACCTCCTGCCTCCTGTCACCGACGCTTTCGCTGCGCTGTGGCTGACCCCCGTCAACCTCGATGCTTCCGGCGCTTCGCATGACGACCTCTTCGACATCATGGACGCCACCGTCAAGGCAGCGCCCGATCTCAAGCACGCGGCGGGAGGCCCTGGCCCAGGGCCAGCCTCTCCGCCCTCGGCCTCCAGGAGCACCAGGCCTTCCTCTTCGGCCACGGCGATTCGGACCATTTCCACGTCCACGTGCTCGTGAACCGGGTGCATCCCCTCACCGGCCGCGTGGCCGATGTCCTCACCTGGATCGCCCTGAACGACTGGGCCAAATCCTACGGCGGGGGACCCGACATCCAGCCCGCTTCCCATCTCCACCGCGGCCCCGGCTCCCCCGACGCCGCCTAACCCCCGGAGGCCCCCATGGCCCGATCCGACAAGCAAAAGGACTACTACCAACAATTCGCCGACCGCATCATTCAGCGGATCAAAGAGGGGACCGCCACCTGGCAGAAGCCCTGGCAGCCCGGCGAGCGCGTCCTGCCCGAGAACCTGGCTACAGCCCGGGGCTATACCGGGGGCAACAGCCTCTACCTCGCGGACGCCGCGGAGCGCCGCGGCTTCGCCGACAACCGCTGGGCCACCTACCGCCAGATCCAGGCGGTCGGCGGCCACGTCCGGGGGGGCGAGCGGGGCGAGCAGGTCGTCTTCTTTCAGCGCGACAGGCGCGTTCTCCAGCGCGACGAGAACGGCAAGCCGAAGAGGGACGCGCAAGGCAAGCGGGTCTACCGCCGCGAGCCCCTGAAGTCGCCCGTCTGGCGGACCTACACCGTCTTCAACGCCGAGCAGACCGGCGGCCTCGAGCTCGCGCGTCCGGAAAACGCCCGGCCGCTGTGGCATGCCCACAGGCGGGCGGACGCCGTGATCGAAGCCAGCGGCGTTCGGGTCCGCCACGTCGCCGGCGACCGGGCCTTCTACCACATGAAGCGCGACGAGATCGTGCTGCCCCGCCGCATCCAGTTCCCCTCGGCCACCCACTACTACCAGACGGCGCTGCACGAACTGGGGCACGCCACCGGCCACAAGTCCCGGCTCGGCGATGGCCGCCCGCCCGGCGACCGCGGCCACCGCCCGACCCTTGCCGAAGGGATCAAGGCCGGCTTCGGCTCGCCCCAATACGCGAGGGAGGAACTCCGCGCGGAGATCAGCGCCATGATGACCGGCGAGCGCGTCGGCGCCGGCCACGACCCGGCCCGGGGGGCGGCCTACGTCGAGGGGTGGATCCAGGCGCTCGAGGAGGATCCCCGCCAGATCCACCGCGCGGCCGCCGACGCGCAGCGGATCAGCAACTACGTGATCGAACCCGTGCGGGAACGCCTCGAGGAGATCGAGCGCGAGCTCGCCGACCAGGTCCGCGGCATGCGCCCCGAAATGCCCCGCGACCAGACGCCGGAACGTCCGGCTCGCCCGGCCCCGGACCGCGCCGCCGCGCTTGAGCCGTCCCGATGAGATACGACCCGAGGGACACCGAGGGGGGCCGCTCTGCCGAGCCGGCCACCCGGTTTGCCGTCCGGACCGCCAGGAGCCGCTCCGGACACCGGCGTGAGGCCACCGGCAGGAAAGACCCTCGCCGGCCCTTCCAGGACCGGCTCGACGGCGCGCTGGTCGACGTCGGGATCCACCGGGCGGTCGCGTACCGCGACCTGGTGGACGCCCACTTCGGCGGCCACCCCTACGCCGGCCGCCGCGGCGTCGACAAGCTGAAGCGCGCCGGGCTCCTCGAGGAGCACAAGGCCAAGGGGCCGAAGGGTGAGCCGTTCACCGTCCTCACCGCCACGCGCGAGGGTGCCGCCCTCGCCCGAACGTTGGCCCGCAAGCGTGGATACCACCGGCGCCAGGAGGCCTGGGCCGGCCTCGGGCGCGAGCCCGACCTTGTCCATGACGTGGCGATCTACCGGGCGGTTCGGGACGTCCGGGACCGTCTCGCGGGCGAGGGGCGCGGATCCGTGTCCCGGATCCGGCTCGATGCCGAGCTGCGCCGGGCCGTCAACGGCCGCGCCGAGCGCGTCCGCGCCACCCACGGCGCCGAGGCGACCGAGCGCGAACGACGGCGTGTCGCCGAGGATCTCGGCCTGCCTGTACGGAACGACGGGCGCGTCCTCTATCCGGACGCGCAGATCGAGCATGCGGGCGACGGCCGGGATCCCGGCCGCGTGAACATCGAGATCGCCACCGAGCACTACCGCGAGGGGGCCGTCGCGACCAAGGCCCTGGCGGGCTTTGCCGTCTACGCCGCCAACAATGCGGCCGGCCGCACCGTCGCCTCGGGGCTCGCCCGGGCGGCACGGTCTCTCGCCAGGTCCGGAGACTCCGGCGGTGGCGGTGCGGCGGGCCGGCGCGACGATCCCGCCTCCGTGGAGCTCTGACCGATGCAGCCGTGGAAGATCAGCGTCGGGCTCGGCGTCGCCATCGGAGGCGTCGCCGTCGCCGCGCTCGGCAAGCGCTTCGCGTTCCTCGCGCCCTACAAGCCCCTGATCCTCGCCGAGTACTGGTGGCCCGTCGCGTTCCACTTCCTGGCCGGCCTCTTCACGCTCATGGCGCTCATGGCCGCCGTGCTGCGCTCGCTCGGCCTCGTCGACGTCGGCCGGAAGCTCGATCTCATGGAACGGGCCACCCGCCGCGGCGCCGGCGACGAGGATCTCGGCCGCCGCCTGTCCGAAGAACGAGAAGGGACCTTCACCGAATGAGACCCGCCACTCCCCGGAGCTCCTCCGGCACGGCCGGCCCACACCAATGGGCCCACAGGGGGGGGAGAAGAGAGATGACCCCCACGCTCCTTCGGATCCTCGTTCCCGTCAGCCTCGCGCTCGTCCCGCTCGCCGTCCTCCTCGCCATCGCGGCGCTCGTCGAGCTGGCCCGGCCGGGCCGGAGCCGGCCCGACCCCCGGCGGTCTGGAGAGAGCCCATGGAACTGAACCCGGCCGAACTCCGCGACGTGTTCGCCCTCGTCCTCTTCGCTCTCGTCCTCGCCGGACTGCTCTTCCTCGTCGGCAGCGTGGCCCTCATCGACATCCGCCGCGAACTACGACGTCTGCGCCGCGAGGTCCGGACCACTACCCATGCCGTCCGCCACGCGGCCGACGACGCCCTGCAGCGCTCACTCCAGCAGGACCTGCACCCCCGAGCCGGCCACGGCTCAACCCAACCAACCTCGAAGGAGGAACAGACATGACCGCACGCATTCTCACCTCGGCTCGGGCGGCGCTGACCGCCGCCGCCCTCGCTCTCATCTCGCCCTCGACTCTGCTCGGCCAGACGCCGCCGACGCCGGCCGCCTCCAACCCGTGGGAGGACGCCGTCACCGCACTTTCAACCGCGATGACCGGTCCGATCGCGAGCGGCCTTGCCCTGGTCGCGGTCGTGGTCGGCGGCGTCATGTTTGCCTTTGGCGAGGGAGGATCGAAGCGCACGCTCGCCGGCATCATCTTCGGGCTCGGCATGGCCTTGGGCGCCGCCAACTTCATCGGCTGGCTCTTCTAGCCGCCATGTACGGCATCAGAGTCTGGAGCGGCCATCCCGCGCTCAGCCGGCCGATCACCATCATGGGGGTCGAGCGCCGCTTTTTCATGTTGGCGGCGACGCTCGGAATGGCCATGTGGAATCTCCTCAACTCCATCACGGCGTCCGGGCTCATGTTCGGAACCCTGTACGGCGCCGGGCTTCTGGCCTGGCGCCGGGATCCGGCCATGCTCCAGATCGTTGCCGCCGGGCAGACCGCCCGGACCCGCTACGACCCCGGCAAACCGTCTTCCGCCACCGTCGAGCTCGTATGAACCTCAAGGGCGAGCGCAAGGAGTACGAAGCGGCCGGATCGCTCGCCCACGAGCTGCCCTATTGGGGCTGGCTCGACGCCCACCCCTACTGCCTCACCCGTGACGGGAACCTGGTGGCCGTCGCGGAGCTCCGCGGCGCCACCCTCGACGGCCACACACCCGAACAGCTCGACCAGATCGCCGGTCGGTGGCAACGGCTCCTTTCACAGCTCGACGCCGACACGCGCTTCTACTTCTACCTTCTCCGGCGGCCCGCTGTCCTGCGGTCCATCGAGGGCCTCGACGGCGTCGCGGCCCTCTCCCAGCAGCGCCGGCGCGACTTCCTGGGCCAGCGCCTGCAGCAACTCTCAACCTACGTCGCCTGGTCACACAACCCACGCCTCGGCCGGGCTTCGCGCCGCACGCCCGGCGGCATCCGGTCGTTGCTCGCGATGCCGCGCAACTGGATCCACAAGCGGCGAAACCCCGATGCCGCCGCATTCCTCAGCGACCAGGTGAGGCGGGCCGCGCACCGCTTCCGGACCATCGTCGAGGGGAGCCGCGCCCTCGTCGACGACGTCACGCCCGTCCGGATCCTCGAGCCCGTGGCTGCCACGGCCTTCCTGTCCGAACTCATCAACCGCCCCGGCACGCCCTACGGCGGGGCGCCCGCCGCCGCCGGGCTCCACTGGCGCCTGGCGCTCTCGGAGCTCGAAGCCGAGCGCCGGCACCTCCGGCTCGACGGCGAGCCCGTTCTCCTCTACTCGCTGCTCTCACCGCCCGCGGCCGCCAGGGCGAATCTCCTGCACGCGCTGCAGCAGCTCAAGGCCAACCTCACGCTGTCCATCGAATGGCGGCCGAAGGCCACCGAGGCCGGCCGCCGCAAGATACGGAGCGTGCAAAAGGCGCACTTCGCCAAACGCTACTCGGCGATGGCCCACATGCAGGAGAAGGACGGCACCGCCGGGGCCATGGTGGACGCCACCGCCGAGGCCGAATCGTCCCGCCTCGCCTCAGCGCTCGTCGAGCTCGAGGCGGACGGCGTCGCGTACGGCGACCTCTCGCTCACCGTCGCGGTGCACGGTGAGCTTCGCGACACCGAGAACCTCGATGCCGAGCTGCGCCGCATCTTCGCCGCATCCGACGCCAAGCTCATCCGGGAGGCCTACGGCCAGATCCCCGCCTGGTTCGCGCGGATGCCCGGCCAGCCGCCGAAGCGCCAGCTCCGGAAGATCTTCGCCTCCGCCGGCGTCGCCGCCTGCCTCGCGCCGATCTTCGGCCCCCCGCAGGCAAGGGACGAAAGCCGGCATCTCGGCCGGCCCGCCCTGGCGCTCTTCGAGACCCCATGGCACAGCACCTACCCCTACGACCTCTTCGCCGGCGACGTCGGCCACACCCTCATTCTCGGGGCCACCGGATCCGGAAAGAGCTTTCTGCTCAACTTCCTCCTGGTCTCCGCGCTCCAATACGACCCCAAGGTCCTCATCCTCGATCTCGGCGGCTCCTACCGCTGGCTCACCCGGTTCCTCGGCGGCGGCTACATCGAGCTCAGTCCGGACAACCCGGACGCCGAGGAACTCGCGCTTCGCCCCTTCGACCTGCCGGCGGGCGAGCGGACCTTCCAGTTCCTGACCGGCTGGATCACCCGGCTTCTCCGGATCGGCGGCTACACGCTTCGCGGCGCCGACACGTCCGAACTCCGCGAGCGCATCGAGGACCTCTACGCCTTCCCGGCGGCCAAGCGCACGCTCGGCGGCTTCGTGCGCAGCCTGCCGAAGAAGATGTGGCCGGCGATGAGCCGCTGGCACGGATCCGGCCCCTGGGCCCGCTTCTTCGACAATCCCACGGCCCGGGAGATCCAGCTCGACGACTGGCAGGTCATCGATCTGGCCGGCGCCGCCGACCACGACGACCTCACCGAGGCCGCCCTCTTCTACCTCCTCGAACGGCTCCGGATCTCGATCGACGATCCGGCCGAAGTCGACCGGGTCAAGCTCATGGTCGTCGACGAGGCCTGGAAGTATCTGCAGGACGAAGCCGTGCTCACCTACCTGGCCGAGGCGGCGAAGACCTGGCGGAAGCGCAACGCGGCCCTCGTTCTCGCCACCCAGTCCGCCGTCGACGTCACCGGCACATCCGGGGCCGCCGCACTGCTCGAGTCGATGCCCACCAAGCTGTTCCTCGCCAACCCCGACCTGCCCCAGGACGTCCAGACCGTCTTCCGCCTGAACGACACCGAGATGGACACCATCCGGGGCCTCATCCCGAAGCGCGAGCTCTACCTCCGGCGGCCGGGCTCCACCGCCGTCATGCGCCTCATCGTCGATGACGAGAGCTACTGGCTCTACACCAGCAACCCCCGCGACGCCGCCCGCCGCGCGGCCGCCGTCGCCGAGCACGGGCTCGAGCGCGCCCTGCACGTCCTCAGCAACGGAAGAGTGACCACCCCATGACCGCACGTATTCTCATCCCGGCCTTTCTTCTCTCCCTCCCCCCTGTGGCGCTCTCCGCCCAGGGGCCCCCTCCCCAGCCGCCGGCCGTCGCCACGTCGGACCACATCCTCTTCCTCGACGATGCGCCCGAGATCACCGTCTTCGAGCTCTCGACGCGGCTGCGGCACACCACCGTCATCACCCTGCCCGCCGCCGAGACGATCCTCGACTTCGTCGTCGGCGACGCCGAGTACTGGCACCTCACCGGATCCGCCAACGTCGCCTTCCTCAAGCCCGTCGCCGTCGGCGCGGCGACCAACATCGCCCTCGTCTGCGCTTCCGGCCGCATCTACTCCTTCCTCGTGCGCGAGAGCGGCGACGAGGAGCCCCACCTCGTCGTCCGGATCGGCGCGGGCGCACCGCCCGGCGCCGGGGCCGCGGCCGACGTCCTCATCCCCGACGGCGCCCACGAGCCCGCCTTCGTCTCCCGCGACCGGGTCCGCGGCTTCGAGATCCTCGCCGAACAGGCCCAGCTCGAAATCGCCCAGGTCCGCTCCGAGGCGATCCAGGACGTCGACGCGTTCCGCGCCGACTACCCCACCCGGCTCCGGTTCGCCTACTCCCTCCACCGCCGGCACCGCGAGTGGCCCTGGCGCATCGAGGGCATGTGGCACGACGGAGAGTTCACCTACGTCCGCTCGAACGCCCAGGAGACCCCCGCGATCTACGAGGAGAAGGACGGCGAGCCTTCCCTGGTTCCCTACGACCTGAACGAGGACGGGCTCTTCGTTGTCCGCCGCATCCTCGGCGACGGGCATTTCCAGCTCGGCGACGACCGCCTCACCTGGAGTTTCACTCCTCCGGAGAACTGACCCCCATGGCCACCCTCAAGAACAACGCCGAAAAGCCCGCCGGCGCGCTGCCGCCCGGACTCCTCAACAAGGTCATGGTATTGCTGTCGACCGCCCTCGTGCTGATCCTGATCCTCAGCAGCCTCTGCAATGGCGGCGAGGACGAAACACCCCCGCCCGCCCAACAGTCGCCGGGCGGCGGGGCCTCCGTGGACCGCCCCATCGACAGCGACCTGCAGGCCGCCATCGAGCGGCAGGAGCGGCTCGCGGAAGCGCAGCGGCGCGCGCAGCAGCGCGAGGACGACGCCCTGCGCCGCCTGGCGGACCTGTCCGCCCGGACCTCCGGCGGCGGGCAATCGGTACTCCAGGGCGACAGCGCCGGGAATCTGCCGGATCCGGACGCCATCGAGCTCCGCAGGCAGCTCGGCCTCGCGGAACTCGAACGCGAGATCACGTCGGTCCGCGCACCTCCCGTCGCCCAGAGCTTCCGGGACCGGAACAACCCGCCCACAGGAGGGGGGAGAGAGGACCCTCCCGCCCTGCCGAATCCCGCCGCCGACCTGGCCCGCGCGCTTGCGACCGCCAGCCCCGCCGGCACACTGGCGCCGCCGGCCGGGGAGCTGGACATCGCGCTGCCCAACTCCGCCAATCTTCCCGAATACGAGAACCCGCCGCGCCTGATCGATCCCGACGATCCCGCCGGATGGGAGCGCGTCTACGAGGGCTCGTTCCTCGAGGCCGTCCTCGTCAACCAGCTCTCCGGAGAGTTCCCGGGACCGGCGCTCGCCGTCGTCAACGTCCCGTTCCACTCCGCCGACCGGCAGCGCGTCCTCATCCCGCGCGGCAGCCGCCTCATCGGCACCGCGCAGGCCGTGCGCCGCCGAGACCAGTCCGCGCTCGCCGTCGGCTTCCACCGGCTCGTCCTGCCCGACGGCCGCCACGTGCCGCTGCGCTTCCTCGGCCTCAACCAGGCCGGCGAGTCCGGACTCACCGACCAGGTCGACCGGCACTACCTGTCCACCTTCCTCGCCGCCGGGGCCGTCGGCCTCCTCAGCGGCCTCGCCATCTACCAGGGCAACCCCTACGGCGGCGGAAGCGCCGGCCTGCTCGGCAATGCCGGAACCGGCATCGCCGGAACCGGCGATGAGATCCTCGAACGATTCCTCAACCGGCTTCCCACCATCACCATCCGCGCCGGCCACCGGCTGCGCGTCTGGTTCACCTCCGACCTGCTCATTCCACGGCCCCAACCCTGACCGAAAGGGAGAATCCAATGAGACGCTTCGCCACCGCCGCCCTGATCGCCGCCGGGCTCCTTGCCTCCAGCCCCCGCCCGGCTTCGGCGCAATGGATTGTTGTCGACCCCTCCAACCTCGCGCAGGCGATCGCCGACTACGCCATGCAGGGCCTCCAGCTCGTCGAGGCCGTCCAGACCGTCCGGAACCTCGCGCGCCAGATCGGCCAGCTCGACTCCACCTACACCCACATGCGGGACGCCGCCAACGGACGGATCGGCCAGCTCACCGACGCCTTCTCCGCCCTCTCCTCCGCCGACGCCTCGCTCCTGCTCGACGCCGACTTCGGCGCCTGGCGCAACCGCCTCTCCGGCACCAGCAACAACCTCGCGACCGCCCTCGAGGACATGGACGGCTCATCGCTGTCCGACTACCTGCTCAACGAACTGGACGCCGCCGACGCCGTGACCGACGCCGACCTTCTCGGCCTCTATCCCGCCGACGCCGCTCGAGGCACCCGGCTGGCCGCCGCCTGGACCGCCGCCCGGGAGCGCGGCGACCGGCGCCGCGTCGCAGATCTCGCAACCGCCGAAGCGGGAGGCCGGCTCTTCGCCCTCCTCGAGGATGCGCAGGACGACATCGATGGACGGCGCGGACAGGCCGAACTCTCGCACACCGCACTCCAGCAGGCTCAGATCGCCAACCAGCTCACCGCCGCCGAGATCGAGTTCGCCCGCGTCCAGCTCCTCGCCATCCAGGCCCAGCAGGACGCGCTCGCCCGCCACGAGGCCGAACTCCAGGCCCGTGCCGCGCTCGAACGCTGGGTCCAGCGCGAGCGGGACCGCGCGGGCCTGCTCCAGCAACTCCTGACGGCCGAGGACGGCCGCCGCGCGGTCGCCCGCGACTGGGGCCGGCTACACGGCAACTAACAACCGCGCCCCGAGACCATGTTCATCCAACAGAACCCGATCGACTCGAGCCTTCCGGCCTCCGTAAACCCGGAGGACCTGACGAACTGGCCGGCCATGCTCGACCAGATCCTCGACAATCTCCTCACCCCTGCCGCTCCTCCCCTGCTCCCGCTCGGCCAAGCCCTCTGGGCCGGCTTGGCCTCGATCGTCGTCGTCTGGACCGGGCTCCGAATCGCGTTCGGCGGAGCGAACTTCAACTTCTGGGACATCGTCCGCCTGATCCTCGGCCTCTCGATCCCGCTCGCGATGCTCCGCTTCTACGCCGTCAACTTTCCCGGCGTCGGCCTCCCTTTCCCCGCCATCATCCCGGCCGGCGCAAACCAGATCGCCGACCTCCTCCGATCGGACATCATCACCGAGATGAACGCCTCCACCCTCCGGTTGGCGGAGGCGTTCACCCAAAACATGGCGGCGGGCACGGCCGAGGGTGGAGGGATCTTCGACGTGGCCGGCGCGATTCAGGCCTGGCTCGAGAACACGATCATGACCATTGTCGGCTGGCTGGGCCAGCTCGTTCTCCTGATCGGCTTCATCGGCATCTACGCGATCGCCATGGCCCAGGTCTTCTGGGCTCAAATCGCCATCGCGATCCTCGTCTTCCTCGGCCCCGTCCTCATCCCCTGGCTCGTCTTCCAGCCCATGGCGTTCCTGTTCTGGGGCTGGTTCCGGGCGATGTGGACGTACAGCCTCTACGCCATCATCGCGACCGCGCTCATGCGCGTCTGGTGCACGCTGTCGCTGACGCTCCTCGAGTCCCTCGTTGCCGACAACCTCTCCTATACCGACGTCCTCGACGGCGGGGTCAACGTCCACTTCGTCGCCATCATCCCCCTCTTCGCCGCGGCCATCATGTCCGCGTCGAAGGTCCCCGAGCTCGCCGGTGCCATCGCCGGCGCCTCCGCCAGCGGTGGAGGCATGGGCTCGATCACGTCGGGCGCGATCGCCGCGGCCACCGCGAAGTTCGGCGGAAAGGCCGGCAAGCTCGCCGGAGGCATGAAATGACCCCGCGCAAGCACAAGCCGGATCCGGGCGCGGAGTTCGCGGACATCTGGGCGCTGCAGCTTGCCTCCCAGCGCCACCACCGGCTCGTCACCTACGGACTCGCCGGCGTCCTGTTCATCCTTCTCCTCATCGTCTTCCGGCTCTCGGACGTGCAGCCCCCGAAACCCATCGTGATCCGCGTCGACGACGTCGGCCGGGCCGAGGCGCTCGCCTACGAAGCCGTCGAGGCCGCGCCCACGCCCACCGACCCCACCACCAAGTATTTCCTCAACCAGTTCGTCACCGACTACTACGGCCGCCGCCTGGCCAACGTCCAGACCGCCTGGCCGCGCGCGCTGCTCTTCCTCGAGGCCTCCCTCTCGCGCCAGGCGGCCACGCAGCAGACCGATTCCGTGGCCCTGCTCGCCGCCGGGCTCATCGCCGCGCAGCGCGTCGTCGAGAACGTCACGATCCGGATCATTCCCACCCCCGTACCTCCCTACCAGGCCACCGTGGACTTCGATCTGGTGAGCTCCGCCGGGACCGGCATTGCCACGCCCACCCGCGAGCGCTGGACCGCCTCGATCCATTTCGCCTTTCTCCAAACCGTGCCCGGGAGCCTTCTGCCGGTCAATCCCCTCGGACTCGTCATCACCTACCTCCAGGCCGACCGCGTCGCGGCATTCTGACCATGGCTTCTTCTACCCCCACGTTCCCCCACCTCGCCGGCCGGGCCGAGGCCCTCGAGGCTCTCGGCTGGACCGGCCGCGACGCCGAGTGGATCGCGCTCGTCTGTCTTCACAGCGGCGTCT
>LXNI01002206.1_pt1 | contig 14136 bp, 14 predicted proteins | sample 809091 | NCBI WGS metagenome assembly LXNI01 (sample SAMN04870527, study PRJNA318959) | sponge metagenome | biome: 01000161; feature: marine sponge reef; material: water | host: Sarcotragus foetidus | place: Greece: Milos, Mediterranean Sea | collected 2013-05-29 | depth 5-7 m | reverse complement strand
TGCCGCGCCAGCAGAATGTGCTCCCGCGTCTGCGGCATCGGGCCGTCCGCCGCGCTCACCACCAGGATCGCCCCGTCCATCTGCGCCGCGCCCGTGATCATGTTCTTCACGTAGTCCGCGTGCCCCGGACAGTCCACGTGCGCGTAGTGACGGTTCTCCGTCTCGTACTCCACGTGCGCCGTCGCGATCGTGATGCCGCGCTCCCGCTCCTCCGGCGCCTTGTCGATCTCGTCGAACGCAATCGCGTCTCCGCCGAACTTCTTCGCCTGCGCCATCGTGATCGCCGCCGTCAGCGTCGTCTTCCCGTGGTCGACGTGGCCGATCGTTCCCACGTTCACGTGCGGCTTCGTTCGCTCGAAGGTCTCCTTCGCCATTCTTCTCCCGTCCTGATTTCAGGAGCCCGCCTCGGCGGTCCCCGTGGTTCGTGTTTTGAGTTCCCGTTGTTGCCAAAGTGTTGCCGGCGGGGCCGTTCCCGCCCCGCCAAGCTCTGGGCGGGGATTGAACCCGCGACCTCTTCCTTACCAAGGAAGCGCTCTACCACTGAGCTACCAGAGCACCTCTTTTCTGTTCGGTTCGGTCCCGGGACGCCTCCCGCGACCGGACCAGAGCGGGAGACCGGACTCGAACCGGCGACCCTCAGCTTGGAAGGCTGATGCTCTAGCCAACTGAGCTACTCCCGCGATCTTTCGGGGGCTGTCGGTCTCCCCCGCCTGGCCTGCCCATGGTGGGGGGAGGATTCGAACCTCCGTAGGCGTTTGCCAGCAGATTTACAGTCTGCCCCGGTTGGCCACTTCGGTACCCCACCAAAAAACAACGCTCCCACCCCGCCCGCCAAGCTGGCCGCGCGTCTCTCGGGCTCGGATGGAAACGAGCAAAGAAAGGTAACTATTCCGTCGGGGGGGATCAACAAGAGCGAAGAGGCGGCAAAGGCGGAGCTGGCGGATGGACGTTGCGGGCGGTGGTGGACAACGCGGCGGACGCCCGTCCAAAGGCAATCGCGGCCGCAAGCTGACGCGGGGACTCGAACCCCGGACCTGCTGATTACAAATCAGCTGCTCTACCAACTGAGCTACGTCAGCGGACCCCGAAAGCTGGCGCCTGGGGGAGGCGGGCGGAAGTCCCTGGCGGCCCCTCGCTGCGGCCCCGACCGTCCGTGACAGCTCGGGGGGGTGCTACGGCCCGGTGCGGACGCGGGTCCAGCGGGTGCCCCCGGGCGTGTCCTCCAGTCTGATTCCCTCGGCCGCCAGTTCGTCGCGGATGCGGTCGGCGGCGGCGAAGTCGCGGGATGCGCGGGCCTGTTCCCGGGCGTCCACCAGGGCCTGCACCCGCTCCTCGTCGGCATCCGCGACCGTCCGCGCAGACTCGGCCAGGTCGATCACGCCCAGCACGGCGTCCATCTCCGCCAGGGCGTCGAGCACGGCTTCGCGGTCCGCGCGGACCATCGTGCCTCCGGCGCCGTCCAGCGCGGTGTTCACCTCCCTGACCAGCGTCCAGAGGGCGGCCAGGGCGCGGGGGGCGTTGAGGTCGTCGTCCAGCGCGCGGCCGAAGGTTGCCAGGTGCTCGCCGGTGCGTGCAGCCAGCACCGTCGCGCCACCGGGCGCCTCGGTTGCGTCGCGGACCCTCCGGCGGAAGTCCAGCAGGCGCTGCACCGAGGCGGTGGCGTCGTCGAGGCCGTCGCGGGTGAAGTTGAGTTCGCTGCGGTAGTGGGCCGAGAGCAGGGTCCAGCGGATCGCGGCGGGGTCGTAGCCCTCGTCGAGGAGTTCGCGCACCGTGTGGAAGTTGCCGAGCGACTTGGACATCTTGCGGGCGTCGACCTTGAGGTGCTTGACGTGGAGCCAGAAGCGCGCGAAGGGCTGCCCGGTGGCCGCCTCCGACTGCGCGATCTCGTTCTCGTGGTGGGGGAAGAGGAGGTCCTCGCCGCCCAGGTGGATGTCGATGGTGTCGCCGAGAAGGGAGGTGGCCATGACCGAGCACTCCAGGTGCCATCCGGGGCGTCCCGGACCCCACGGCGAGTCCCATACAGCGCCGACCTCCCGGTCGACAGGCTGGGCCGGCTTCCAGAGCGCGAAGTCGCGCGGGTCCCGCTTGTCGAGGTGCTCCGCGTCGATCCGGGCGCGGCCCGCGTCGTCGTCGTCGCCCTTGCCGGAAAGGCGTCCGTAGTCGGTGAAGGAGGGTACCGCGTAGTAGACGGAGGCGTCGTTGGCGAGGTAGGCGCTGCCCTGCTCCACGAGGCCCTTGACGAACGCGACCATGGCGGGGATGTAGGCGGTGGCCCGCGGGTGACTGGAGAAGGGGAGGAAGCCGAGGGTTTCGGCGTCGTCCAGGAAGGCCCGTACGAAGGTCTCCGTGTGCTCGCCCAGGAGTCGTCCCGCGTTTGCCGCTCCCGTGATGGTCTTGTCGTCGACATCGGTGAAGTTCACCACAAACTCGACCTCGTGACCGCGCCAGCGCAGGTGACGGTGCAGGAGATCGTAGACGGCGAAGGTGCGGAAGTTGCCGATGTGCGCGAAGTCGTAGACGGTCGGGCCGCAGCCGTAGACGGCGACCCTGCCGGGCCGGAGAGGTTCGAAGCGGCGGGTTTCGCGCGTCAGCGAGTCGTGGAGGTTCATGCGGCGTCCGGGTCTCGGGGCGGTGGAGACTTCCTCCGGTCTTTGCGCGGTCCGCTCCACGCGCCGAGGGGCAGAGATTCTCTCCGGCATTCGCGTGGCCCGATCCGCGCTCTGCGGGGCGGAGACGGAGAATAGGGGACGGGAATCACCACCGGGTCAACGCTCGCCCCGGGCCTCGGCGGCAATGCGCGCGAAGGCGGCGGCCGGGTCCTTGGCACGGGTGACGGGGCGGCCGACGACGATGTGGGTGGCTCCCGCGGCGAAGGCCTCGCGCGCCGTGCGCACGCGCCGTTGGTCGTGGACCGGGTCGCCGGCGAGACGGATGCCCGGGGTGACGATACACGGTTCGGGCCCCATGGTTTCCCGCACCCGGGCCGCTTCGGCCGCCGAGCACACCACCCCCCCCAGCCCCACCTCGCGCACCATACGCGCCAAACGGTCGGCCTCCACCCCCGCATCGTCCACCCGGCGCCCGAAGACCTCCTCGAGCCCCGGTCCATCCAGCGACGTCAGCACCGTCACGCCCAGCAGCGTCAGCGAGTCGGGCGCCGCCCGCACCGCCGCCGCAAGCATGTCGCGCCCCCCCATCGCGTGCACGGTCGCGAAGGTTACCCCGAGTTCGCCCACGCGGGCCACCGCGCCCGCCACCGTGTTCGGGATGTCGTGCAGCTTGAGATCCAGAAACACACGTTTCCCCCTCTCCGCAAGCGCCTCCACCACCCCCGGCCCCTCCGCCGCAAACAGCTCGAGCCCCACCTTGAAAAGCCCGCACGCCGGGCCGATACGGTCCACGAACGCCAGCGCGGTCGCCGCGTCGGGCGCATCCAGGGCGACGATGATCCGTTCGTTCATTGAGGTCCTCAGGTTGCCAATTCCACTTGTGAAATCGTTCACAATGTAATCGCAACATTACATTTTGTCATGTACAGTTTACAATTTCTCACTGCGGGGCCTCGTGCGGCGCTGCCCCTCGGTCCGTGCCGGCGGCCGAATGCACCGCCAGATCCCTCGCCACCCGGGCCGCGCACCGAGGATCCGCGAACGAACCCGTGCCGACCTGCACCAGCGACGCTCCCGCCCGCAGATACGCCCGTGCGTCGCGGCCCGAAAGGATCCCCCCCACCCCGATCACCGGCACCTCGACCGCGCCCGCCACCTCCCGCACCGCGGCCAACCCGACCGGCAACAGCGCCGGGCCACTCGTCCCCCCCGTCCCCGCCCCCACCCGTTTCTCGCCACCGCGTCCCGTGAGAAATCCGGGCACGGTGTTGATCGCGGTGATACCGTCCGCGCCGTGTTCGGCCGCGACCACCGCAGTCGCCGCGATGTCCGGGTCGTTGGGCGCGAGCTTGACGAGCAGCGCGCGGTCGGTGAGGGGCCGCACCGCGTCGAGGACCTGGCGCAGGGCATCCGGATCCAGGCAGAAGGGACGGCCTCCCAGGTGCGCGTCGTTGGGGCAGGACAGGTTGAGCTCGAAGCCGACGAAGCCGTCCTCCCCATCCAGCCCCGACACGACGGCCGCGTATTCGCCAACAGCCGCCCCCGCGACCGAGACGAACACGGGCAGCCCGTCGAGACTCTGCCGCATCCACGGCAGCTTCTCGTCGCGCACCGCCTTCGCCCCCGGGTTGGCCAGCCCGACCGAGTTCAGCATGCCGCCCTCGAACTCGGCCACGCGCGGAGCCGGATTCCCCCATCGCGGCTCCACCGTCACCGACTTGGTCACCAGTCCCCCGATCTCCGACGGCGACATCACGTCGACCACCGGTTCCCCGAAGCCGCAGGTGCCCGAGGCCATCAGGACGGGGCTCGAGAAGCGCGTGCCGAAGAGGTCCAGCGCGGCGGCGGCGCTCGAATGCCGGGGGGGCGATGCCACCCGCTACCGTCCCCCCCGGTCCTTCATGGCCCGCTCGGCCTCGCGATCCATCGTTCTGCGCTTCAGTTCCTCTCTCCGGTCCCGGTGCTTCTTCCCGCGGCAGAGGCCCAGGGTGACCTTGGCCCTGCCTCTGCGAAAATACAGGTCCAGCGGAACGATGGTGAGCCCCTTCTCCTCCGAACGGGAGGTGATGCGGCGGATCTGGTCGCGGTGCAGGAGCAGCTTGCGCGGCCGCATCTCGTCGTGGTTCCAGCGGTTTCCGGCCTCGTAGGGGGCGATGTGGAGGTTGTGCAACCACATTTCGCCGGATTGGGCGCGGGCGTGGGCGTCCCTGAAGGCCACCTTGCCCGCGCGGAGCGATTTCACCTCGGTGCCCACCAGAACGAGCCCGGCCTCGACGCTGTCCAGCACCTTGTACTCGTGGCGGGCCTTCCTGTTGCGGGCGACGGTCTTGCGCGCGTCACCGGGGGGCGGCGCGCCCAGGGCGGTCAGTCTCCGGCGACCGCCAGCGCCATAGCGGCTTCCCGGGCCCGCCAGTCGGCGAGGAAGGCGGCGTTGCCGCTGTCGGTGAGCGGGTGTCGCATCCCCTTCTTGAGCACGCCGAAGGGGCAGGTGGCGATGTGCGCCCCGGCCAGCGCCGACTCGATGACGTGGCGGGGGTGACGGATCGACGCGGCCAGGATCTGCGTGCGGATATCGGGATCCTGTTCGAAGACGGCGGCGATCTCGCGGATCAGCTCCATGCCGTCCTGGGAGATGTCGTCCAGCCGCCCGATGAAGGGCGACACGACGAAGGCGCCCGCCAGCGCGGCCATGAGAGCCTGGTTCGTGTTGAAGACCAGGGTGACGTTGCACTGGATGCCCCGGCGCCCCAGGCGCGCGACCGCTTCCAGGCCGGCGGGCGTGGCGGGCACCTTGATGATCACGTTGGAGTGCCAGGCCGCGTACTCGACGCCTTCGCGGACCATGCCGTCGGCGTCCTCGGACACCGTCTCGGCGCTGATGGGACCGTCTACCAGCCCCGCGATCGTGCGGATGGTGTCCTCGAAGTCGGCGCCCTCTTCGCGCGCCATGAGGCTGGGGTTGGTCGTCACGCCGCTCAGGATGCCCCAGCGGGCCGCCTCGCGGATCTCGGCCAGGTTCGCCGTGTCCAGGTAGATCTTCATGCGGGCCCTGATTCTCCTTTGTTGAGAGTCCCTGTCCTACGAACCGTCGGTCGAGGATCCGTTTCCTCCGCCTTCGTCGAGCTGCCGCCTGCTTTCCTCGCGGGCCGCGTCGATCCCGGCCCGGTACACCGCCTTGGAGCGCTCCAGCTTGTCCTCCAGCTCCGACCGCGCATCCGACGCGATCTGGCGACCCTGCTCGACCACGCCCCGGGCCGGCGCCATCCGGGTCCCCAGGTCGTCGCGGAGGCCGCGCACCCGTTCCCCGGTGATGTCCTTCAGCTTCCGGGCCTGCTCGCGGATCCGTTTCTGGGTGTCCGCTCCGGTCGCGGGAGCGAAGAGCAGCGCGATTCCCGCTCCGACCAGCGCCCCGAGAAGGAAAGCCCCGACTTCGGTTCCGTGGCCCTTTTCTATGATGACGGTATGTTGATCTTCCCCCGTGCTCATCCTCGCCTCCGTGTTGGTTTTGGAGTGATTCCGGGCGCACCGGGGCACGCCCTCGCGCCACCGTTTTCGTGGTCATCGGACGGCCTGTTGAGTCGCCGGTGCGACAGTAACTTAAACACGCGGACTCACACGCGCCAACGGGGGTCCGGCGGGGGAATCGAGGGGATTTCGTAACCGCTCCGGCCCATGAGTCCGCAGGTTAGCACCTTGCCGAGCTCCACACCCGGCTGGTCCAGGGGATCGACGCCGTAGAACTCCCCGGCGTACACGACGGCGATCTGGAAGAGCATGAGGAGTGCGCCGAGAGAATGCGCGTCCACCCGGTCGACCATGACGGTCATGTTCATGCGGCCTTCGCGCCGCAGGGCTTCGGCGGTCGCGCGGCGCTCGCGGTCGAGCAGGTCGAAGAGCGTGTGTCCGCCCAGGTAGACGAGGTCGGGGGTGTCCGGGAAGGGGGTGGGGATCGTGATGTCCTTGCCGGGCACTTCACGGCCCAGGAAAACGACCACCTTGTCGCGGGGACCCTCCATGAGCAGCTGAAGGATCGAGTGCTGGTCCGCCGCACCGAAGGCGGGTACCGGGGTGGGCCCCGTCTCGACGCGGCGCCCGGTGCGGTCCAGGGCCTTGCCGAGCGACTCGGCCCAGAGCTGCTGGACCCAGTACGCCAGGCCGGCGAGACGGTCGGCGTAGGGCATGAACACCTGTACTGGCGCCCCCATTTCGGTGTCGGCGGCGTGGAGCAGGGTGGCCAGGGTGCCGGCGGGGTTGGCGGCCAGGTCGGGTGTGGAGCAGCGGTCGGCCATCGCGGCGGCGCCGGCCAGCAGTGCTTCGATGTCGATGCCGGCGGCGGTCGCGGGGAGGAGGCCGACGGGGGAGAGGACCGAGAAGCGTCCGCCAACGGCATCAGGGATGGGGAGGGTTGGGATGTCGTGGCGGGCGGCGAGTTCGTGCAGAGTGCCACGCTCGGGGGACGTGGTGAACAGGAAGCGGGTTCCGACGGTCTCCGTCCCCAATGCGGTTTCGAGCCAGCGCCAGACGACCAGGAACTGCGCCATCGTCTCGGCGGTGGTGCCCGACTTGCTGACGACGTTGAAGAGGGTGCGCGCCGGGTTCAGGCGGGCGAGCAGGGCGGAGACCGTTTCGGGATCGGGGTTGTCGAGGATGTGGAGACGGGGGGCGTGGCCGCGGGTCTCGTCGTCCAGTTCGTTCCAGGAGGGGGGGAGGAGGGCGTCGCGGAGCGCGGCCGCGCCCAGGGCCGAGCCGCCGATGCCGATCACCACGAAGGCGTCGCATTCCCGCATGGAGGTGTTGGCCACGCGTCGGGTCTCGGCCGCGAGAACGCGGTCTGCGGGCAGATCGAAGAACCCCATCTCTCCGGCCTCCCTCCGCGCCTCCACCTCCGCGTGGGCGTCCCGGAACCGCGCGGCGAGATCCCCGCGCAGCCTTCCCGGATCCATCCCCACCCCCCCCAGCACCCCCGCGACCATGTTCCCGAAATCGATCACGGGAAGACGCGACCCGTCCCCCATCCCCCTACACCTCCACGCTGAGCCCGTCGTACGCCGGCGCGATCCCGCCCGGCAGCGATTCGGCCAGCTCGCGGTAGCCCACGAAATGGGTCAGGTGCGTCAGGAAGGTGCGGCGCGCCCCGATTTCGCGCGCCACCTCCACCGCTTCCTCGACGTTGAGGTGCGTCGGGTGCGCACGCCCCCGCCAGAGCGCGTTCAGCACCAGCACTTCCACGCCGGCCAGGATCTCGCGCGCCGCCCGCGGAATCCGCTTCGCGTCGGTCACATACCCCAGCCGCCCTACCCGCAGCCCGAAGGCGTCGATCGGGCCGTGCGGCACCCGGAACGGTGTGATTTCGGCGCCCAGGGCCTCCACCGGCACACCCTCCGCATAGCCCTTCAGCGTGATTTGCGGCCTCGTCGTCCCCTTCGGCGGCCGGTGGCGGGGGTCGAAGATGTACGAAAAGCGGCGCCTCATCTGCCCGACGAGCTCTTCCGGGAGGTAGGCGGGGACGGGCCCGCGGTTCCGGGTCGAGAACACCCGCACGTCGTCGATGCCGTGCACATGGTCCGCGTGCAGGTGAGTGTACCACACCGCGCCCACCTGGTCGACGCCCGCGGCCAACAGCTGCAGCCGCAACTCCGGCGGAGTGTCGATGAGGAGATTCCCGCCCTCCAGGCCGAGCAGCGCGCCGTGACGGGTTCGGCGGTCCCGGGGGTCGCCGGAGGTGCAGTTGGCGCAGTCGCAGCCGATTACCGGCACGCCGATGGAAGTCCCCGTCCCCAGGAAAGTGAGTCGCAAGCTACAGCTGCTCCACGCGCATGGTGTTCGTCGAGCCCGGGCTGTGAAACGGAAGGCCCGAGGTGACGATGACAGGGTCGCCGGTCTTCCCGATACCGGAACCCAGCACCACCCGCTTCCCGAAGTCGGTCAGGTTCTGGTAGGTGATTTCGCCCTTGTCGGCCAGGACGGGGCGAACCCCCCACACCCCGCACAGCTGCCGGTGGACCTTGGGCTCGGTGCAGACGGAGAAGATCGGGATCGGTGCGCGGTACGAAGCCACCAGGCGCGCCGAGAAGCCGCTGCGGGTGATCACGATGATCGCGGGCGCGTCCAGGTCCTGAGCGGAGCGGACCGACGAGGCGGCGACCGCGTGTTCGCGCGGCGAGGCGCCCCGCCGCTGCACGGGTCCCATCTGGTCCAGGTAGTGGGGCCCCCCCTGCAGGACGCCGCTGTCCTCGATCTCGGCGGCGATCCGAACCATGACTTCGAGCGTGCGCACCGGGTGCTTCCCCACCGCGGTCTCGCCCGAGAGCATGACCGCGTCGGTGCCGTCGAGGATCGCGTTGGCCACGTCCGAAGTCTCCGCGCGCGTGGGGCTGGCGTACATGGTCATCGACTCGAGCATCTGGGTAGCGGTGATGACGGGGCAGCCGTACCCGTTCGCGGCCTGGATGATGCGTTTCTGGGCCAGCGGCACCGAGGCGAAGGGGAGCTCCACGCCGAGGTCGCCCCGCGCCACCATCACCGCGTCGCTGAAGGACAGGATCCCGTCCAGGTCGTCGAGCGCCTGGGCCTTCTCGATCTTGCTGACCAGCCACGCCCGCCCCTTGATCCGGTCCTTCAGCCCCAGCACGTCGTTCACGTTGCGCACGAAGGAGAGGCCGATGTACTCCACGTCCATCCCCAGCACGAAGTCCAGATCGCGCTCGTCCTTCTCGGTAAGCGCCGGGGTGTTCACGCTGATCCCCGGAAGATTCATCCCCTTGCGGGACCGCAGGATCCCGCCGCGCACCACCCGGAAGGCCGCGCGGTTCCCATCGGTGTTCACGCACTCGAGCTCGATCTGCCCGTCGTCGAGCAGGAGCTGGGTTCCCCCGGTGACCTCTTCGGCCAGACGGGTGTAGGAGGTGGGCAGTTCCTTGCCTGTGTGCTCCCCTTCGGGAGCGATTGTGACCATTTCCCCGTCCTCGAGACGCACCGGATCGGCGAGTTGGCCGATGCGGAGCTTGGGGCCCTGGAGGTCCGTCAGGATGGCCACGGGGCGGCCCACCCGGCGCGAGGCCTCGCGGACCAGGCGGACCCCGCGCTCGTGGTGCTCGTGGTGTCCGTGGGACATGTTGATCCGAGCGATGTCCATCCCGGCGCGCACCAGATCGGTCACGACCTCCAGCGTGGAGGCGGCGGGACCCATCGTCGCGACCACCTTCGTTCTCATCATCGCCTTCGGACACCTCCTGGAGTGCTGGCCGCCTCGCGCGGCGATCCCGCCGTTGGCCGGAGCAACGGTGAAGCTACCGAAGCTGTCGGCTCGGAACCATATTCCCCAAAGGTCTCCCGGCCGTCGCACGGACAGCGATCGGTCAGGTAACGGTAGAGAAAAACCATGGAGTCCATTTGAATCATCGCATCCGATACATCCACACCACCGACGGCCTGGAGCAGGTCGCCCGGTCACTCGCGTCCGGCGGCGATCTCGCCGTGGACTGCGAAGCCGCGGGATACCACCGCTACTCCGACCGCCTCTGCCTGGTGCAGCTCTCCACCGCGTCGGAGACCTTCGTTCTGGACCCGCTGGCCGTCGATCTCACCCCCCATCTCAAGCCGCACCTGGAGGACCCCGCGCGGCGGGTGCTCATGCACGGGGGCAGCTACGACCTGCGGCTGCTGCGCCGCGACCTGGGCATCGCGGTGACCCGCCTGGCCGACACGCAGGTGGCCGCCAGCTTTCTCGGGGAGTCGGCGACCGGACTGCAGACGCTCCTCCACAAGCACCTCGGCGTTCAAATCGCGAAGAAGTACCAGAAGGCCGACTGGGCCAGGCGCCCGCTGTCGCGCGACATGATCGACTATGCGGCGGGCGACACCTGTCACCTTCACCGCCTGACCGCGGTACTCGATGATTTGCTTCGCGGCATGGGCCGGCTGCACTGGGCCGACGACGAGTGCCGCTGGCTGGTGGCGTCCGCGGCGGAGGCAGCGGAGCCCGCAAGCCCGCCCGACCCCGTGACGCGCGTCAAGGGAGCCCGGCGCCTGGACGCGCGAACCGTCACCGCGCTGCGGGAGGCGATCGCGTGGCGCGACCGGATCGCCCGTTCGCTCGACCGGGCCCCGTTCCGGGTGGCCACCGACGCCGCGTTGCTGGGGGCGGTGGCGGCCCAGCCGGCCTCCGTGGGCCAACTGGGGGACGTGAAGGGGTTTTCGCCGCGGCTGGCCGCGAAGAGGGGCCGGTCGCTGCTGGAGGCGCTCGGCAGAGTGCGCCGGATGTCCCGTCGCGACCTGCGGCCCTACCCCGTCTTGCGCAGGGGGCGCGGCCGTCCGACTCCGGAGGAAGAGGCGACGCTGGATCGGATCACGGCGGTGCGCAACGCGGTGGCGGCCGAGTTGGGGTTGGACCGGGGCCGGGTGATGGCGAACCATCTGTTGCGTGAGGTGGTGGCCGTGACGCCGGCTTCACTGGCCGAGCTCGAGGCGATGCCCGGCGTGCGGGGGTGGCAGGTGGGGATTCTGGGACGAAAACTGCTGAACGCGCTGGGTTAGCCCGTTTCAGCCCCCCCTCGCCTCCAGTTCCCGCTTGTACTCGATGCAGTAGCGGGCGTGCGGCAGCGCGTCCAGCCGCTGGAAGCTGATCGCCTTCCCCGTGGCGTGGCAGCGTCCGAAGTTGTCCGGGTCGCGGTAGAGCCGGCGGAGCGCCTCCTGCAGCCGGTAGAGGTAGCGGCCCTCCTTGGTCGCGAAGAGGGCGGCCTTCTCCCGCTCCATCGCCTCGGTTCCCTGGTCCGCCATGTGATCCGTGTAGGCGGCGAGATCCGAGTCGCCCTCCGCCGGGTCCGCCTTGGCAACCAGGTCGAAACGACCGAGAGCGCGCAGCGCCTTCTTTCGCTCGTGGAGAAGCCTCTCCTCCAGGTGCTCCAGCTGCTCACTGGAAAGAAGGGAACCGGCGCCGTTCATCGCGCCATCCATCCCGGTCGAGTCCTGTAGCGACATCGTTGCCTCCCTCTCCTGCGGTCGGACGTTATGCAGCAAATGTATAGAACCCCGCACCGCCGTCCAATTCCCAAGCCAATGTTATCTTCCCGTTGCGCCGGAGCGCCACCCCACCGCAAACCGAACCCAGCCAACGAGAAACGTCTTGGAATCCATCGACTGCCGCAGACATCCCGGCAAGCCCGGACCACCCCTGGCGCGCTCTCCCTTCCGTTCGCCGCTGGGCGAACGGATCCAGCGCGAGATCTGCGCGGACTGCTGGCGCGACTGGCTGCAGCACCAGACCCTGCTGATCAACCACTACGGCCTCGATCCCCGCAAGGCCGAGTCGCGGGAGTTCCTTTACGGGCAGATCGGCGCGGTGCTCTTCGACGACGGGGAGGTGGCCGAGATCGACACCTCCAAACAGGGGACGATCGGGCCGCCCGGCGGCTGACTCCGGGCCGTCCTACCCCATCAGCACGGCCTCGATCTCCACCAGCGCGGCCTTCAGAGTCTCCCGCTCCACCGTCAAAGGCGGCGCGAACCGCACGACCTGGCGGTGCGTCTCCTTCGCCAGGATGCCGCGCTCCTGCAGCGCCTCGCAGAACGGCCGCGCGGTCCCCGACGACTCCCGGATCACCACGCCGATCATGAGCCCCTTCCCCCGCACCTCCTCCACGTGCGGCGACGGAATCGCGCGCAGGCGGTCCATGAACCAGCTCCCCAGCTCGTCGGAGCGGCGCGGCAGGTCCTCGTCGATGATCACGCGTAGCGAGGCCATCCCGACGGCCGCGCCCAGGGGGTTGCCGCCGAAGGTCGACCCGTGGTCGCCCGGCCGGAAGACGTCCATGAACTCGGCGTCCGCGATCGCGGCCGAGACCGGATAAACGCCCCCGCCCAGCGCCTTCCCCACGATCAGGATGTCGGGGCGCACCCCCTCCCAGTCGCAGCAGAACATGCGGCCGGTGCGGCCCAGCCCCGTCTGGATCTCGTCGGCCACCAGCGCCACGCGGTGCTCGCGGCACACCTCCGCCGCCTCGCGCATGTACCCGTCGGGCGGCACGATCACCCCCGCCTCGCCCTGGATGGGCTCGACCAGGAATCCGACCGTGTTCGGACCGATCGCGGCGCGCAGCGCGTCGATGTCCCCGTACGGGATCAGGGTGAAGCCCGGCGTGAACGGCCCGAAGCCCTCGCGGTACTGGTCCTCGGACGAAAAGCCCACGACCGTGGTGGTGCGCCCGTGAAAGTTGTCCTCGCAGACGATGATCTCGGCCTGGCCGTCCGGGACCCCCTTCACCTCGTACCCCCACTTCCGCACCATCTTGATCGCGGTCTCGACGGCCTCGGCGCCGGTGTTCATCGGCAGCGCCGCGTCGAAGCCGGACGCCTCGCACAGTTCGCGCAGGAACGGCCCCATCCGGTCGTTGTGGAAAGCGCGCGAGGTGAGCGTGAGGCGGTCGAGCTGGGCGCGGGCCGCGGCGATGATGTCGGGGTGCCGGTGGCCCTGGTTGACCGCCGAGTAGGAGCTCAGCATGTCCAGGTAGCGGTTGCCCTCCACGTCCCAGACCCACGAGCCCTCGCCGCGATCCAGCACGACGGGGAGTGGGTGGTAGTTGTGGGCGGAGTAGCGTTCAGCCTCTTCCAGGTAGCGGTCGGTGCGGGAGGTGGCCGGGGGGGCGGTCATGGTGGTGGTCATGGATGTTCCTCTGGATTCGTGACTCCCCGGCCAACCGTTGACTGGGCGACTCCGTGATTGGCGGAGGACGTGCGGACGCGACAGGGACGGGAATCTAGTCTCTGGAGGTCTCCAGTTGAATCCCCGCGAGCGCGGGCCGGCGAGGGAGGGTCCCGAAAGCCTATTTCCGCGGCGTCACCGTGATGTCGAGGCCTTCCAGCAGCAGATCCATCCTGGCCTCAAGCCCCACCATCCTCGCCTCAAGGGCTCCGAAGCGATCGATCATTGCCACCTCCATCGAACTCATTCGGCTGCTCACCACCCATGCGCCCGTCACGACGGCAGCCAGAACCGTCGCCAGTACCGGATCCTTCCACCACTTCGGGTTCCTGCCCATTCACGCCTCCTCGCCACGTTATACAGGGTTCGCCCGGGAACGCCCCAACAATAATAGCCGCGATCACCCTTCTGTCATCACTCCGCCCCCCCAACCGCCCTCTGCGCCCTCTCATTCACCCGCAGCTCGAACACATCCGGCCGCGCGTAGTGCCCAATCACGTCGAAGTCGAACTTGCCGCGCGCGATGTCGCCCAGATCCAGATCCGCGACCAGCATCCCCTCCTCGTCCAGCAGCGGTCCCGCCACCGTCTCGCCCAGCGGACTGTAGATCGAGGTCCCGCCGCGCGAGAGCACGTCCGGCCAGTCCTCGCACTCGTCCAGGATCTCGATGTCGGCCGGGTAGTGCTCCTTGGTGACGAACTGGTTGCACCCGATCACGAAGCAGCGCCCCTCGAGCGCGATGTGCCTGAGCGTGGCCTGCCAGCGGTCGCGCGAGTCGGCGGTGGGCGCCAGGTAGATCTCGACGCCCTTGCCGTACATGGCCATGCG
>LXNI01002205.1_pt1 | contig 14150 bp, 16 predicted proteins | sample 809091 | NCBI WGS metagenome assembly LXNI01 (sample SAMN04870527, study PRJNA318959) | sponge metagenome | biome: 01000161; feature: marine sponge reef; material: water | host: Sarcotragus foetidus | place: Greece: Milos, Mediterranean Sea | collected 2013-05-29 | depth 5-7 m | reverse complement strand
CGGGGCTTGTATCGAGACCGTCCGTGCCCCAGGATAGAGGTACTTTCAATACCGATCCCGACTCCGCCTACACTTCAAGTCAACCTCCCCGTTCAGGCTCATTTCGGTATTGGATTAGACTCCGCGGCCCGCGAGCCACCTACCTGAACGACCGGGCTGCTTCCGGCAGATCGCCCCGCTGGCCCAGCGCCTCGTTCAAAAACAGGCCCTTCAGCAACGGCGCCGAATCGACCGCGCTCAGTCCCAGCGACCGCAACCTCGGCATGACCGGCGCGGACAGGCGGAACAGCCTGTGGAGGCCGTCCAGCGCCAGCAGCATTTTCAGGTTCTCGCCCTTGCGGCGGCGTTCGTAACGCCGCAGGACCCTCAAGTCGCCCGGGTCTTCGTCGCGGGCCAGCGCCCGGAGGATCTCCTCCGCCAGCACCGCCGCGTCGAGCAGTCCGAGGTTCATGCCTTGCCCGGCCAGCGGATGCACCGTGTGCGCGGCGTCGCCCACCAGCGCCACCCGGGGGCGACAGTATTGGCGTGCGTGTATGGCGCGCAGGGGGAAGCTCGCGCGCCGCGATGCGGACCGGACTCGCCCCAGTGCGCCGTTCGTGGCGGAGTCCAGTTCGACCAGGAAGTCCTCCTCATCGGCACGGCACAACGCTTCGGCATGCTCGGTCCCGTTGGACCAGACCACCGAACTGCGGCCGTCCAGCAGCGGCAGGAACGCCACCGGACCGTCGGGCAGGAACCGCTGCCAGGCGGTTTCTTCGTGACTGCGCTCGGTCGTCACGTGGGTGACCACGGCGCGCTGGCCATAGGCATACTCCGTCACCGGGAACCGTAGCTGCCCGCGAATGGGTGAATCGCTGCCGTCGGCCGCGATCAAGACGGTGGCGGCTATCTTCTCGCCCTCCTCAGTGGTGACCTGGACGGAGCGCTCGCCGGGTTCCACCGACGAAATCCGCGTACCGAACGCCATCTTTACCGGTGTGCCCTGCAGCACCTGCCATAGCCTGTCGCGGCACAGGACATCCTCGACGATGTGCCCGAGGTCGGGTTCGCCGGCGTCGGCGCTGTCGAAGGTCAGTGTGCCGGCTCCGTCGGCATGGGACTCGCCGTGCCAGACGCGCATGCGGCGGTATGGGCTGGCGCGCGCCTCGGCAATTGCGTCCCACGCGCCGAGGTTTCCCAGGATGTTCTGCGATGCCCGCGACAACGCGTAGACCCTGAGATCCATCGCCCCGGGGTCCCACCGCGGCGCCGGCCGCGGCTCGTACAGCCGGATATCCAGACCCTCCGCCGCGCGGCCGAGCAAGGCCGCCAGCGCCAGGCCCACAGGCCCGCCTCCGGCGATGACTACGGTACGAGGCGGTCGGGCCGACGTGGTCACGGCGTCAGCCGCAGCCCTCGGGCCAGGCGGGAAACGCGCCCCCCGAGCCCCATGGCGTGTCGCGCCAGCCAGCGCTTGGCGCCCGGCAGCAGGTCGAAGGCCATCAGGCCCAGGCCTCGGGAGACCGCCAGGGGTGCAGCTTCAATGGTGAACAAGCGCATCAGGCCGTGGGTGAATTCGGCGATCCGCCGCTGATCGGCCGCACGCCAGTCGGAATATCGGTCGAGCAGCGCCTCCCCTCCGGGATCGGCATTCGCGTCCTCACGCCGGGCGTCGCAGATCGACTCGGCGAGCGCCGCGATATCCCGCAGCGCCAGGTTGAACCCCTGGCCCGCCACCGGGTGCAGATTGAACGCGGCGCTGCCCACCAACACCGCCCGCGTTGCGATCAGGGAGTCAGCCCGGACCCGTTGCAGCGGCCAGGCGCTGCGCACGCCCACCTGGCGGATGCGGCCGAGCCGGTAGCCGAAGGCCCGCTGCAGCGCGTCACGGAACGGTTCGTCTTCGAGCTTGCCGATGCGATCCCCTTCTTCCCGGGGCAACGTCCAGACCACGGACATGCGCCCGCGCCCCAGCGGCAGCATGGCGAGCGGTCCCGTGGGCGTGAAGCGCTCGAACGCCCGGCCATCGTGCGGAATCTCGGTCTCGCAGTTGAGGATGACGCCTTTCTGGCCGTAGTCGTCCCTGCGAACTCCGATACCCAGCGCGCTGCGCACCCGCGAACGTGCGCCGTCGGCCGCGACCAGCAAATTCGCCCGGATCGTCCGGCTCGATCCGCCCGCGTTGATGCTGGCCGTCACGCCCGACGCCTCGACGCTGAATTCCTCCAGTTGGCCGGGCGCCAGGCAGGTCACGGCCTGCGCTGCACGGATTTTCGGCCACACGGCGCCGGTCAGCACCCTGTTCTCCACCGTGTAGCCCAGTGCGGGGACGCCTTCCTGGGAAGCCACGATCCGCGATGCGCCGAAACGCCCCCGCTCGGAGACATGAATGGCCAGGATGGGCTCGGCCTCCTCGGCAACGCCGTCCCACAGGCCAAGACCGTCCAGGATCCGCTGGCTGCCGCCGGCCAGCGCCGTGGAGCGGTCATCGAATCCCGGTTCTTCCAGTCGGCCGGGGTCGCGCTCCTCCACCAGCACCGTGGTGAGGGAAATCTGCGACAGGGCATGCGCCAGCGTCGAACCCACCAGCCCGCCGCCGACGATGAGCACATCGCACTCGACTGGCATGGTTCGTGTGCCTCCGGGCAGCCCGCGGGACTTCAGTGGACCCGGTCCATGAACGCCTCGATCTCCTCGGCGCTCGACGGCAGGTCCCGGCTCAGGATCCGGGGCCCGTCCCGGCTCAGATGCACGTCGTCCTCCAGGCGAATGCCGATGCCCCGCCAGCGGGCGGCGGCCTTGCCGGCGTCGCTTGAAACATAGATGCCCGGTTCGATGGTCATGACCATCCCCGGTTCCAGCAGCCGCCATTCCTGAGCGATCTTGTAATCGCCCACATCGTGCACGTCGATGCCCAGCCAGTGCCCGGTCTTGTGCATGAAGTAGGGCTTGTAGGCTTCCTTGCTCACCAGGTCCCCGAGCCGGCCCCTCAGAACGCCCAATTCCCTGAGGCCGCGGGTGATCTCGCGCACGGCCGCGTCGTGAGGATCGTTCCAGTGATTGCCGCGGCGCACCTTGTCCACAGCGGCGGCGTGGGCCACGTGGACGATGTCGTAGAGTTCCCGCTGGGGCTCGCTGTAGCGGCCGTTGACCGGAAAGGTGCGGGTCACGTCGGAGGCGTACATGCGGAACTCGCAGCCGGCGTCGATGAGCACCAGGTCGCCATCCCTGAGCGCAGCCCGGTTGTCGGTGTAGTGCAGGATGCAGGCGTTGGCCCCAGCCGCGACGATGGGCGTATAGGAACACTGGGCGCCGTGTCGTGCAAACTCGTGGCGGAATTCGGCTTCCAGTTCGTATTCGTGCATCCCCGGCTTGCAGACCGTCATCGCCCGCCGGTGCGCGCCCACGGCGAGGCGGGCCGAGCGCTGCATGATCCCGATCTCCGCGCGGCTCTTGAAAAGGCGCATCTCGTGCAGGAGGTGGTCCAGGGACACCAGTTCGTCGGGCGCGCCGCCCCTCTGGCGGTTGCTCTGCAGCCGATGCATCCACTCCATCAGGCGTCCGTCGAAGGCGTCGGAGGCGCCCATGGCGTAGTAGACCCGTTCGCTGCGCTCCAGCAGCCCGGGCAGGATGTCGTCGATATCGTCGATGGGGAACGCATCGTCCGCCGCGTGGTCCGCCACCGCGCCGTCGGGCCCCGCACGCAGGCCGTCCCACATCTCCCGCTGCGGGTCGCGATCCCGGCAGAACAGGATGAACTCGCCTTCGGCCCGCTCGGGCACCAGTACCGCCACCGACTCGGGCTCGCCGAATCCCGTCAGGTAGAAAAAGTCGCTGTCCTGGCGGTACTCGTAATCGGTATCTCGGCTGCGGCGTCGCGCGGGAGCCGCCGGCAGCACGGCGATCCCGCCGGGCCCCATGAGTTCCATCAGGTGACGGCGGCGCCTGGCGTATTCCCGGGATGCCGCGGTTTGCGCAGTCAAGGGGGCCCTCTCCATGGTGTGGGGCGGACAATGCTACCACTGCGGGGCTCCTTGTTGACCCCTGTAGCAACCCGGTTCTATAGTGATTCGATGAACTCCGAGGCTGGCAATCATCACTTCGAGCTGGAACTTGCGAGGCTTGAAAAACGGCTCGACGAGTTGCTGGTCATCTGCCGGCAACTTCAGGATGAGAACGTATCGCTGAAGTCGCGCCAGGACGGCCTGATGGAGGAGCGGTCCAAGTTGATCCAGTTGAATGACCAGGTGCGGTTGCGGGTTGAGGCGATGATCACCCGGCTCAAGGCCATGGAGACTTCGCCGTGAGCGAGATGTTCGCGCACATCACGATCCGGATACTCGAGAAGGAGTACCAGGTCTCCTGCCCGGCGGAAGAGAAGGCCAATCTGCTGGCGTCGGTGGAACTGCTCAACAAGAAGATGCGCGAGATCCGCGACAGCGGCAAGGTGATCGGGCTGGACCGCATCGCGATCATGGCGGCGCTGAACCTCGCCAACGAACTGCTGAAACGGTCCGGGGACGAGCGACAGCTCAAGGACAACATCGTGCCGCGCGTGCGGGCCATGAGCGAACGCCTCGATGCGGCGCTGAAGCCCGACCAGCGATTACATTCATAGGTTATGGCGCTCCCTGTAGCGTGCGATGCGGATTGGACAGACTTTCGACCCTAAATCTTGACCTCGGGGTTGTGTTCTGTCGGTGGCGTTGTGCAGATCCGGCCTGGCCGGGAAGCCTGCAACCACCACGGCTTACCCCACCTATTGCTCCGGTTCGAGGGCAACAGTCCGCAACGGCGCCAACGGGGGGCGTTTTTCCTTCGGGGCGCGCCGCGCCTGCCGGGAGCGTTTCCGCTTCCGCGATCTTCCGGCCTCCACGCCCGGGCATCGCGCCTTGAGCGGCTCAACGGACACCGGCTCCCGCACCGCCCTGCGGCGCCGGATCAGAAAAAAGCGCAGAGCCTTGTCCGGGGAGCAGCGGCAAACCGCGCAGCAGCTTGCCGCGCGAAGGCTGCGACGACTGGCGCCGTTATGGCGTGCGAGGTCCCTGGCGGTCTACCTGGCCGTGGACGGTGAGGCCGATCCTGCGACGATTGCGGCCGACGCGCTCGGGCGGGGGGAGCGGATCTACGCACCGGTGCTGCACGGCGAGACACTGCGATTCGCACGCTTTACCGAAGACACGCCGCTGCGCAGGAACCGCTTTGGCATCCTCGAACCGGCCACCCTGGATTGCATCGACCCGCGGCAACTGGACATCGTACTCACCCCGCTGGTGGCGTTCGACGATTCGGGCACCCGTATCGGCATGGGCGGCGGCTACTACGACCGCTGCTTCAGCTTCCTCAAGGAGCGTACGCGCTGGATCAGGCCCAAGCTGATCGGGCTGGCCTACGAATTCCAGCGCCTGCGGAGCGTCTCCCGCAACGCCTGGGACATCCCGCTGTGGGCCGCGGTTACCGAGCGAGACACCTACCGATTTCAAGGCGGAGCACACGAAACATGAAATACTGGCTCATGAAATCTGAACCGGGCGAGTTCAGCATCGACGATCTGGAGGCCGCGCCGGGCGGCGAGACGTTCTGGGACGGCGTGCGCAACTACCAGGCGCGAAACTTCATGCGCGACGACATGAAGGTGAGCGACGGGGTGCTCTACTACCACTCCAATTGCCCCGAAACGGGCGTTGTGGGCATCGCCACGGTGTGCCGCGAAGCCTACCCGGATCACACGGCGCTAGATCCCGAGGACAAGCACTTCGACCCAAAAAGCGATCCGGACAACCCGCGATGGTGCATGGTGGATATCCGCTTCGAGCGCAAGTTCAAGCGGGTCATCCTGTTGCGCGAACTGCGCCAACACGTTGAAGGGCCGCTCGGGGACATGCTGCTGCTGAGGCGCGGCAACCGTCTTTCGATCACGCCGGTGACCGCCGAGGAGTGGGAGTTCATACTGAGCCTGGAATAACGGGTCCGGGCTTCACGGCGCAGCCCGGCGATTTGCAATGCGCCCGGCGCCGCAGCCTGAGCGTCCGGGAAGAGGAGTCATCGTGACATCGGACGAAAAAAAGGAACTCGCCTCCCTGGCGGCCCTGGAACAGGTTCGCGGCGGCATGACGCTGGGTGTGGGCACGGGCAGCACGGTGAATTTCTTCATCGACGCGCTGGCCGCGCGGGCGCCGGATCTCAAGGCCGTCGTCTCAAGCTCCGAGGCCTCCACGGCCCGGATGAAGGGGCACGGAATCCGGGTGACCGAACTGGCCCGGACCGCCGACATCGACCTTTACGTGGACGGCGCCGATGAAGCCACGCGGCACCGCCACCTCATCAAGGGCGGCGGCGGCGCGCTGACCCGGGAAAAGATCGTCGCCGGCGCCAGCCGGCGCTTCGTCTGCATCGCCGACGACTCAAAGCTCGTGGGCGTGCTGGGCAAGTTCCCGCTGCCGGTGGAGGTCATCCCCATGGCGCGCTCCTACGTCGCCCGGCAGATGTTCAAGCACGGCGGGCAACCCATCTGGCGCGAGGGTTTCATTACCGACAACGGCAACGAGATCCTCGATGTCCACCATCTCAAGATTACCGACCCGCCGGGACTCGAAACCGAACTAAACCAGATTCCCGGCGTGGTCACCGTGGGCATCTTCGCCCACCGTGCGGCCGACGAACTGCTGATTGCGGGGAACGATGGTGTCAAGTCGATCAAGTAAGGCCAACATTATTCGGGACAGACGGGAGAGCTTCAAATGAGCGAATCCGACCGACGCAAGTTTCTCAAATCCACCCTGGCCATCGGCGCGGTGGCCGGATTGGGCGCCCAGACAGCACGGCAGGCTCTCGGTCAGGAACGCCCGGACCCGGCCGGCGACCCGGATGTCCCGGCGCCCTCCGGCGGCGGGTCCGTCATGAACCTGGTCGCTCCCAGGCTCGAAACCGTGCGCGTCGGCCTGATCGGCGTCGGTGAGCGCGGCACGGGCTTCGTGCACCACTTCTGCAATATTGAAGGCGCGCGAGTCACCGCCATCTGCGATACGCACCGGATGGTGCTCGACCGCGCAGCGGGGATCATGTCCGACTACGGCGAACCGGCGCCTGCACTGTACACCGGCGACGATTATTCCTGGCGCGGGCTGCTGGAACGGCAGGACGTGGATATCGCGGTCATCGCCACGCCGTGGCGGTGGCACGCGATCATGGCCGCCGAAGCGATGGAAAGCGGCAAGCACGCCTTCGTGGAGGTGCCCGCGGTGACCACCGTGGAAGAAGCCTGGCGGCTGGTGGATACCGCCGAGCGCACGCAGATGCACTGCATGATGCTGGAAAACGTCTGCTACGGCCGGGACGAATTGATGGTGCTCAACATGGTGCGCCAGGGCGTGTTCGGCGAACTGCTGCACGGGGAAGCGGCGTACATCCACGAATTGCGCTGGCAGATGAAGGAGATCGACTACAAGACAGGATCCTGGCGAACCGCCTGGCATGCTAGGCGCAACGGCAATCTCTATCCCACCCACGGCCTGGGCCCGGTTTCGCAGTACATGGGCATCAACCAGGGCGACCGGTTCGACTACATGAATTCCATGAGTTCACCCGCCGCCGGCCGGGCCGCCTACGCGCGGCGCGAGTTTCCGCCGGAGCACGCCCGCAACCGGCTCGCGTACATCAACGGCGACATGAGCACGAGCCTGATCAAGACGGTGAACGGGCGCACGATCATGGTGCAGCACGACACCACCACGCCGCAGCCCTACTCCCGCCACAACCTGATCCAGGGCACCAATGGCGTCTTCGGCGGGTTCCCCAACCGCATCGCGCTGGAGACGGGCGGCGGCGAGACCTTCCACGAGTGGGACTACGACATGGAAAACTGGTACGCCCGGTACGATCACCCGCTCTGGGTGCAGATGGGCCAGCGAGCCGAGCAACAGGGCGGCCACGGCGGCATGGACCACCTGATGTGCTGGCGGATCGTCGACTGCCTGAGAAACGGTGACCCGCTGGACCAGAGCGTCTACGACGCCGCGGCCTGGTCCGTCATCGGCCCGATCAGCGCCGAGTCCGTTGCCGACCGGGGCAACAGCAAGGCCATTCCCGACTTCACCCGGGAAGCATGGCGCACGACCGAGCCGCTGCCCGTGGTGGCTGGGGGAGAGGGATTCGAACCCCCGCTGGCGGAGTCAGAGTCCGCAGTCCTACCACTAGACGATCCCCCAGTGGTGCAGGTGCCGGTGAATCCGGACTATAGCACCTGAAATGCCGGCACCGCAGTGCGGCGGCCGGCGTCTCGCTAACGCTTCGAGTACTGCGTGGCCTTGCGGGCCTTGCGCAGTCCGACCTTCTTGCGCTCGACTTCGCGCGCGTCCCGGGTAACGAAGCCCGCCTTGCGCAGCGGCGGCCTGAGCGTGTCGTCGTACTGCAGCAGTGCGCGGGTGATGCCGTGACGAATCGCGCCGGCCTGTCCGGTCGTGCCGCCGCCGCGTACCGTCACATCGATATCGAACCGCCCTTCCAGTTGCACCAGCTCCAACGGCTGGCGCACGATCATGCGGGCGGTCTCGCGGCCGAAGAACTTGTCCAGATCGCGGCCGTTCACCACGATCCTGCCGGCCCCCGGCTTGAGGTATACCCGCGCCGCGGAGGTCTTGCGGCGGCCGGTTCCGTAGCAAACTTGTTCATTCATGCGCTAGCAGTCCGTGGCGAAAGTCCCCCGTCGCACCGAGACCGGCGCGGCGCCCGGCTGACAAGGCGCGAGGAGGGAGAATATCGGGAATATTTGACCGACGAGCAACGCAGTCAGCCGGGATACCGCGTCGGTCGAATGCAGGGGGACTTTTGCCACGGGCTGCTACAGCTCCAGCGGTTGCGGCTGCTGTGCTGCGTGGGGATGGTCCTCGCCGCGAATGACCTTGAGTTTCCGCAGCATCTGCCGCCCCAGCGGGTTGCGCGGCATCATGCCCTTGACCGCAAGCTTCAGCACCTCTTCCGGCTCGCGCTTCAGCTTGTCCTGCAGCGATTCGGACTTGAGGTTGCCGATGTAGCCGGTGTGCCGATGATAAATCTTGTCCTTGAGCTTGGTGCCCGTGACCCGAATCTTCTCCGCATTGACCACGACGATGTAGTCGCCTGTATCCACATGCGGCGTGTACTCGGGCTTGTGCTTGCCGCGCAGCCGACGCGCGATCTCCGTGGCCAGACGCCCAAGGGTCTTGCCCTGTGCATTGACCAGGTACCAGTCGCGCTGAACTTCGTGCGGCTTTGCCGAAAACGTTTTCACGGTGCTCTCTGAGCTGATAGCGCCCCGCCATTCGGGGAGGCGCGATATTACGCGCCCCAAGCGCCCCCCGCAAGGCCGATAACCCACAAGCGTACAAAGGGTGCGTGCGGACAGCCCTTGTTCGCGTCGTGGGCGCGGCGCGGGGCTATGGATGGCTGTCAGCCCGCAGCATGAGTCGCGGGTCGCACCGAGACCGGCGAGGCGCAGTCCGCCAACAATAACTGCGGGTTTTGCCAAGAAACTGCCCATTGACGGTATCTGCTTCGCCGTAATAGCCTTTGTGGCATGAACAACGGACGACTCGACCGCGCCCTGCTGCTGGCGATTCTCGCCGCGCTCGGCGGCCTGTACTGGCAAATGTTCAGTATGAACCGCGACATGGCAGACCTGCGCGTGGAGCTGTCCGCTGAAATCGCGGATTCAAACCAGCGACTGTCCGCTGAAATCGCCGATGTAAACCAACGACTGTCCGCCGTCAATGCGGATTTAAGCCAACGACTGTCCGCCGTCAATGCGGATTTAAGCCAACGACTGTCCGCCGTCAACGCGGATTTAAGCCAACGACTGTCCGCCATCAATGCGGACCTGAGCGAACGACTGGCCCGCGTCGAAACTCATCTTGAGTACATCGTGCCGCGTCTTGCCGATCCGCTCCCCGAACAATCGCCGGAGGGCTGAATCCCGCTGTGTTCCCGCGAACCGACAGATTGGACTCCCTGATCGCAGCCGCCGATCAGGCCCTGCGCACCCTGACCACGCCACCGCCCGCGGCACGACCGTCCCCCGGCGCGGACATCCCCGAAAGCGATCTCGGCCCCGACGCCCGTCGCGACAGCATCGCCCTGATGCGCGTAAACCACGCCGGCGAAATTTCCGCCCAGGCCCTGTACCGGGGGCAATCGCTGATGGCGCGTTCCGACGAAACGAAGCGCCATTTGCTCCAGGCCGCCGAAGAGGAACAGGACCACCTGGCCTGGTGCGCGCAGCGGCTCGAGGAACTCGACGGGCGGCCGAGCCGGCTGGACCCGATCTGGTACGCCGGCAGTTTCCTGATGGGCATGGCCGCCGGTATCCCGGGCGACCGTGTCAGCCTGGGATTCGTCGCCGAGACCGAGCGGCAGGTGGAAGCGCATATCGACGACCACCTCTCGAAACTGCCGCAGGCCGACGCCAGGAGCAAAGCCATCCTCGAACAGATGAGCGAGGACGAAGCCCACCACGGCACCACAGCCGAGCTCGCCGGCGGCGCCGAACTGCCTTATCCCGTGCGGCGAATCATGGGGCTGGGCGGCAACCTGCTGCGAAACTGTTCACTCTGGATCTGATCCGCCCGCGCGCAGAACACGCGGCGGTGAACCGCATCGCCGGGACGGCACGAGCCGACCAAGCTGCTCAGTGGCTCACTTGAAGTCGCGCTGAGACTTGATCCGTTCGTACGCGGCTCGGATTTCCTGGGTCTTCTGTTCCGCCACACCCATCATGGATTCGGGCAATCCCCGTGACACCAGCTTGTCCGGGTGATGCTGGTTCATGAGCCGGCGATAGGCCGTCTTGACCTCCTGGTCGCTGGCGCTCGGCTCAACGCCGAGGACGCCGTAGGCCTCCTCGAGGCTGACGTATTCCTTGCCCGCGCCGCGCGCCTGGTGGGCGCGGACCAGCGCCTCGATCTGTGCCAGCTCGACCCGCCCCAGACCCAGACCGCGGGCCACCTGCCACAGGTAATTCCGCTTGGTGCGGTCGATGGGGCCCGCGGCGACCGCCGCCTGCATCTGGATTTCCACGAAGGCGCGCGTCAGGTCCGGCCGATCCTGCAACTGATCGCGCAGTCGCCTCAGGGCCGCGTCCAGCGGAAAGCCCGGGCTCTTGCCCTCGGTAAAGTGCTCCACGGCGCTTGTGACCTGCGCCGGGGAGAGCTTCATCCCGTGCATGACCAGCCGCGCCGCGCGAATCTCCGTCTCCGACACCCGGCCGTCGGCCTTGGCGATGTGGCCCATCACGGCAAAGGTCGCGCGGAAGAAGGCCGCCTGGATGTGCTCCGGCGTGAAAGCGGCCGAATGCCCGGCCCGGGTCTGCTTCGCCAGGCCCCGGTCGAACTGGTGCCCGACCAGGAGGCCCACCGCCGCGCCCACGTAGCTGCCGACCATCAGTCCCAGCACGCCGCCCACGGCCTTGCCGACCCAGATCATCCGGTCTCCATTTGCGTATTCGCCCCGGGCACGCGCGAAATTGTTTCCAAGTGTTGCTGAATGGCCATTCGTCGGGCCATTATCCCGCCTTTACGCGCTGCCGGATAACCCCGGCGCAAATCCATGCCTGAGGATGGTCCCGGAACCATGACCGAAACACTTCCCGATCCGCTGTTCGAATCTCGCCTCACAGGCCTTGAGCGGCTGCATCGCGGCAAGGTCAGGGACATCTACAGCGTGGACGACGAACACCTGCTGATTGTCGCCTCCGACCGGCTGTCCGCCTTCGACGTGGTCCTGCCAGACCCGATACCCGGCAAGGGGGCAGTGCTGACCGCCGTGGCCAACTTCTGGTTCGCGCAACTTGGAGGCATCGTCCCCAACCACCTGACGGGCATCGACCCGGGAAGCGTGCTCGACGACCCGTCGGACCGCGCCACCGTGCGCGACCGTGCGGTGGTGGTCCGGCGCGCCCGGCCGCTGCCGGTGGAGGCCGTGGTACGCGGCTATCTCATCGGTTCCGGATGGAAGGACTACCAGGCCAGCGGGCACGTGTGCGGTATTGCCTTGCCTGCAGGCATGCAGATCGCCGAGCGGCTCGGCGAACCCATTTTCACCCCCAGCACCAAGGCCGCCCAAGGCGAGCACGACGAAAATATTTCCATGGACACTGTCAGATCGCTGATCGGCCGCGAGCTTGCCGACCGGATAGAGGCGCTGTCCCTGGAACTCTACGCCCACGCCAGCGACTACGCCCGCAAGCGGGGCATCATCCTCGCCGACACCAAGTTCGAATTCGGCCTGGACGAGGACGGTGAGTTGCTGTTGATCGACGAAGTCTTTACCCCCGACTCGTCACGTTTCTGGCCCGCCGCCACCTACACGCCCGGGCGCTCGCCGGAAAGCTTCGACAAGCAGTTCGTCCGGGACTACCTGGAAACGCTGGACTGGGACAAGAAACCGCCTGGCCCCCGACTCCCGGAAAGCGTGATCCGGCGCACGTGCGACAAATACCGGGAAGTGCTGCAGCGCTTGACGGCCGACGACTGAAGTGCCGCTCTCTGTGATGTCAGCGGCGGCACCCAGGTCGACATCGCAAATCGTGAAGAACTCCATGCCGCAATGGAAGGCCACTGATTGCGCGTTGTCATTGCGCGGTTTTCCGCTCGTGTGCCTGGCTACGTTCCTGCGACGGTCAATCCCTCCACCAGCACAGAACCGCAGCGGATGCCGCCGCGCGTATCCACATCGGAACCCACCTTCAGGACGCCCTTGAAGACATCCCTGAGGTTGCCGGCAAGCGTGACTTCGTGGACCGCGTGAACGATGGCGCCGTCCTCCACCCAGAACCCGGCGGCGCCCCTTGAATAGTCGCCGGTGACCGTGTTGACGCCCTGCCCCAGGAGTTCGCCCACAAGGAAGGCTTGCGGGCACTCGCCGAGCAGATCCTCGAGCGAGCCGCCGTTGGGCGTTACGATCAGGTTGCGCACGCCACCGGCGTTGCCCGTCGTCTGCATGCCCAATCGCCGCGCGGAATACGCCGACAGCACGTATCCCGCGAGGACGCCCTTGGCCACCAGAGTCCTGCGCCTCGTCGCCACCCCTTCGCTGTCATAGGCGGCGCTGCTCATGGCGCGCGGGATGAAAGGGTCCTCGCGAATTTCCATGAACTCGGGGAAAACCCGCTCACCCGCCGCATCGAGCAGGAACGACGCTTTTCGATACTGGCTCGTGCCCGTGATGGCGCCGACCAGGTGTCCGAACAGACCCCTCGCCAGCTCCGCAGGAAATACCACCGGCACGGATCGCGTCGACAACTGGCGCGCGCCGAGTCGGCGGATGGTGCGACTCGCTGCCGTTTCGCCAACCGACTCGGGCGTCTCCAACTCGCCGGGAACCCGGGCGGTGGTATACCAGTAGTCCCGCTCGAGCGACCCATCCTCGCCGGCGACCACGCTGCAGCTCAGGGAGTGGCTGCTGGCCGGGAAGCCCGCGCAGAAGCCGTGACTGTTGGCGTAAGCGCGCACCCCGCCGCCGGTGGAAACGGTGGCGCCCTCGGAATTGGTGATCCGCTCGTCCGCGCCCCTTGCGGCGTCCTCGGCACGCAGCGCCAACCGTTCGGCCTCCGCGATGTCGATTTCCCAGGGATGGTATAGATCCAGATCGGGCAGCTCGCGCGCCATCAGTTCCGCATCGGCCAGTCCGGCAAACTCGTCCTCGGCGGTGAACTCGGCGATGCTCATGGCCTTGCGCACCGTCTGCTCGACGGCGGCCGACGAGTAGTCCACGGTGCTGGCGCTGCCCTTGCGGCCGCCGCGATAGACGGTGACGGAAAGTCCCCGATCACGCTGCCGCTCCACCGATTCCAGTTCCCCCAATCGGACGGTGACCGAGTAGCCCTCCTCGTGGCTGATGCCGGCCTCGGCCTGATCGGCTCCGAGCCGGCGCGCAAGGTCGACGGCTTCGGTGACCGTGGACTCGAGCAACTGGCTTATCTGGGATGTTTTCATTGGCGAATTGTCTCTCCGGGGGCGAGCGCCTTGAACGAGGGGCGAATTGTAGCCGCAAGGCACGCCGCCGAGGGACATGTGTGCGACCAATTCGGCCGATTAGGAGCTTGCGCCGTAGGAATTCGCGAAAGCGAAAATTCGCTATCGCCGTCCCTTCGGTCGATCGATTGAGGAGAATATCGGGTCATATTTGACGAAATCGAGCGG
>LXNI01002204.1_pt1 | contig 14151 bp, 12 predicted proteins | sample 809091 | NCBI WGS metagenome assembly LXNI01 (sample SAMN04870527, study PRJNA318959) | sponge metagenome | biome: 01000161; feature: marine sponge reef; material: water | host: Sarcotragus foetidus | place: Greece: Milos, Mediterranean Sea | collected 2013-05-29 | depth 5-7 m | reverse complement strand
TGTAAACGTTGGCTGTGCAATTTCAAAATCATTCTCCAATGATCCCAAAATCGCCGCCTTGAGGCTCATTTTTCGTTGGAAATACGCGCTACCTTTCAGGCTCATTTCTCATTGGACAAGGCTACCTTTTGCATATTTGCGGGTTTTCTGGTGCAATACCCGATCCATTTTATTATCGCTCCAAATGAAAATGACGCAACGCATTCGTGTTCACCAGACCGGCCCCAAAGAAGTCATGCAGTGGGAATCCGTCGCGCTCCCGGACCCCGCACCGGGTGAGGTTCAGCTCCGCCATACCGCGATCGGACTGAATTTTATCGATATCTATTTTAGAACGGGCGCCTATCCACCCCCGCAATTGCCTTTTACACCCGGTCTGGAAGGCGCGGGCATTGTCGAACAACTGGGTCACGGTGTGGAGGCGTTCGCCATTGGAGACCGCGTTGCCTATGCCTCACCCCCGCTTGGCGCCTATGCCGAGGCACGAAACATCGCGGCGGACCGCCTGGTCAAGATCAAACCCGGCCTCAGCGACAAAACCGCGGCATCGATCATGCTCAAAGGGATGACCGCGTACTATTTGTTACACCGCACCGTCCCGGTCAAGCCCGGTGATACGATTTTGTTTCACGCCGTTGCCGGCGGGGTCGGGCTGATCGCCTGTCAGTGGGCAAAACATCTCGGTGCCACGGTGATTGGCACGGTGGGTTCCGAGGCAAAGGCGCAGCTGGCCAGACAAAACGGCTGTGATCATCCGATCCTCTATACCCGGGACAACTTTGTCGACCAGGTCAAGGCGCTGACCGACGGGCAAGGTGTCTCCGTCGTCTATGACTCGGTCGGCCAGTCCACCTTCCTCTCTTCGCTCGACTGTTTGCAGGTGCGTGGAACCATGGTGTCGTTCGGCCAGTCGTCCGGACCGGTCGCGCCCTTTGATGTCTCGATGCTCAGTGCCAAAGGCTCGCTTTTTTTGACCCGACCGACATTATTCAACTATACCGCGAGTCGGGCGGACCTGGTGGAATCGGCCGAGGCGTTGTTCAATGTGGTGGCCTCGGGCGCGGTCAAGGTGTCGGTTAACCAGGAATACGCCTTGTCCGATGCCGCCGATGCGCATGGCGATCTTGAAAACAGGAAGACCACCGGTTCGACCGTGCTGGTGCCGTGAACCCGGGCGGTTTCAGCGGACCCGATGGACACCCGGGTGTTGAAAAACCGGCCGCTCAAAATGCGTTGTGCGCGACCCCGCGATGTCAGTTGAAAATCCGCTCCCCCAGCTGATCGATGGTGGTTCGTGCCTTGCTGATCACCAGTTGCACGGCCGATTCTTTTGTTGTATTCGAATCGGCTCGAATGAAATGATGGGTTTTGACTTCACCCTTGATTTCCTTTTTTATGGTGGCTTCAGTTGACCAGCCGTTCCCTGTCTGTTTCGGACAGGGCGTGATGCAATACCCGTTGTGCTCAACCGTTTTTTCCACCCGCTCCGTTTGCCCGGAACGGGTCCCGGGAAACAACGACTTCAGAAATCCGATCATCGTGACCGCTCACGCTCAACTATGGGTTACGCTTCTTCAAGCGCCACCATTCTATTGTGGGCATGCAGTGCGCCGATCTTGTAGGCTTCCGCCAGGGTTGGGTAATTGAACGCATTTTCCAGAAAATAGTCCAGTGTCCCCTTTAACGTCAGCACCGCCTGACCGATATGGATCAGCTCGGTCGCGCCTTCACCCACGATATGCACCCCCAGCAGCCGTCGGGACTTGATAGAAAACACCATTTTCATCAGCCCGGACTGCAATCCCATGACTTTTCCCCGGGAGGTTTCCCGCAGCGGGACAATGCCGATTTCATAGGGGATTTTGCGTTTGATCACGTCATCCTCGCTCATGCCAACGGACGACATTTCCGGCACCGAATAGATCCCGTAAGGAAAATATTCCGGCGTCTTGTGACACGGCTGTCCAAGCGCGTTCAAGACCGCAATTCTGCCTTGTTCCAGTGATGTCGACGCCAGGCTCGGGAAGCCGATGACATCCCCTGCCGCATAAATATGAGGGAGACTGGTTTGAAATTTCTTGTTGACACTCAACCGTCCCCGGTGATCAACCTTCAATCCGATTTCCTGCAACCCCAGGTTGTCTGTTGCGCCCACACGACCGGCGGCAAACAACACCATGTCGGCCGCAATCGCCCGATTGCTATCCAGGCGCACAATGCAAGAACCGTTCTTGCGACATTCGATCTTGGTCACTTTCTGGCCAAACTGCAACCGCAGACCATCATCAATAATGTCGTGGCGAAAATGCATCAATATTTCCTGATCGACAAAATCCAGCATGGTCTCTCTGGGCTCAATCAGGGTCACGTTAATATCCAGCGTTTTGAAGATGGTCGCATATTCCACCCCGACCACGCCCGCACCGATGACGATCAATGAGCGGGGCAATTTTTTGATGTAGGTCACTTCATCACTGTCGATCACCGTCTCGCCGTTAAACGGGACGTAGTCCGGTCGATACGTCTTCGTTCCCACCGTGATGATGAAGCGTTCGGCACTCAACGCGACGGTGTCTCCGGTCACGGTGTCCACCGTCACCACCTTGTCACTGGTGAATCGCCCATATCCCTGAAAAATACTCACTCCGTTTCGAACCAGATGGTCCTCAAGCACATCGACCTCACTTTGCAGGGTCATGTTCAGCCGTTGCATCAGGTCCTCTGCCTTGATATCCGCCTTCACCCGGTAAGACCGTCCGTAAAATCCCCGCTCGCGCCACCCGGTGAGGTTCAATACGGTTTCCCGCAACGTTTTGCTTGGCACCGTTCCGGTATGAACACAGACCCCGCCAATCTGCGGCATGCCATCGATGATCGCCACATTTCTGCCCAGTTTCGCCGCCTGGATCGCCGCTGTTTTGCCCGCTGGACCACTACCGATGATAATTACGTCGAATTGCTGCATGATCTACTATGATTATTTGCGGATATTGGTCTATCATAACAGAGGTATACGCAAATCGCTCCCTCCTTCGTCGCTCAATTGGCCCGCAAAACAATCCGCTCAAGTGCCCTCGCAGCCGGGCTCGGTGGATCGGCCGGGTGCCCGGTGATCGCCGCATTTTCCCGCTGGGGTCGCTGAAATCAGGAGACACGCCGCTCCGGCGCCGAACGACAGTGCACTGATTCCATGTTTACACCACACCAGATGGCCGCTTTTCACCGCAAGGGGTATCTCATTGTCTCTGGTTTTGTACCCGAACCCCTGGTCGCGGCGGCGCGCGCGCGGTTCGAGCCCCTCTTTCGGGGGGAGTTCGAAACCGGACTGCAGCCTGACGAATGGAACTGGCGATACGGTGTTTCGGATGAACAGCATACCCGGCAGATTTGCAATGGCTGGAAGGCCGACACCACTATCGCAAGGCTGGTATTGCGCGAATCCGTCGGAAAGGCATGTGCCACATTAATGCAGTGGCCGGGGACCCGCATCAATCAGGACAATGTGATCTGGAAGCCCCCGCGGGCCAAGCCGCTGGGGTTTCACCAGGATGATGCCTACCAGGACTGGATCGTTCCGTCCGACCTGATCACCTGTTGGATGGCGCTGGATGACACCACCGCGCACGGTGGCACCATCGAGTATGTCCCCGGTTCCCATCACTGGCCGGTCCAGCATCGAACGTTCGCGTTCCACGCACCGCCAGATTATCACGAGGGGCTGCGGTACACGGCAAGGCAGTTGTCGGTCAAAGACTACAAAATCGACAAGATAACGGTGCAGGCCGGGGACGCCGTTTTCCACCATGGCCGGACCTGGCACGGCTCCGGCACCAATCGCTCCGGTTCCCCCCGCCGGTCAGTCGTTGCCCACTGTATGTCCAGCGACAGCGCATTCCATCCGACCCGCATTGGCCCGATATACAGTCGCTACAAACGGTTCGGCTGTACCGTCATGGATGAAAGTTTTTTCCCCATCACCTACCGCGAAGACGGCTATCGCTCCCCGGTGGTGACGCACCTTTTAGCCTCAACCCCGCATTGACCGGCGCCATTGAGCTCATCGCGTCCTCATCAAACATGCCTCTTTCAACCGACGGGCGCGAAACCGGTCACCCCGACCACGGTGCGGTGAAACGGGATGATGCGCCCCGGCGAATCGGGCGGAACGATGAGGCGACGGTACGAAATCATCCGGATTCAGCTTAAAATACGCAGTATGAAAACATTTCGATCGAAAGCCGCCTATCCGGTTTTGCTTGGCCTGGCTGTCTTGTCCTTTGTGCTGGTCAAGAGCAGTTTCGCCGCATTGCCACTGATGCTCAACAGCGAGGGTCTCCCGAGTTTCGCGCCGATGCTCAGCCAGGTGCAACCGGCGGTTGTCAATATTTCCACAACCACCCGCATCCGGATTGAGGACAATCCGCTGATGCAAGACCCGTATTTCCGGCGCTTTTTCAACCGCTCGCCGCAACGCCAGACCAACAGTCTGGGTTCAGGTGTCATCGTGGATGCCCAGAACGGCTATATCGTGACCAATCAGCATGTGATCGACAAGGCGGATGAAATTTCGGTGACCACCAAAGAGGGCCTCACGCTGGAGGCCCAACTGGTCGGTTCCGATGAAGCCAGCGATGTGGCCGTGATCCAGGTCGACAGTGACCGCCTGCAGGAGATCGTCATGGGGGACTCGGACAAGCTGAGTGTGGGCGACTTTGTCATTGCCATCGGCAGTCCGTTCGGATTGAGTCAGACCGTGACTTCCGGGATTGTCAGTGCTTTGGGGCGAAGCGGACTGGGCATTGAGGGCTATGAAGACTTCATCCAAACGGATGCCTCGATCAACATCGGAAACTCCGGCGGCGCGCTGGTGAATCTTCGCGGGGAATTGGTGGGCATCAACACGGCCATTTTGTCACGCACCGGCGGCAGTGTCGGAATCGGGCTGTCTATTCCGGTCAACATGGTCAAAAGCCTGATGCGCCAGTTGATCGAACACGGTGAGGTACAGCGCGGACTGCTCGGCGTGATCATGCAGAATCTGACCCCTTCATTGGCCGATGCGTTCGGGATCAGCGGCAAGAAAGGCACCGTGGTCTCACAGGTGGTGCCCGGCTCTGCCGCAGAGCAAAAGGGGATTCAAGAAGGCGACGTCATTGTCCGTTTCAACGGCGTTCCGATTGAAAACAGCATGGATCTGAGAAATGCCGTCGGCCTGCTGCGGGCCGGCACGGAGGCGGAGGTGGAGTTCTATCGTGACGGTGCTTTGAACAACGTCACCGTGCGCATCACGCCGCTGGAGGACTGGACGGGCGCAGATAACACCCGGATAAAGCGATTGCACGGTGCCCGCTTCCAGGCGATCGAACCCACATCGACGCTTTCCGGGGGGGTCGAGATCATCGACATGGAACCGGGCAGCGAGGCCGCCACCTCCGGACTGAAAAAAGGCGATATCATTGTCAGCATCAACCGTCAGCCGGTTGCCTCGGTCAGTGACATGAAGGACATCGTCAAACAATCTGAAGGGGTGTTGCTGATCAAGCTGATACGCAATGACCGGGCGCTTTTCCTGGTGATCCAGTAACGGCCCGGGTCACGGGCCTGCTATAGTATGGCGGTGAGCCAATTTCTGCCGGATTTCGACGACATGACCGACTACATTATCGCGCCCTCCATTCTTTCGGCCGATTTCGCCCGGCTGGGGGAAGAGGTCGAGCATGTGCTGAACGCCGGGGCAGACATGATCCATTTTGATGTGATGGATAACCACTACGTACCGAATCTGACCATCGGTCCGCTGGTCTGCAAGGCGTTGCGAGACTTCGGCATCACCGCCCCGATCGACGTCCACTTGATGGTCAAGCCGGTGGACCGCCTCATTCCGGACTTTGCCCAGGCCGGCGCAAACTATATTACCTTCCACCCGGAAGCCTCGGATCATATTGACCGCACGTTGCAACTGATTCACCAGCATCACTGTCGGGCCGGCCTGGTTTTCAATCCCGCCACCCCACTCGATAGCCTGCAATACGTCATCGACAAGGTTGACCTGATTTTGTTGATGTCGGTCAATCCCGGTTTTGGCGGTCAAGGGTTCATTCCTTCGACGCTGGACAAGCTAAGACAGGCCCGCACGCTGATCGACAACAGCGGCCGGGACATCCGACTTGAGATAGACGGCGGCGTCAAAGTAGACAACATCGCCGACATCGCCCGCGCAGGCGCCGATACTTTCGTCGCCGGCAGTGCGGTGTTCGGTGCCGCCAAGGTGTCGGATGAAAACCGTTACGATTCGATCATCCGACAGCTGCGCCAGCAACTTGCCCGGGCAAGATAATCGGCTTCCTCGCGGCGGGCCAGCGGACCGTTTCGCTTGACGGCGGTGTCGCTGCCTTGCAGTGGACAAGGCGCACAACAAGACCCGACGCGGCATCGATCAAGACAGCCCCTCATCGACCCACGCCATCGAGACCCGAAAAGCCCGTTTTCGATTGGCAGGCCGTTCGCCTTGAAGGTCATAGCGGCTTTCAGTACACTACCACGCTGTTGATCTTTCCGCACTGACCGCTCGATCCGATGCGTGACTTCATTACTGGACAATCTAAAACTGACAACGCGTTGACCTTGCGATGGCGTAACTGGTGAATCCAGCCGGTTTTTTGTCGTTTTCCATTTCCCAGTGATCCCGTTATGCTCAATCAAAAACAATTTGATCGGTACGCCCAATCGGGCTATAACCGAATTCCGCTCGTTCAGGAAGTGCTCGCTGATCTCGAGACGCCGCTCAGCACCTACCTGAAACTCGCTGACCGCCCCTACAGCTATTTGCTCGAATCGGTGCAAGGCGGGGAAAAGTGGGGCCGTTACTCCATCATCGGTCTGCCGTCGGATAATCGCCTTGAGTTCAGAAACCGGCAGCTTTCCCTTATCGAAAACGGCCAGTTGACCCGGCATCATTACTGTGATGATCCGCTGGAAGAAATAAAACAATTTCAAACGCGCTTTGTGGTCCCCGAGCTACCCGAGCTACCCGAGCTACCGCGATTCAGCGGTGGACTGGTCGGCTTTTTCGGCTATGATACGGTCCGTTATATCGAACCACATCTGGGCGCCCATCCGGTCAAGGACCCCATCGATGCCCCCGATATTCTGTTGATGGTTTCTCAGGAGATCGTGGTTTTTGACAACCTGTCGGGCCGTCTTTTCGTCATCGTTCACGTCGACCCCGGGCAACCCGACGCCTGGGAAGCCGGCCAGGCCCGACTGCGCCATTTGCTCGGACAACTCAGCCAGGGGCTCCCTGCACCCGTCCCCGGAAAGCCGTCTCATCGGTCCGATGAGACGGCGGTTGCCTCCTCCTTTACAAAAGCGCAGTTTCAATCGGCGGTTGAGAAATGCCGTCAATATATTTTTGACGGTGATGCCTTTCAGATTGTCCTGTCCCAGCGACTGTCGCTGTGTTACCAGGCGCCGCCGATCGACCTGTACCGTGCCTTGAGATCATTGAACCCGTCTCCTTACATGTACTACTTGAATCTCCAGGACTTTCACATCGCAGGATCCTCCCCCGAGATTTTGGTGCGGCTGGAAGAAGGTGAAATCACCCTTCGCCCCCTGGCGGGAACACGGCCTCGGGGCGATTCGGAAAAACACGATGCCGCGCTGGCACACGACCTGTTGTCAGATAGCAAAGAACTGGCCGAGCATCTCATGCTGATTGACCTGGGCCGCAATGATGTCGGGCGGGTCTCTCAAATCGGCACCGTCAAGCTGACCGATAAAATGACCATTGAAAAGTATTCTCACGTGATGCACATTGTCTCGAATGTGACCGGGAAAATCCGCCCCGAGCTCGATGCCCTTGATGTCCTGAAAGCGACTTTTCCCGCAGGCACCCTGTCCGGGGCACCGAAGATTCGGGCGATGGAACTCATCGAAGAACTGGAGCCGGATAAACGGGGGGTCTATTCCGGCGCCATCGGTTATATCGGCTGGAACGGCAATATGGACCTGGCGATTGCGATTCGGACCGCTTTGATTAAGGACCAGACGGTTTATATCCAGGTTGGGGCCGGGATCGTCGCGGACTCTGATCCCCGGACCGAGTGGAAAGAAACGATGGACAAGAGCAAGGCGGTGTTGCATGCCGCGAGAATGGCGAATTACGGTTTAAACAAACCGTTAATCCAAGGGGGGCCGGACGATGCTCCTGATGATTGACAACTACGACTCCTTTACCTACAACCTGGTGCAGTATTTCGGGGAATTGGGGGAAGAAGCCACGGTTGTGCGAAATGATCAAATCACGCTCGAACAGATTGCCGCCCTGTCCCCTTCTTATCTGGTGTTTTCTCCGGGACCCTGTACCCCCGACGAGGCGGGCATTTCAGTCAGTGCCGTCCAGGCCTTCGCCGGGAAAATACCCATTTTGGGCGTCTGCCTGGGCCACCAGAGCATCGCCCAGGCCTTCGGTGGCGAGATCGTCCATGCCAAACAGCTGATGCACGGCAAAACCTCTCTGGTCGAACACCTCGGGGTCGGGGTTTTCAACCGGCTTGAAAGCCCCCTCGAAACCACTCGCTATCATTCGCTGGCGATCAAAAGGAGCAGTCTGCCCCGCTGTTTTGAGATTACGGCATGGACCGAAGACGGGGAAATTATGGCGATCAAGCACCGCGAACTTGCGGTCGAAGGGGTTCAGTTTCATCCTGAATCGATCATGACCGAATCCGGTCATGAGATGCTCAACAATTTTCTGATGCAATACCGATCGACATGACCGATATTCTGCAGCAAATTCTCCAACACAAGATTGCCGACGTCCGCACCAGGCAAAACAGACGATCGCTGGCGTCGATTAAAAGCGCTTGTGAACGGCTTGATCCCCCCCTCGGATTTGTCAACGCAATCCGCCGTCATATTGATCAGGGGCGTGCGGCGGTGATTGCTGAAATCAAAAAAGCGTCGCCCAGCAAGGGCATCATCCGCCAATCCTTTTGCGTCGATGACATTGCACGAAGCTATGCGGCGCACGGCGCAACCTGCCTCTCGGTCTTAACCGACGAGTCCTATTTTCAAGGACATGACCGTCACTTGCGTCACGCCAAGGTGGCCGCCAATCTTCCGGTGCTGCGTAAAGATTTCATGGTTGATCCCTATCAGATTTACGAATCCCGGTTGATCGGGGCCGATGCGGTACTGTTGATTGTTGCCGCACTGGAAGACACGTTGCTGGCACAGCTGGCTGAACTGGCCCACGCACTGCAGATGGACGTACTGGTCGAGGTGCACGACCAACGGGAAATGGAACGGGCGCTGAAATTGCCCTGCCCGTTGATTGGAATCAACAATCGCAATCTTCGCACCTTTCAAAGTTCGCTGAACACCACCCTTGAATTGCTGGAACATATTCCCGATGACCGTCTCATTGTGACAGAAAGTGGGATCAAAACCCGAGCAGACATCGAATTGATGAGACGACACGGCGTCCACTGTTTTCTGGTGGGCGAAACCCTGATGCGGGCCGCGGTCCCCGGGGAGAAACTGCAGCAACTGTTCCTCGCCTGATGCGCGATCGGCCGACCCCTTTTCCGACGGGTCTGGAGATCGGCCACTTCATCGGGTGGCGGGTGTGACAAGGGATGGGGATTGTTGATGCTCACCGGTGTAGCGTAGAATGGCCGCAACGGCTTGATTGGCCTCTCCTTATGAACGAATGAAAGTCAGGTTAACACAAAAAGACTACCTCAACTTTGTCGCTGCCACCGACAATGGGCATTGCATTTCGATGGACGGGGCACCGTCTGTCGGGGGTGGGGACAAGGGGGCCCGACCGATGGAGGTGGTGTTATCCGGTCTCGGCGGTTGCAGCGCGATAGACGTCATGCTGATACTGCAAAAATCACGGCAATCGGTCCGCCATTGCGAGATAGAAATCGACGCACAGCGTGCCGAGACAATACCGAACGTGTTTACCCATATTCATCTCCACTACCGGCTCACCGGCGATCAACTGGATCCCAAAAAAATCGCCCGGGCCATCGATCTGTCCAAGGAGAAATATTGCTCTGTTACAAAGATGCTGGAAAACACCGCCGAAATTTCTTCCAGCTTTGAAATAGTCGGACCGTAATGTAGTCGTTCCGGACCAAACCTGATATAAGTACGTCATGGACAGGATTGCACACTGGTTCAAACGACAGTTTTCGAACCCTCAGGTTGTCTTCCTCGCTTTTGTCCTGCTGGGGTTGCTGTTGGCTGTCTTGTATGTCGGCAACATGCTGGCGCCGGTCTTCGCGGGGATTGTCATTGCCTACCTGCTTGAAGGCATCATCAAGAAACTCTCGAAGATCAAAATACCCCGCCTGGTTTCCGTGTGGGTCGTTTTTCTCGGATTCATGTTGTTTCTTGTCAGCATCATATTTGGCTTGTTGCCCACGCTTTATAACCAGCTCAAGGACATGATACAAGAGATCCCGAGCATGCTTTCGCGGGGACAAACGGCCCTGATGACCCTGCCGGAACGGTATCCTGAACTGTTTTCGGTCAGCCAGGTACAGGAAATCATCAGCAGCGTGCGTACCGATATGACTGAATTTGGCCAACTGCTGCTGACCAGTTCCCTCTCCGGAGCCGCCAGCTTGATCACGTTTATCATCTACGTCGTTTTATTGCCCATCCTGATTTTCTTTTTTCTCAAGGACAAGGCACGCATCCTGCAATGGATGAAAGAGCTTTTTCCCAACAACAGCGAATTGGCCATCAGTATCTGGCATGATGTGGACTTGCAGATCGGGAACTATATTCGCGGGAAATTCTGGGAAATTCTGATCGTTTGGTTCGTCACACTGATTACCTTCTCGTTCCTGGGATTGCAATACGCGATGTTGCTTTCCGTTCTGGTTGGCTTGTCGGTACTGATCCCCTATGTCGGCGCGGCGATCGTCACCATTCCGGTGTTACTGATCGCCTGGTTTCAATGGGGCTGGAGCAGTGAATTTTTCACCTTGACCGCTGCTTATTTGATCATTCAGGCACTGGACGGAAACCTGCTGGTTCCGCTGCTGTTTTCCGAAGTGGTCAACATACACCCTGTGGCCATCATTGTCGCCGTGTTGTTTTTTGGAGGATTATGGGGACTGTGGGGCGTTTTTTTCGCCATCCCGCTGGCCACCTTGGTACAAGCGGTGATTGTTTCTTGGCCAAAATCGACCGAACCGAGCCCTCCCTCCGATTGATCGCATGGCATTGCCGTCACTGAAAGACCGTGCAAAGAGTCTACATCGCTCAATCCCTTATTGATGCACAACTGCTGATTGACCGCCTCGATGAAGCGGGCGTTCCGACCTGTTTGTTTCATGCCAATGCCTCAGGCGCCTTGGGTGAGCTACCGGTCACCTACCCGGAGGTGTGGATCAAACGCAACCGCGACAAAGACAAAGCGATCAACGTCATCCATCGTTTTGAGGCGCAGCCCCAACCCGTGATGAACCGGCGCTGTCCGACGTGCAAGGAAGAAAACCCGTCCACGTTTGAGATCTGCTGGCAATGTCATGCGGTTTTCCCTCCGCTCACTCACTGATTGGTCTGGCTTGAATCACTTCTTTGGTTTTCCGTCGAAAAAAAACATCCCTTGAGAATCGCCCCTCCCTGTTTGCGGGGCTTTTAACCGTACTGGCCCTGCGTACGCTGCTGGGGTTGGTCCTTGCGGCCGCCCTGATCATCGGCTATCTCGATAGTGAAATCCGGCAACACTTCAGCGGCCCCTTCCAAACCCAGCCGTCGCACCTTTATGCCCGGCCTGTTTCGTTGTCCAAGGGCCATGTCTATCGGCGCTCCACACTGATCGATCAACTGAAACAACGCGGTTACAGGGCGGTCGCACGCCTTGCCGAGCCCGGACATTATGCGGTCTCCGGGAACAAGGTGGACATTTATGTCAACGAGGTGCCGCCGGTCAAGCAGACGCCGATGCCCGTCCGCATTCACTTCAACGACACCGTCATCCGCAGCATCACGGATCAGCGCACGGCCGAACCATTGGACACCCTTTACCTCGAGCCACTGCTTTTCGGCAGTTTGCAGATGGGTGCCTACGAAGATCGCATCGCCTTGAAACTGCATCAAATGCCCGACCTGTTGATCAAAGCCGTGCTGGCCATGGAAGACCGCAACTTCGAAAATCATATCGGCGTGGACCCGAAAGGCATCCTGCGGGCGCTTTGGACCAACCTGCGAAGTGGCCGCCCTGTCCAGGGAGGGAGTACGCTGACCCAGCAGCTGGTCAAGAATCTTTTTCTCAGCTCGACCCGAAGTGTCTCGCGTAAAGTGGTGGAGGCCGTCATGGCCGTGCTGATGGAATATCGGTTTTCCAAAGCGGAAATTCTCGAGATGTATCTCAACGAAGTGTTTCTTGGCCAGTCCGGCAACCGCGCGGTGCACGGTTTCGCGCTGGCCAGCCAGTATTATTTCGGACGGACCATCCAGCAACTCCAACCGCATGAGATCGCGCTGCTGGTCAGTATTGTGCCGGCGCCTTCCTTTTATAATCCAAGACGGCATCCTGAGCGGGCGCGCGCGCGCCGCAATCTGGTCCTCGAGACCATGGGCCGGTTAAAGCTGTTGCCGGACAACGCCATTGAACCTTTCGCGCGCCAGCCGCTGGAGATGGTTGAGATCAAGACGGACCGCAACAATCGATACCCCACTTACGTCGATTATCTTTACCGCCAGCTGCGGCAATACTATTCCGAAGAGGTCCTCCGGACAGGCGGCATCAAACTCTATACGTCGATGGACACCGAGATACAAGACAAGGCACAAAACGCACTCTCATCAACCCTGAGCGCACTGGAGGAACAACGCGGAATGGCGCCCAGATTTCTCGAAGGCGCGGTCATTGTGATCGACCAACGATCGGGCGAAATTCTGGCTTTGGTCGGTGGGCGGGTCCGCGGGTTTTCCGGCTTTAATCGGGCGATTGATGTTGAACGGCCCATCGGCTCTTTGGTCAAACCGGCGGTCTACCTCGCGGCGCTGGACCGGCCCCGGCAGTTCTCTTTAGCGACGCTGCTCCAGGACAGCCCGTTGACGGTCAAACTGGAGTCGGGGAAATCGTGGTCACCGAAAAATTACGACAAACAGTATCTCGGCCCGGTCCCGATGTATGTTGCGCTAATGAAATCACTCAACCTGCCCACGGTCCGCCTTGGCCTGTCGGTCGGCATTGATTCGGTGATCGACATCATTCACCGGTTGGGCATTACGCGTGAGATTGCCGCGGTGCCCTCGACCTTGCTGGGGTCAAATGCCCACTCGCCGCTGGAAATGGCCCAGTTTTATCAGTCCCTGGCTAACGGGGGGACACTGATTCCGCTGCGTACCATCCGCAGTATTCACAACCAAAGAGGGGAGCCGATCGCCCAATTTCCGCCGGCCAGGGAATCTGTGGTTGATCCGGACAGTGCGTTTCTGGTGAACTACGCCTTGAGACAGGTTGTCTCAAACGGGACGGCGCGGCGTGCGTCGAGCCATTTTGATTCCGCATTGGGGCTGTCAGGGAAAACCGGCACCAGTGACGATTTTAGGGACAGCTGGTTTGTGGGCTACGATAACCGCTATCTTGCCGTCGTCTGGGTTGGCCGGGACGATAACCGGACAACCACCTTGTCGGGGGCCAGTGGCGCCTTGTCGGTGTGGATCAAGCTGATGTCAACCCTGGACCTGCAGCCGGTTCCCAAGGCGCCTGATCGAAACATTGTTTTCATTGACATTGATCCGGCCACCGGCCTGGTGGCCAATCAGCGCTGTGATGACCGGGTGAGGCTTCCGTTTATCCGTAATTTCCAGCCGGTCGGTTTCGCGCCTTGCAGCGGTCTTGGGGGAAATTTCACGCAATGGTCCAACAAGTAGACCAGGGACGGTCGGCAACAAACAGCTCGTCCCGAGCGCAAGTCGGTTCAGTTACGTATTATAATTCCCTTATAATACAGCCTGGATTCAAGTTGACAGCGACTGTAGGCGCAGGCTCTGTCACTGAGTGATACCTGTTCGCACTGCCGGAGATTTTGATGGTTACACTGTACCACAACCCGCGATGTTCCAAATCCCGCGCCACGCTCGCACTGTTGACCGATCGGGGATACGAACCGC
>LXNI01002202.1_pt1 | contig 14158 bp, 10 predicted proteins | sample 809091 | NCBI WGS metagenome assembly LXNI01 (sample SAMN04870527, study PRJNA318959) | sponge metagenome | biome: 01000161; feature: marine sponge reef; material: water | host: Sarcotragus foetidus | place: Greece: Milos, Mediterranean Sea | collected 2013-05-29 | depth 5-7 m | reverse complement strand
TTCCACTTGACGGCTGCGGCGTCCAGCGGCTCCCCGTTGTGGAAGGTGTTGCCGGGGCGCAGGTTGAAGCGCCAGGTGACGTCGTCCACGTTCTCCCAGGACTCGGCCGCCTGGCCCACGTAACCGCTGCCGTCGACGGTGCGCCAGATCAGGCAGTCATAGAGCAGGTTGGCCAGCCAGTGAGTCGAAATAAACCAGGTGACCGGCGCGTCGAGAGTACGAATCGGGCCCGGATGGGCAAATATGAACTCGGTCTCTTCCATGTCCTGCGCCGCCAGCGGCACAGCCAGCAGGGCCAGCGCAGCAACCAGCACCAGCACCAGTATTCCCTTGCGATAGATACCAGGCATTACAAGCTCCTTGAAAGGCTCACTTAATTCCAGAAGGGCGTTGGCGGTGGGCAAATCTCCTGTCTCGTCATCCGACGGGTGCTGACGGGGGCGGGCTTTGTCCCGCCCCCGTCAGGGTTTCCAGATCGCTAGCCGTCGGCCAGCCCAATGTTGCCGCGGAAGGTCATCCAGCCATCCCTGCGCGGTTCGAAGGTGAAGTTTTCGGAGTCATAGGCGTACACGGCCTGGATTTCGTAGAGAGTCATTTGCATGCCCAGCTCGAACATGAATTCCCACCACTGGTCCCAGAGCGCCATGCGCGCATCGAAATCGATGGTGCGCAGGATCTCGTTGGAGACCTCGTCCCATTCCTCGTTGCAGACGCGGGCGAGGTTCGAAGGCCAGTTGCACTGGTAGAAGAGCGGCACCAGCGAGGGCGCGCAGCCCTGGTTGATCAACATCAGGTCACGATGGCCGCCAGAGGTCTGGACCTGTTCGCGGTAGGCCGAGGGGTCGAGGATGTTCAGTTCCACGTCGAAACCGACCTCTTCCAGCATGGCCGCGATCACTTCGGCGACTTCCTTCTCGCTGCCGCCGCGGGCGTCGGCCGTCGGCGAGTCGAGGTAGATCGTCACGCCGCCATCCGGATAACCGGCTTCGGCCAGCAACTCACGCGCCCGATCCGGGTCGTAGTTTGCCGCCACCGCCTCCGGACTGTTGAAGCTGTCGGCGCCGCCCTCCGGGAAGTGCGCGCAGACGCGCCCCAACCGCGCCGAGGCCGCGCCATGCACCTCGGCCAGCAACTCGCGATCGAGCGCATGGGACACAGCGTAACGCACGCGCGGATCAAGCGTGACCGGCTGGTAGTCCGGGTAAGCCTCCGGCATGATGCCGGCCTCAAGGTCGATGCGCGCCAGCAGATGTTGCATACGGCCGCCGGCCTCCGACACCAGGCTGATGCCCTCGGCCGCTTCCAGTTGCTCGCGGTCCGCCGGCGGCACGCCACTGATCAGGTCCACTTGACCGGCCAGCAGGGCAGCCACCTGGGCGGCCTGCTCGGGGATCACCTGGTAGATAACGCGGTCGACTTCCGGCCGGCCGCCCCAGTAGTCATCCCAGGCGTCAAAGACGTAGCGGTCGCTCTCGCTGAATTCAGTCAGCATGTAGGGGCCGGAACCGACCGGATTGCGGGCGAATTCCTCTTCGCCAACCTCGGCGATGTAGTCCGGCGGCAGCAACTGACAGCCATTGAAGCTCACGTCGTACTCGAAGTAGGGATGGGGCTGGTGGGTGGTGACGTCCACCGTCACGTCATCAATGACGATGACGTCATTCACGAAAAGCCACTGCGGATGCACCATGAAGTCCTCACGGGTGCGCACGCGGTCGATGTTCCACTTGACGGCCTCGGCGTCCAGCGGCTCTCCATTGTGGAAGGTGATGCCCGGGCGCAGGTTGAAGCGCCAGGTGGTGTCGTCCGTGGCTTCCCAGGACGCGGCGGCCTGACCCACGTAGCCGCTGCCATCCTGCGAGCGCCAGATCAGGCACTCGTACAGCAGGTTGGTCAGCCAGTGGGTGGAACCGAACCAGGTGACCGGCGCATCCATGGTGCGAATCGGGCCGGTATGGGCGAACACGAATTCGGTCATCTCGTCGTCCTGCGCTGTCGCGGGCGCGCTGACCAGGGCCAGCACGAGCATCAGCAGCAGCGCGACGAGGACCCCCCTGTGAGTCTTGCTCATCATCGTTTGCTCCTTGCCTCCAGTGTTGAACAAAATGGGTCGGGTGTTTCGCCGGTCAGCGCTCTGCAGAGCGCCAACTCCAGCGATACCCGTCAAGCGTCCTCCAGGTCCATATGATAACGGCTGGCGTTGTGCGGAGAAAGCCGCACGCCGCCCTCGGGCGTCACCAGGAAATTATCCGAGATCAGGAAACCGCGATTGTTGGGCGTGATGCTGCCGGGGTGGAAGGACAGGGTCATGTTGGTCTTCAACTCAAAGTCCGGCGCCGCCTGGTCGCTGGGGCCATCGCTGCCGTCCAGGCCGGTGCTGTGGCAGTCCGGCGTGTGCTTGCCCACCACCTCGAAGCCCAGACTGCGGATGGCCTCGTCGTTGGCGTCGGCAATCATGCCCAGGGTGTTGCCGGTCTTCGCCACGGCGGAAGAGCACTCGGCCGCATAGAGATAGGCATCCAGCAGGGCCTGCACGTCATCCGGCAGGGGGCCGAAGGAGCAAACGGTCGTCATCTCCAGCCAGTAACCCCAGGGAGATTCGTAGACGATTTCGAAGTTAATGATGTCTTCCGCGCCGATGCGCTGGTCCTTGTCGGTGGGCACGGTTTCGGGCGACAGGTCCGTCGACAGTTTGGTGCGGCCCCAGAACGCGCCAAAGGACTTGATGTAGCGTTCCACCTCGGCGCAAACGTCCCAGTAGCGCACGCCGGGCGCGGCATATTCCGCGAAGACGTCCATCGCAGCGTCCAGAATGGCGCCGTTCTGCTGCATGGCCTCCAGTTCAAAAGGCGTCTTGATCTGGCGGATGACGTTGAAGTCATTGGTGACCTCGACCAGCTCGCAGCCGGCCAGCGCCGCCTCGAATTGCCGGCCGGTCGCGACGGACATCAGCTTGTCCATGTTGACCATGCCGATGCGCCCGCTGCCGCCAACGTACTCCATGGCGAGCTCCGCCGTGCGCCCCACGACATCGAGGGGGCACTCCACCCGCTCCTTCAGGGTCGTGGTCTCGTTGCGGCTCCAGACCGCCTGGTAGGAACTCCAGATCTCCAGCCAGGGGTGCGGGTCGTCCACGCCGAGGATGGCATAGCCGACTCCGCCCCAGAGATGGGCATGGGTGATATAGCGGATGGCGCCCATGCCGGAAGGCGAGGCATGGCCGGCGATAATCAGCGCGCCAACGTCCCGCTCCCGCATCATTGCCTGCAAGCGCTCGATACGGCGGGCCACGTCCCGCTTCAGTCCATCATGCGTCAGCATGTTTTCTCCTCTCGCGTGTGTACCGGTTGATTGCGCGCCATGCGCCGTTCTCGCTCCACTTCATGCGCTCGCCACCTGATCGCCCAGAATCGCCAGCACGGTGTCCTCCGGCGGAACCGGCCAGGACAGGCCGCCGTGCAGCATCACGCCGGCGCGCGGCGCGCGAATCGTCTCCAGGCGCTCGCCGGTGAAGGGGTGACGCACGTAGCCAATCTCCTCGCCCTCGGCGATCATCTGGCCGCGCTTGCCGGTGTCGATGAAGGTGAAGCCGCGCTCACCGGTCGGCATCAGGGTCGTGTGCCCCTCAATCACGGCGACCTCGTCACACTCACGGGTCAGATCGCCGTCCGTCATTCCCAGGTGGACCATGGCGTTCACAATCGCGTTGCGGATGCGCGCCATGTCGTCCTCGCGATAATCGCGCAGGCCCGGTCCGCCACCGATGTAGGCGGCCACCGACGCGATACCGTCTTCGGCTGCGGCGGCCGCCATCGAGTCGTCCGCCGGCATGTTGTTCAGCACGTGCGGCAGACCGAGGGAAACGGCCAGCGCCTGCGACTTGTCGGCATTGCCGGTCTGCCAGCAGCCGGCATAGCGGTGATAGCTGAACTGCGAACCGGTGCGAATATCGATCAGCCCGTCCGCGCCGGCGATGGCGCCCTGGTACCAGGCATGGACCATTTGCTCGCTGACGCTGCCGACGGCGGAGCCACGCCCGAGCTGGTTGAGGTGCTTCTCATCCCAGGCGCTGGTGATCTGCTCGAAATCGAAACCGGAGGTGTTCATCAAGGGCACGATGACCACCGTCCCGCGGATGTTGGCCGGGTCCAGCTCCTGCGCGACTTTCGGCAATATCAGCGCGGGCTCGATCTCCATGCCGCTGGTGCCCGACTGCACGATGAGCCGCGGTCCGGGTTGCGCGCCGTTAATGATGTGCAGCGGGATATGCACGGGAAAGCGTCCGTGCGTTTCCCCTGTCTTGAAAAAGCCAAAGGTCTTTTCGCCCTGGCCGGCTTTCACTGTACCAAGTTTCATGATCAGGCCTCCTGCATTTGCCCCTGACGGGAGAAGTGACTAAAAGGAAACATACATATCCATCGTGCGACGGTCCTCGACACGATCAATCGTGCCCAGAATGCCGATGGACGTTGACCCGACGGTTGGCCACTCCTGACCGCTGGGGATAACAATGCCGTCCTGCGGCGATTTCAGTTCGGCCACCAGTTCGCCGGTCCAGGGGCTCACCAGTTCGCCGTAGACGTCGCCGGCCTTCAACTCTTCACGGAACTTGCGCTTGCGGATGAACAGGCCGTCGGCGTTGGGTTTCCAGATGACCACGCCGGCGTTGTAAATCGTGCAAAGGTCACCGTCGGTCTCGAACTCGCCTTCAATGATGCGCATGCTCTTCAACAGGTTCCAGATGCCGCGTTCGGCATCGCGCACGTTGTCGGCGCCGTTCTTGTGCCAGCCGGTGCCGCCGCCGAATTCCAGCGTGATCTGCACCACGCCCTGGTCCTCGACCGCGCGTTTGGTCTCGGTGCCGCCAAAGGTGCCGCGCGGGAAGTAGGCCGCCTGGTCGAGGCCGAAGGCCACCACGATCTTGCGCCGCCGCAGCTGGACTTCCGTCAGGTTCTTCGGCGAATCTTCTTCCATAAAAAGTACGTAGCGCTCGTAGGCCGTGCGCGCGCCGGCGTGGAAGTCGACCATCACGTTGGCCTGGCTGATCACTTCCTGGAAGTAGATGTGGGCGATCTGGTCGCAGGCGCTGCCGTTGGGGTCGCCCGGGATCTGGCGCGTGATGTCCTTGCCGTCGATGCGCGAGCCGCGTTCGCCCAGCTCAAAGCCGGCGCGATTGGCGACCGGCACGGCGATGACGTTGCCGCTCATGGTTTCGGGATCAATTTTCTCAAGAAAGTTCAGAATGGCTATTGACCCGATAATTTCCGCGCCATGCATGGCGCCCTGCACCAGCAGCGTCGGCCCGGGTGACGCCCCCGCGACCAGATGCACCGGAATATCCGGCGCCAACCCGGCGCGCGTCAGCGTCGTTTCCAGATAGCCAAAGGCCCGCTCACCTGGTCTTGCCTTGATGTTGCCAACTTTCAACATGTCTTGCCTCCCTGCCTGAATCCGGCGCAAGTGGGGCGCCGTCCGCCCATGTTACCCTATGGGACTGGAGCCAGATACCTCAGAAACCAGTCCTGAATGCGGTGCAGACGCTCGATGCGATTGCCCGGTCGCCCGCTGGTGGAAAGTCCGTGGTTCTCCCCTTCAAAGATGACCAGCTCGACCGGCCGGCGACGCCAGCGCAGGGCCCCGTAGAGCTGCTCGGCCTGTTCCAGACTGGTGCGATGGTCCTCGTCGCTGTGAATGATCAGCAGCGGCGTGTGGCAGTCGTCCATGTAGGCGATGGGCGACTGGCGCCAGTCGTCCTCCGGCGTCGTCCAGCGCTCCGGCCCGATGTCGGAAGTGCCGAAGTGGCTGAGGTTGTTGGTGATCGAGCGCTGCGCCACGGCCGCGGCGAAACGGTCCGTGTGGCCCACGATCCAGTTGGTCATGAAGCCGCCGCAGCTGCCGCCGGTGACGCCCATGCGCCCGCCGTCGATCCAGGGATGGCGTTGCAGCAGATCGTCCACGCCCAGCATGGTCTCGCGGTAGTCGGCCCCGCCCTGGTCGCCCTGACTGGCCCAGGTCCACCCCTGGCCGTAACCGGCGGTCGTGCCGCGCTGGTTGAAGTAGGCCACGGCGAAACCCGAGTTGGCGTAGATCTGGTGCTCGTGGTTGAAGTCCCAACAAAACATTGAGCAGTGCACGTAGAGCACCAGCGGATAGCGCCGCTGCGGGTCGAAATCCGTCGGACGCAGCAACCAGGCATGAATTGGTGCGCCGTCCAGCCCCTCGTACTCGTAGCTCTCCGGCTGCGACAGCCGCATGTCGCGCAGCCAGGGGTTAAGATCGGTCAAACGCTCGCATTGGCCCGCGCGCCAGAGGACCAGTTCGCCCGGGCTGGCCGGGCTGGCAAGGCCGCAGGCGACCACGTCGCCGCTGGCCGGGCTGTACTGAAAGACTGTGCTCTCGCCACGAAGCAGGCGCTCGCTGCTGCCGCTCGCGTCGCCGCGCCAGAGGTTGGCCGCGCCGCGCTCGGTCAGCTGAAAGTAGAACCAGCGGTCGCCGGGCGCCCACTTGACGGACACGTTGGAAAGGCCCGGTCGCTGGTCGGAGACGCCGTAGTTGCCGACTTCCGCGTCGAGCTCTTCGTCGAGTTCGGCGGCTGTGCCGGCCGCCACGTCCGCGATGCAGGGATGCCAGTGATTGCGACGGTTGACCGGCGGCGCATGGTTGTGGCCGGCGAAGGCGATGTGGCGGTCGTCATTGCCCCATGCCGGGCTGATGGCCGAGCCCTGCCAACCAGGCAGCAAGGGACGCGGCGCCGGCCCGGGCGGCCAGTCGCAGAGGTAGATCTGGCCCTGCCCCGCCGGGATGTCCTGCTCGCGGGCCGTGGCGACGAAGGCCAGGCGCGTGCCGTCGAGGCTCCAGGCCGGCTCCGAGTAATCGCACTCGCTGTGCGTGACCTGCTGCAGGTCGCCCGTGAGCGCGTTCAGCACGACGATCTGCTGGTAGCGGTCATGCACCCAGCCGAGGCCGTCACGCTTGTAGCGCAGGCGCCGGATGACCTTGATGGTCGGCGCGGGCACGCCCGGTTGCGGGCCGCGGCGTTCCAGCGGGTGCCCCACTGGAATCCAGCGCGCGGCGGCCAGATGGATGCCATCCGGCGCCCAGTCCAGCCCGCTCACGGGCTCGTCACCCAGGGGAATATTGCGCTGCACCCCGTCCGCGAGGGGGAGAACGCACAGGGCGTTGCCTTCTGCGTCCTGGTGGTTCCATGCCAGCTGCGCGCCGTCACGGCTCCAGGACAGCGAGGAAGCGCGGCTGTCTCCGCCGGTCAAACGCTGCGCAGCGCCTTCCTCAAGATGACGCAGATAAAGGTGAATGCGATAGCCGTTCGTTTCCCCGTCCGGCGCGCGCACGGTGTAGGCGACGCAGCCGCCGTCCGGCGCGAGGGCAATCTCCTCCAGCCAGCGGAAGTTCAACAGGTCTTCGGGAATGAGACCGCGCTTTCGTTCTGTTCCGTCTGCGATGACCACTGCTCCGCTTAACCCTGCGGCTTCAGATACTTCAGGAACCAGTCCTGAATGCGATGGATGCGCTCAATGCGGTTACCCGGCCGGCCGCCGCGCGAAAGGCCGTGGTCCTCGCCCTCGAAGATGACCATCTCCACCGTCTTGCCGTACCAGCGCAGGGCGGCAAAGAGCTGCTCGGCCTGCTCCAGATCGGTGCGATGGTCGGCGTCGCTGTGAATGATCAGCATCGGCGCGTTGAAGTCTTTGGCGTAGGCCACGGGTGACTGGCGCCAGACCTCCATCAGGTCTTCCCAGGGTTCCGCGCCGGTCTCGCCGCTGCTGCACTCCGGGCCAATGTCCGAGGTGCCGAACATGCTGATGTTGTTGACGATCGAGCGCTGGGCGACGGTCGCGGCGAAGCGCTCCGAATGGCCGGCGATCCAGTTGGTCAGGTAACCGCCGCAACTGCCGCCGGTGGCGCCCATGCGCGCCCCGTCGATCCAGGGATGTTTGCGCAGCAGGTCGTCCACGCCCAGCATGATTTCTTCGTAGTCCGCGCCGCCCTGGTCGCCCTCGGTGGCTTTCGTCCAGGCCTGGCCGTAACCGGCGGTGGTGCCGCGCTGGTTGAAGTAGGCCACGGCAAAGCCCGAATTGGCGAAGACCTGAAACTCGTGATTGAAGTCCCAGCAAAACATGGAGCAGTGCAGGTAGAGAACAAGGGGGTAACTGCCCTCCGGGTCGTAGTCGAGCGGACGAATCAACCAGGCGTGCACCGGTACGCCGTCCACGCCCTCGAACTCGTAGCTCTCCGGCGGCGACAAACGGACGTCGCGCAGCCAGGGGTTGAGGTCGGTCAGGCGCTGGCTGTCACCGTCGCGCCAGATGTACAGGTCGCCCGGGTTGGAGGGATCGGCCACGCCGTAGGCCGCCAGGTCGCCGCAGGCCGGACTGTACTCGAAATGGGTGCATTCGCCACGCAGCAGCCGTTCGGAAACGCCCTGCGCGTCGATGCGCCACAGGTTGGCCGCGCCGCGTTCGGTCAGCAGAAAGTAGATCCACCGGTCGCCCTGCGCCCATTTGACCGTCACGTTGGTCAGACTGACGCGCTGGTCGGCGACGCCGTAGTTGCCGACCTCCTCGTCGATGTCCTCGTCCAGCTTGACCGCCGTGCCGGCGGCCACGTCGGCGAGGTGCGGCTGCCAGAAGTTGCGGCGATTGGTCGGCGGCGGATGGTTGTGGCCGGCGAAGGCGATGTAGCGGTCGTCAGCGCCCCAGACGGGGCTGACGGCCGTGCCCTGCCAGTCCGGCAGCAGGGGCCGCGGCCCTTCCCCGCCCGGCCAGTCACAGAGGTAAATGTGCCCCTGACCCTCGGGGATGTTCTGTTCGCGCGCCGTGCCGACGAAAGCCAGGCGCGTGCCGTCTCCGCTCCATTTGGGCGTCTCGTAGTCGCACTCGCTGTGCGTCACCTGGTCGAGGTCGCCGGTGACGCTATCCAGCACAAACACCTGGGAATAGCGGTCATGCACCCAGCCGATGCCATCCCGCTTGTAACGCAAACGCCGCACAACCTTGATGTGCGGCTGCGGCATGGCCGGCAGAGGTCCGCGCTTTTCGTCCGGGTGACGCATCTCCGCCCAGCGCGTACCCGCCAGATGAACGCCATCCGGCGACCAGTCGAGGCCGCTCAGGGGCTCATCGCCCAGGGGGATGACGTGGCGTCTGGCCTCCGCCACCTGCCAGATGCGCAGGGAACAGCCATCCGCCGTGCTGTGGCTCCAGGCCAGTTGCGCGCTGTCGCGGCTCCAGGCCAGCGCGGAGACGCGGCAGGCGCCGCTGGTCAGGCGCCGCGCGCTGCCTTCATCCAGGCGGCGCAGATAGAGATGCGCGCGATAGCCGTCGGCCTCGCCGTCCGGTTCGCGCACGCTGTAGGCCACCATGCTGCCATCCGGCGCGAGGACGATCTCCTCCAGCCAGCGGAAGTTCATCAGGTCTTCGGGGATAAGGCCGCGACGTCGCTCTGCCGTGCTTTCCATGTCAACCCCCATGCCAAATTGTTCCGCGCTCAGGCCAGACTGGTGACTGTCTCCTCAACTACGCCGAAGAAACAACACCAATGTCCTTCCAGCACCGAAGGACGTGAGCGCATGCCAAAGATCAGGCCATCCTGCGGCGCGTTCACCGTGGCGATGACATCGCCGTAGAGATCGTAAATCGTGCCGATCAGCGTCCCCGCGGGGACGAGGGTCTCGAATGGCAGTTCCGCGTTGCCTACGTACATGCCGGTGGCCGGCGCCAGCAAGGGGATCTGGTAACCGGTGTGCCAGCGACCCTCGCAGCTGGCTTCACCATCGATCATGTCGTAGTGACGCAGGACGTTGAGGTAGCCGTCCGCCAGGTCGTTGGCGATGCCGTGGAAGTCGGCGCCCAGCGTGCGGCAGTTGCCGCCCAGCTCGACGGTGATGCCGGCGCGACCGTCCGCCGCGACCTGCGACGAGGGGTTGGCGCCGCCCGTGCCGCTGCGGAAGACCAGCGGCCAGCCGGACCCCATGGCCGCCGCCAGTTCCATGCTGGCGGGGTTGTCCGAGGCGAAGATCATGTGCGCCAGGTAGGAGTGCTCGCCGCCGGAATGGATGTTAATCTGCAGGTCACAGCAGTCCTTCATGGCCTGCCAGTGGGCCCAGGCGCTGCGCTCGGTCGGGTAGCCGTCAGGCTTGCCGGGATAGAGTCGGTTCATGTCATAGGCAAAGCCGTCCAGCGGATCGCCGCGGGTGCCGGCGGTGAAGGCCGGTACGTTCATCACGGGAACGGCGACAATCGTGCCGCGCAGTTGCTGCGCGTCGACCTGCTCCAGCGCGCGGAAAATGGAGAAGGGGCCTTCCGGCTCGTCACCATGCGTCGCCCCGTTGAGCCAGAGCACCGGGCCGTCGGAGGCGCCGCGCACCACAATCAGGGGTATCTCGCGTTCGCGCGGGAACATGTCCGCATTGACGGGTATGCCGCCGCGGGCGGTCTCGCCCGGCATCACGCTCACATTGCCAAATTTCATTGCCTGTGTCACAAGGCTGCTCCTGTTCGCATCCTGCTGCTAAAGCGGAAAGTCCACGTCCAGCATTTGCGCCAGTTCGCGCAATCCCTCGACGGTCTCACGCGCGACCGGTACGCCGTCGCGCCGGCGTTCTTCCATCCGTTTGAACTCAACCTCGCCAGGCAGCAGAATCGGCCGTTGGGGGTCGATCGCCGGCGCCCCCCTGACCTCGGCGACCAGCTGTTCAAGCCGCTGCTGAAACTCCGCCTCGTCCATGAAGGCCTGCGGGTCGATGGCGACCATGATGTGGCCGACGTCGTAGTTCTGCTCGTCCTGGAAGACGTTCATGCCAAAGAGCGCGCCGGTCATCACCCCCGCCAGCACGTCGCTGACGAAACTGAGGCCATAGCCCTTGTACTCGCCGATGGGCAGCACCGGGCCGTCCATGGCCGCGCCGGGGTCGGTCGTCTCGCGACCATCCGGCGTCAGGGCCCAGTTGGCGGGCATGGGCCGCCCTTCCTGCTGGTACCAGCGCATCATGCCCTTGCCGGACATCGTCAGCGCCATGTCCAGCACGATGGCGTGCGAGGCCGTGCGCGGGATGGCGAAACCCCAGGGGTTGGTGCCCAGCACCGGCAGGGCCGAGCCCCAGGGGGCCATTTCGGCTTTGGCGTTGGTGAAGGCCCAGCCAACCAGCCCGGCCTTCGCCGCCTGCAGGGCATGATAGCCGGCGATGCCGAAGTGGTTGCTGTGGCGCACGCCGACGACGGCCACGCCGGTCTCGCGCGCCTTTTCGATAGCGCGCTGCATGGCGCGCTGCCCGGCCACGTAGCCGAAGCCGCTGGCCGCGTCCAGCAGGGCGAAGGAGGGCCCCTCGCGCAGCCATGTCATTTCCACGCCGGGCAGGATGCCGCCTTCGTGCACCCGCCGTCGGTAGCGGAAGAATTTCTCCAGCCCCTGGCCCTGCCCCGGGTGCCACCACTGCGCCGCCGTCAGGACGCCGTCGCTGACGATGGCGGCCTCTTCTTCAGTCGCGCCCAGCGCCTGCAAGAAGTCCAGCGCGAAGCCCTGCAGCGTCTCCAGCGGGTAGTGGTTGACCAGGTCGCGATCGCGAATCTCGTAGGCCATGCTCAGCTGGCCGATCCGTTGCCGAGTTCCGCCCGGATGCCTTCCATGGCGATCTTCATGCGTTCCAGGCCTTCGCGCAGTTTGTCCTCCGGCTGCAGGAAGGTCATGCGAATGTACTGCTTGCGCGCCTCGGAGAAGGCCGAACCGGGATAGACCAGCACGTGTTGCTCGGTCAGGACGCGCTGGGCGAACTGCATGCTGTCCATGCCGGTGAAGCCGATGTCGGCGAAGATGAACTGGCCGCCCTCGGGCACGCCGTACTCAATGCCCATCTCGTCCAGCGCCTGCAGCACGGCACGACGACGCCGGACGTAGGTATCCGCCATCATTTGCACGGGCTCCTGCGGCCCGGTCAGGGCGGCGATACCGGCATACTGCGAAATGATGGAGGTGGCGCCGGTGATGGCCGCCTTGAGTTCACGCAATCTTTCCATCAATGGCGCCGGACCGGTCACCCAGCCGACGCGCCAGCCGGTCATGGAATAGGCCTTGGAGAGCGCGTTCAACGTCAGGGTGCGTTCGCGCGCGCCCGGCATGGCCGCGGCGCTGGTGTGTACCACGTCGTCGTAGACGAAGAGGTCGTAAATCTCGTCGGAGATGATGAAAAGGTCATGGTCGCAGGCGATTTGCACCAGGTCCCGCATGTCCTGCGGCGAGATGACGCTGGCGGCCGGGTTGTTGGGCGAGACCAGCAAGAGCGCCTTTGTTCGCTCGTTCACATTGCGGCGCACGTCGGCGGGGTCGGCGCGGAAGTTCTGCTGCGGAAAGGTGTCGACCTCGATCTGACGTCCGCCGGCGAAGCGGGTGGAATCCAGATAGGTATTGTAGTTCGGTTCCGGCACGATCATTTCGTCGCCCGGGCCGATGAGGGTCAGCACCATCAGGAACAACGCTTCCTGGCCGCCGTTGGTCACCACGATTTCGGTGGCGGGGTCGTAGGCCACGCCGCTGACGCGTTCCACGCGCGCAGCGATCGCCTCGCGCAGTTCCGGCAAGCCCTCCGGCGGGGAGCTGTCGCTGTGGTTCTGCACCATGGCCTCTTTCGCGGCGGCGATGATGTGTTCGGGTGTGTCAAAGTCCGGATCGCCGCGCCCCATAATGACGGCGTCGTCATAACTGGCCGCCTCGGCCATCATGGAGTAGAGCAAATTCGTACCGCTTTTCTTGCGTTCGGGCATCGCGCTTTACTCCTCGCTCAGGCGTCGGCCAGCAGGTCAAGGGCGGCCTGGGCCGCTTCGCAAACCGTCAGGCGCAGCAGGTCCGGCGCGCGGAAATCGCTGCCGTCCGCGACCTGGTAGCCCGCTTCGGCCAGGCGCGTCAGTCCCTGCGCCTTCTGCGAAGCGGTCAGGCGCAGCGCCAGCACACTGGCCGCCCCGCCCGCCAGCGCGTCAAGGCCGGCGGCCCGGGCGCGATCCTGCAGCCGTGCGCGCAGGGCCTGCATGTGCTCCAGACGCGAGGGCTGCTCCTGCGGGTAGAGGTTGCCCGCCTCCAGCGCGCCAAACTGCGCGGGCGTGGCGGTGCAGATGGCCATGATTTGCTTCTGCGACTGGATCGGCGGCAACCAGTCTTCCGGCACGGCGACGTATCCCGCCAGCCAGCTGGCGATGCCGGCGCCGGGGAAGGCCTCGCCGATCAGCGCGACGCGCTCCGTCGGCGCCGCGACCGCTCCCGCCACCCAGGGCGCCAGGCCCCGGTCGATGATCGCGCTGGCGTCGTGGTCGGCGAGCATGGTGGCGATGGCTGCCATTTCGTCCGCGTCCAGCGTCGCGCCGGTGAGACGCGAGGGTGATTCCATATAAACAAGGCGACTTCCGCCTTCCAGCGCTGCGCGAATGGCCTGCAGGCGGGGCAGACGGCGCTCCGCATCCACGGCCAGCGAGACCGTTTCACGCGGGCGGGTGCCCAGCGCCTTGCGCACGCCGGGGTGCAGCACTTCCGGCATGGCCGTTGCCCCGTCGCCGGCGTCGATGAGTTGCAGGGTGAGAAAACGCGATTCCTGCATGCCGGCCGTGACCAGCAAATTGGCCGCGTCCCAGTCCGCGCCGGTGGTATCGCTCAGGTGCTGCGCCATGGCGGCGCGCAGTTCATCGATGCCCGGCACCGGTTCGTAATGGGTGTGACCGGCATCGAGCGCCGCGCCGGTGGCCTCGATAATGCGCTCGTCAAGGGGGCCGACGACGGCATCGGCCGCCAGGTCCAGCGCGTTGCGCGCGGCGGCGGAGATGACGGCGGCGTTAAGGTCCTCGTTGGCGCGATGCCGCTGCAGCAGGGCAGCGACGGAGTCTGATGGCATGGACAGGGCCCTCACTTCATGCCGGAAACCGGTACAAAAAAACTGCGCGTAACTGTCGATTGTCGACAATAACGGCAGTCGTGAATCGTAGCGAGTACACAGCGTTGTGTCAAAAAGTGGTGAATATGGCGCAACAGGTCAAATGCTGCCTGCATCAACCCTGCTCAACATAGGGCTGATTCAACTGCAGCGGCGGCTTGCGCACCTGGCGCAGGCGCAGGTTGAGCATCTCCACGAAGATCGAGAAGGCGATGGCGAAGTAGATGTAGC
>LXNI01002201.1_pt1 | contig 14159 bp, 14 predicted proteins | sample 809091 | NCBI WGS metagenome assembly LXNI01 (sample SAMN04870527, study PRJNA318959) | sponge metagenome | biome: 01000161; feature: marine sponge reef; material: water | host: Sarcotragus foetidus | place: Greece: Milos, Mediterranean Sea | collected 2013-05-29 | depth 5-7 m | reverse complement strand
TGAAGAACGTGACGTCGACAGGGATCTGGGGCTGGGACAACCGCTGGACGCTGGCCTACCACCCGTCCACCTGGTATTTCGACGAAGACGCCCCCGAGTAATGAGATCGTACCTAGTCTCCCGCCTGCTCGGGATGATCCCGACGCTTGCCATCATCTCGGTGATCGTGTTCACGGTCATCCAGTTGCCCGAGGGCGACATCGTCTCGTCGATGCTCGACCGCTTGCAGGCCCAGGGCGTCGACGTCACCGAGGAGTACGTCGAGAACCTGCGCAGCCAGTACAACCTCGACAAGCCCATGGTGCTGCAATACTTCTACTGGGCCGGCAATTTCCTGACCGGCGACATGGGCTACTCGATCCTCTTCAACAGGCCGGTCAACGAACTGGTCTGGGAACGGCTCGGCTACACCCTGTCGATTACGCTCTCCGCGCTCGTTTTCACATGGCTCGTCGCGCTGCCCATCGGCATCTACTCCGCAGTCCGCCAGTACACCATCGGCGACTACCTGATGACGACCCTGGCCCTTGTGGGCCTCGCCACGCCGCCGTTCCTGCTCGCGCTGATCTTCATGCACATCGGCTTCACGTGGTTCGGCATCAGCACCGGCGGGTTGTTCTCGCCGGAATTCGAGGATGTGCCGTGGAGTTTCGCCAAGTTCGGCGACATGCTCACGCACATCTGGCTGCCGATGATCATCGTCGGCGCCGGGGGCGCGGCATTCACCATGCGCATCCTCCGCGCCAACCTGCTCGACGAACTGAACAAGCCCTACGTCGTCACGGCCCGCGCGAAGGGGGTCAGCCCCGCGAAGCTGATCATCAAGTACCCGGTGCGCATCGCCATCAACCCGTTCATCAGCAACATCGGCTTGATGCTTCCGGCCCTGATCTCCGGAGAGGCCCTCGTTGGCATGGTGATGGGCCTGCCGACGATCGGTCCGCTGCTGCTGCAGTCGCTGCTCAACCAGGACATGTTCCTTGCCGGCAGCCTCCTGATGTGGCTTGCGGTGCTGGTCGTGCTGGGCATCCTGGCCTCCGACCTGGCGCTGGCGTGGGTCGATCCGAGGATTCGCTTTGAGTGAAGCCGCTCCCGTAGACCGCACCGCCGCTGGAGCAGCCGCACCTGGCTTCGTCGAACCGGGTACGCCGATCGTTCGCGAAGAGGAACTCACGATCTCCCCGCGGCAGTTGATGTGGATCCGCTTCCGGCGCCATCGACTCGCGTACGGGAGCGGCATCTTCCTGATCGTGCTCTACGTGCTGGTGATCTTCGCCGAGTTCGTCTCGCCCTACGGCACCACGACGCGCAACCAGGACGCCATCAATGCACCACCCATGAGCGTGCATTTCTTCGACGCCGAGGGGAATTTCCACCTACGCCCGTTCGTGTACGCGTACCACATGGAGGTGAACCCCGACACCTGGATGCGCGAGTACGAGGAAGACACCAGCCGGACGATCCCGATCCGCTTCTTTGCGCGCGGCGAGCGCTACAAGATGTGGAACCTGTTCTACACGGACGTGCATCTGTTCACGACCGACGAAGGCGGCTACATCCACCTGTTCGGCACGGACCCGCTCGGACGCGACATGTTCTCGCGCGTGCTCTACGGCGGCCGGATCTCGCTGTCGATCGGTTTCGTCGGCGTCGTGCTGACCATCACCTTCGGCATCACGCTGGGCGGACTCGCCGGCTACCTCGGCGGCATCACGGACCGCGGTGTCAACAAGGTCATCGAGGTCCTGCAGTGCCTGCCCACCTTGCCGCTGTGGATGGCGCTGTCCGCCGCCCTGCCCGTGCACTGGTCGCCGCTCCTGGTCTACTTCGGCGTCACCATCATCCTCTCGCTCTTCGGCTGGACGGCGCTCGCCCGGCAGGTGCGCGGCCGCTTCCTGGCCCTGCGCGAGGAGGACTTCGTGATGGCCGCGCGCTTGATGGGCGCCGATACGCCGCGCGTGATCCGCAAGCACATGCTGCCGAGCTTCATGAGCCACATCATCGCCACGGCAACGCTCGCCGTGCCCGCAATGATCCTCGGCGAGACCGCCCTGTCCTTCCTCGGCATCGGCCTCCGGCCGCCGGTCGTCAGTTGGGGCGTGCTGCTGTTCCAGGCGCAGAATCCGTTGGTGATCGAGATGACGCCGTGGCAGATGCTGCCGGGCCTCGCCGTGGTGCTTGCCGTCATGGCCTTCAACCTGCTCGGCGACGGCTTGCGCGACGCCGCGGACCCCTACAGCACGGGCGGCATGAAGTAGCGTGGCCGAAGCGACCGACAACGCCGTGTCCGACAACGTCCTGGAAATTCGCGATCTCGCCGTCGACTTCAAGACCGACACCGGCATGACGCACGCCCTGGTGAACGTCGGCTTCGACATGCCGCGGGGCAAGGTGACGGCGATCGTCGGCGAGTCGGGTTCGGGCAAGTCCGTCACCGCCAACTGCATCATGCGCCTGGTCCAGCCGCCGGGGCGCATCGTCGGCGGCACGATCAACTTCGCGCCGACCGACATGCCACCGTTCGAGATCGTCTCGCTCCGCAGGAAGGACCCCCGACTGCAGGAACTGCGCGGCGGCCACATCAGCATGGTCTTCCAGGAACCGATGACCGCCCTGTCGCCGGTCTACACGGTCGGCAACCAGGTCGCCGAGGCGATCCTCTGCCACCGCAAGGTGACCCGGAAGGAGGCCATGCGCGAAGCAGCCGAGATGCTCGAACGCGTGGGGATCGGCGAGATGGAACGGCGCATCAGGATGTACCCGTTCGAGTTCTCGGGCGGCATGCGGCAGCGCGTCGTGATCGCCATGGCCCTCGTCTGCCATCCCGAGATCCTGATCTGCGACGAACCGACCACGGCGCTGGACGTCACGATCCAGGCCGAGATCCTGACCCTCATCAAGGATCTGCAGCGCGACCTCAAGAACTCGGTCCTGTTCATCACCCACGATCTCGGGGTCGTGGCCCAGATCGCCGACCAGGTGGTGGTGATGTACCAGGGCCGCGTCCTGGAGATCGGCACGGTGCGGCAGGTGTTGAAGGAACCGAGGCATCCGTACACCCGCGGGCTGCTGGCCGCGATCCCGGGCCTCGCCCCGAAGGGCGAACCTCTCGCCACCATCGCGAGCGTGGTCGGCGACACGGACATCACCACGCCCTACCCGATGACCACGCTCGACGACGGCCGGCAGGTGAGTCTGCCGCCCGACCAGATCCCGCTGGTGGTCGAATGAACGCCCAGGCGAACGGCGACACCATCCTGAAGGTGAACGGGCTGTCGAAGTACTTCGACGGCGTGCCGGCCGTGGAGGACGTGTCGTTCGACGTGCGCCGCTCGGAAACCCTCGGAATCGTCGGCGAGTCCGGCTCCGGCAAGACCACGCTCGTGCGCTGCATCCTGCGCGCCATCGACCACGAGGACGGCATCGTCGAGTACAACAGCCGCAACGGCTGGGTCGAGCTGCAGGACATGCGGCCCAAGGAACTGATCCCGCTGCGGCGCGAGATGCAGATGATCTTCCAGGATCCGTTCGCGTCCCTGAACCCGCGCATGACGGTGCGCGAGATCCTCGAGGAGCCGCTCATCATCCACCAGGTCGGCGACCGCAGCGAGCGCCTGGACGCGGTGGTGGACATGCTCAACCACGTGCAACTCGACCGCGACTCGCTCACCCGCTACCCGCATGCGTTCTCCGGCGGCCAGCGGCAGCGCATCGGCATCGCCCGGGCGCTGATCCTGCACCCCGACCTCGTGGTCTGCGACGAGTCCGTCTCCGCCCTCGACGTCTCGGTGCAGGCGCAGATCATCAACCTGCTCGAGGATCTGCAGCAGGAACTGGGCCTCACGTACCTGTTCGTTGCCCACGACCTGAGCGTGGTGCAGCACATCTGCGACCGGGTGCTGGTCATGCACCAGGGCCAGGTGGTCGAGAGCGGCGAGGTCGACGAGATCTTCGCCAATCCGCAGGAGAACTACACGAAGCTCCTCCTCTCGGCGATCCCGTCGCCGGATCCGGACATTCGGCTGCGGCCGCTCGACCGTGCTGAGCTCGGCCTGTAGTTGACTCTGCCCGCCAACAGCGCGATCCGCCATCTCGCCCCGCCAACCGTTCTAGCGGGCGCCTTCACTGTCCTGGTGTCGGACCCGACCTACCGGTTCCCCCTCATCGCCTTCGTCCTGCCGATGTTCGTGCGCGGCGCCGCCAAGGCGCTCGACGTGGGCAAGGACACCACCGACGACTCGCGCGTCGGGCGCTACTTCGCCATGGTCGGATTCGCCGGATTCGTCGTCGGTTGGCTGCTCGTGTTCGCGATTCTCGTCTTCACGGCTGCCGTCGGCCTGTTCTCCGTCTCGGGGTCCGCCGATGTCCTGAAGGTCGCCATGGTGTTGGCCGCGGCGGGGTTCGCGGTCGCAGCCTGGTTCTGGTGGCCCTGGTACGTGCGCGACGAACTCGCGAGCTGGCCGCGTCAACCGGTCCGCGTATGGGCGTCGTCGAGCAACCGCTGGGACCGGCTGTACCTGTCGTGGCGGATGCAGCAATTCGCCGAGTCCGGCGAGTTGCGCTGGCGCGGCTTCGTGGCGACGGTCGGCGCGGTGGCCTGCGTGTTCGCGCTGGCCGCCACTGGCGCCTACGCGGGGTTCCTGGCGCGCGCGGCGGAAGTCCTGCTCGTGCTTGCGCTGCCGCTCGCACATGCGTTCCTGGTCCGGGAGGCGGATGCGCTGTGCCAACGGTGGAACGCGGGGCGGCCCGACGAGTCGGGCACCGGGCGCGCTGCCATGCCAGCCGCTCCACGCCCGGACAGGCGTCGAAACCCCCGATCGAGACTGAAGTCTCCGTTCTCTCCGTTCCTACGTCCGTGACTCACACCGCGATCCCCGCTAGCATCTCGCCGAAGCGGGCGGAACCTTCGTATGCGCGATGTGACGGCATTCTCGGTGGGCGACATCATCAAGACGACGCTTGCCGTGTACTTCAACAATCTGCCCGCATTCCTCCCGCTGTCCCTGATCGTGCTCGCGCCGTCGTTCCTGATCGTGCTGCTCCCCGATTCGAGCAGTTTCAACACCCCGCCGGTCCTGCCAGACCCGACTGTGGATCCGGCCGCCGCATCCGAGGCGATGCTTCCCTTCTACGTCGTGATGTTTCGCGAAGGTCTGGTGGGCTGGCTGTGCCCGGTGTTGCTGCATGCGGCCTTCGCGTATGGCGTCGTGCGCCATTTGCGCGGTGGACACGCCGGCTTTTCCGAGTTGCTTGCCCAGTTCGCCCGCCGACTGGTTCCGGTGTTGGGCGTCATGGTGATGGTCGCGGTGGCCACGGGCATCGGCTTCCTGCTCCTCGTCGTGCCGGGGGTCTGGCTGACGGTGGTCCTGTGGGTCGCCTTGCCGGCGGTGGTCGTTGAACGTTCGCGCTTGAGCGCGATCCAGCGAAGCGCCGAGCTGACAAGGGGGTTGAGGGGCCCGATCTTCGGCTTGGTACTGATCCTGTGGGTGGCTGATCTCGTGGTGGTGAGCACGGCAGACTGGATTGTGTCCGCCGTGGTCACCCATGCCCTTCTGGCCTGGTGCGTCATAAAGTTCGTGGCCGTCGTCATGGCCGGAATCTACGCGACCGCCGTCTCGGTCACCTACCATGATCTTCGGGTCCTGAAGGACGGTGTGGATACCCGGTCCGTCTCCAACGTGTTCGAGTGATTCACGCCGGCGGCTCCGCCCCGGCAAGAGCCCGCCAAGGTCCGACGGGTAGGCGTGCAACCCGACTGCCATGCCAAACCGCGGCCACGCAAACTACGAGCGTCGACGCGCCGCCGCTGCATGCTTGTCGGCACGTCGGTCGCCGAGCAAGGCACGCTGCTCGAGGTGCGCCCGCAGCGCGGCGTAGTACTCGTTCAGGAAAGTCGTGCTGTCCACAGCCTCGCGGGCGGGCCAGTCGATCTTGTCGAGAATGCGTTCGAGCACGTCCCGCTTCGTCTCGCGCGTAGCCTGCGTCTTCGGTTGCCGGAGCAGCTTTTCAAGGACCTGCAGTTCGGCGATGCCGTACACGTCCAACTGCGCCTTCGTGAACCGGTGCCGGCGCGACGGGGGATCGGTCGTCAAGTCCCGCAACAGCGCCACGGGTTCGGAACGGACGACCCAGGTGCCGGCGATCATGTCGCCGACGCGCAGCCTGTCGCGGTTGAACAGCGGCATCAGCAGGAAGGTCGCGAGCCAGACCAGTCCTGCGGCGACGAGCAGATTGTCCATGACGTCCTCGGTGGCTGGCTGCATCAAGAGCAGCGTGGCCGGCATGAAGACCTCGACCTCGCGGGTCAGATTCCGCCCCGCGACGGCGTAGGGCGAGAGCGCGCCGCCGCGACGGTCCACGACGCGCAGCTTGAACATCCGCTTGCCCGGCGTCTGACCCCGCCAGCGCAGTTCGAAGAACATGAAGAAAGGGCATCGCAGGAAGAACGAGAGGATGAAGAAGACCGCCACGGCGGCGTTTCCCGCGACGGCCGCGGCAAAAAGGAGGACCACGGCCGCGACGACGAGCGTCCCGACAATGATCGACAGATCGATCAGCAGGGCGCCCGCGCGGGCACCGTGATCGGCGAGTTCGACCCCGATGGGGACGCCTTCGGGCGTCAGGACCGATCGGCTGGCCGCGTCAGTCGCCATCGCGTCGGCTGCCTTGGCCACCGCGCCGACCGGCGGATGCGAAATAGACGAGCCACAGCACCAGCATGGTGGCGCCGATCCCGAGGCGCGCCGACGTGGACGCGACCAGTTGCCGACCGAAACCTTCAAGCAGCGCCGCAAGGAAAAGCATGACCACCGCACCCACCACGAGGGTCGCCGCGGTACGTCCGGTGTCGCGAAGGGCCGCCAGCCGCGTTCGGCGGCCGGGATTGATCATGGCACCGGCGAGGTGGAATCCGGCGCCGCCGCACAGAATGATGGCGGCGAGTTCGGTCGTGCCGTGAATGGCGAGCCAGGCGAGGAAGTCGAGGGTCAGCCCCTTGCCTGCGAAGACCGCGCAGATCGCGCCGAGGCCGAGGCCGTTGTCGTAGAGCAGCAGGACGACGGGCACACCGAACGCCGCACCGAGAGCGAAGCAGAGCATGCCGACGCGGGCGTTGTTCTGAAACAGGAACGTCGCGAATGCCGTCAACTGGTCCGCAGTGTCCGGTTCACGGAAGATCGTCTCGGCCAGTTCCTCCCGGGTGGCATCCGGCGTTCGCCCCTGCGCCATGGCCGGGTCGACGAAGGCCTCGAACCAGGCGGGTTCCAGGGCCGTGACCACCCATCCGGTTGCGGCGCCACCGAGCAGCAGCAAGGCCGAAAGCGCCGTCGCGAAGCGGGTCCGTCTTACCGCGCGTGGGAAGTCGCGGCGGAAAAAGCCGGCGAGTAGCTGCCCGAGACCTGCGCGCACGCCGTAGACGACAAAATAGGCGCGCAGGCTCAAGGACTCCAGGTAGGCGCACAGGTTGGCATCGAAGGATATGCTCCGGGCCACCGACAGCGACGACATGCAGGCCCGGTACAAGCCGGGCGTCCGCACGAGGTCGTCGGCATCCAGGGACCGCAGCCCGTGCTCTTCGGCACGGCCGATCAACGTCTCGAGTTCGCGCCACTTGGCCTCCCGTTCGATCCGGAAGCGAAAGCTCTTCAGGAGGTCTTCCGACATGGTGGCCAACGGAGCCCCGCTAGATCTCGTCCCGCGCCTTGACGGCCAGGTAGCGGTTGATGAGCGCCGGCCCAAGACGCGCGGCCGGCGCTTCGACGCAAAGCACGCCGAGGCGCGCGAGCTTCGCGAATACCGCTTGGCGTTCGCGAATGAGACCATGGGCCACAACCGCCCTGGCCACATGCTCGAGGTCGCCCGGACGGCGTGCGAACGGACGCTCCAAAGACGTGTCGGTCAGCGCGACGAAGAGGGTCAGATGCCGTCTGGCGAGGTAGCCCACGTTCTCGATCATCAGGTCCGCGGTCACGGTATCCACGAAATCCGTGGCGACGACGACCAGCGACCGGCGCGACAGTCGCGTACGCAGGTCGGCGAGCGCCAGCGCGAAGTTGGTCTCGTGCGTACTGTAGTCGATGGCTGCCAGCGCGCTTTGCAGCCGCGTCATGGTCCCAACACCGCCGGCGGGCGCGACGAAGGCGCGCGTCCGTGCATCGAACGCGGCCAGTCCGACCTTGTCGCCGGATCTCAAGGACACATAGCCGAGCAGCAGCAGCGCACCCACCGCGTGGTCGAGCTTCGGCAGACCGTCGACGGTCTCCGCCATCAGCCGCCCGGTGTCGAGCGCCAGCACCACGTGGTGGTTGCGCTCGGTCTGGAACTCCTTGCAAAGCAGCTGGCGGTGGCGGGCCGAGTGCTTCCAGTCGATCGTGCGCGGGTCGAGTCCCGCCGCGTATTCGCGCAGTGCCTCGAACTCGCTGCCGGCGCCCTTCTGAAACTGGGGCTTCACGCCGAGCGGCGCATCGGTTGCCGCGAAGGCGATCGCCTGGCGTTTCACGGATGCGATGTTGGGAACCACGGGGCACTCCACATCGAGGGGACGGTGGAACGTTCGGGCGGCGAACCCGAGCGGACCTTCCGTGCGCAGCCAGAGCCTCCTGAGGAGCACCCGGCCCCGGCGATGCGGACGGACCTCGATCATCCGTTCCACCGTGGTCCCCGGTACGACGCGGACGGTTTGGGGAGCCAGGGCCGCGGTCGGACCCTCGACGTCAACGGTGAAGTCGACGGCCACCGCGAGGCGTGCGTCGAGCCGGACGGCGATGCGATCCGGTTCGCCCACGTACAGCATCCCCGGCGGTCGGACATCGGCAACCACGCGCTGGCGGACGAGACCGAGTGCGTCCGCGCCGAGCGCGGCCAGCACGACGACCAACCACACCGGACCGAACACCCACCAGGCCGGGGCCGCGAATGCGATGCCCAGAGCGACCGGCGCGGCAACGCCGAGAGCAACGGCGGCGCGGACCGTCGGATGGATCACTTGGGCACCGGCGTGAAATCGATGATCTGCTCGATGATCCCGTCCGCGTCCAAGCCTTCGATTTCCGAGCCCGGCGAGAGCACGACGCGGTGCCGCAGGGTTGGCGTCGCAAGGTGCTTGATGTCGTCGGGAATGACGTAGTCCCGTGCATCGAGCGCCGCGAATGCCCGCGACGCGACCGCAAGCATGTTGGCGGCTCGGGGCGAGGCGCCGAAGCTCAAACCCTGGTGCTCGCGAGTCGCTCGAACGAGATCGACGACGTAGTCCACGAGGTCGTCGCCCAGGCGGACGCCCTCGATCAGTGACCGAACCCCCTTGAGAGCGTCCATCGATGCGACCGGTCGGATGCCGAACGAGTCCGGACTGGCCATCGTGCCCCGGCTGCCGTGGGCGGACACGATGGCGCGCTCCTCGTCCCGGCCCGGATAGTCGATGACATGCTTGAACAGGAATCGGTCCAGTTGCGCCTCGGGCAGCGGATACGTGCCCTGCTGCTCGATCGGGTTCTGCGTCGCCACGACCATGAAGCCGTCCTGCAACGGATAGTCCGCGCCGTCGATCGTCACGGCGCGCTCCTGCATGGCCTGCAGCAGGGCGGCCTGCGTCTTCGGCGGCGTGCGATTGACCTCGTCGGCCAAGAGTATCTGCGTGAAGATCGGACCCTTGGTGAGCACGAACCGCGAGTCGCTGAAGTTGAAGATGTTGGTCCCGATGACGTCCCCCGGCATCAGGTCCGGCGTGAACTGGATGCGACCGAAGTCGAGATCGAGCGTCGCGGCGAAGCACCGCGCGATCATCGTCTTGGCCGTGCCGGGTACGCCTTCGATCAGCACGTGACCGTCCGAGAGCAGTCCGACGAGAAGCAGGTCGAGGGTTGCATCCTGTCCAACCACCGCCTTGTGGACTTCCCGCCTGATGGTCTCAGCGAGAGTCGCGACCGGCTCTGTATCCACCGAGCATCTCCTCCATCCAATCGTAGTAGCGGCGAGCCCTGGCCAGAGGTCGCAGTGTTTCCGTGTCGGGAAGCCGCGTACGGACGCCGCGACGCCGGGCGATCCCTTCAAGCGTGCGTCGCAACTCGCCCAGGTCGCGGTTCGCCGGACCCTGCGGGTCGACGTGCAGGCGACGGGCGGCTTCTTCCAACGTTGCATTCCCGTAGCGATCGGCGATGTAGGCCGCATGCCTCGCTGCCGCGAGAAGGCGACCGGCGTTGCGCAGCAGCGTCTCGTGGCCGCTCCCGAAAACGGGGGTTCCTTCGGTGCCTGAGCGCGCGGTCCCGAACCGGACGGCCGCGCCCCAGACCAGTACCGCGATGGTTGCCAGCGCGAGCAGCGTGGCTGCGAGAAAAGGCGGTGCGAGGAGAAGCCGGGGCAGACTCGGCACGATCGCGAAGCCGTGCAGGGACTCGTCGAAGTGGATGGTGGCATCGGCCGACGTGACCAGCTGTTCGATCACGCCCAGGGCCAGGCGGGCGTTGTCGCCGCGATGCAGGCCGTGGTTGGCGACCAGGTCGGGATCGGCCAGCAGCAGTGTCCGCGAGTCCGCCCCGGCAACGGGCACTTCGCCCACGAGAATGCCGCCGTCCGAGGACGCAACGAGCGGTCGCAAATTGCTGTCTCTGACCAGTTGAGGGGTTTCGATCTCCGGAAGGGGGCCAAGGGGACCGGTCCAGGCGATGTCCGACCCGGGCCTGGTGATCGTGGCCTGCCCAAGAACGCCATGGGCGACCTTGTCGACCGAGGCTTCCGACACGAGCGCCGCGCCGTCGATCCACCCGCGAGGCAGCGCCGGGGACATGCCCGTCCGGCGCTGCCGCCACTTCGGGAGCGCCACAAGCACCCGGCGTTTGCCCGCCAGGAGGCGTTGCATGTCCGCCACGGCGTCGGTGCCGAGATCCGGCTCCAGGACCAGCAGCAGATCTTCCGCGGCGACTCCCCGGCCTTGCCGGCTCCGGTTGACGTCGACGCGGTAGCCCGACTCGCGCAGCAGGCTCGCCAGGGCCGCATGTCCAACCGCAGAGGGCGAATAGCTGCTCGGCCTCGTGACCACGCGATCCGCGGGGTCGATGATGACCATGAGGATGATCGTCGCGCACAACGCCGCGCCGCCGACGAGGATCAGCAGAGCCGCTGTCCGGGGATCGAGGATTCGGTCGGGATCGGCAGGCGGCATCGCGGCTTGCTGCTATCCGCCGCTCGGCGCGGCTGCGCGACCCATTTCGGCCGCGTCCCGTCGACAGGCCTCGAACTGTTCCCGCGTGGCCGATCGGCCGCCGAAGTGTACGAGTTCCGATGTCCTGACCAACACCTGGAGACGCTCGCGATGCGGCCCGGGAGTCGTCCGCGCAATCTCGCGCGCCGTCGTTGCCCGCGATGGCGGGGTGTCGGCGCCCAACGTCCGCAATACGCCCAGCAGCAACAGGTGGATCGCTTCCCCGAATCGCCCTCGGCGCGCGAGATCGTCCGCCAGCCGAAGCCAATCCGCCGGTAACGCTCGCTCGGTTTCCCCGCGCGGCTCGCTCCGAGGCCGCCCGGGGGACGGCCGGGGCGTATTGGCCACCGTTTCGGGGCTGACGCCCGCCAGCCACAGTGCCAGTGCCGCGATGCCGACGACCGCGATGCCGAGCATGCACCACGCGAACCAGGTCGGAATCGCGAAGCCGCTCGACGACGGTGGCGCCCGAGGCGCCGCGACCGGCAATTGCCGCTGGATGCCCTGGTCCCTGTAGATGTCGTCAAGCGTCGCGGCATCGATGCGTGCCGCTGTCGCCGCCGGGCCGGCGAGGCTGGCGAATGCGGCGAGCGCGACGAGTGTGCCGACAAACCGTCGGGAGCTGGACGCAAACGCGATCACGCGGCAATCCTATCGCTGGCGGACTCGCGCCGCCAAACGCCTGCCGCAACGTGAACGCAACAGGTCGCGAACGGAGTTCAACGGTCGAAGCTCAGTAGTCGCAGCGGCAACGGCCGCACCGCGACCCCGTTGATCTCTCCCGGTGTCCGGCCCTTGCTCCAGATCTCCCCGTTGCCGTAGCGCGCGATCTGCTTCAGCGCCTTGGGGCGAAGCTGGTTGGTCCACTTGACCTCGACCGGCCAGAACCGGCCGTCGCGCACGTAGGCTACGTCGACCTCGGCCTGAGCCTTGATATAGAAGGTCGGGTGGGCTCTGCGGCAATGCGCCGCAACGCACGCCTCCACGATCTGCGACGCCCACACGGAATCCGCTGTGGCCCGCCGGATCTGCGTCTCGAACGGGTCGGCTTCCGGGGCAAGCCACGCACGAACCGCATGCAGGATGAAGGGGTCCGAGAAGACGACCTTCCTCGCCTTCTTCGGCGCCGGCGCCAGCTTGTCCTCCCTCAGCGCCGGCACGACGCACGCGGCATCCATGCGTTCGAGCAAGGCCACGTAGTCGGCCACGGTCCTGGGATGGTCGATCGACAAGTCCTGGGCCAACGCGTTCCAAGTGATCTGGCTCGTGTACCGCTTGACGATCGCCGAGAGCACTTCGCGCAGATAGGGCTCCTGCTTGCCACGCTTCACGAAGTCGCCACGGATCCAGTCGGAATACGTGGCGAGCGTGCTTGGCCGGATCGAGCCGTGGCTCGCCAGATCGTTGATGGCCGTGAGGTAGCCGCCGTGCAACAGGTAGCGGTCGAATGCGGCGTAGATCTCGTCGACGACGCCGGGCGCGATGGTCTCGGGAACCCGCCCATCTGGCAGGACCCCAGCCAACGCCGCATATTCGCCAAAGGACAATGGGTGGAGGTGGAAGTCCGCCTGCGCCGCGTCTCCGCGACGGCCTGGAAAACGCATGCGCGCCTCTTGCGTGACCACGAGGTCAGACCCGGTGACCACCAGGACCGAGCGATCGAGCAGCCCCGCATCGGCCGCGAACTTGACCGTCTTGTCCCAGTCCCGGATGTAGGTGACTTCGTCGACGACCAGATAGTTGAGGCCGTCGGGTGGCGCTTCCTCAAGATGCGCGTTCAGGTGCAGCAGCAGGCCGTGGTGGTCGTCGATCAGCTCTCCGGTCAGGTAGGTTACGGCGCTCGGCGCCACGCCACTGTCCAGCAACTGCGCAACCCACTGCTTGAGCAGTGTCGACTTGCCAGTCTGTCGGCCCCCGCCGAGGCTGTAGATTCCCGGCGTGGAAGTCGGCAACTGCCCCAAGAGGCGGGATCGGTGCTGCAGCGGACAAGTGGCCAGGTGGCGCAACTGCGGATCCCGCTCGCGGAACCGGCGCGGGTCCGCCAAGTGACTGTTGTGGGCCAGAAATCTCGCGTCCATGGCCATCGGACTCCGAATCCAAGCCCAACCTATCCAAATTTAGATATTTGTCAATGACTAAATTTAGTCATTAGTTATTGCCTATATCCACCAAATGTGAAGACGAGGTGGTCGTGGACGCCGCCTCGGCCGAACTGGCAGACGTCATCGCCGCGAGGATACACGCGAAGTACGGCTGGGGATCAGTCGATCAGTACCGCGCCGAGGTGTGCGCATTCATCCCACACCGGGCGATCGCCTGGAACGGAGTGTTCGAGAACGCGACCCGGTTTACATTTCCCTGATCTGGATGGGCGGCGCATTGCCGATCTGGTATGACCTCGGTCATGCTTCGAGCCCATGAAGAGATCTGGTGGGCGGATCTGCGTGAACCGCGTGGTTTCCGGACCTCGCTACGCCGCCACGGCCTTCCTGGGCGAGTGCTGGAAGACCAGCCCCAGCGCCAGAACCGCCGCCACTCCCTCCGCCACGGGCAGCGCCGCCACGAAGCGGTAGTCCGTGAACAGGTAGTAGCCAAGCACGAGGAAGGCTGCCGGAAGCACCAAGCCGCGACACAAGGCAACCACGCCGGACTGGAACGGCCGGTGGATCGCCGTCAAGTATCCGGACATCAGCATGTTGGCACCGGCAAAGAGGAACAGCGGCCAGACGTAGGTCACGAAGTCGGTGGCCATGGCCACCATCGCCGCGCTGTCCCGATCGTCGACGAACAGCAGGATCATCGGCTTGCTGGCCGTCAACAGGACCGCGATGGAGGCGGCACTCACGAAGGCGATCGTGCCGCCCGCAGTGACCAGGAACGCGCCGATCCGCTTCGCGTCGCGCGCACCGTAGTTCTGCGAGACCATCACGCCGATGGTGTCGGCAACGGCGAAGAACACCATGAA
>LXNI01002200.1_pt1 | contig 14160 bp, 11 predicted proteins | sample 809091 | NCBI WGS metagenome assembly LXNI01 (sample SAMN04870527, study PRJNA318959) | sponge metagenome | biome: 01000161; feature: marine sponge reef; material: water | host: Sarcotragus foetidus | place: Greece: Milos, Mediterranean Sea | collected 2013-05-29 | depth 5-7 m | reverse complement strand
CGGGCATGAACCCGCAAGCCCTTCCCGTCGCCACCGGCAGCCATCTCGATACCCAGCCCACCGGCGGCAAGTTTGACGGTGTCTATGGCGTACTCGCCGGACTCGAGGTCGTACGCACGCTCAACGATGCACAGATCGAGACGGAGGCGCCCATCGAGGTAATCTGCTGGACCAACGAGGAAGGGGCGCGGTTTGCTCCTGCGATGATCGGTTCAGCCGTGTTCTCCGGGAACTTCAGTCTCGAATACGGTCATTCGCGTACCGACGTCGAGGGCAACACCCTCGGCGGGGAACTTGAACGCATCGGCTACCTCGGGGACGAGAAACCGGGCGGTCATCAGTTGGGGGTTCATTTCGAGGCCCACATCGAACAGGGACCCATCCTCGAGGCAACGGGCAAGACCATCGGCGTCGTGACGGGCGTTCAGGGAACGCACTGGTTCGACGTCCGCCTTGCCGGCATGGAAGCACATGCAGGACCCACTCCGATGGAGATGCGCCACGATGCCGTCGTCGCGGCGGCCGCACTGATCGGGGAAATCAACGGCCTTGCCCTTGGGGAAGCGCCTCACGGCCGCGCCACATGCAAGATCGACAGCTGCATGCCGTCCGGCACCCGGAACACCATCGCCGGAGAGGTGGCCCTGACCGTCGATCTCAGGCATCCCGACAAGGCGGCCTACGAACGCATGGCCAGATCCCTCGATGAGGTCGCGGCACGCACGGCATCGGCCACCGGTGTCGCCATCGAGGTGGAGAAGATCTGGTCGTCACCACCCATCGAGTTCGATTCGGGGTGTATCGATGCGGTACGCAGCGCTGCCGCGCTGGCGGGCTGCGATCACATGGACATGGTGTCGGGCGCCGGCCATGACTCCGTCTATGTCAGCCGGGTGGCGCCAACGGCCATGATCTTTGTTCCCTGCGAGGGGGGCATCAGTCACAACGAGACCGAACATGCCACACCCGGTGATCTCGCGGCAGGGTGCAACGTGCTGCTCCATGCCATGCTCGAGCGCGCCGGACCCGTCACTCGAGACGGACAACCTTGACCAGCATGCCGGGAGCAAGATCGGTCTCCTCGTCGAAACCGTTCAGCACCAGGAACCGTTCCCGGCGGTGGTCCTCGAACGCCATCATCCGGCTCAGTGAATCGACGGTATCGCCCGGGGCGACCTCGACGATCCGGACGCGCAACGGGCCGGCCGCTTCAGCCTCATCCGCCGACAACCGCCTGAAACTCGCCAGCGTCCTTTCTGCCAGATCGTCAAGGACGCCGGCCTCGCCCGCCGGCATGGAGAACAGGAACCGGGCCACCCGGCCCGGGTTGAGGGCAATCGCCACCATCCGGTAGAGCCTGTCGGAGCCATCGGGGGAAGCGCGGAAACGTCCTCCGGCCGCCTGGAATCCCGCAACCTCGAAGACCTCGGGATCGTTGACCCTTACGCGCAGTTCATCCGCCCACCGGTAGAGGTGGGGTGTCGCGCCGCGGTGGATGTCCTCGACGCCATCGAATGTGACAAGGATGCCGGCATCGTCGTAAGCACGAACCTGGCCGTTGACCCGGAACATCGCCAGGCCTTCCGGTACATCGAAGGCGAATCGCCATGCGGGATGCACGAAGCGGCGTTCGAGGATGCGCCCCTGGTCCGCGCGCTCACCATGGGCGATACCGTCAATCATCCGCAGATAGGACTCCCGGTTGAGAATGCGCGTGTCGGCCGAGGACCGGGCCTCATCGGCGGCCAGGACGACACGATCGGCTGCCCGGGGATGGGTCGCAAACCAGCGTGTCAGAAATGACGGGTCGCGATCGAGAGGCGATAGCGCATCGAGCAGGTCCGAGTGGCGTTCCAGCTGTCTGAGAAAAGTGGCCATGGCGTATGGATCGTAGCCGGCACGGGCGAGGTAGCGGACCCCGAGGGTGTCGGACTCGATTTCCTGCTCGCGGCTGAATCCGGCGATGACCGCATGGGCCGTCAACCCGGAGAGGTCGGTGGCCAGCCCGCCGTAGTCGAGATGCGACGTCGATGCATCGACCACCGTGACGGCAATCTCGGCAACCCGGGCCCAGGTGAGACGCTGCGCCGTATGGCGGGCGGCCACATGGCCGATCTCGTGACCGATCACGCCGGCAAGTTCGGCCTCGTTGTTGGCGAGCGCAAGCAGCCCGCGTGTCACGTAGATGTAGCCACCCGGCAGGGCGAAGGCATTGACAACATCCGTGTCGAGAACCGTCACCGTCAGAACCTGGGAGGAGATGTCCGATGCCGCCAGTATCCTGGCGGACACCATGGCCACGTAGGCATTGATCCGGGGAAGCTCCTCGTAGAGGCCGTACTCGTTGAGGATCTCCGGGTGGTGTTCGGCGCCGATCGCCCGTTCCTCGTTTTCGCTGACAAGCGAGAACATTGATCCACCGGTGGCGGGATTGTTCGTGCACCCCGCCGCCGTCAGGAAGAAAGCACAGCAGGCGACCAGCAGCGGGACGCAGCGCCCGGTATCAGCCATCCTCGATGACCAGAGGCTCGAGATGGGCGCGTATGTCGTCGGGAATGGTCTTCTTGACCCGTTCCGCAAGATCGAAACACAGCGTCGTGCACCGCAGACGCGCCGTCACCGCACCGGTCGTTCCATGGCGCATCGTCGAACGGAAGGTGACCGAGGAGTTGCCCAGTTTCTCGACACCGGATTCGATGACCAGGGGATCGTTGACGATCATCTCGTCCACGAAATCGATCTCCACGCGGACGTCGACAAATCCCAGGTTGTCCGCCTCCAGCCTTTCCCGAGTGACGCCCGAGCGCTGGATCATGTGCCAGCCCGCCATGTCGAACTTCGCATAGTACTGGACAGCATTCATGTGGCCCTGGTGATCGCAGTCCCAGGTCGTCACCATCGATCGGTGTGTCTCGATCCATCCGCCCATGGTGGAAGGATTACTGTGCCAGGGCCGGCAAGGCAATCACCGGAACGCAGCAGGTGCTCGAGCGACTCGGGGGACCTTCCCCGCTGGGCAAGAATTGCCGGGCAATCCTCGTCATCATGCATTGACCTGGCCCGGCCTCGAGGTCAGGAACCCGTCAGCAGGGAGCCACATCGAGGGGGCAGGTCATGGTTGATGTCTAATGGAGGTTGCGGACCACGTCGCGGGCAACCTCCTCGCCCGAGAGTCGCGCGCCAGCGGCCGTTGCCCACAGCGACCGGTGGCAGGCCTCGCCCGCGAAGAAGATCCTCTCGCCGACCGGTTGCCGCAGCACGGACCGCAGGACATGGGCGCCCGGCTCGGCCGAGGCGTAGGAGCCCAGGGTCAGCGGGTCTTGACCCCATGAGGTGACCGCACCCTTCACGAAGCGGCTGTCAATGCTGCTTCCCGGCATTCCGCGCAGTTCGCCCATGGCGTAATCGATACGGGCTTCGGCTGATTCCTCCTCAAGGTCACGAGCCCAGCTGCCGCCGACATCGCAATAGGCAAGCCCGTGCCCGCCTGCGTTCGTGAGCACGCCGAAGCCCTTGCGGTCGTGGCTCATGCGGAACAGCAGATAGCCGTCGGGACCCATGCCGAAGACATCTTCGGAGAACTGCAGCGCGATGTGGTTGTAAAGCCCCATGGAAATCCTCTCGAAGGACTCCAGCTTGCGCGCCGGAAGCACCGGGGAAAAGACGATGGCTCCGGACGCCAGGACACCGGTCGATACCGTGACGACGACGGCACGGGCGCGAATCGAGCCCTGGTCCGTCTCGACGACGACCCCATCTGCGCTCCAGTCGATGCGCGTGGCCCTGGTGCCGAGCGACACCGGGACGTTGCCGGCCCAGTGGGCTATCAGGGCGCCGAAACCCTCGCGGCAGTACCAGTCCGCGCCGTCGGCGCCACTCCACCAGTCGACGACGGAGAAGTCCTCGAGATCCTTGCCCATGCTCCAGGGTCCGATGCCGAAGGCCGCCGTCGCCGACCAGGGACCCTCGATTCCTGCCACAGCCTCGGCGGCGGAGATATCGTTGCCTTTCTGGCCATGAGCGCCGATGGCTCCGTAGAGTTCATTCCAGGCGTTCCAGAGCGTGTCCTTCTCCCGTGCGTCCAGCTCACGGTCGCCGTCGAACACACGGTAGTTGTCCGGCGCCCGGTAGATGTCGAAGCCATGCTTGCGACCGTAGGTCACGAAGGGGTTGCTTGCGCCAACATGGAGCCAGTGGGCACCGTGGTCGTAAGGCACGCCGAAGGTGGTCGTCTCGGTGTAGGCGCGTCCGCCAATCCTGGGGGCAGCCTCGATCAGGGCGACCTCGAGGCCACGTTCCATGAGCATCCGGGTTGCCGCCAGTCCCGCGGCCCCGGCGCCGATCACGATCACGTCGGGATTGGATGGAACCTGGGCGCGTACAAGGCGAGGAGCGACCAGCGTCGCGCCGAGACCGGCAAGGAACGAGCGACGGCCGATGTCGGGCAGGCCAGGACGGCTCACGGATCGAGCCTTCGACGGCGGGGGAGTGTACATCGAGGGTCATGCCTTTGCTGGTGGAAACAACGACGGCACTGGAGATTCCAGGAACATCCGAACGATGGACCCGACACCTCGACGGGTTGCCGCGTCACCGTGAACTCGATCGCCGCCGGCAGCAACAGGTCGACCGGGGTCGACATCGTCCTCAGGTCGCCCGAGGGAGTCTACCGAATTCCACACGAAGTCAACCTGGGCTTGACGACAGCCGGGCCTGGCGGCAGCGTTCGCCGAGGGACGACAACTCGGAAACGTCACAGGAGAACAGGGCCGGGGCCACTGAAGGAATTCCTCTTTCGGCACACGCCTGCAGGACCCCCCGACTCCTGATGCTCTCCGGCGTCGGTCCCGCCGACGCGTTGCGACGCCACGGGATCCCCGTCGTCACCGATCTTCCGGGAACGGGACGCAATCTCCAGGATCACATGATTTGAACGGCGCACCAGGCATTCGAAGAATCGTCGCTGATGGCGCACTGACGGGCGCGAGACATCCGATGGAGCGGATGGCGTGATCGATCAGGCCATTCTGCGCCGGCCGCCGGTGCTGATCGCCGTGATGTGCGTCGCCGAGGTACTCGCGATGACCGGCTTCGCGGCCTACTGGTCACTGCTGCCGGTGCTCCAGGCAGAATGGCGCATGAGCAACGCCCAGGCCGGCTGGCTTTCGGGCGCGTTCTTCGGCGGCTACGTGCTCGTGGTCGCATTTCTGACCGCAATGACCGATCGGGTCGATGCCCGGTACGTCTTCATCCTGGGTGCGGCGCTCTCCGCAGCGGGTCTGGTCGGGCTGGCGTTTCTGGCAACGGGATTCTGGTCGGCATTGCTCTGGCGCGTCATCGCCGGCACCGGTCTCGCCGGCACCTACATGCCGGGTCTCAAGGTGCTCACCGACCGCCTGCCCGAGGCGCGACAGGTGCGCGCGGTGGCCTTCTACACCTCCTCCTTCAGCATCGGCACGGCGGTGTCCTATTCCCTCGCTGGTGGCGCGCTGGAATGGTTCGGGTGGCGCGGCGCCCTGCTGTTCGCCGCAGCGGGTCCGATCCTCAGCCTTGTCGCTATTGCGACCGTGGTCACACCGAGGAAACCGGAAGCAGCCACCGAGGAACGCGGCCACGTGCTCGACTTCCGCCCGGTGCTGCGCTCGCGGGAGACGATGGCCTACATCATGGCCTACGCCGGCCACGGTGCGGAGCTCTTCGCCATGCGCTCCTGGATCGTGCCCTTCCTGGTGTTCTGCCTCGGCAGCGGCAGTGGGCGCGAGCTCGACGCCACGCTCCTTGCCACCGCGATCGCCCTCGTCGCGGTGGTATCAAGCATCGGCGGAGCGGAGCTGGCCCTGCGCATCGGCCGCGTGCGTCTGCTCACCTGGGTGATGCTGGCGACCTTTGCGATCAGCGTTGCGGTCGGCTTTTCCTCGCCGCTGCCCTTCGCCGTAGTGGTGGTGCTTTGCCTGATTTATTCAGCCGCAATCCAGGCCGATTCGGCGGCGCTCACCGCCGGTGCCGTCGCCACCTCGCCGGTGGGTCACCGTGGCGCGACGCTGGCGGTGCATTCGACGCTGGGCTTCGGCGGATCGCTGTTCGCGCCGGCGCTGGTGGGCGTGGTACTCGACGTTGCCGCACCGCTGGGCGGGACAACCGCGTGGGGTCTCGCGTTCCTGGCGATGGGATCGATGGCGCTGCTCGGCTACATCTTCTTCCTGCTGGTCCGCCGACGCCCGGCGCACGGGTCAACATCGGGATGAACGACGAAGAGTCTGCCGCATCTCGAAGACCTGCGGAACCACGCCGTCCGGGCGGAGCTCACCTGCCGTACCGATGGTCGAATTGCGTCGTGAGCATCCGCGACAACAGGATGATCCCGCACGACGCCATCAACGACTGCTCCGGGCAGCGCGTCTGCGTCCACGAGCTTTCGCGCCCGGTCTGAACCACGATTTCGCCACGCTCCCGGGAACCGTGGCCCTCAGCGGTCCCGTTCCTGCAACACGGCCCAGACGTCGATTTCCATGTCGAGCCAGGGGCGGGCAAAGGCGCTGATGACTGCCGTATCGAGGATGATGGGGATGCCGCGGAAATGCTGGCCGAGCACCCTTGATGCCGGTTCGATGAAGGCACGGTCCCTTACCCACAGCCGGACCTTGCAGACATCCTCGAGGCCGCCACCCGCTTCCGCGAGCAGTGTCCGGAGATTCTTCATCGCCTGCCCGGTCTGGCAGGCGACGTCGCCTGGACCATGGAACGTGCCGTCAAGATCGTGGCCGGTCTGGCCACGTATCGCCAGCCAGCGACCGGCCCGCACCACCATGGCCAGGCGCGAACCCAGCTTCTGCTGACCGCGATACCACTGGTCGGTGTCGAAGACCCGGAAACGTTCGTGCGCCACCATGCCCGTACCGTTCGTCAATACCGGTGGTGGGTGCTGACCCGGTTGCGCAGCCGGACGCCACGAAGCCGGCGGGAGAGGTTGTCGAAAAAGAGATCAAGCGTGTCGGGAATGTATGTCCTGACATCGTCCGACGAGCAGTGGGGCGATATGAAGAGATCGGGGATCGTCCACAGGCGCGAGTCGGGGGGCAGCGGCTCGGGGTCGAAAACATCGAGATGGGCCGCCGCAAGATGACCACTCTCGAGAAGGTCGCCGAGTGCATCGACGTCGACGATCGCAGCCCGCCCCATGTTGAGGAGCGTGGCTCCCGGTTTCATCAACGAGAGCCGGCGGCGGTCCAGGAGATTGCGGGTTTCGGGCGTGAGCGGCGCCATCACGACGACGGTATCCGCCTCGCCCAGCACCGTATCGATGGCATCGACAGCGACCACGCGATCGGCCCAGCGGAACGGCTGGCCACGACGCGTGACGCCGATCACCCTCATGGCGAGGCGCTGACGCAGCCAACGCGCCGTCGGGCCGCCCATGCCGCCCAGACCAATCACGACAGCCGTCCCACCCTCGATGCGCGTGGTGAACCGCCGCGACCAGCGTCGCTGTGCCTTGGCGTGGGCGAAGTGCGGCAGTCCGTGCGCCATGGCGAGCACCGACGCCGCGGCAAACTCGGCGGCCTTGGGCCCATGGACGCCGCTGTTGTTGGTGATGGCGAGGCCCCGCCAGGTCCAGTCGAAGGGCTGCAGGTGTTCGGTGCCGGCTCCGGTGAGCGTGATCCATGACAGCCTCGGCGCCATGGACCTGAGCTCGCGCATGGGAAACCGCCAGCCGATCAGGATGTCGGCATCGGCCACGCCTTCGGCAAAGCGGTCATGGTCCACACTCCAGTCAAATCGGACATGGCGTGCGAGGTCCGGATGACGCGCCACCGCGTCTGCCACCAGCTCCTCGGTCACGTGAAAGACGCGCGCCTGGACGGACAGGGCGCTGATGTGAACCTTCAGGGTCATGGATCGAGCACACGATCGAGAACCCAGTTGTCGATGGCGTGGACCAGGGGTTCGAGGTGGCTGAACCTGCCTGGTGTGACAAAGGGCGAGCGAAGGCCGATCTGCTGGAGATCGGAGACGTCGTTGTCCTCGACGATCGATTTGTTCCAGCGTTCGTAGTAGTTGGGCGCCAGTTCCGCGAAATCGCTGCGCCGCGCGGTCGATTCGGGAAAGCAGGATCCAACGATCAGCCGTGTCTTTCCGGCCGAGAGCGGATGGAGTTCAAGCCACCACATGCAGTCGTAGGTCAGTCCGAACATGGTCGAGGGATAGAGAAGAATGTAGTAGGTGCCCTCGGCCGAATGGCCCTCGAGGGTGGGGATGTGGGGAAAGCCCTTCATGCCCTCGAGCAGCGCGCGGCTCCCCTTGTGGCGTGTAAACAGGCCGCAGTACTGGCCATTGGCCGGAATTGGCGGGTTGTGATCGCGTTTCTGCTTCTGGATGGTCTGCTGGTGAACGGTGGGAACGTGGTAGCTCTCCATCGCGTTCTCGACATAGACCTTCCAGTTGCAGTCGAGGTCGTACTCGACACGCCTGGTCGTCACCATGGCGTCGAGATCGTAAGGAGCGAGGATGCGAGGCAGGTCGCCGAGCCAGGACTCCAGCGGTTCGGCCTCGGAATCGAAGTTCAGGAACATGAACCCGGCCCAGGTCTCCAGTTTGAGTTCGATGAGACCGAAGTGCTTGCGGTCGAAGCCGGTCGTCTCTTCCATGTCCATGGCGCCGATGAGGCGCCCGTCGTCGATGGCATAGGTCCAGGCGTGATAGGGACAGGAAAAGGTGTGGCTCCGACCCTCGCCCGACACCACCCGGGCGCCGCGGTGACGACAGGTGTTGGCGAAGGCGCGGATCCTTGAATCCCGGCCCCGGACGATGACGACGGGGACGCCGACGAAGTCGAGGGAGAAATAGCAACCCGGATCCGGCACACGGTCCTCCCGGCCGATGAAGTTCCAGCCCTTCATGAAGATTGTCTCCACCTCGCGGCGGAAGAAATCCTCGGAGGTGTAGCACTCCCCGGGAAGCGTCTCGGCCTCCAGCAGCGGCCTCCTGGTCGCCTCGTAGTGGTGCGGGTCGAACAGGTTCTCGGTCATGGTGGCTCCTCTTCCTTGCGTCGACGGACGAATGCCTCGAGTTCCTCGGCGCGCGCAGGATCGAGTGGCGGCGGTTCAAAGCGCCGCAACAATTCCTTCCAGATCCGGTTGGCCCGGCATGTGGCGTCCCTGGCACCGTCCTCGTGCCAGGTTTCGAAATTGCGCCAGTCGGACAGCATGGGCTGGTAGAAGGCGGTGTCATAGTGGCGCAAGGTATGACGCGCGCCAAAATAGTGCCCGCCGGGCTGAACCTCGGCAATGGCATCGAAGGCAAGCGTCTCGTCATCCACGACGAGGGGCTGAAGAAACTCGCCGATCATCTGCAGCATCTCCGCATCGAGTACCGCCTTCTCGAAACTGGCCGTCAGACCGCCCTCGAGCCAGCCGGCGCCATGGTGAAGGAGGTTGGCGTGACCAAGCACCGCACCCCAGATCGACATCTGGGATTCGTAGGCCGCCTGGGCATCGACGGTGTTCGAGGCGTTCGTGTTGCTGGAGCGATAGGGGAGCTTGTAGTAGCGGGCCAGCTGACCGCTCGCGAGCGTGGCCCTGGTGTATTCCGGTGTCCCGAAAGCCGGTGCGCCGGTCCTCATGTCGACATTGCTGGTGAAGCTGCCATAGAAGACCGGTGCTCCGGGAGCGACGGCCTGGGTGAAGGCGATGCCCGCCAGTGCTTCGGCGTTCTGCTGGACCAGTGAACCCGGAAGGGTTGTCGGGCTCATGGCGCCAGCGAGCGTGAACGGTGTCAGCGACACCGCCTGGCCGTTGGTTGCTGCCTCGATCAGCCCTTCGAGCATGGGGCCGTCGATGCGCCGCGGCGAATTGACATTGATCGTGGTGAAGAATCCGGGTTTCCGGCGCACCTCCTCCCTGGTGACGCCCCGCACGATGGCCAGCATGTCGACGGCATCGCTTACCCGCCTGCGGCCCAGGCCCGTGGCATGCCAGACCTTGTCGGAGAGCGTTAGGATCGCCTGAATGCAGTCGAGATGGCGTGTCTCGGCATCCAGATCGATCGGTGCTATGGGGACGCCGCCGCACAGGTGCAGGACGTCGAGACTCTGCATGAGCCGGATGTAGTTCCGGAAGTCCGCGAAGTTTCCCTGCCGGCGACCACCGTCGAGATCGCTGGCGTTCGCCGGACCGCCCACGGAATTGAAGGCGATGTGGTTGCCGCCGAACGTGACGGCGCGCTCAGGATTGCGCGGATGGATCGTGAACTCCGCCGGCGCCCGTGACACCAGTTCCATGACCAGTGCCCGGTCGAAACGCACGCACTGGCCCGTCACCTCGGCGCCGGCTGCCTTGAGGTGTTCGAGCGCCTCGTCGAGCAGGAACTCGATTCCGAGTTCCTCGAGAACGCGCAACGACGTGTGGTGAATGGACTCGAGATGGTCGGCGGAGAGGATCGCGAGTGGCGGATAGGGATTCACGAGGCGCCGCCATGGCGTCTGCGGCACGCGGTCACTGGCCGGGCGTCGCGCCCGTCTCTTCGCATCCCGCCTTCTCAAAGGTCTCTCCCGAACCGGCGGACGACAGGCTCCGCAGGGAGACGAAGAACGCCGTGAGTCTCCTGCATCGCGACGGAACAGCCTTCCATCACATGTGATCGCGTGGAACGGACTCGTTCCACTGGCGCACCAGAAAACGCCTCTTGTTGTCGAACGCCTCGAGCGTGGCGGCGATGTGAAAGGTCTCGCGGTCGCACGTGACGGCTATCCGCGTCGTTGTTCCGGGCTGCCAGTCGCCACGTTCCGCCTTGACGATGCGGACCACGTCGGTGCGCGCGCTCGAGGGGTCGCCCTCGCGGATGCCGAAGATCTCTTCGGCCCGCTTCGACACCACGAGGTCGATGTCATCGAGACGGACCCGACCGCTGTCATCGATGCGGTGGAGCTGCACCTCGTCGAGGCTCAGGTCTCTCGTGACTGTCAGGCGCGCGTCCCCCTCCTCGAGCACGGTCACCGGGTGATCCGCCGCGAACTCGGGCCCGGCGGGAGCAGGCGCGACCACCGTCTCCTGGATCACCGGAAGCTGAAGCAGGGACCCTGCGACGTTGAGCGTCAGCGTCGCCGTTTCCGGCGACGGCCAGGCCATGGGCCAGTAGCCGGTCTGGATGGCGAGGCGGACCCTGTTGCCCGGACGAAAGCGCCATGCCGTATCGTTCAGTCTCACGACAACGCGCTCACTCTTTCCGGGAATCATCGCTTCTGGCCATTCATGGGAATGGCGGTGTGCAAGATTGAGAAGGCCGAAACTCACCCGGGCCGACCGGCCTTCCGGCGTGACCTCGCAGAGCCGGACGGCCACCTGGGCCTGGGCACGGTCGCTGGCGAGCTCGAGTGTCACCTCCGGAGCGCCAAGGATGGACAGCGGTTCGGCGAGAACCGCACTGTCAAAGACGAGCGACAGCATGTCGTCCACCGCCTGGTCGGATGCGAATTCCGGGCCGAGGCCACCGCCATCCCGGGGGCACCACTCTCCCCCGCCCAGACCGCCGGTCAGCGGTGTCGCGAAGCGATGCGCCAGGTCCCGGGCCGGTTCGCTGTCGAGCGTCCCGTCGCCGGGAAAGAAGGACCGGGACGATGTTGCCGGCGGCCATCCGTCCACACTCATCCAGTGACCTCCAATCACGGGGTGCATCGGGTGGGGCGTCGACTCCTCCTGCATCCACACGGTGAGTGCCGGCTCGCGGTCGATACCGTTCTCCACGTCCTTCAGCCACCGATCCCACCATCTCAAGGCCTGCTGGAGAAAACCGACCGGCTCGCCTGGAAATCCGAAGTGGGGATAGACGTGGGTCCAGGGCCCGATGAGGGCGCGCCGCGGCGCCTGGAGTCGTTCCATCATGCGCAGCGCCGCATTGGTATAGCCGTCTGTCCAGCCGCCTGCAACGAAGACCGCAGCCTCGATGGCGGCCGGATCCTCGCCGATCGAGCCGTGTTTCCAGAAGGCGTCGCGGCGCTGGTGGCGGAACCAGTCGATGATCGGGCACCCCGTGGTCTCGAGGCGTTCACGCCACATCTCCCGCCATGCGTCGCCAACGATGAGAGTGTCCGGCCAGCGCGACAGGCACGAGAACAGGCCGCTGCCCCAACTGATGCCATCGTTGAGCAGGCAGCCACCCATGTAGTGGACGTCGTCATTGTACCTGTCGTCCGTGGAACAGCAGGTAATGATCGCCTTGAGCGACGGCGGGCGACGGGCGGCGACCTGGAGAGCCGCGAAGCCGCCCCAGGAGATTCCCACCATGCCGGTGGCGCCGCTGCACCACGGCTGCGCGGCAATCCATGCCAGCGCTTCGCAGAGATCGTCCTGCTCGCACTCGAGGTACTCGTCGAGGAGCACACCACCGGAATCGCCGGAACCGGCGAGGTCGAGACGGATGGCGGCATAGCCGTGACCCGCCCACCAGGGATGCGTCACCGCATCCTGGATGATGGTTCCATCGAGCCGCCTGTAGGGAATCGCCTCGACGATGGCCGGCACCGGGTCATGGCCGCTGTCGACAGGGAGCCACATGCGCCCGGCAAGGCACCGCCCCCGCGATACCGGAATACGAAGGGTGCGTTCCTCGCGAACCTCTCGCGGAAACTCCGTGCGAACCGTCATGCCGGGATGCTAGACTGCAAGGGCCATCATTCCAATCGACCTCCGGCCGAAACCGGCAGCGGTCCCGGGAACCGCCGGGACGTGGAGCCGGGGACCGGACGTCGCCGTCCCTCTTTCACAGGGCAAGCACGGGCCGGCGTTCCGGGCAGTCGAGCCAGGGACGGCGTTCCTCCAGCGCGTGGCCGACACGGAACACCGAACCGTCGGCGAAGGGCCGGCCGACGATCTGGATACCCGTCGGAAGTCCATCAGCGGTCAGCCCTGACGGCACCGCAAGCACCGGCGAATGGCCGAACATGTTCCACAGCACGGTCATGGCGGTCTGGGTGTCGGTGACATCCTTGCCGTTGACGTTGATGGTGTCCTGCTGCCAGGCGGTCGCCGGAAGTTGCGGGCAGGACACCGTGGGCGTGATGAAGACGTCATGGTGCTCGAAGAGAGGTCCGAGATGGTCGTTCCAGACCTCGCCGGCGACATCGAGAGAGCGACGGTAGTCGGCGGCCGTGAAGCGCCTGGTGGTTGCCACGAGTTCGGGCATGTAGTCACTGACGATGTCGCCATGCTTCTCGAGGGTTTCCGCGAATTCATCGGCCGCAAGGAATTCCTGACCGCCATGACCGAGGCGAATCGCCTCTTCAGCCCAGTCCACCGGCACCTCGGTGATGACGGCTCCGGCATCCTCGAGGGCCGCCAGGGCGAGGCGCGTCTGGCGCTCCACGTCGGCGGTGACCTCGTAGCAACCCAGATCGATCGAAAAGGCAATTTTCATGCCGGCGATGCTGTCGGGGTCTTCCGGCACCGTGACCCTGTCGGCGAGACTGTTGTGATCGAGGGGATGGGAACCCGACATGAGATTCGCCATCCACGCCGCATCCCTGACCGTACGGGTCATGGGACCATGATGCAGGTACATGGAAAAACTGCTGCTTCCGGGCATGGGAATGCGCCCGAAAGGCGCCTGCCAGCCGACGATCCCGCACTGGCTTGCCGGCTGCCGGATCGACCCCGTGCTGTCGCCGCCCGTGGCAACGGTGGTGGCGCCGGCAGCCAGCGCGGCAGCCGATCCGCCGGAGGAGCCGCCAGGGGAGATGCCATGGCGCCAGGGATTGTGGGTGACACCCCACAGGCGTGAATGGGTTGTATAGAGCCATCCGAACTCGGGCATCGTCGTGCGGGCAAAGAGGATGGCGCCGGCATCCAGAAGTCTCGCGATGTCGGGATCGGTGACCTCGTCGACGTGATCCCGGTAGATCATCGAACCCCTTGCCGACCTCCTGCCGGCGATGCGTGCGGAATCCTTGACCGCCAGGGGGATGCCGGTGAGCAGTCCGGGGGCCGAGCCACCGCCCATGAAGACCTTCTCGGCGTCCCTTGCCTTCCGGCGCGCCTCGTCGAAGTAACAATCGCCAAAGGGATTGATACTGTCGGATATGGCCTCGGCCCGATCAATCAGGGCGTCCAGCAGTTCCACCGGTGACAGTGTCTGTTCCCGAAAACACCGCGCCGCCTGCGAGGCAGACAT
>LXNI01002199.1_pt1 | contig 14161 bp, 12 predicted proteins | sample 809091 | NCBI WGS metagenome assembly LXNI01 (sample SAMN04870527, study PRJNA318959) | sponge metagenome | biome: 01000161; feature: marine sponge reef; material: water | host: Sarcotragus foetidus | place: Greece: Milos, Mediterranean Sea | collected 2013-05-29 | depth 5-7 m | reverse complement strand
CTGCACCGGGCCAAGCGCTGGACCAGCCCGCCCGCCCTGATCGACCGGCTGGTCCGCGAGCGCGGCGCCTTCGAGACCGCAGTGGCCGGCGGGCGGCCACGCGACGTGTGGAGACGGCTCAGGTTCGTGACCGACCAGGCCCGAGCCTGGGCCGACGCCGGCGGCACCAACCTGCGCGACTACCTGGCCTGGGCCCGGCTGCAAGGCGCCGACAACGCCCGGGTGACCGAGACCATCCTGCCCGAGACCGACGACGACAGCGTGCGCATCCTCACGGTGCACGCCGCCAAGGGCCTGGAGTTCCCCATCGTGGTGCTGTCGGGCATGACCACCAGGCTCAGCGCACCCGCCCGCGGGCCCTCGGTGGCCTTCGACGCATCGGGAGAGCCGGTGGTGAGGCTGCGGGGAGGGATCGAGTCCGAGAACTACGAGACGTGGAAGCCGATAGACGAGCAGATGGACGCCCATGAGCGCCTTCGACTGCTCTACGTCGCCTGCACCCGGGCCCGCGACCACCTAGTGGTGAGCCTGCATCGCCGGGATCCCGGCGAGTCCCGCAGCAAAGCGAACACCGCGGCCTGGGCTCTGACCGATGCGGGCGCGGCCGAGGCCGGGGCCGTGGACGGCTCGACCCTCCTCGCCCCGGCCGACGAGCGTGATGTCACCGCCGCCGGCCGGTCCGCTCCGGCGGAGCCGCAGCGGACTCCGATTCCCGAGCGCGGCGAGTGGGAGCACGAGCGCGCCCGCTGCCTGGCGCGGGCTGCAGTGCCGCTGGCGGTGTCGCCCACTGCGCTGTCAGCCGGCGACGGCGAATCGGCGGCCGACGACCCTGGCCTGGACAAGGACCGCGGCGACTCGGAGCAGCCCCCCTGGAGCAAGGGACGCTACGGCACCGCCATCGGAAGGGCGGTGCACGGCGTGCTCCAGGATGTCGACCTGGCTACCGGCCAAGGCCTCGAAGCGCTGGCCGGGCGGCAGGCCGCGGCCGAGGGAGTGGGCGGTCGGACTCAGGTGGTGGCCGGCTTGGCCCGCTCCGCGCTCGGCACCGGCGTCGCCCGCGAGGCCGCCGGGTCCCAGCACTGGCGGGAGCTGTTCGTGGCCGCGCCGTTCGGGGAGCGCCTGGTCGAGGGATACGTCGATCTCGTGTACCGCGGTCCCGACGGGCTGGTGGTGGTGGACTGGAAGACCGACTCCGTCGCGGGCGACGATGGCGTCGACGCCAAGCTGGCTCGCTACCGCCTGCAGGGCGCGGCCTACGCGGCTGCGCTGGAGGCCGTGACCGGCGAGCCGGTCGCCCGCATGGTGTTCGTGTTCCTCGAGCGTGCCGGTGCCGTCGAGGCCGAACTCCCCGACCTGCGCACCGCGGTGGAGGACGCGAGGGCGGCCGTGGCGGGCCTCAGCGACTAAGGCGCTCGCCCAGTTCGACCACGAGGTACTTCACGGCTGCGGCTACGCCGGCGCGGTCGGCTTCGTCGAGGTCGCCGATCTCGGCGTCGAAGGCGTCGAGCACCAGGTCCAGCGTCTCGCGAGCCAGCTTCAGGCCTTCGGGCGTCAGCTCCAGGAGGCTACGGCGGCCGTCGTCGGGGTCGGCCACCCGGCGCACCAGTCCCCGACGCATCAGGCGCTGCACTGTCTTGGTGGCTCCGCCCGAGGTCTGAACTATCCGCTGGGCCAACTCGCCGGCCGTCATGCGGTGCGGCGGGCCGACCAGCCAAAGGGCGCTGAGGGCGAAATAGCCGGAGGTGTCGAGCTGACGGACGGCCACCGTGTCCGACAGCCACGTCTCGATCTGGCGCCCCGCCAGCAGCGTCAACACCAGTACGTCGATGGTGGGGCGGTGCTGCTTGGCCACAAAGGGGGCGATCGATGCCAGCACATCCTCATCGAACGGAGACGGCCTCGCCTTCCTCGCGTCCCGCTGGTCCTCCGCCATCGCGATCACCGACCAGCTAGTTCTCGGAGACCAGCGGGTCGGGATCGCCGGGCCGCATCCGCCCGGTGAACAGGACGGCCACCCGCTCGCCATCTGACACGCCTGGAGTCCCGGCACCCTCGCTCGCTGCGTTCAGGGCCAGCAGACCGCCGAGGCCCGACGCACCGGTGGGACACACATCGATGCCCGTGTGGCGGTGGGCAAGGCGGTGGGCCCGCCGGAAATCGTCCTCGGTGGCGACGAGGGGCCATCCCCCCGACGCCAGCATTGCTTCGACGATGTCAATCCAGTCGTAGGTGATGTCGTCGAGGATTCCAGACGCGTACGACACCGGTTCCTGCTCCCACGCCCGCATGTAGTGCTCGGGATCGTAACGCAGCCGATCAACCGACTCCTGCAGCCGGTCGTCGCTCATGGGAGCCATCTCGGTGGCAATCCTGGCGCGCAGTCGATTGTCGATGGTGCCCAGAGGGGCTGCTTGCGCGGTCACGACGCGGTCGAGGAAGTAGTTCCGGTCACGGCTGCCGCCGGCGCGCTCCTGAGTGCGGAGCTCGAGCGCCAGCGTGTCCCATGCCCGCACGAGGGGGTGGTTGCCCTCCGGCTGCACGGCATGGACCCTGGGCAGGCGGGCGAGATCACCTCGCGCCACCGCACCGGACAGCCCGGTCACGACCGCGGTGGCCAACGCACCCCCGCCGACCTGCACGAACAGGCGGTCGAGGCGAGCGGGTCGGCCACCGTCGTGCCCGACGAGGGCGTCAACCATCTCCCAGGCCAGCGTCCTTCCCCCGTCGATGGTTGCCGGGGTCTCAGTCCCCTGGCATGAGAAGGGCACCGCCCCGGCACCGATGGCAGCCAGCATGGCATGGTGGGCGGGGTCGCCGGGCACGCCCGGCTCGCGCTCGCAGCGCACCACCCGCCCGCCGAGTTCCGTGATGCGGGACACGACCGCTTCGTTGGCCCAGGTTGGCACGAACACGTCGATCTGGCGGCCGACAGCCCGGGCCACCACGGCAGCAGCCAGGGCGGCGTTACCGCAGCTGGCGATGGCGTACGGGGGCGCTGCGGGCCCGGCGTCGGCGCCCTCCAGCCGGTGGGACAGGGCGACGCCGAACAGGTGGCGGGCCTTGTGCGAGCCCGACACATTGCCGGTCTCGTCCTTGACCCACAGCTCGGAGGCGCCGATCCCGACCGCGTCAGCCAGCTCCGGAGCCGGACCGAACGGTGTCGGCTCGAAGCCGTGCCCCTCCACTGCCCCCACGGCCTCGTCGAGGTCGCGGATGGCCTGGCACGCCGCCTCCGCGGGCACAGTCCCGGCCTCCACAGGCCGGTGCGCGTCGAGTCGCGGTGCGTAGTGCTCGAACGTCGACGCCACTGCCTTCCCTCTCCCCACCCGCTCGGCCTCTGGCTCTCAGTCGTCGTTCCGAGCACCGGTTCGGCCGTTGAACTCGACGATCTGCTCGTCCCAGTCATCGACGAAGTGCCGCATACCGTCCCAGAAGCCCTGGTGGCCGCGGGCCACGAAGTCCTCGAAGGCGGTGCCCTGCTGCTCCACCCAGGTGAAGTAGCCCAGGTTGAAGATCCGGCGCCGCTCCGCGTCCGAGCAGGCCAGATGGCGGACCTCGCCGCCCGCGCCGTCGATCAGCCCCCGCCCGAAGGCGGACGCCGCGGCCACGTCGTCGTAGCCGCCCCGGTGGTGGCGGCCGATGTAGGCCTCCCGTTCGGCGTCGTAGAGCTCGGAGCCGTCGGTGGCCACGGTCACGATCACGTCGTCGCGGCCCAGGTCGTGGGCCTTGGCCACCGCGATGGCGGCCAAGGCGTTGCATGAGGACGAGTAGCCCATGTGGGTGAGCAACCCCACCGTGGCGGCATCGACGCCGGCCCGGTCGACCAACTGATCCCGGCCCGCCGGCGTGTTGAACAGCACGTCGAGCGAGTCGGTGCACACATCGCTGACCGCCACGATGTCGTCGGTGTTCATCACGTTGTGGATCAGCGGGACGTGCTTGTCGCCTATGCCCTGGATGTTGTGCTCGCCGTAGCCGTTCTCCAGCAGGGTGGGGCACTCCAGCGCCTCGGCGGCCACGATCCGGCACCTGTGGTGGTCCTTGAGGTAGTCGCCCGCGCCCAGGGTGCCGGCCGAGCCCGACGCCGACACGAAGGCGGCCAGCCGGGAGCCCGGCCGGTCGGCGGCCACATGCTCGTAGAGCCGCTCCAGGGCGGGTCCAGTGACGCTGTAGTGGCCCAGATGGTTGGAGAACTCCGAGAACTGGTTGACGATCACGTTGGCGGGATCGAGGGCCATCTCGTTGCAGGCGTCGTAGATCTCCTTCACGTTGGACTCGGTGCCGGGCGTGCGCACGATGTCGTTGGCCGGGTCGAGCGTCCACTGCTCGAGCCAGTCGAAACGGGCCTTGCTCATGCCCGCGGGCAGCACGGCCACGCCCCGGCAGTCCATGATCCGGCTGATGGCCACACCACCGCGTGCGTAGTTGCCGGTGGAGGGCCACACCGCCCGGTGCCGTGTCGGGTCGAACTGGCCGGTGACCAGCCGCGGGGCCAGGCAGGCGTAGGCGGCCAGCACCTTGTGGGCCCGGATCATCGGGAAGCGGTTGCCCAGGGCCAGCACTATGCGGGCGTCCACGCCGGTCATCTCCGGGGGCAGCTCCACATAGTCGGGCACCGCGTGCGGACCGCTGCCGTCGAGGCGTCCGAACCAGTGGACCCGGAACAGGTTGGCCGCGTCGGGCTCGTTGCGGTCCACGCCGGCCAGCGCGGCCAGCCGGGCTTGGGGGATCGCGGACGGGTCGCGCAGCTCCGCGAAGGTCGGCAGGGCTACCTGGCGGGACCGGAAGCGCTCGACGGTGTTGGCGTAGGCCTCGCGGTCGATGACCTCGGCGGTGAGGCCGAGCGAGCGGTGCGCCCTCGAGACCTCGGCGTCGGAGATGGTGCTGGCGTCTGTCATTCCCCAAGTATCACGCCCCGTCACCGAAATTCCTGTAGCTGGTGACCTGTGAGGTCCTCAACCACAGGATTCTGGGGGGAAGGCCTCAGATGGCGCGGTCGTGGCCGGCCCAGTAGGGGTCGCGCAGCTTGCGCTTGTAGAGCTTGCCGTTGGGGTCGCGGGGCATCTCGTCGATGTAGTCGACCGACCGGGGCAGCTTCTGGCGCCCCAAGCGCTCGCGCAGCCACTCACCGATGGCCTCGGTGGTCTCGTCGCCGGGCTCCCAGCCTTCACGCAGTTCGACTACCGCCTTGATCTCCTCGCCGGTGTCAGGGTTGGGCACGCCGAACACGGCCGCGTCGCCGACCGCGGGATGCTGCACCAGCTCGCCCTCGATCTCCGCGGGATAGATGTTCACCCCGCCGACGATGATCATGTCGTTGGCCCGGTCGTTGAGGAACAGGTAGCCGCCGGAGTCGAGATAGCCGACATCGCCCACGGTGAAGAAGTCCCGCAGCCGGCTGGCCGCGGTCTTGGCCTCGTCGCCCTTGTACTCGAACGCCGCCCCCGGCATCTTCATGTACACCGTGCCCGACTCCCCCGGCGGCACGTCGTTGCCGTCGGAGTCGACCACGATCACCTCGCACCCGGGCCAGGCCTTCCCCACCGTGCCGGGCCGCTGGAGCCATTCGGCGGCCGAGACCGACGTGCCGCCGCCCTCGGTGGCCGCGTAGTACTCCCAGATGGAGTCTCCCCACCACTCGATCATGCGCCGCTTGGTCTCCACCGGGCACGGCGCAGCCGCGTGCACCATGGCCCGCAGCGACGACACGTCGTAGCGGGAGCGCACCTCGTCGGGCAGGTGCAGCAGCCGGTTGAACATGGTGGGCACCATGTGCGAGCTGGTCACCCGGTAGCGCTCGATGCGCTCCAGGACGCCCTCGGCGGTCCAGCGGTCCATCAGCACCACGGTGTGGCCCAGATGCAGCGACATCGTCGTCCAGTTGTTGACCGCAGTGTGGTACAGCGGCGCCTGGGTGATCTGCACGTTGCCGTCATGGGGCTTGGACCCGAAGAGCATCAGCAGCATGCCCGCGGTCGATGCGGCCTCGTCGGGGGGGCGGGGGTCCAGCGCCCGCCGCACCCCCTTGGGGCGCCCGGTGGTGCCGGAGGTGTAGAACATGAACGACCCGGTGGCGAGATGCTCGGGGTCGGGCCGCGCGCCGCTCTGGGGGGCGGTCAACTCCTCGAAGGGGCGGAACCCCGGCACCGGCCCGCCCACGCAGAACCGGTTGGCCTCGGGGGTCACGCAGCCATCGAGGGCCTTGCGGGCCTCGTCGCCGAAGCGCTCGTGCACGATGAACGCCTTGGTCTCGGCGTCGTTGACGATGTAGCTGATCTCCGCGCCGACGAAATGCCGGTTGACGGCGGTCACGTACAGCCCGCTCTGGTAGGCGGCCAGGCACACCGCGAGCTGCTCGACGCAGTTGGGCAGCACGGTGGTCACCTGATCGCCCCTGCCGAGCCCGGCCGCTCGCAGGCCCTTCGAGATCCGGTTGGTGAGCGCAGCCAGCTCCGCGTACGTCAGCTGGTTGTGCTCGGGGTCGATGACAGCCGGGAAGTCGCCGTCGGCCTCCGCGATGGCCCACAGTCCCACAACGTCAGTGTTTGCCATGGCCGGAAGTCTGCCAGCCGCGCTCGGCGGCGCGTTCGCGCGAGCCGCCTGGGGCCTTGAGTGCGCATCCAGGGTGCCCCATCCGAGCCGTGGCGACCTGCGGGCCGGATAGTTTGTCGGCGTGGCCGATGAGCGTCCCATCGAGGAGCAGGTCCACCTGGCCTACCGCGACCAGGTGGCGTGGATCACCATCGACCGCCCCGACGTCGCCAACGCGTTGAACCCGCCGTGCCGGGACCGGATCCGCGACATCCTCAACGGGCTCAACACCAGCCACCGGGCCCGGTGCGCGGTGATCACCGGCGCCGGCGACCGGTTCTTCTGCACCGGCGCCGACCTGCGCCACCCCTACCACGACCCCGACCGCTCGACGGACGTGCCCGACCGGATCGTGGGCGACCCCCGCCGGATGATGCTCGACGGCCAGCACTCGCTGTTCGCGGCGCTGCTCGACTGCGACGTGCCGGTGCTGGCCGCAGTGAACGGCACCGCGGCCGGGATGGGCGCCCATCTGGCCCTGGCCTGCGACCTGGTGATCGCAGGCGACGGGGCCAAGTTCGTGGAGGTGTTCGCTCGCCGCGGCCTGGTGCCCGATGCATTGGGCGCCTGGCTGCTGCCCCGCATCATCGGCGTGCGCCGCACCATGGAGCTGTTCCTGCTGGCCGAGAACCTCACCGCTGAGCGGGCCCACGAGTACGGGTTGGTGAACCGGGTCGTTCCCCACGACGAGGTGCGCACGGCCGCGGCGGAGTGGGCTGAGCGCCTGGCCGGCGGCCCCAGCCGGTCGTTCGCGCTGACCAAGTGGCTGGTCAACCGCAGCCTGGATGCCGACCGGGCCACCATGGCCCACGACGAGGCCGTGGCCGTTGAGCTCAACACGGCCACACACGACGCCGCCGAGGGTGTGGCCGCCTTCGGTGAGCGCCGCCCCCCCGAGTGGAAGGGCTACTGAGCTTCGGAATTCTGGACGTGAGCAACCAGCGGGCGGCCGTCAGGATGAGGAAGTCGACTCTGCGGTTGCCGACAGTTCAAGGGCTCTCTCGGCTCTGCGCAGTGCGGCGGGGGTAGCTCCGTAACCTCCGGCCTCCATCCTCGCAAGCATGGGCCGGCTGACTGACATTCTGGACGCCAACTCCCCCTGGCTGAGACCCGCCGCCTCGCGACCGGCGCGGATCTCTTCGCCTATCTGAAGGGCCAGGCGCGCCACTGCGAGCGCCTCTTCGTGTTCGCGGCGTTCGGCCTCGGTCATCGACGCCAGACGGCGCTGCACGGTCTCCTCGAACTGTATGGGCGCCGTCATCCCTCCTCCTCCCCGTCGGCGGGCCAGCCAGCGGCCACGATCAACGCCAAGGCGCGCCGCGCACGCTGTAGCTGTACGCGTTCAGTCTGCCGCTGCTTGCGGAACACTGTCAACAACGTGATCCGCTGGCCGTCGCCGAAGCAGTAGGCGATCCGCCAAGCACGCCGATCCAGGTTGAAGCGAAGCTCAAACAGGCCGCCTCCCAGCGAGCGTGAGTGCGGCAGTCGCAGTCGGCTGCCTTGCTCTTGCAACAGCTCAACACGCGACCGGACAACGGCCAACTCCCTGGCCGACAACGATCCGACCCAGTAATCGATCTCAGCAGACTCATCTACACTCCACACTGCGTCTTTCTATAGAGTTTGAAATGTTTCTACACGCTATCCATCCGCACGGTGTTGGGTCAGGGCGCCGGCGATCTCGGCAGCCACGATCGCGTTGGACTCGGCCAGCGCGATGTTGGCCGGCACCACCGCCCCGCCGGTGACCTCGGCCAGGGCGGCCAGCACGACCGGTGTGATGTCGCCCCCCGAGACGCCGTCACGGCGGGCTGCGGCCTCAGCGGCGGCGACCGCCTCCGCGACCGCGGCGTCATCGAGTTCCGCGTCGGGCGGGATCGGGTTGGCCACCAGGATCCCGCCGGGATGCCCGAGGTCTTTCGAGGCCCGGAGGGCGGCTGCGACCTGGTGCCCGTCGCGCACGACGCTGGCCAGCTCCGGCCCCCCGTCGCGCACGTAGAAGGCCGGGAAGCGATCCGTGCGCCAGCCCAGAACGGCCACGCCCAGCGTCTCGAGCCGCTCGAAGGTTCCCGACACGTCGAGGAACGCCTTGACCCCCGAAGAGACCACCGCCACCCGGTGGCGGGCCATGGCCTCCAGGTCGGCGCTCACGTCGCCACTGCGGTCCGCACCCCGATGGACCCCTCCGATGCCGCCGGTGGCGAACACCTCGATGCCGGCTGCGGCAGCCAGCGTCACCGTGGCCGACACGGTGGTCACCCCGACTGCGAGGCCACCGGCCACCGCCGGGCCGAGGTCGCGGGCCCCGACCTTGACGGAGCCGTCGAACAGCCGCTCGGCCTGCGCGAAGTTCGCGCCGACGATTGCCTTGCCGTCGAGCACGCCGCAGAGCGCCGGCACCGCACCGGCGGCCCGCACAGCAGCCTGCACCCGCCGGAAGCACTGGCGGTTGGCGGGCTCGGGCAGGCCCAGTTCGGAGAAGATCGTCGACTCCAGCGCCACGACGGGGGTTTCTGACGCGAGAGCATCCCGCGCCTCGGATCCGATATGCAGTGCTTCGGCCACTCTGTGAGGGTAGGGCGACTTGAGGCTGCCGTCCCGCTGCCCCGCAACGCCAACGGCAAGTTCCTCAAGCGCGAGCTGCGGGACCGCTTAGCCCCCGACACCTAGGGGCTGTTAACGGCCGGTGGCCAGGGTCGCCAGACGGTCGACGGCCTGCTCCAGGACGGCCGGGCGCTTGCAGGCTGCGAAGCGCACGAAGGGGGCGCCCAACTCCTTGTCGTCGCACAGCACCTGCACCGGCACGGCCACCACACCGCACATCTCGGGCAGGGCCCGGCAGAACTCCAGGCCGTCGGCGGCGCCGAGGGGGCGGATGTCGGCGGTTATGTAGTAGGTGCCCTGGGGGACGGCCGGCTCGAAGCCCGCCGCGGACAGGCCGGCGCACAGCATGTCGCGCCGGGCCTGAAGGTCGGCGGCGAGCCCCTCGAAGAAATCGTCGCCGAGGCGCAGCCCGACGGCCACCGCGGGCTGGAACGGCCCTCCGCTGACGTAGGTGAGGAGCTGCTTGGCCGCCTGCACCGCCCGGACCAGTTCACCGCGGGCGCACACCCAGCCGATCTTCCAGCCCGTGAACGACAGGGTCTTGCCTCCCGAGGAGACGGTGACAGTGCGGTCGGCCATGCCCGGCCGGCCGGCCAGGGGCACATGGGTGTTCTGATCGAATACCAGGTGCTCGTACACCTCGTCGGTGATCGCGATCACGTCGTGCTCCACGCACAGCCGGGCGATGCTGTCCAGCTCGTCGGTGCTGAAGACCTTTCCGGTGGGGTTGTGCGGGGAGTTGAGCACCAGGACCCTGGTGCGGGGCCCGAACGCGGCGGCCAGCTCGTCGGGGTCGAAGGTGTAGGCGGGCGGTCGCAGCTGCACCAGCCGCCGCACCGCTCCCGCCATGGCGATGTCGGCCGGGTAGATGTCGAAGTAGGGCTCGAAGGTGACCACCTCGTCGCCGGGACCGGCGAGGGCCAGGATGGCGGCGGTGATGGCCTCGGTGGCCCCCGCGGTGATCAGCACCTCGGTGTCGGGGTCGAACTCCAGGCCCCAGAACCGCTTCTGGTGCTCGGCCACCGCCTGGCGCAGCACCGGGTAGCCGATTCCGGGCGGGTACTGGTTGAAGTCGCCACCGATGGCCTCGATGGCGGCCTGGGCCACCGCGTCCGGCCCGTTGGTGTCGGGAAAGCCCTGGCCCAGGTTGATGGCGCCGGTTCGCACCGCCAGCGCCGACATCTCCGCGAAGACCGATGCTCCGCCGAATTCCTGGAGGCGGTCGCACAGGTAGGGCAGCCGCTCGCCGGTCACGCCTCCAGCCTACGACCGGTGCCGGGTCCGCATTCTCTGGAGGCCGCCGCCCGGGCCTCCTCAACCGGCGGCAGGCGCGACGAGATGGAGCAGGAACTCCCAGGCGGCGTCGTTCAGCTCCCCGCTCACCCTGGCGACGACCCTGCCGTCGGCGTCGATGCCCACCATGTAGGGGAATCCGCGCAGCCCGTAGGCGTCGCTGATCTCGTTGCTCTCGGAGTCGCGCACGGCCACCGCGGGCCACTGCTCCTCCTCGAACCAGGCCGACGGCGGGTAGTTGCCCCGGCCCGAGTCGACCGCGGTGCTGACCGCGATCACCTCCACACCGGCGGGCAGGTCGTTGGCGGCCAGCCAGTCGGCCAGGCGGGGCAGCTCCCGCTGGCAGTGCGGGCACCAGTGCGCGAAGAAGCCGATCACCTTGGCGGTGCTGTCTCCGGGCAGAACGCTGACCTCTACATCGTCGAAGGTGGTGGCCGCGAAGGCGGGAGCCACCCTCTCCATGGCGGGATCGGGCTCCTCGCCGTCGAAAGCCGGCAGCGGCTCGCCCTCGATGCTGACGTCGGACTCCTGCAGCACACCGGAGTCCTGTGCCCGCTGCTCGGCATCCGTGCCGGCCAGGAAGGCGACGCCCACCGCTACCACGACCAGCGCGACCACGCCGACGATCAGCCACTTCAGCAGCGGGTTGGAGCCCGCCTCGGAGTGTTCGCCGGACGGCCGCGAGCCGCTCCGGGACTTCTGGACCTTGGGCCGGTTGCTCATGGGGGCTCGCTCATGGGTGCTCGCTCATGGATTGGCCGCCGATCGGTTCGCTGCCGCCGCCGGCAGACTCGTACTGGCTCGACCGTAGCGAAAGCGCAGCCAATCCCGCGACTCCGATGAAGCCGCAGCCGGCCATGAACGGAATCGACATGAACCCGAGGCTGTCCACCCACTGGTACGTGCATGGGGCCGACACATCGCAGGTCGAGCCCTGGCCCGGCCGCAGCTGGAGCTGGTAGTGGTACACCGACAGACCCAGGCCGACCACCGCCAGCGGCAGCGCGTACCAGCCGCCCCGGCGGTCGCGCCGGGCCACCGCCACGGCCAGCGCACCCACGAGCGGGTACATGGCGATCCGCTGGTACCAGCACATCTCGCACGGCGGGTATCCGGCTATCTCGGAGTAGTAGAGGCTCCCGGCAGTGGCCACCGCGGCGATGGCCAACCCCAAGCGCAGCAACACCGGCCGCAGCTGGAGCGCCCGGGCTGGACCCATCGGCGCAAGGGCGCCTGCGAGGCTCAAGCCTCCGATCGCCAGCGACCCCAGCGCCAGAACACCGAGGAAGTCGGATACCTGTGCGGTGCTCACATGGCCAGCCTGCCCCACGTCACGCCGAATTGTTCACATTGACGGGTTGCAAATGCATTTCACATATGTTTTCATGATTTGTCATGGCAGATCTGATGGCTCTGGACACGGTGCGGGCGGTCGAGCTCCGGCAGCGGATGGAGGCGGCCGCGCAGGACCTCGATTGGGACGCCCAGGCGCTGGCGGGACCGCTGGCAGAGGCCTCGTCACTGCTGGGAGGCCCCGTGCCCGACGTGCCCACCGGAGTCCGCCGGGTGGCCGGCGAGCTGCGGGACAGCGCCATGGACCTCCAGGAGCGGACCCGGATCGTGCTGGCCGGCGGACCCGAGATGAACGAGGGCCTCGCCGCACTGGAGCACATCCGGACGCAATTCACGATGATCGAGTCCCGCGGCGACCCGGACCAGGCTGACGGGCTGCTGTCCCGCCGCGACCTGCGGTGGGCGGTTCACTCCACTGACTCGGCCACTGCCGAGGCCGCGGCCTGGCTGCTGGACCACGACCACTTCTTCGACCAGGTCGAGACGGCCAAGCACAACGACGACTATCTCGACGCGGCCTACGAGGGCGAGTTCTCGTTCGACCCCGACGACCGCGACGGTCTCATGAGCCGCGACGACATCGACGCCTTCCTGGACAAGACCGCAGCCTGGTCGGTGCTGCTGCCCCACCTGGCGACCATCGACGCGGTCGGCGGGGACGCACCGGACGGCTTCATGAGCCGTCGCGACTTCGAGGCTTTCGTCAGCGACTACAACCTGTCCCCGGAGGAGGCCGGCGCCGTCCAGCAGGTGCTCGACGACCGCGCCTACCACCGCGGCGGCGACGGCATCGGCTACGGCGGCATGCTCGACGTGCTGTCGTTCGTTCCTGTCGTCGGGGACGTCTTGGACGGTGCCAGGATGATCTACTACACGCTGCACGCCGACTGGGACACGGCGTCGCTGTTCGCTCTGGGCCTGGTCCCGCTGCCGGGACTGTCCTCGTCGGGAGTGCGGGGCGCCCTCAAGGTGGTGGACAGGGTGAACTCGGTGTTCCAGAAGAGCGGCTACACGGCGGCCGCCAGGGCGGCCGGGCAATTCGCCATGAAGGGCACCGCCGCCAACTACGCCGCCTACGAGGGCACCAAGCGCACCGCCGGCGCCCTCCTGGGCGACCTCGACGTCGACGAGTCGGGCGAGTACCTGCTCGACGACGTGGTCGGCCCGCAGATCGAGGACCTCCTAGGCGAGGAGCTCGACCCCCGGCTCAGGGCTCTCCTCACCGACCGGCTGGAGCGGACCCTGAACGACAGGCTCGACCCGGGCGCCCAGCGATGGATGTCGGAGAGCAACACGGTCATCGCGCGCCGCATGGCGGAGCATCACGCCTACGAGAGGATCTTCCGCAGCATGGGCCCCGGCTGAGCAGGGGCCGAACACGGCCGGCACCTCCATTCAGGCTGACCGCAGCGCCTCGGTGGGCGGCACCCGGGCGGCCCGGATCGCCGGGTACAGGCCTGCCACGGCCCCGATCGCCAGTGACGCCCCGATCCCGCCCAGCAGCGCCGTGAGCGGCACGATCACGCGCCATCCCTGCAGCGTCGAGTAGGCGTAGGTGACGGCCACGCCCAGGAGAATCCCGGACGCGCCGCCCAGGAAGGCGAGGGTGAGAGCCTCGGTGAGGAACTGCCTGCGGATGTGGGCCCGGGTCGCGCCGATGGCACGGCGCAGGCCGATCTCGCCGCGGCGCTCGACGACCCCCATCACCATGACGTTGGCTATCCCGATGCCGCCGACGAGCAGCGCCACCGCCCCCAGGCCCAGGAAGAGCCCGGTGAAGGAACTCTCCGCGGCAGCCTGGGCCTCCAGGAGGTCCGACGGCCGGCTGATCTCCACCTCCTCAGGATTCTCCGGATCGACGGTCGCGCCCAGCACATCACGGGTCTCGTCGATGTAGTCCTCGTCGACGCGGACGTACATCCGCGACGGGGCCGGCTCCACGTCGTAGAAGCGCTCGGCCGCCGCGTCTCCGACCAGCACCGCCCGATCGAGGTCGGCAGCCAGCGCGAAAGGCTCCAGCACCCCTTGGACCTCCACCCATCGACCGCCGACGTAGAGCCTCACAGGCGGGTCGAGGCTGCGAATCCCGAGACGCTCGGCCGCCACCGATCCCACCACAGCCGCTGGGTAGACCCGGCTCGCCTCGGTGAGGAACGAGCCGTGGGCGACGCCGCCGTTGAGGGTGTGGACGAGACCCGGGTCGGTGCCGAAGACCTGGATGCCGCCGGTGAGGTCCGCCGGCACCAGATCGTTGCGGTAGGCGCCCGCGTCGATCGAGTACACCGCCGAGGCAGCCTCGACGGTGGCGACGCGGCCGACT
>LXNI01002198.1_pt1 | contig 14166 bp, 12 predicted proteins | sample 809091 | NCBI WGS metagenome assembly LXNI01 (sample SAMN04870527, study PRJNA318959) | sponge metagenome | biome: 01000161; feature: marine sponge reef; material: water | host: Sarcotragus foetidus | place: Greece: Milos, Mediterranean Sea | collected 2013-05-29 | depth 5-7 m | reverse complement strand
TGCATCGTGCCGTCAGGCGACTGGATCAGGGGGACATCGCTTACCTTAAACACGTACCTCATTCCGTCTGCCATGGTGAAATCTCTCCTTTCATCGATCTAGTGTAGGGTCGTCCACGGCTTGATTAATATCCGGCCGTACCTCAACTCCAGAACATCCGCTGGCAACTGCGCAGTTGATAGCAGGCGCAACGCACCACCGGGCAGAAGTCAGACTGTTCTATTCTTGTAACTACGCAACCGTAACTGATTCGTAACCCTGAACGAGGCGAGCAAACGTGTTCTCTCAACTCTCTACTTTTTTTGGGCGGTCGGCCGCAAGCGGCCTCCCTTGTGCAGGGGCTCCGCCCCCGCAACGCCCCCGTCCAAAACCATCGCTCACCGACCGTGTGTGCGCATTCTAGCAGTGCGGCTCCAGCACAGAGGCGCCTGCCAACCGAATGCGCATTGACATGGCCCGAATGTCGGCGAAGATGAAGGGCTGGACAAGACAGGTACGCTATGAGGCTTTTTCGTTACCGCAATTGATAGAAGGTGTGTGAAACCAACGTCAACCTGCGCCCGCAGAGCTTCAGCAACAGCCGCCGGCTGTCATGCCGCCAGCATCGATGGCTCGTATCTCTTGTCTCCATCAAGGCGCAACGACGCACCGTTTCAAGCCGGGCTTCTTCAGGGTCGTCTCCGAACCGTGACCCAATTGCTCGCCCAGCCGCTCAAATGTGGTCAGAACGGGCAGCCAGCTTTGCCGCGATCGCTGCATCGCGCAGCGCCGGCCAATCGGTCTGCTGCGCCCAGAGCAAGGCGCCGATCTTCATCTGCATCCCTCTCTTTAGATAAACTCTGTAAATTAACTCTGTAGACTACCTTGGCAGGCTCACAGGCAGGTATAGCCGCCGTCAATGACCATGATGTTCCCGGTCATATAACTGGAGGCATCCGAAGCCAGGTAGATGATCGCGCCCTGCAGCTCAGGCGGTTCGCCGGCGCGGCCCATCGGTACCCTGGACATCCAGTGTTCCCACCGCTCAGGATCCTCTAGCCGCATCTCGACCACCGGCGGCGTGATCATGTAGCCCGGCGCGAGCGCGTTGACGCGGATACCGGCGCTCGCCCACTCCGCCGCCAGTGATTTTGTGATCATGATGACAGCAGCCTTGGCCGAGTTGTAATGCGCGTGCCTCTGCGGGTCCAGCACGCTGATGCCGGCCATGCTTGCCATATTGATGATGTTGCCGCGCCCTTGCCGGGACATGGGGCCGAAGGCAGCCTTGGAGAAGATAAACACACCGGTCACGTCAATATCGTAGACGCGCTTGAAGTCATCCAGGCTGAGTGTTTCAGCCGCTTCTACGGTCGCAATGCCAGCGTTGTTGAGCAAAATATCGAGGCTGCCCAAGGTTTCGCAAACCTCAGCCACTGTCCGCTGCGCGTCCTCCTCGCTGCGGACATCACCGCGCAAGGGGATCGACTGCACGCCCAGCGCCCGGATCTCTTCGGCTGTGCGCTGGGCCGTTTCCAGGTCGATATCGACGATGGCGATGTTGGCGCCATAGTTCGCCAATCCGATGGCCATCGACTTGCCCAGCCCGCGCCCGCCGCCGGTGACGAGTGCATTCCGCCCTGTGAGGTCGAACAGATCTCGGTTTGCCATTGGAATTTCAGCGCTCCTTCTGCGTCGAGAAGTGGTGCTCCTCATCGAAATTTGAAGAACTGGAGGAGAAGGATCGCCTGCTTGAAAAAAGCTGAAGGATTGTTACGTGCACTGCAGTAATGCCATCTGAGTGCGCGACCGTACACATCATACCGCGCTGCCAAGGGTATCTGCAACTGCTTTTTTTCGCACCCGGGCCGCGCAGACGTCCCGCCCGCAGAATCAGTAATACGGAAACGCCCCGCCTGTGACATCAAAGACCGAGCCAACCGAATAGTCCGCGTCGGTCGAGCACAGAAAGGCCACCATATTGGCCACCTTCTGCGGAGACTGGAAATAGCCCAACGGAATCGCCTCTCGCGCCCGTTCCCGCACCTCCTCCTCCGCCGCACCCTCAAGCCTGGCAATTTCGCCATGAACCACCTGCAGCATCTCTGTGTCCACGACACCGGGAAATACGCAGTTCACCAGGATATTATAGCGGGCCAGCTCCAGCGCCATCTGTTTGGTCAATCCGACCGCGGCGTGTTTGCTGGCAACGTACCCAGCGATGGGAACGTCCTTGCCAGCCGGGATCTTGCCGGCGGTGGAGCCGATCGTGATGATGCGGCCGCCCTCGCCCTGGGCGATCATCTGGCGGGCTGCCGCCTGTGAACAGTACAACACACCCTTGGCATTGACATTCATCTGCCAGTCCCACGCCCTGTCGTCCAACTCCAACACAGGCGTGACGGCCAGCACGCCGGCGTTGTTGACCATGATGTCGAGCCGTCCGAACCGGGCCGCGCACTCGGCCACCATCCGCTCGGTATCGGCCCGGCCCGTGACATCGACCTGCAGTGCCAGCGCCGTGCCCCCCTGCGCTTCGATCTCTGCCGTCACCCGCATTGCCGACTCCCGGTCGATATCAGCTACGGCCACCGCCGCGCCTTCACGCGCCAGCCGCACAGCAATGGCGCGCCCCATCCCCTGACCCGCGCCGCTGACGACGGCAGCCTGGTTCGCAAGCTCATATGCAGGCATCGCTTATCTCCTACCGCCACCAAGGACAGTGACGAGTGGCCCGTGTATGACGACCTTCTAGCAGCGGGCAAACAGATGGCGCAAGGCACACACTTGGCCCAAAGTTTCACGTGAAACAGACCCGCCACCGACGTTGTATAAACTTTATGCTCGTATGCAGCCACAGCAGTCTAACGGCATCGTTTGCTGGATCAGACGCAGTTCAGTTCGACAGGCGCGCGCATCCCGACCGATACGTTCATTCGCTCAGCCGGATCAGGGACACGTCCTGGCAGAGTATGGGCGTAATGCCGTGACTGTGAGCACAGTTATCTTAAGTTTTGCGGTTCAGAGAGTTGATACCCGCATAGACAAAGCTGGAGAGTTAATCAACAATCGTATCGTCAATGCGGCCGGCCTGCAGGCAAAATTCTTATGGGATCGGGAAGGACAAGCAACTGAAGCAGCTTCCGGCAGCGAAGGGTGAGCGCCGGAATGTTCTTTCTCGTTCGTATCTGTTTCTATCCACCGGCCATGCGCTCGGCGCCGGCGATGCGTTCCTGCAAGGCGGCCGTCTGCTCCATCTGCTTCATAAAGTGGATCGAAGTATTCACCAGGGTCTTCCAGTCCGGTTTGGCCGGCACCGCATCCAGCGACAGATAACCGCTGTACCCCATTGAATTCAGCGTCCTGACCACTTGCAGGAAATCAATATGCCCTGTTCCGGGCGCCTGCCGGTTGTTATCGGCCAAATGAATACACATGAGCCTGTCACCGGCCAGCCGCAAAGTGTCCGCCAGCGCTGCATCCTCGATATTGACGTGAAAAAAGTCAGCAAGCACGCCCACGTTGTCCGCGCCTACCTCGTCTGCAACGCTCTTCGCCTCCATAATACTGTTGAGAAAACCGGCATAACCCTCAAAGCGGTTGATCGGTTCAATTGCCACTCTGACACCGCGCGGCGCAGCATATGCGCCAATTTCACGTGCCGACTTCACAAAATTGCGCCGCAGGACCGGACGCGGCACGCTCGTGACCGGGTATTCACTGTGGGGCGGCACAGCGGCAATCTCGATCAGAGGCGGCTCGTCTAGACTGGCGGCCAGGTCAACGCATTTCTTGGTGTAACTCACGGCATAGCTGCGCACCGATTCATCACCGGACGCCAAATCGCGGACTTCACCGGCGTGCCAGCCGCCCCAGGCGCAGATGAGGGCCGGTACCTTCAAACCCAGCGACGCCGCCATTGACGCCACCTCTTTAAACTGCTTCGCGTCTATCCGATCCGGCTCTGCATCCAGATCGACGCCATCGTACCCGGCGTTGGCCACCGTCTCCAGCACCTCGCGCGGCTTCTCCCACACGTCACCCCCGTCACCGGCCAGCGTGACCAGGATAACCGAGTATCTGTGTGCCATGTCGCGACTCTCCTCTATTACGAGCTAGATTGAGGTTATGGCGTCGGTGTTGGCGTGACCGTCGCATCTCCCGGATCAACGACCGGCGGCGGCGTGTCCGAATCCGGAGTCTCGGTCGGCGTCGGCGTCTCGGTGGGAACCGGTTCCGCCGTCTCGGTTGGCGTCGGTGTCTCAGTGGGAACCGGTTCCGCCGTCTCGGTTGGTGTCGGTGTCTCAGTGGGAGCCGGTACCGCCGTCTCGGTTGGCGTTGGCGTCTCGACAGGCGCCGATTCCGGCGTCGGCGTCTCAGTGGCCGTCGGTTCCAGCTCCACGGTTGGCGTCGGTGTCGGCGTAGCCGTTGGCGCGATCTCCCACCAGAAGGCCATACGAGCGATTCCACCAGTCTCGTAATATTCGACCTGTATGGCGCGCTCACCGGCCGGCAAGGTCACATCGACACTGACTGTACGTTCGCCGCCATCCTCCCAATCATTGAGAATCAACTGATTGTCCAGCAGGACGCGGGCGCCGTCGTCCATCCGCACGTAGAAGCGATAGGTGCCGGCATCAAAGGAGACACGCCGCTGCCAACGGGCGGAAAAATGATCTGCCGGCAGGTTGGGCGCAGGTCTGCCTTCGCCCCAGTCGAAAGCGATCTCCGGTTCGTCCCGCACCAGCGCCGGATTCCCCTGCAGGTCCCGATTGCCGAAGTATTCGCCCTTCCAGCCGCTGAAAGATTCGTTCCGCTCCCACCAGAAACGCATCAGCGCCACGCCAGTGCGTTCGAAGTAATCCACCTGGATGGAGTGCTGTCCCGTGCTTAGGGGGACATCCACCGTATACGTGCGCGCGGGGCCTTCTTCCCATTCATCCAATATCAGAATGTTGTCAATGTAGAGGCGGAAGCCGTCATCTACTTCAATGTTGAAGCGATAGATGCCGGCATCGAAGTTGAGTGTACGGTGCCAACGAGCGCTGAAATGATCTACGCCCACGCTGGTGTCCGGCGTTCCGTTGCCCCAATTGAAGAAGATCACCAGATCGTTGCGTGTGAGCACGGGCGGCCCCGACTGGGTTGGATTGGTCCAGTAATCGCCGCGCCAGTCGGTGATGATGAGCGGTGTCGGCGTCGGCGCCGGCGTGATCGTCGGCGTCGCCGAGGGCGTGGGTGTAGACGTAACCGTTGGTGTAACCGTTGACGAAGGGGTCGCAGTCGCTGCTTCTTGCGCCGTTGTTGCCTCCTGCGCAGAGGACGCGGCTGTCGCAGTGCCGGTCACTTCGTCTGCCTCGCCGGTTTGGAAGAGCGCAGTCGCCTCGTTCTGGCCGTCGGACGTGTAAGCAAGCACAGTATGCGTGCCAGCCGCCAGCCAGCGCGGGCTGATCGGGTAGAGAAAACCGGTGCTGATAGTGCCGGCTGTGTCCGCAGTGCTGGCAGCCAGAATGCCGCTGCGGCCGCGGTCATCGCGCAGCGTGATCAACACCAGGCTGCTCACCGGCCAGTTCTCGCCCGTAACCTGGACATAGACGCCGGCCGAGCCTGAGGTCGGCGAAATAGTAATTGCCGGTTCACTACTTTCTACCTCAACAACAGCCCGCGTGGGCACACCTACTTGCGGGCTGTACGTCGGCGTACAGGCACTGAGCGCCAGCGCAAGCAGGGCCAGAAGGCTGAAAGAAACAATGGGATATCGGGCGGCAAGCCCGCGTGCAGTTCCTGAGAGGGGATTGTCGGTCTTCATCCTGGCTTCTCTCCTGCGCTTCTTGTTGAATGCGCTCCCAGTTCGCTATATTAGCGCTGTGGGGGGCAGCGGTCTGAAGTAAAAAGAGTATGATGCGCCAAATAAGCGAGCGTAGGCAGGAAAACGTTCCCACCAACGTCGTTCAATGCGCAACCGCTTTGCCAAATGAACACATGGTAACCGTTTCCGGAGATTATACCACTAAACTACAGGTGTAAGACAGTTGCAGCCAAGGCGTAACAAAGAAACGTTTACCGTGTCGATGACTGACGAAGAACTTGTGCGCCGCGCCCAACAGGGTGAGCGCCGGGCATTTGATGAACTGATAGTGCGGCACCAGCCCATCGCGCTCGCTCTGGCGATTCGCATCGTTGGTGACCGGGAACGGGGCCAGGAGCTGACCCAGGAGGCCATCCTCCATGCCTATCTCTCCCTGGATAACATACGAAAGCCAAACAGCTTTCGCGCCTGGCTGTGTGGCATCGCCGTCAATCTGTGCAAGAACCATCTGCGCCGACCGCGCGTGCAAACATTGTCGCTTGAAACGCTAAGTGGCGGGCGCAGTTTCGACTCGCTGCCCCTTTCCGACCGCGCGCCGCAGCCGCACGAAGTGGCCGAGGCCAGAGAGACGCACCGTCTGATCCTGGCGGCTGTCGCACAGCTGTCACCGGCCAACCGGGATGCCGTCCTCCTCTACTATTTCGAGCAGATCAGCGTGCGCGAGATCGCCTCCCTCTTGCACATCAGCGTGACCGCCGTCAAAGGGCGTCTGCACAAGTCCCGCCGCAAGCTGCGCGACCAACTGCTTCCAACCTTCGCCGAACTGCAACCGAGACCAGCCGCCGCCGAAAAGACCAGGAGCAAACAGATGATCCCCGTTACCGTGCTCGACATCGTGAAACCAGACCAGGAGCCCGACCACCGAATATTGGTCCTCATCAATGAAGGCGAACGTCGCCTGCTGCCAATCTGGATTGGCCCCTATGAGGCGGACAGTATCGCTCTCAATCTGCAAGAGAAGAAGCCTGTGCGACCGATGACCTACAGCCTTATGGCCGGCCTGTTGGACAAAGCAAGCGTGCGCATCGAATCGGTGGCGGTGTCCGCGCTCGAGAAGGACACCTTTTACGCCACCATACATGCAAAATGCGGCGAAGACAGCTTCGCCACTGATGCCCGGCCCAGTGACGCCATCGCCCTGGCCCTGCACACACAAAGCCCCATTTTCGCCGCCGCCGAGGTGATGGACGCGGTCGGCGTGGATATCCCCGCCGATATGGAGATCGCAGCACCGGGGACGGGACTGGTTGACGTCCTCAATATCGATCCGGAGGAAAAAGAGAGGCGGCTGAAGAAGCGCGAGGAATGGAAAAGCAAATCACCGCAGGAACGGCGTGAAGAAAATCGCACCAAACTGCTGGCCTACCTCACCGAATCGGGCAGCCTGAGCCAAAGTGAAGCGCCTGCGCAAGAGTAGACGCCGCCTTTTTCCAGTTCTCAGCTGTCCGCCGAGAGGTCACGAACAGCCGGCCGCTGAACATCTGGTTTCCGTCTCGCCGCGTGGAACCGGTGCACCGTCTGCGCAAAGCGGGCAAAGAGCAGATCGGCGTCGTGAGGGCCCGGGCTGGCTTCCGGGTGATACTGCACGCAGAAGACGGGCCGGTCGGTCAGCCGCATCCCTTCCAGCGTGCCGTCGTTCAGATTGAGATGCGTGATCTCCACATTGCGGGGCAGCGTCTCTGTATCGACGGCGTAATTGTGATTCTGCGCCGTGATCTGGATGTTGGCGCTGTCCACATCGCTGACCGGCTGGTTGCCGCCATGATGGCCGAACTTCAGCTTGAAGGTCTCCGCCCCCAGCGCCAGACCGATGATCTGATGCCCCAGACAGATGCCGAACATCGGCCGGCCGCTCTCCAGCAGCCTCGCAACCTCCTTGGCCGCGTAAGGAACCCCGGCCGGATCGCCCGGCCCGTTACTGAGAAAGATCCCGTCAGGATCGAGCGCCAGGACCTCCTCGGCAGGCATATCCGCCGGCACTACCGCCAACCGCAGATTGTGGCTGGCCAGTCGGCGCAATATATTGTGCTTCATGCCGAAATCATAGGCCACCACCAGTGGCGACGTGTGCCCGACGCCCTCCAGCCACGGTCCGACCGCGGCTTCGCCCGATGCCACCGGCGTCCACTCACCCATCGTTTCGTCGCTCCAGTAAAACGGCTCCTCACACGTGACTTCCTGCACCAGATCGCGGCCGTCAAGCCCCTCCCAACTGCGGGCAAGCTCGATCAGCTCAGTCTCCGTACGGCTGCCGTCCGTGCAGAGCGCGCCATGCAGCACCCCCTCCTCGCGCAGCAGACGGGTCAACGCCCGCGTATCCACCTCGCTGATGCCGGGAATGTTGTGCCGCGCCAGATAGCTCCCCAGATTTTCATTCGCGCGCCAGTTGGACACAACCGGGCTGACCTCGCGCACGATGAACGCGGTCACCTGCGGCCGGTCGCTCTCCACATCCTCGCGGTTCACGCCCGTATTGCCCACATGGGGCACCGTCATGCAGACCATCTGACCGCGGTACGAGGGATCGGTCAACACCTCCTGATAACCGGTCAGACTGGTATTGAAGACGACCTCTCCCACCACCGTCGTCTCGGCGCCGAAGCCTTCGCCTTCGAAGATGCGGCCATTGGCCAGGGCAAGAAGGGCCTTCACTCGGTCTCCTCCCTGGGCGGCGAGCTTCCCTGCAACTGAATCGGTTTCCGGTTCATTGTTCCTTGCGTTCCCGCATCGTTATTTGAGCGGCTATATGCCAGCTTCAATGGTTGCCACGCCTGCCATTTGAGCAGAGGCGCCGCCGCCGTCTGGGCTGCCCGCGCCTGATTGACAGGGCTATCTGTCAGATTACGCGCCACCGCTATCTCATCACAGTGGTGGAATTTGGGGCAGTAGATGCATTCCTGCCACAGCTTGGGGCTGATGCTCCAACGATCCACAACCTCAAAGCCGAGCTTCTCGAAGAACGCTTCCTGCAGCGTGAGCGCACAGATCTGGGCATACCCGCGTGCAGTCGCTATCCGGACCAGCTCCTGCACAATCTGCCGGCCGATCCCCTTGCCCTGTCCCTGCCCCGCCACCGCCAGCGAGCGAATCTCCACCAGCTCCTCGGTCAGCGCCACCAGAGAGCCGCATCCCAGCAGTTGTGAACGGTCCGCAACCGCCACCAGCCAGTCCGGCAGCGACTGCAGAATGCTCTCCTCCGTCCGCGGCAACATCAGATTTTCCGCCGCGAAGCCATTGACCAGCGCAGCAATGCTGGCGATGTCTTCCTCAGCGGCCTGCTGAATGCGGATTTCGTTCATAGCTCCGGTTGCCAGCGGCCAGGAACGTCGCAATGAGCGAAGTTCACTGACCACTGATCACTAACCACTAACCACTGACCAAAGGTTGCCTGCCTTACACCTCTTGCAGGATCGCGCCCAGCTTCGACACGGCCGCGGCCAGCTCCTCTTTGCTGATCGTCAGAGGCGGCACGAACCGCAAAATCTTATCGCCCGCGCTCAGCAACAGCAGACCGGCTTCATACCCCTTCTCCATCAGCGGCCCGGCCTCGATATCCATTTCAATGCCTACGATCAGGCCTCTGCCCCGTATCTCAAGAATATGAGGGCTGTTCAACTCGGCCAGCAACTCCATCAGGTACTCGCCCTTTTCCTTCACGTCTGCCAGGAATTCCGGATTCGACACCCGGTTCACCACCGTCGAAGCCACATGCGTGGTGAAAGGGTTGCCGGCAAAGGTGCTGGCATGATCGCCGGCATGGATCGTATCCGCCACCTTCTGTTTCATCATTATCGCGCCAATCGGCAGGCCGCCTGCCAGCGGCTTGGCCGCGCTCATCAGATCCGGCTCAACGCCATAGCCCTGATAGGCCCACAGATCGCCGCTGCGCCCCAGCCCGCACTGCACCTCGTCAAAGATCAGGAGCGCGCCGTATTCGTCCGCCAGCGACCGCAACCCCTCCAAAAACGCCGGCGTGGCCGGGTTAATGCCGCCTTCGCCCTGAATCGGTTCGACGATAATCGCACACACTTTATCGCTCATCTGCGCACGCGCATCCTCCAGGTCGTTGAACGCGGCGAAGCGCACACCGGGCATCAGCGGCTCGAACGGCTGCTGATACTTTTCACGCGGCGTGGCCGCCAGTGCCCCGAACAGCCGTCCGTGGAACGCGTCGCTGAAGGCCAGAATCTCATACTTGTCCTCGTGGCCGTGCTCGCGGGCGTAGCGGCGGGCAAACTTGAACGCACCTTCGTTGGCGCTTGCCCCGCACAGGCAGAAATGCACCTTGTCGGCGAAGCTGGTCTCACACAGTTTCTTCGCCAGCTGCGTGTGCGGCTCGGTGTGATACAGGTTGCTCGTATGGTACATACCGGTGGACGCTGCCTCCTTGATCGCCTGGTCCACCTCGTCGTCGCTGTAACCGAGAACGTTCACCGCAATACCGGCCACCAGGTCCAGATAGGCCTTGCCCGTGCTGTCATACACCGTGCAGCCCTTGCCTTCCGTCAGCACAAATGGCGGCCGCCCGAATACACCAAGCACGTAATCCTTTTCGTCCTGAATAATTTCCGCTGCGTTCACTTTCTCCTCCTGAAGAGTCTTATATTTGTCGCTAACCACTCAGCCATCCGTCACCCAAACCGAGGCCAGCCAAGCGTTTTCTCACTATCCCTGCAGTTTCCCGCAGTTCCCCTGCCGTTCACCCAGCCGTCCCAATGATGCTGGTTCCCCCATCTTCCTGGACACCGGCCAGATTAGTAATGACTGCTTGCGTTACACCACGCCTGACCGCGTCAACCGCGCTCCTGACCTTTGGCACCATGCCGCCGCTGATGCTTCCTTCAGCGATCCATTCTTCGCACTGGTCTGCCGTGATGCCCCGCACCACCCGCCCGGCGATCAAAACACCAGGCACATTGCTGATAAATATCAACTTGATCGCGCGCATCGCCGCCGCAATCGCCGCCGCAACATGATCCGCGTTTACGTTATAGCTGAGGCCATCGTAAGCCCCGACACTGATCGGGCTTATCACCGGCACGATGCCTGCCTCCAGCAGAGTTGTCAGCAACCCTGTCTCAACGTCCTGCACCTCGCCGACACGCCCCAGGTCACCCAGCGGATGCCACATCTTTTCCACAAAGACCGTGCCGTCATCCACCCCGCTGATGCCGATGGCCCGCACATCCTCATTCACGCACCGGCGCACAATCCGCTTGTTCATCAGGCCGCTCAGCACCATCTCCGCTACATCCAGGCTGTCCTCATCCGTCACCCGCAGCCCCTCAATAAAGCGCGTCTCCAGCCCCAGCCGCTTCTGGAAATCGGCGATCGTCTTGCCGCCCCCATGCACGATAATCGGGCTCTTGCCGTCCCGCTGCAAACTCTTTACCGCCTGCACCAGGCCAAACAGAAAGGCCTCGTCGTCCAACTCATTTCCGCCGATCTTGAGGACGATGACATAGTGCCCCTCCTCCTCAACCGGATCAGCGGGAAGCGCGTCAGAATCGCTCAGTTTCATAGAGGTGCCTCGTGCAATGTCTGGAACCCGGATGCTCAGGTACTACAAAAACTCGGTGCAATAGCGCGCGCAGGCTTCACACAGCGCGCGGCGCTCTCTTTCTCTGTCGCATTACCTCATAGGCCAGCGCCGCCGCCGCCGCAGTCGTGCCCAACGAAGGTTCGAAACCGTCCCTCTCGTATGGGACCTGCAAACTCAGGTCGGCCTGTCGTACAAAAGACCGCGTAACGCCCCGTTTTTCCCCGCCAACCAACAAAAAGAGCGGGCCGGTCAGATCTGCCTCATCCATCGGAACCGCGTTCTCCTTCTGGGCGCATGCAACCGTCAGCCCCCGCTCGCGGTAGAAGTCCGCCGCCTCTGTCACCGTCTCGGCAACCGCCATTGGCATCAGTTCGGACGCACCCGCCGAGGCCCGCGCCACCGTCGCCGCCGCGCTCATCCAATTGCGGGGCCGCAGCGCCACACCGTGCGCGCCCATCGCGTACAGCGCCCGCAGCGTCTGACCGAAGTTGAACGGATCTTCAATGCCGTCCAGCATCACCACAAAAGCCGGTCCACCGCCGCGCGGCAGCAACCCCTCCATCTGGTCAAACTGCCGTTGCCCCGCCTCCGCCGCGACCCCGCCGTGGGACTTCCCCTCAGTGATGGCGTCGATTTCCGCCGCGCACACCAGCTCAACCGGCACATCGGCCTCCCGCGCCCGGTGTTGCAGCCACCGCATCGCCCGGTCCTGCCGGTCCGCCCGCAGCAGCACACGGTGAACGGTACGATACGGCGAACGCAAGGCCGCCGCCACCGAGATCCTGCCCTCCAGGAAGGTGACTGCTTCTCGCTCGCTCAACGCCTGGCCCGATTCCACTGGCTCGCGGCTTTCCCAAGGGCGTACATTTTGGCCGTGTCCACTGTTCCCGCTCTTGATAACACCATGTTTAGGGCTGCGCGCAGTCTCCGGCAACTGAAACTCGACTACGCAGGACGGCAGTTACTCCAGTCCAGCCGTCTCGTCCAGCCCCACAGCTATGTTGTAGCTCTGGACTGCCTGCCCGCTGCCGCCCTTAATCAGATTGTCAATCGAAGCGCTGATGACAAACTCACCGCCCTCCGGCAGCATCGGGTCCGCCGCTGTGATAGCGATAGCGCAACGATTTGTGCCGACCGTGTGGGCCAGGCTGGCCTGCTCGCCGGCTGGCAACAGGTGGATAAACGGCTCACCCTCGTAGTTCTCTTCGTAGAGTTCGCGGATACGCTCCTCTGTCACCCCGGCCGGCGCCTCCACGTACATCGTGCTCAGAATGCCCCGGTTGACCGGCAGAAGATGGGGCGTGAAAAGAAACCTGTGGTCGCGCCCCTCCCCGTTGGCCGCACCCAGCACCTGCTCCATTTCGGCGATGTGCCGGTGTCGGTGGCCTACGCTGTATGCCGTTATGTTCTCGTTGGCCTCAACGAACTGGAAGGGCAGTGTCGTCTTGCGGCCGGCTCCCGAAATGCCGCTCTTGCTGTCGACAATAACCCGTTCGCCCAGCCAACCCGCCTTGGCCAGCGGATACAGGCCCAGATTGACGCTGGTGGGATAACAGCCGGGGCTGGCAATCAGCCGGGCCCCGCCCAGTTGGCTCCGGAACAGCTCGCACAGCCCGTAACGGGCCTCCGCGCACAGCTCCGGCGCGCTGTGCTCCACACCGTACCACCGCTTATAGACGTCAACATCCTTCAGACGAAAATCAGCGCTCAGGTCGATTACGCGCACGCCCGCGCCATAAAAGCGCTTCACCGCCTCCATCGATTCCGCATGCGGCAGACACAGAAAGACAACATCCACCTCATCCGTGCGCAAATAGGCATCCGCCAACGGGATCAGCGGGTAGTCCCAGGGCGTGCTGAATATCTGGTTGAAGCGCTTGCCCGCACTTCGCTCGCTCGTCAGCCAGCCCACCTCAAGCTCCGGATGCCGGTGAATCAAGGCGATCAGCTCATACCCGGTGTAGCCTGTTGCGCCGGCGATACCTGCTCTTTGCATCTCCTCTCTCCCTCTTCTCTCTCCCACACTGTGTGGTTGGCGCATCTCAGTCCGGTTTCTACCCAGAATGGGGTACAGATCGGGCTTCGACCTGCTCCTGAATGTACACCAGACGCGCAGATTTGTTGAATTCACTACCGTATCGCTATGCAAGCGCGATACCAACTACGCAGCCATCACCAACTCGCTTCGATGTTTCCCTCAACGCACTCCTCTATACTCTCTTTGCATATGGGCGGTCGGGCCTTCGGCCCTCCCTTGTGCAGGGGCTGCGCCCCCGCAACGCCCCCCTACAAAAACATGCCTCACCGACCGTGTTTACTCTTCCCCAGCATCGTGTCTGGCGAACGGAGTCTACTCCCCCCACTTGCCGCCTCAACCCACCACCCACCGACCACTAATCACCGGTGTTCCACTGACCACTGACCACTAACCACTGACCACTGCAGTTCCGGGCGGCCGCCATTCGATTATGCAATCAGATATCCTGAATGGCGGCCAGGACGACAGGCTGGCCAAGACAGACTCCCTATATTGCTCAGAAGATGCGCGCAATATAAAAAAAAGCCCCCCGTCCGGGGAGCTTTGCAATCGGCTGATTCCCGCTGAGGAAATTCGGCCCACGCACAAATGCCCAGACGGATGTCTGGTTATTGCCGGGGACGCCTCCTCAATTCGGTACTGCAGAAATTAGACGGATTCATAATTTGCTTCTTCAGCGAAAAAACTGATCTGACCGACAGTCTAGCACGCGGCCCTTAAGCTGTCAAGCGCAATTGC
>LXNI01002197.1_pt1 | contig 14170 bp, 12 predicted proteins | sample 809091 | NCBI WGS metagenome assembly LXNI01 (sample SAMN04870527, study PRJNA318959) | sponge metagenome | biome: 01000161; feature: marine sponge reef; material: water | host: Sarcotragus foetidus | place: Greece: Milos, Mediterranean Sea | collected 2013-05-29 | depth 5-7 m | reverse complement strand
CTCAATGCAACATGAACAAAGACTGAAACCTGTTACCTATGTAACCGGTCAGAACTGTTACCTATGTGCCCGGTTGCTCAAGGGGGAGGGGTCCGCTGACGTTGCCGCAGGCCTCGAACCCCGCATCGGCGCGCCGGCAGACGACCCCTCCCCTGGCCCCTCCCCTGGCCCCTCCCCTGGGGGGAGGGGGATTCGAGCGGTGCCCCTGGGGGGTGGTGTTCGGCGATGTCATGAAATGTCATGTTTCGTCATGCGTCGCCGCCCCGTTTTTGCCACAATTCGCTAAGACAGACCGGTCTATCTACAGTGTTTTTTTGCACCCGATCCGCCTGTCCGGGACACGGCAAAACGCCGGACCGGCCGCCGCCGCCCCGATGCCGAAGATGGCCGGCCCCGGCGGAAACCGCCCGCCGAAGACATATGTTTGTTCATATAATGTTCACTTATAGATGTCAAGCGCGGCGTTGCGGCGCCTCCGTCCGGGTTCCGGCCAAACAAAGCGCAGCGCCGAATGCGCCGCCGCCGAAATGCACATGCGCCGGCGCCCTGCCCGCTTATCCGCCGCAACCCCCGGACGGCGGGAAGGAGAGCCCTGCCTGCTTCATGCGCTGCCTCGCCTGGACGATCGGGTCGCTCCCCGGGCTGAGTTTCCGGCGCAGCCTGACCCAGCGCTTGCGGATCGAGCGGTTCAGCCTGCCGGCGAAATCCGGCGGTTTTGCCTGATCGCGGACGTGCCGCCCGTATCCGATGTGCCGCACGGCCGGCTCCGCGAGGCAGGCCAGCAGATAGCCGAGTTCCCGGTAGCAATAGGCGACACGTCCTTCATTCGACGGAGACGCAAGACCGGCGTAGGGGCCGACGATCCGATAGTCGCGCATCCGCCGCAATCCGGGATTGAACGACAATCCTGAGAAGACCGGTACGACCGCAGGATTCACGGCGCGGTACCGGACGCCCGAGGACGCAACGGCTTCGGGAAAAAAGTAGTTCGGCGTCATATCCGCGGGATCGCGCAAATGCACCATCGAATAGTGATCGAATTCCTTGAGGATCTCGAACGATTTTTCGATGAAGCCATCGGCGTAAAACTCCCAGTCGTCCTCGCAGTGGAAGACCCATTCGGTCCCGATGCGGGAGTATAACCGGTCGATGCTTTTTACCTGCCCCAGAGGCGGATCGTTAAGGATGATGTCGATCTTGCCGTATGCGTCGCCGCATTGCCGGACGACATCGTGGATGCGCTCATCCCCGCTGTCCTCGGCGATGAGGATACCCGCAAGCGGTCCGTCCAGCCGCGGCAGGAGCGACCGCAACGTCTGTTCGAGAAGGTCGAAACGTCCGCAACTCGTCAGGGCGACGGTGTATGGCTCCATCCGGTTGCGTTTCCTTCTGGGCTACCTGAAGCTAATGGGGCAGGCTGCCGCCCCGCGACCCGTAGGTCACGATCCGGCCCCGCTCGCGCGTCCGCACGGTGAACCCGGCGTCGCGAAGCAACGCCTCGCAGGCGGCCGATGTTCTTTCGCCCTGTCTTTCGGGGCCGGTATCGATGGCGATGCGCGCCGTCCGCCGGAGCAGTTCCCGGCCGCCTTCCAGCGCTTCGGGCTCCGCCCCTTCGGCATCGCATTTGAGGAAGGCGAGTCCGTCGATCCCGTGGTCCCCGGCGATCCGGTCCAGGGTCGTGGCGCGGCGGCGGATGGTGCCGGTCGTTTCTTCGGGGGCATCGGCGCCGAAAACCGAACTGTCTGCTTTCGCAGCGGCGAGGCTGAAGGTCAGCTCTTCCTCCGCGTTCCAGACCAACGCGTCGATCGCGGTGATCGCCTCCCGGTCCGCCAGATTCCGTCTGAGGCAAGCGAGGGCATCCGGATCGGGTTCGACGGCGTAGACCGTTCGTCCCCGGTTCAGCGCCATCAGGGAAAACTCCCCGGCATGCGCCCCGACATCGAGGACCGGGCCGGGAGGAGGACCCAGGGCACTGAACAGATATATGCGGTCAAGCTGGTGCAAGCGGGCAGCCAGCCCTCTCCTGTAGCGCCGCCAACTCATCGGGGAAACGCGGAACACCGAACCGTCAGGCGCCGCAATATGGCAATAGCCATCCACTTCCTGCAATCGCACCGGAACGCGCCGCTGATATCCGAACGCCGCGTAGAACCGGTGCCGGGCGAATTTGAACCGCTCCGCCCATGGCAATCCTCTGACGTCCTTGCGAGCCGTCATGTATGCCCTACCGATCCTGCAATAGGCCCCCCAGGAACGCTGACTTGGCTCATAGCACGATACCGATTCCGAGTCTTGCCGGTGGAGGGGCCGAGCGGACGGTGCTCAAGATTGCCGGCGGCCTGGCGCGGCGGGAGCATCGGGTGGACCTTGTGCTGTTCGTGCCGCTGGTCGCCTACCCGAAAGAAGTTCCCGGTGCAGCGCGACTCATCGTCCTTTGCGGGCGGGCCCAATGGGTGCGGCGCGAGAAAGCGAACATGCCGCCCGGCACGGTATGGCGGACCGAGCGCGCCCCGCACGCGCAACTGGCGCGACTGGCGGCAGGCCTTGTCCGCGACTTTCCAGCCGGTGCTTCGATCCCGCTGCGCCGCGCCGCGCTTGGCCGCGCGCTCCGCCTCGTCCGCTGTGTCGAGCGCGAACGCCCGGACAACCTCTTTGCCAACTTCGCACCGGCGGAATATCCGGCGTTCTTCGCCCGACGACTTGCCGTACCGGGCGACTTTCCGCCCATCGTGCCGAGCATGTGGTGGCGGTCTCCCGCGGCGTTGCGGAGAACGTCTCGGCGTCGGTTGGCGTGCCCGTGTCTGGCGAAAAAAGTAAGGAATTCAAAAATGCCAACTGGCAGCACAATTACCCACAAGATTCTTGCGCGTTTCGGTACAATCTTCTTAAGATGACTCCAAATTGGTATTCGAAAAACAACCCGATCCTAGCAAAGTTTACTCCTGCTTTAATAAAAAAATTTAAGAATTATTGAAATATCCTGTTTGATAATTGAGGGATCTTATGCACCATTATAATTTGGCTCTATGTCTACCGTAAAATATAGGAATTTGCTGGTTTTATTACCATGTTTCTATCAGGGCGGCGGTGTTGTCAGTCGAACCGTCATCAGCTATTATCCATTCGAACTTTATTTGGCCTTGACGATTGAGAAATTCACACACACGCGATATTGTGTGATTTCTATTGTGAGTTGGCGTAATAATTGACAAAAGTAAAGACATTATGAAATTCTCTGCTAACTCGAATTGCATTACATCGCGCCGGACCGGCGGCTAACAATTTTGTCCTTATATTTTGGCTGTCAATGTTTGACCGGTAGTGTTCCGCACGTTTTTTTTGTCAGTAGAAGGTTTTTGTATTGCTGAGGGAAACCTTGCAGATACATTGTGACAAGAGCTACGATGCTTCATAATGGAAATGCGGTCACCACAACGGCACATTGGAATAGTGCTGCCGTATCTGGGCGGTGGTGGCGCCGAGCGAGCGACGCTCGCGCTGGCCGGCGCCCTGATCGAACGGGGCTACCGGATCGACCTGATGCTTCTGCGTTTCGGCGGGACGTACAGGACGGCGATCCCACGCGGCCTTCGGCTTTACTATTTCCGCTTTGGCAAGCGCGGCCGGGAATTGCTCGATTACTGCCGCGAAAGCAAAATCGAGGCCCGGAGGCTTGCCACCGATCCGCTGGAGACGTTCCGGGCGTGGCCGTTTCTCTGCCGGGCCTACCCGCTGACCCGTTTCAGCTGGCCCAAGACGAGGGGGGGCCTCGATGTCGCGACCTATCTGCGCGAGGCCCGGCCCCAAATGCTGCTTTCCGCCCTCCCCCGCGCCAATGTCGCGTCCGTCCTGGCAGCGGAACTGACGGGCGGCTCCGTGCCGGTCGCCGTATCGATCCGCAATAATGTCGGCTTGAGCTACAGCAGGAAGGACCAAACCGTCGCCCGGAGGCTCATGCCCAAAGCGGACGCCGTGGTTACTGTCTCCCACGGAATTGCTGCCGATACGGCCGAAGCCCTCGGACTCGATACGCGGCAGGTACACACCATCTACAACCCGACGCCGCTGGCGGAAATCCGCCGCCTGGCCGAAGATGAGCCGGACCATCGCTGGTTCGGCGACGGTGGGCCACCGGTCGTTCTCACCGTGCTCCGGGATGCGCCGCAAAAGGACTGGGAGACGCTCATCGCCGCATTCGGCCAGGCCCGCCGCACGGTTCACGCGCGCCTTGCCATCCTCGGAAACCTGTCGGTAGAATACCGGGCGCGGATATTGGAGAAGGCAGCAGGTTTTGGCGTGGCGGAGGATATCGCCTTTCTCGGTTTCGACGAGAATCCGTATCGCTACATGTGTCGGGCGAGCCTGTTCGTGCTTTCGTCGCGCTGGGAAGGGCTCCCCAACGTCCTGATCGAATCGCTGGCCTGCGCCACGCCGGTGGTCAGCACCGATGCGCCCTACGGGCCGGCCGAGATCCTCGAAAACGGCCGCTGGGGCCGGCTCACCCCGGTCGGCGACGCGCCGGCTTTGGCGCAGGCGATGATCAATTCTCTTGGAGGCGATACAGTTCCGGCAGACGCGCTCCGGCGCCGGGCCAAGAATTTTTCGGCGGAGCGGGCAGTCACCGCCTATGAGGGGCTGTTCGAATCATTGATCGGCTAACTACTTGAGTCGGCCGGGCCTGTGTCAGGCGCAAGGAAAATTCCAGAGCCGACACTTGAGAGCACTTAGAGAAGCGAAGTGGCAATTCTGGTATGAAATTGGGCTTTGGTCGACAGGGTGATAACTTCGACGATCTCCTCGTGCAGCTACGTCCGTTTCGCGATGGGAGAACCCCAAGAGGATACAACGAGAAGATACATTGGCTAATGGTAAATGATCAAATGCCGGAACATGTGATTTGTTCCGACAAATTACTTTGCCGAGCTTTTGTGGCGAATAGAATAGGCGATCAATATCTTCGCGAAGTATATCAAATTTCTAAATCTCCCGACTATATTAATTTCGATAAACTTCCGGAGAAATTTGTTATAAAGGCAAACCACGACAGCGGATCGACATTTGTCGTGACCAATCTACAGACATGGAAAAAGGCAAAACGAATGATTCGGAAGAGTATGAGGCGGACCTACGGTTTGGAAAAAGGAGAATGGGCTTATTCATACATTGTTCCTCGTGTATTCCTAGAAGAATTGATGCCAGGTCCAATTGTGGACTTTAAATTTCACTGCTGTGACGGTAAAATCTGCTGGACGCAGATAATTTTTGATCGGTCTTCAGGGCAACCTAGAGAGGTCAATATTGACGAAAACTATTGCTCGCTCGACGTGCACTTTAGCGATCAATTTACTCCTGATAAGACACCTCCAGAAAAGCCGATATCCTGGAATGAAATGAAAGATGTTGCACGACAACTCAGCATCGGATTTAGATACGTTAGGGTTGACCTTTACGAATTTAACGCTCAGCCGAGTTTCGGTGAATTGACATTTTGGCCCCGGGCGGGAAAGTATAATTCTGAAGGCGATCAGGTACTTGGAAAAATGCTAAGTTTCGACTTAGGCTTTAGCAGACCCATGATACACGACTATTTTAGCATAATCACTAGTTGAGTATTTAGCTCATACTTTTACGGGCAGCTAATACTCCTCGCCCCTCCCTTGCGAATTTTCCTGTCACGCATCTGTACAGCCGAGACGCGTTCATCCTTCAGGAACGCGGCTTACCGACTGGGAATGAGTTTCGATCTTATCTCAGTGTCGAAAGCCGCAATCATCCGGTCGCGGGAATTTGTCGAACCTACTAGTTCCGAGCACTGTCCGGAAAGTGTAACTCTCGATCGTTTTTCCGATCGGTACGAGACGATCTATGTCAACCGGCCGGTTTGAGGTATTTCAGGAACGATGGCGCGGATCAGCTGTCGAACAGCGCGCGATCCTCAGTAAAGATCGCCAAACAGCCGTGCGGCAACTAAATCCGCACACTTACAATCCTGAACGGCGACATCGTATACTTTTTTGACAGACTGAAGTCTTTTTTCGAGGCTGGACGCAGCTCACGCGGCTGGGCCTGCACCTTAGCCGCTCGCCGCGGCGTCAGTTTCAGGATTTTACCAACTGGAGAGCGCGCTTGCTCTGGATGGTCGGTAATCTGGGTGGATTTGTCGGCTGGTGCTGCGACCGTTTGCGCGGGCGCAAGGCGCCGAAGGCGGCTCCTGACATAACTGCCTGGGGGGCCACTGCACCGCCAGAGAACCCGGTGCTCCACCCGGCGTCAGCGCGCGTCCGCCAGTAAGGTGCTGAATCGACTCCGCCGCTTGTCGGAACCGCTATCCCCCAAAACAACGCCCCGACGGTCGATAGTAGAAGGTTGCCCCCACCCCATCCGGTGAATTGGCGCCCCCAAGGGGAATCGAACCCCTGTTTCCGGCGTGAGAGGCCGGCGTCCTAGGCCGCTAGACGATGGGGGCGCGGGGCGCGCATGGGCGCCGGGGCGGACAATGCCGGGCGGGCGGCGGACGGATACCGAACGCCGGGCCAGCGATAGCGCAGTGCAACGCGCGCGGCAAGAGGCCCGCCACGACACCGCATGACATTTGCCGCCGCCGGCCGCGATAATGGCGCGCGAGGGCGCTGCCCGGCCGGGCCGCCGCCCCCGTAGAGTCGCGGTAGAGTCGCGGTATAGTCGCAGTATATTCGCCGCAGTGCCGGCCCCACGGCCGCCGCCCGGCTGCCGGATACGTCACCGCACAGGCCGCCGAGCGGCCCGCTCGCGAGAAGGAGGGAAAATGCCATGCCGTACAAGACCGTCGTTCCGGAGGGCTCCGCGCCTCCGCTTGCGCCCTATTCGCCCGGCGCGCGCGCCGGCAACGCCGTGTATGTTTCCGGCACGATCGCCCTCGATGCCGACGGCAACACGGTCGGCGTCGGCGACGTGAAGGCCCAGACCCGGTACGTCCTGGACTCGATCGCGGCGGTCCTCGAGGCGGCCGGAGGGTCCCTGGCCGACATCGCCTTCAACCAGATCTTCCTGAGCGACCTCGCCGACTATGCCGGCATGAACGAGGTCTACCGCGAATATTTCCCGGCCGATCCGCCGGCGCGCTACTGCATCCGCGCCGACCTGGTCAGGCCTGAGTTCCTGGTCGAGATTGCGGCGACCGCCCATATCGGGGAGTGAGTTCCAGGGACTGGCGTGCCGGATGCTGGCGTGCCGGATGCTGGCCTGCCGGGCGGGCGCCCTGTATAGTCGCCGGCCGGACGCGGCAGCCCGCAAGCGGCCCGCAGCAGGCCCGTAACAGGAGAATCGGATGAAGTTCAGGATCGAATACTGCGTCGTTTGAAACTACGAACCCAGGGCGCTCCGTGTGAGCGACAGGTTTTCCCGGATCGACGGCGCCGAGGTCGAGCTGGTCAAGGGCGGCGGCGGCGTGTTCGAGATCAGCCTCGACGGCGAACCGGTCTTTTCCAAGAAAGCGTTGGGCCGCTTCCCGGAAGACAGCGAAATCGAGGCGATCGCGGCGCGGGCCTGAGGCCGGTTGCCGGGAAGCCCGGCTACGAACCGGCCGCCATCTCGTCGGCCACCTCTTGCAGGCGGGCGATGACGGTGTCGAGGATCGCCGCCTCGGCCGCCGTCAGCCGGGACAGAAGTTCCCGTTCCCATTCCAGGGTCGCCGGGGCGACATCGTCGTAGAGCGCCCGGCCCCGGCCGGTCAGCCGCAGATGGGCGCTGCGCCGGTCGCCGCTGTCGACCTCCCGCTCGATATGGCCCCGTTCCAGCAGCCGCTTCACCGCGCGGCTGACCTGGACCTTGTCCATGCGCGTGCGGGCGCACAACGCCTTCTGGGTCAACGGCCGTTCCGGGTCCATGCCGAGGACCGCCATGAGCCGCCAATCGGCGACAGAGAGGCCGTGGCGGGTCTCGTAGACCGCCGCGATCGCGCCGGAAACCGTGTTCGACAGGATCGACAGCCGGTAGGGCAGGTAGGCCGCGAGATCGAGGCGCGGGGCCACGGCGGAGTCGTTCATGATTCTCCTCGGGCGTGTCTCAGATTGACTTGCGGCGCCGGACTAAATCCATTCCTTCCCCGTCATTTCGACCGGAGCGGCGCAGCCGCTGAGTGGAGAAATCTTTCCAGTACAATGCTTTGGGCCTTGTTCCATCGATGAAAGATTTCTCCACTCCGCCCCGGATAAATCCGGGGCTCCGGTCGAAATGACGGACAGGAGATCGACTCTGGCCGACACGAAAAGTCAATCTGAGACACGACCTTCCCCTTGTATTAGTTTCAAATGAAACTATTATGGTTTCCGAAGGAAATCAAGGGAGCGGTTCCATGACCGAAACGGCCCGGCCCGCCGCAGACACCGGCCTCGATCCCCTCAACCCGATGGGCACCGACGGCTTCGAGTTCGTCGAATACACCGCGCCGGACCCGAAGGCGCTGGCCGGCCTGTTCGCGCGCATGGGCTTCCGCGCCGCCGCCCGGCACCGGCGCAAGGATGTTACCCTCTACCGCCAGGGCGACGTCAACTTCATCCTGAACGCCGAGCCCGACAGTTTCGCCCAGTCCTTCGCCCGGGTGCACGGGCCCTCGGTCTGCGCGATGGCGTTCCGGGTGAAGGACGCGGCGAAGGCGTGGCGGCGCGCCCTCGACCTCGGCGCCGAGCCGGGGCCGGACCAGGCCGGGCCGATGGAGCTCAACATCCCGTCGATCCGGGGCATCGGCGGTTCGCTGATCTACCTGGTCGACCGCTACGGCGCGGCCGGCTCGATCTACGATGTCGATTTCGAGATCGACGGGTCGCTCGACCACGAGGGCGTCGGCTTCGCGGCGGTCGACCACTTGACCCACAACGTCCACCGCGGCCGGATGGACAGCTGGGCCGCCTTCTACGAGCGTTTGTTCAACTTCCGCGAAATCCGGTATTTCGATATCGAGGGCAAACTGACCGGCCTGAAATCCCGCGCCATGACCAGCCCGTGCGGCAGGATCCGGATTCCGATCAACGAGAGCTCCGACGACAGCAGCCAGATCGCCGAATATCTGGAGGCCTATAACGGCGAGGGCATCCAGCATATCGCGCTCTCGACCGCCGACATCTACCGCACGGTCGAGGCCATGCGCGCCGGCGGCACGGACTTCATGGCGACGCCGGACACCTATTACGAGGGCATCGATGCGCGCCTGCCCGGCCATGGCGAGCCGGTCGACGAACTCAGGCGCCTGCAGATCCTGATCGACGGCGCGCCGACCGAAGACGGCGGCCGGCTGCTCCAGATCTTCACCGAAAACGCCGTCGGCCCGATCTTCTTCGAGGTCATCCAGCGCAAGGGCGACGAAGGCTTCGGCGAGGGCAACTTCCAGGCCCTGTTCGAGAGCATCGAGCTTGACCAGATTCGCCGCGGCGTGCTGAAAGCCTGAACCCCCGATCCCGCCGCGCCGCTTCCGGCGAACGGCGGCAGCGTCTTTTCGAAAGGCTTTCCCCGGATGAAACTCGGCACTCTCAAGGACGGCGGCCGGGACGGCACGCTGGTCGTCGTCTCGCGCGATCTCGGCCACGCCGTCAGGGCCACGGCGGTGGCGCCGACCCTGCAGGCGGCGCTGGACGACTGGGCGGCGGCCGAAGCGCCGCTGCAACGGCTCTCCGACGACCTGAATGCCGGCCGGGCGGCGGATGCGTTCGAGTTCGACCCGGCGGCCTGCGTCTCGCCCCTGCCGCGCGCCTACCAGTTCGTCGACGGCAGCTCCTACCTCAACCATGTCGCCCTGGTGCGCAAGGCGCGCGGCGCGACCATGCCGCCGGAATTCCTCGACGATCCGCTGATGTACCAGGCCGAGAGCGACGCCTTCTACGGCCCGCGCGACGACATCCCGCTGGCGAGCGAAAGCTACGGCATCGATTTCGAATCCGAGGTTGCGGTCGTGGTCGACGACACGCCGATGGGCGCGACGCCGGAACAGGGCGCCGGGCGAATTCGGTTGGCCATGATCCTGAACGATGTCAGCCTGCGCGGCCTGATCCCGGCCGAGCTCGCCAAGGGCTTCGGCTTCCTCAACGGCAAGGGCAGCACGGCCTTTGCTCCGGTCGCCGTGACCCTGGACGAGCTCGGCGATGCCTGGCGCGACGGCAAGATCCACCTGCCGCTGGTCACCCACTGGAACGGCAGGGTATTCGGCCGGCCGAACGCCGGGGTGGACATGAATTTCAGCCTGCCGCGGCTGATTTCCCACGCCGCGAAGACCCGCCGGCTCGGCGCCGGGACCATCGTCGGCTCAGGCACCGTCTCCAACGTCGATCCGAAGGACGGCTATTCCTGCATCGCCGAAATCCGCGCCATCGAGACGGTCGAGCGCGGCAAGCCCGAGACGCCCTTCATGGCGTTCGGCGACACCGTCCGGATCGAGATGTTCGACGATGCCGGCGCTTCCATCTTCGGCGCCATCGAACAGCGGGTGGTGCGCTACACCCCGCCGGCCTGAAGATCCGGCGGCCCGGCGGCATCATTGCGGTCCGGCGCGGTCGATCAGCGGGTCGGGCACGCATTTGGCGCGCACCAGGTCCGGATCCCGGAGCGTCACCGTGCGCCCGGACACCGACACGCCATACGCCCGCAGCGCCGCGAACGCCCGGGATACGCTTTCCGGGGTCATGCCGAGCTGCACCGCGAGCTGCCGCTTGGGCACCGGCAGCGCGAAGGCGGGGCTGCCGGTCCGGTCGCACAGCGAGACCAGGTAACAGCCCAGCCGCTGCGCTGCGCTTCGCAGGTTGAGGTTCTTGATCCGGCGAACGATCGTCCTGACCTGCCGCGCCTGTTCGCCGATCAGGTTCAGGGCGAAGCGATGGTCGGATGCCGCGCCGTCGCGGACGCTGCGTGCAGGGATCGATACCAGTTGCGCCGGATCGACGGCCACTCCGTCCACCAGGCAGGGCGCATCGGTGAGCACCGCAGACAGAACGAAGCAATCCGGCGGCTCGCAGAATTGCACGACGGTCTCGCGCCCGCCGGGTCCCCGGCCGACCAGTTCCACACATCCTTCGAACAGCACGTCGAGAAAGTCCGGGTTTGCGCCCTGTTTCGCAATCCGCGCGCCCGCAGGAAGGCTGCGGACCGTTGCGTCGCGGAAGATCTCCTCCAGCGTTTCGCACGAGACGCCGGAGAAGGGGCCGATCGAGGCCAGCCGATTGAAAATCTCGCTCTTCAACAGGGATATGCCAGTCAGAGTCGGGCAGGCCGGAGATCACGGGACTAACACAGTCTTTCGGTTCGACTCTTGACATAGATCATTTTTTGCCCCGCTCGCGGCGCATATGCTTCCCGAAACCTGCGAATACGAAGCCGCAAATCCGGGGAGCCGCGCTCCATGTACGATCTGACGGAGGTTTCCGGGAGCGACCGGTATCGCGCCCTCGGCCTGAGCACCTTCTCTTTCACCGTGTGCTTCGCCGTCTGGACGATCTTTTCGATCATCGGCGTCAAGATCAAACAGGATCTCGGGCTGTCGGAGACCGAATTCGGCATCCTCGTGGCGACTCCGGTCCTCACCGGCTCCGTCAGCCGGATTTTCCTCGGCGTATGGACCGAACAGTATGGCGGCCGCCTCGTCTTCACCCTCCAGATGCTCGCCACCGCGGTCGCCTGCTGGCTGCTGTCCGAGGTGCGGACCTACGAGGTGTTCCTGATCGCCGCGCTCGGCGTCGGGCTGGCCGGCGGGTCGTTCATCGTCGGGGTCGCCTACACGTCGCAATGGTTCGAAAAGCAGCACCAGGGCACGGCGCTGGGCATCTTCGGCGTCGGCAATGTCGGCGCGGCGGTCACCAATTTCGGCGCGCCGTTCCTGGTGCTTGCCTTCGGCTGGGAACAGACCGCGCAGATCTATGCCGTCCTGCTGGCGCTGACCGCCGTCGCCTTCTTCTTCCTGGCCAAGCCGGACCCGTCGGAAGTGGCCCGCAGGCGCGAAGGGCGCAAACCGGTTTCGACAAAGGAGCAGCTCGAGCCGCTCAGGAACATGCAGGTCTGGCGCTTCGCCACCTATTATTTCTTCGTCTTCGGCGGCTTCGTAGCGCTCGCATCCTATCTGCCGCGCTTCTATGTCGGCGCCTACGACCTGTCCCTGGCGACCGCCGGCATGCTGGCTGCGGCCTATTCCATGCCCGGTTCGGTGTTCCGCGCGCTCGGCGGCTGGATGTCGGACAAATGGGGCGCCCGCCTCGTGATGTATCTGACCTTCATCGTGTCGTTGGCGTGCCTGTTCGTGATGAGCTATCCGAGCACCCAGTATACGGTTCAGGGCATTGCCGGACCGATCGAATTCACCTTCGGCGTCAGTCTGACGGTCTTCGTCGTCCTGAGCATTCTGCTCGGCTTCGTGATGTCGCTCGGCAAGGCCGCTGTCTACAAGCATATCCCGGTCTACTACCCGCATCACGTCGGATCGGTCGGCGGGCTGGTCGGCATGATCGGCGGCCTCGGCGGGTTCGTGCTGCCGATCACCTTCGGCATCCTGAACGACTGGATCGGCGTCTGGACCAGTTCTTTCATGCTGATGTTCGCGATCGTGCTGGTCAGCACGGTCTGGATGCATGTTGCGATCCGCCTGATGGAGCGCCGCCGCCATCCGGGGCTGGCCGACGAACGCTATCTCAGCGACGTTCCGAATGCGCCGGCGCCGCCGCCGGCCGCGGCGCAGTAGGCCGCCGGCCCCGGCGGCGATTGCCCGATCGGCTCGAAAAAAGGGAAATTAGATGGCCAAGAACCTGGCGACCTGGGATCCGGAAGACGAGGCGTTCTGGCGCTCCGAAGGCAAGCGCGTCGCAACCCGGAACCTCTGGATCTCGATTCCCTGCCTGCTGTGCGGCTTCGCGGTCTGGCTGTACTGGGGGATCATCACGGTTCAGATGATCAATCTGAAGTTCCCCTTCTCGCAGGCGGAACTGTTCACCCTTGCCGCGATCGCCGGATTGAGCGGCGCGACCCTGCGCATCCCCTCCTCTTTCTTCATCCGCATCGCCGGCGGCCGCAACACGATCTTTCTGTCGACGGCGCTGCTGATTGTCCCGGCGGCCGGAACCGGCTTCCTTCTGCAGGATCCGAATACGCCGCTGTGGCAATTCCAGATCATGGCGCTGCTGTCCGGCTTCGGCGGAGGCAACTTCGCCTCCTCGATGTCGAACATCTCCTTCTTCTATCCGAAGAAGGTTCAGGGCTATTCGCTGGGCATGAATGCCGGCCTCGGCAATTTCGGCGTCACCACGATGCAGATTCTGGTGCCGCTGGTCATGACCGTGGGCGTCTTCGGCGGCTCGTCCCTGATTCTCGGGAACAGTTCGGGCACCCTGGTCGGGAAAATCCCGGCCGGGACCGAGACCTATATCCACAATGCGGGCTACATCTGGGTCGCCATCCTGGTTCCACTGGTGATCGCCGCCTGGTTCGGCATGAACAACATCACCGCGAGCCATGTCTCGCCGGGCCTCGGCTCGACGGCCGGCGCCTTCGGCAAGATTCTGGGCATGCTGGCGATCGGCCTGATCATGGCGGCGATCGGGCTGTGGCTGCTGCTGCCGGAGAAAGCCGGCGGCTCCGGCCTTGAGCTGAGCAAGTGGATCGTGCTGCCCCTTGTGATCGCCGCAACGGTCTTTGCGCTGCGGCTGATTCCCGGCACGATCCGCCAGAGCCTCGACCAGCAATATTCGATCTTCCGGAACAAGCACACCTGGGCCATGACGGTCATCTACACGATGACGTTCGGCTCCTTCATCGGCTACGCCGCCGCCTTCGGCCTGGCGATCAAGGTGGTGTTCGGCTTCCAGCATATCGAGGTCGACGGCGTGATGACCCACACGACGGTCAACCCCAACGGGCCGAGCGCGCTGATGTATGCCTGGACCGGCCCCTTCATCGGCGCGCTGATCCGCCCGATCGGCGGCATGATCTCCGACCGGCTCGGCGGCGCGCTGGTCACGCAGATCATCTCGGTCATCATGGTCGCCTGCGCCCTGGGCGTGGCGTATTTCCTGTCGCTGGCCTACGCCTCGCCGACGCCCGAAGAGTATTTCACGCCGTTCCTGATCCTGTTCCTGGTCCTGTTCGCCGCGACCGGAATCGGCAACGGCTCCACCTTCCGCACCATCGCCATCGTCTTCGACAAGGTGCAGGCCGGCCCGGTCCT
>LXNI01002196.1_pt1 | contig 14170 bp, 10 predicted proteins | sample 809091 | NCBI WGS metagenome assembly LXNI01 (sample SAMN04870527, study PRJNA318959) | sponge metagenome | biome: 01000161; feature: marine sponge reef; material: water | host: Sarcotragus foetidus | place: Greece: Milos, Mediterranean Sea | collected 2013-05-29 | depth 5-7 m | reverse complement strand
ATAGTCAGGATGAAAGATCTTGTCGTGCTTAGTTCCGTGCTCGACAACGAAGCCGAATCCCTCGTACAGCGCCACAATATCCCGCCGCTTCCACTTGGCTTTGCTGCGACGCATTTCTTGAAGGAGTTTCTTAGGGTCTTTTGGCATTTAGTCATCCGCTTGCACAACCTGCAATACACAAGACTCGTCAACAAGTTCTCCATCATCAACTCGTACATATATGCGATAGTCGCCCGCTGCCGGAAACTTTAGCTGATTGAATTCACATACGATCTCAAGTTGCGGGAAAATGCCTCGAGAGCTCTTTGGCATTTCAAAGTCTCCCTTAATTGCCAACATCTCATGCCCATCCTCGCTGGCCAAAGTGATCAATAGTTGGTGAGGTTCAGAACCGTCTTCCATTTCAGCTTCCAATCTGACGGCGATATACATGCGGTGGTAAGTCAATGGAAACGACTTGGCTGTAATCCTATTGAATACCCCAATAACGTTGAGTTTTCCGGTCTGCGGTTCCACCGCGGCATAGTCGGCGGTAACCATCATCACAATCTTCACTTGAATCCTCACAGACTTAGCGATAGACGGAGCTCCCACAATCATAACATACTCCAGAATGGGGCGAGGGCACACCACAGCCCCCGCCCACACTACGCTACACCGTGATGTTGTACAGGCAGCTCGCCACCTCGTTGTCGAAGCGGACGAAAGCCAGCCGCACCGTCGCCGTCAGTTGATAGCTGTCGTAGTAGGACAGATAATCGACGCTGACCGCGATCTTGCGCCGGTAGCCCACGTACCAGCCCGGCCGGTAGACGCAGACCGCTTGACCCTTGGTGTTGGCGCCGCTGGCCACTTTGCCGTCGGCCTGGGTCAGCGGCATCTCCGCCGAGACGAAGACCGGAATCCCGTCCACAAAGCCGATTTGGCCCGTCTGCGCGGTGGCCAGCGGGCCGGCCTTGTCCACCGTCAGGAACTCGCTCAAGCCCAGCAGCGCCGAGTAAGTGCCGCTATCGACCAGCCAGGCCAGGTCGGTGGGGCGGGCGGCGTATTTGCCCGGCATCTTGAAACGCGCCTCGCGCAGCTTGGCCAGGCTGGGCGCGCCATTCAGATTGAGCGCGTTGGCGGTTTTGTCAACCAGGGGCAGGTGGCGCAGGCCGTTGAGCGCCAGATACTTCGCGGTTGCGGCTGGCGCGGCGTTGTCGCTGTTGATATTGCCAGTTCCGGCCGTGGTCGCGTCGCCATTGAGCAGCACGTTGTCGATGGCGTCGGTGATGGCGCGCACGGCTTGCTCGCGATAGACATTCAGCACCGGGATGACGGCGTCCTCCACCAATTCGCTGCTGAAGCCGACGCGCAGCGCCAGCTTCCTGGCGTTCAGCGTCACCTTGCCCGAGCCGACCTTGCTGTCCGGGATCGGGTTGCCCGCGCCCAGATTCAGATGCGCCTCGTCCTGCGTTTCCGGCACAAAATACACGGTCGGGTCGGCGCCTTCTATCGGCAGCTCGAAGGGATTGCTGGGCATTTCGATACTTTGGAACAGGGGCAGGATGGTATTGTCTTGGCGCGCCCTGTGCCAGATCTGCTGGCTCCAGAGGTCGGGTACCCATTCATCGCCGAAGCCGGTCTGGGTGCTGTAGGCCAGCTCATCGGCTTTGGTCGCCTTGAGCTGCGCGCGATTGACCTTGTCCGCCAGCGCGTTGGAAAAGCGCTCGCTGACGCCGTGGAAGCTCTTGGCCGAGCGCAGCAGCATGTAGCCGTGCAGCATATCCAGCGCGTTGAGGCTGTCATACTCGCTGCCGACCGCCACGCGGTTCAGTTTCAGCGCGTCGCGCTCATCGGCCAGCGGCAAGCGCTTGACCGCCTTTGTCGTTTCTTCAGTCATTGATTGTCCTTTCGATTTGTTCCTTTGATTGCTAGTTGCAGCACCCAAGCCCAGCCGCGCCATGTCCAAACCCAGCGATTTGTAAGCGCTCTTGAGGGTTTGCACACAAGCGTGTCGCGGCTCCGCCGGCGTGGGTGTCAGGCTGCCTTCGACGATGGGCCAGCGTTTGATCTGACCCTCGGCGTTGACCTCGACCAGGTGCGGCAGGCTGCCCGAGGACCAGCTCAGTACGCCTTGATCGACCAGCCGCTGCACCGCTCTCACATAGCGTTTGCGCAGGTCCAGCTGCGCCTCGGCCCAGAGGCCGGTCTCGTCCGGTTTCAGCGTATCAATGACGCCGATCACTGCCGCCTTCAGGTTGCCGTCCAAGCCGTGATGGTAGAGCACCGGACGCTGCTCGTACCAATCCAGACCGACATCGGTCTGCGGGGTGAAATATTCGCCTTGCAAATCGCGCCGTTGCGGCTCGCCCCATATCAGCAGATAACCGCCGATGCGTCCCGCGGGCGCGTCCACCGTCTTCACTGTCATTTGCTGCATCGCTCCTCCTTAGCTGCCATGCTGTTCGCGCATTTGCCGACGCTGCCTCAGACCGTCCACACGCGGCTGTCGAGTGGTGCGGCGGCGGGCAGCCATGCGGCGCAAGGCAAGCAATCGCCACCACCCGAGAGTGAAACCGCGATTGCCCGACGCTGCGCCTTGTTAAGCGTTCCCGAGTGATTGACCAGGAACCATCTTGTCCGCAGACTAGCACAAATGTTCGTATGTAGGTGAATATCCGGTCGCGTATTGGATTCTTCTAACCTTGCGGCATAAGCAGTTGCGGTTCAAAAATTTTCACCACAGAGGCAAGAGAGGAAACACAGAGAGCACAGAGAGCCCCGCCCCTTAGCGCAATGGCCAATTCATACTATGATGGTATGCGTGTGCAAACGCTGGAAAACTCAGATGCCCGAAGAAATCGCCGGCGCCATCGAGCGGATCACTTATTACAACGAAGAGAACGGCTACAGCGTGGTCAAGATCATGCCTGAGAAGCGCTTTCCGCGCGCCCAGGCGCGGGATGGCACGGTCACGGTGGTCGGGACGCTGCCCCAACTCAACGAAGGCGAGGAGGCGCAGTTCGTCGGCGAATGGGTGGATGACTCGCGCTGGGGGCGGCAATTCCGCGCCGAGCAAGCTATCCCGATTGCGCCGACCAGCGCCAAAGGCATCATCAATTATTTGAGCAGCGGCATCGTCAAGGGCATCGGCCCCAGGACAGCGGAGAAGATTGTGAATCACCTGGGCGAGGAGACGATCGCCGTCCTGGACAGTGAGCCGGAACGCCTCCATGAGGTACCCATTCTCAAGCCGTTAATGGCGGACCGGCTAATCGAGGCATGGACGAAGAATCGCGTGATGCGCAACAACATGATCTACCTGCAGGGCCTGGGCATCAGCGCCAAGATCGCCAAACGCATCTGGGACGAATACCGCGAGCAAACGCAGGCTGTCATATCGAATAACCCCTACCAACTGGCGCAGGACGTTTTCCTGATCGGCTTCCGCAAAGCCGATGAGATCGCCCGGCGCATGGGTCTGCATCGCGACGACCCGCATCGTTTGCGCGCCGGCTTGCATTACGCGCTGAACGAATTAGCCGGGCAAGGGCATACCTATTCCCCGCGCGAGCAACTGCTGGAAACGGCGGCCGAGCTCTTGGGCGTTGATGATAAATCCCAGCTGACGGATGCGCTCAAGGGTCAACTAAGCGCCAGCAAGCTGGTGGAAGATCAACTGGCGCCTGCCGCGTCGAACGAGCCTGTCAGTCTGGGCGATCTGCTGGGTGGCGAGACGCAGGCTGTCCGGGCGATTTACCTGCCGCGCTTTCACCGGGCCGAGACCGAGGTGAACCGGCTGCTGCGCAATATGGCGGGCAGTACCAGCAAGATAATCAGCGATCATCGCAAGACGCAATGGGAGCGCTACCTGGCCAAGCTGAGCGCGCAAAACAACGTGTCGCTGTCGCCGCTGCAGCAGAGCGCCGTCCGTGCCGCCCTAACCAGCAAGGTCAGCGTCTTGACCGGCGGACCCGGCACGGGCAAGACGACCACTGTCCAGATGCTGATCAACGCCCTGCTGGAAGGCGACTATCCCTTCAAGCTGGCTTCGCCGACCGGGCGCGCCGCCAAACGCCTGGCGGAAACCACCGGAGTCGACGCCAGCACCATCCACCGCATGCTCGGCTACTCGCCGGACGGGGGTTTTGAACACGATGAGAGCGATCCCTTGCCCATTGATATGCTGGTGGTCGACGAAGCCTCCATGCTCGATTTGTGGCTATTCCACAGTTTGCTCAAGGCGCTGCAGCCGACGGCGCATCTGCTGCTGGTCGGCGATGTCGACCAGTTGCCGTCGGTGGGCGCGGGTAATGTCCTGCGCGATGTCATCGACAGCGGCATCGCCTCGGTGACGCGGCTCGACCAGATCTTCCGCCAGGACGACAGCAGCCATATCGTCAGCAACGCCCATCGCATCAACCAAGGCCGGCAGCCGGTCAGCGACAACCAGAGCAACGATTTCTATTTCTTCAATGTCGAAGATCCGGAGGCGGTCGCTGACAATATCGTCGAGATCGTCAAGTCCAAGCTGCCGGAGCGCGGCGGCTTTGATCCGATAGAGGACATCCAGGTCATCGCGCCCATGTACCGCGGCGCCGCCGGCGTCAACAACCTCAACGAGCGCTTGCAGTCCGAGCTGAACGGCGATCCGCGGCAGGCGCAGCTCAAGGTCGGCAGCCGAGTTTTTCGCGTGGGCGACAAGGTGATGCAGACGCGAAACAACTACGACAAAGACGTCTTTAATGGCGATATCGGCTTCATTCACAGCATAGATCACAGCGACAACTCGCTGGAGATCGACATGGACGGCAGCTATGTCCATTACGACCTGTCCGAGACCAGCGACCTCATGCACGCCTACTGCATCAGCACGCACCGCTCGCAGGGATCGGAGTATCCGGCGGTGGTGATGCCGATCTTGACGCAGCACTATATGATGCTGCAGCGCAATCTGCTCTATACCGCCATCACGCGGGCCAAGCGAATGGTCGTGCTGGTGGGCACGCGGAATGCGCTGCGTATCGCCGTGAGCAACAACAACGTGGCTCAGCGCCACAGCGGTCTGCTGCATCGGCTGCGGGCACTGTGAAAGCGAGACAAGAATTTGCAAAGGCTTAGCGTTACTTATAAGATCACTACATAATTCAAGGTATTACACCGAACATGGCTGAAAAAATCTCGGGTGTGGTCGATCAGATCCCCCATTACAACGAGGACACCGGCTGGAGCATTATCAAAATCGTTCCGGAAAAGGACTATCCCCAGGCGCAGGATCGTGATGGCACCGTTACTGTTGTTGGGACGATGCCGACTTTTAAGGAAGGCGAGTCTGTGCAATTCACCGGGGAGTGGGATAACAACAGGCGCTATGGGATGCAATTCAAGGCGAATGTGGCCGTCCTTCGTCTGCCCAAGACCGAAATCGTCAATTATCTCAGTAGCGCGGCTGTCAAAGGCGTTGGGCCGGTCGCTGCAGCGCTAATTGTTGATAGTTTCGGTGAAGCTACCATCGAAATCCTGGATGAGGAACCGGATCGAGTTTACGAAATTCCTGGCTTGAAACCAGCGGTTGTAGAACGCCTCTTAAAGGATTGGTCCGAGAACCATGTCCAGCGCCATACGTTAATTTATCTACAAGAGGAATTGGGCTTAAGCGGCAGGCTCGCACGGCGAATTTACAACAAATATGCTGTCGAGACTCGACGCATCATCAATACCAATCCCTACCAACTGGCAGCAGACGACTTCATCAGCTTCAAGAAAGCGGACGAAATCGCAGGGAAGCTCGGTATGCTTGACCATTACCGTGTTCGACTGCAGGCGGGTTTGTTGCAAGCGCTGAACGAGTTTGCGCGCGAGGGGCATACGTTCGCCCCACGACCAGGCGCGCTGGCGCGAGCGGCCAAGTTGCTGCGTCTGGAAGACGGGGGAGCGCTGGAAGAAGCGCTCAATGATATGCTGGATAGTGAACGACTTGGCGAAGAGGAATTGGAGAGTGAAGCAGGCGCTAAGCCAATCCACGCGATCTACCTGCCGCGCTTCTGGCACGCGGAAAACGAAGTGGCGGATAAGCTGCGTGCCATCGCCCTTCGTTCCAGCCGCCTCATTCACACCCATCGCAATACCGATTGGACGCGCTTCCTGGCGGATCTGCGCCAATCCAGCAACCTGATGAGTTCGGCACAGCAGGAGAAAGTGGTGCGTATGGCGCTAACGAGCAAAGTCAGCGTGTTGACGGGTGGACCTGGCACCGGTAAGACCACGACGCTGCAGATGCTCATCAACGCATTGCGCGAGGCTGATTTTGTCTATAAGTTGGCAGCGCCGACTGGGCGGGCCGCCCGCCGTCTTTCCGATGCCACTGAAAATATCGCCTCCACCATTCACCGCCTCTTGCAATGGGATCCAGAAACTCACGGCTTTACTTATCACAAGTATAATCCCCTGCGAGTCGATATAGTCATAATTGACGAGGCTTCCATGCTTGACCTGCGTCTGTTCAATAGCCTGCTTAAGGCTTTGCCGCTGTCGGCGCATCTCATGCTCGTCGGTGATATCGGCCAATTGCCATCGGTGGGCGCGGGCAATGTGCTGAGCGATGTCATCAATTGTGGCTTTGCCTCCGTTACTAGCCTCTATCAGGTCTTTCGCCAAGGCGACGGCAGCCACATAGTCAGTAATGCCCACCGCATCAATCAAGGCAAGTATCCCATAATCGAAAATAAGGTCGACGACGACTTCTTTTTCTCCAAAATCTTCGGTGAAGAGGAAATTGCCAATATGGTGGTCGACATCGTCAAGCGGCGTGTGCCGAAACATTGGGGCCTTGACCCTGCGCGAGATATTCAGGTGATCGCGCCGATGAAACGTGGCGTGATCGGCGTAAACAACTTGAACAGTCGCTTGCAGCAGGCCCTCAATGGCGCGTCTCTCTCCGCTGAGGTCAAGCTAGGGAACTTCGTCTTCCGTGTTGGCGACAAGGTAATGCAGACGCGCAACGACTACGAAAAAGATGTCTATAACGGCGACATTGGCTTTATTCAGAGCATCAATACTGCCGAGAAATCGCTGAAAATCAAATTCGATTACGGCGATCAGGGCAGATTTTCAGTTCTATCGACAGATGCATCAGAAGGAAGCGACCTCGAACGATTCCTTGAACCGCTGCCAGACTCCGACCTCATCACATACCAATTCAGTGAAACGGAAAACTTGACCCTCGCCTACTGCATCACCGTTCACAAAACGCAAGGCTCGGAATTTCCCGTCGTAGTCTTACCGATACATTCACAGCAATCGCGGATGCTGCAGCGCAACCTGCTCTACACGGCGATTACGAGAGCGAAGCAATTGGTGGTTTTGGTGGGGACGCCCGACGCCTTGCAGAAGGCTGTAGACAGTAATGACGTCACTGAGCGCCACAGCGGTCTGCTGCACCGGCTGCGCGCCTAGAACATCTCAATTCGCACACCCTCGGTGTCCGCCGGGTCAAGTCGCTTGGCCTCGCCCGCCGTCCTGAAGCATATCGAATACGGCGCCGGACGATCCCCCGCCAGATGCGCCGCCAGCGGACTGTCTACGACATTCGGCGCCAGATAATCCAGCGCGTGTCCGCCGACCTCAAAGCGCAGCCCGGCCCCGCCAGCGTCGGGGCCCGCAACAGGCTGACCCTCGACCCCCAGCACAGCCGCCATAACAGCGGCATAGCGCGCTAAATCGTCAGTCGCCAGCGCGATCGAATGGATGCCGGTTACGCCGTTGGCGTGCTCGCGCTGCGTTGGCAGTCGCTCTTCTCGCGGCGTCACATCCTCGATGATGAAGGGGATCAGCCCTTGCCAGTCATTACCGATCTTGTTGTTGATCCACTTCACTTGGTAGCCGTCGGGGCGCGCGCGGCCGCCCTCGGTCAGATCGCCGCAGTCAACGCCCTGCGCCCGCAGCGCCGCCAAGTCGCTGCCGATATCGTCGCTGGCCATACAGAAGTCGATCAGGCCGCCGCCCCGCTCGTGCAGCAGCGCCCACCAGGGATGCGCCGGGCTGTCTTCGTAGAAGCTTATCAGCTCGATGTAGCTGCCGTCGGCGAAGCCGATCAGCGCGTTGTAAGAGCCGTAGGGATGGCGGCCGCCCTCGACCACAGTGAAACCCAGCCCGCGGTAGGTCGATATCGCCTGCTCCAGCGAGTGGACGGCGATGACGATGTGATCAATGCCTGTTATCATGCGCTGCTCCTTGGATTCGGACGCTAAACATAACCGCCCTCGACTTTGGTGACCAGGATCGGCTCGGCGCCGTTGATGATGACCGTGTGCTCGTATTGCGCCGAGAGGCTGCCGTCGACCGTGCGCAGCGTCCAGCCATTCGCTTCGGTCTTGATTCTGCCGCGCCCGGCGTTCAAAAAGGGCTCAAGCGTCAGCACCATGCCGTCTTCCAGCACGTCTCTATTGCGCCTGTTGAAATAGTTGGGAATGGAGGGCTTTTCGTGGATATGCCGGCCGACGCCATGCCCGCCCAACTGCCGTATGGTGCGATAACCTTGTCTCTTGGCCAGTTTTTCCACTGCCCGCCCAATGGCGTTGGCGCGCTGCCCCGGCCGCGCCAACTCGATGGACAGATCAAGCGCGCGGCGGGTGGCGCTGCAGAGTTTCGTCAGCTGCGGGCGAGCGGGCGGCACGATGATGGACGCGCCGGTATCGCCCCAGTAATCTTCCAGCACCGCCGAGACATCGACATTGAGCAGGTCGCCGGGCTGGATCAGCCGGTCCTTGCGCGGGACGCCGTGCGCGGCTTCGTCGTTGAGGCTGATGCAGGTGTAGCCGGGGAAGCCATAAGCGCGGATCGGCGCGGAGACGGCGCCCATGCGGGTCATGCAGTCGCGGCCGATGTCGTCCAGATCGCGCGTGCTCATGCCGGCTTCGGCGCTGTCTAGCATGCGCTTCAGCGTCAAGCCGCAGATTTGGCCGATGCGCCGCATGCCGCGCAGGTCTCTGTCGCTTTCGATTCTCATGCAGCTTTCCCAGTGTAGTGATCGCGCCGAGGATAGTTGAACCGGGCGCGAATTTCAACGTCACGCTACAAAGCGAAAATGTTAGGCGTTTCCGGCACTGTGATGAGGGAGCTGGCCGTTCGCCATTGGCGCGGTTTCGACACCTTTACCACCGAGGACACAGAGTCAAATCGAGGACACAGAGGAGGGGTATCATGCTTAATCAAAGACAGATTCGGCAAAACTGCGGATCATCCTGGACTCGACTAACTGCCATAATTCCCGGTATCTCCCTCTGTGCCCTCACAAGTACTCTGTGCCCTCGGTGGCAGAAACGTCGGAATTCCGTAAAAGCGCGGCGTCCGCCCCGGCTTGTTGCGCCGCCTACGGTCCAAACATACCGGCATGGGTATTAGAGTAGCAGACAAGCCTTGTAGGAGCGACCTATCAAGTCGCCCGCTCGCCCAGGCGGCGCTCGGTGCCGGCCAGCAGCCGCTGCATATTGCCCCAGTGGCGCAGCGGAATCATCACGCTCAGCGCCAGGGCGTAGAGCAGCAGAATCGGCTTCTGGTATTCCGCGCCCACCAGCAGAACCAGCCAGACATTAGCTACCCCAAAGCCGATCAGGACGCCGAGCGAGACATATCGCGTGCGGGCGATGACGGCGATGGCGATGACGGCGGCGATCAAGATTTGGAAGGGCTGGATCATCAGCATGGCGCCGAAAGCCGTGGCCGCGCCTTTGCCGCCGCGCACGATCAGTCTCAGCTTGCCGCCTTTGAATGAGGCCGTGAGGACAGTGGCGAAGAGCGACCAATTGTGCCCCACAACCACGCAGGTAGCCGATACCGAAGTGGCTACGCCGATCTGATCAACCAGAATCACATCACGCGCCAGCCAGACGGCGAAGATGCCCTTAACGACATCAACCAGGCCGGTGAATATCGCCCAGCCTTTGCCAACGGCGCGGGCGACATTGGTGCCGCCCATACTGCCGCTTCCGACCTCAAAGATATTGACGTTCCGCGCTTTGCCGACGAGGTAGGCGGTCGGGAAAGAGCCGATAAGATAGCTCGAAACGATAACTAAGATGACCTGGGCGGCATTGTCTGACGTGAACATTTTTTGCTTGAGCTTTGTGTTTATCTACGCCTATTGTACCCGGTATTGCCAACAAACCAAAGCAGCGCGCTAGACGAAGCGGCAGTCGCCTGGCATCCTGATAGACAATGCAGTAGGATGGCCCGGTTCAGGAGCGTGCGCATTGAGCAAACCCGTTATCGCCATCGTCATGGGAGACCCGGCCGGCATCGGTCCCGAGCTCATCGTCAAAGTGCTGGCTGACGACCGCCTGCGCGGACGCTGCCGCCCCTTCATCATCGGCGATATCGGCGTCATGCGCGACAATGCCGCTGCGCTGGGGTCGCCGTTGCGCTTCCGGCCGCTCGAGCATTTTGACGGCGCGCAATTCGCAGCTGACGCCATCGACGCGCTCAACCCGCCCGGTTTTGTGCTGGGTCCGCTGCCGCCGCCGGCCGTCCACCCCAAACTGGGCCAAGCCGCCGGGCGTTATCTGGCGCTGGCCTACGAACTGGCGCTGCAGGGGCGCGTTCAGGGCGTGGTCATGGCGCCGATGAACAAAGAGTCCTTCCGCGCTGCTGGCTACGACTATTACGATGAGCTGCAATTCCTGGGCGAAATCACGGGTTCCGCCGAGCCTTTCATTTTGGGCGCGGCCGGTCCCGTTTGGGCGGTGGCGGTCACGGAGCATATCCCCTTCAAAGACATCGCGCCCTTGATCTCGCGGGAGCGGGTGCGGCGCTATATCGCGCATTTGCAGGATGTGCTGGTCAAGCTGGGCTATGCCGAGCCGCGTATCGCTGTCGCCGCGCTGAATCCGCACGCTGGCGAGGGCGGGCTCTTCGGCAGCGAAGAGATCGACGAGATCGCGCCCGCCGTGCGCGACGCCCTCCGCGATGACATCCGCGTCGAGGGGCCGGTGCCGGCCGATATCGTCTTCAAGCGCGCGCTGGACGGCGACTTCGATGGCGTGGTGTTTATGTACCACGATCAGATGAATATCGCGCGCAAGCTGCAATCCCGCGGCGACATCGCGACGCTGTGGATGGGCTTGCCGGTCATCGGCGCCACCACCGCCCACGGCACCGCCTTTGATATCGCCGGGCAGGGCATCGCCGACCCCGGCAGCCTGCGGGCCGCGCTGGACTACGCGATTAAGCTGGCGCACTAGTCATCCTAGGCACTGGCGAGCCTTCAAACCAATTCCTGCTGACTCTTCCCCTCTTCGCTCACAGCGCCCCGTTTCCAACGCGACGCCTGCTGCAGCGTTCCATGCGGCGGCGGCATGTCGATCCCCGCGCCATCAAACAAATCCCCAATCGTCAGAATCTGCAGCCGCCGATATGTCTTGCCCCAAGCCGGCGACTCATATGTTCCCGCCGCCAGCGCCTCTTTGATCATGGCTTGCGTCGGCTTCTCCAGCGTGATGAAGACGCCAATGGCCGCGCCCTCGCGCTCGACCGTGCCTTTTAAGTCGCGGATATCGCCGGACTTGACCTTGCCCGACTTGACCTGCACAACCACTTTTTGCGGCTTCATCTTGCCTTTCTTGTCTTCATCAAAGAAGTTGATGATGCCGTCGATGCCCGCGTCCGCGCCCTTCTTGCCCACCCGCGAACCGGCCGACCCGCCCACCGGTTTCGCCCGCACCAGCGACAACGCCCACCACTCGAATTGATAACGGCCCTCGTTGGCGGAATCCTGCGCCAGTTCCCGCGCCCCGTCCACCGTCGCCGGCTCGCCGATGACCTCGTAATCCGCCCCCGAGACCAACTCGAACATATCTTGCAGGCGGTATTTCTGCAGCGCGATGGACAGGTGAGTGATGTCAATGCCGATCCAGGCCCGTCCCAGCTTGTGCGCCGCCGCGATGGCCGTGCCGCAGCCGCAGAAGGGATCGAGCACTAGCCCGCCTTCGTTCGACGAGGCGCGGATGATGCGTTCTAGCAGCGCCTCCGGCTTCTGCGTCGGGTAGCCGAGGCGTTCTTTGGCGTGTGCGCCTATGGGCGGAATGTCCGTCCAATTGTCGCCAATTAAGATTCCCGGACTGTCTTCCAGGTAATATTTGAGCCTAGGCATGCCCTTGTCTTTCCCCGGCCAATGAATTGCGTTCAGACCGTCCAATGCGTCCATCTTGGCATGAATACCCAGGCGTACCCATTCGTCTTCACTCGGCAACAATTGGCGCAACCATTCAGGAAACCGATGGTAACCCGGCAATGCCCACGCGCGTCCGGTACTAGGCGTTCTTCCCCGCCAAGCCTGGTATGCTTCCGTGCCTCCGGCTTTCCCACCTGTCATATCGCGAGTGGCATAGGCGCCGCGGTCATCAGTGTGAGGGAATCCTTTGATCTTGCCCCCGTTGATATCGACGTAATCTCTTTTCCAAGTCCATACGTCAGACTTGCTGTACATCAGAATGATGTCATGCATGGCGGGCCACTGCTTCGCGCCTAAGTCGTGTGCGCTGGTGCGCTGCCAAATGACTTCATTACGAAAACCTCTCGGATCGAATATCGCATCCAGCACAATCTTCAAATAGTGGCTCGCGGTGGGATCGCAATGCAGGTACAAACTGCCGGTCGGCTTCAAGACCCGATGCAGCTCAACCAGCCGCGCCGCCATCATCACCAGATAAGCCATCATCTGGTTGCGCTCGATCAAGTTCATCAGCGCTTCTATCGCCGTCGACACCTTGTGCGGCGCGTTGACGATGAGCTCGTCGTAGGTGGCTTCCGCCGTCTCGCTCCAATGCCAGGTGTCCTCGAAAGCGGTAATCTGCGCCTCGCTGTCCGCGCCGCTCTCCGACTTGAAGAGCACGTTGTAATTGCGATTGCTGTTGAAGGGCGGGTCGAGGTAGATCAGGTCGACGCATTCATCGGGGAAATACTCGCGATTGCTCAAAATCTCCAAATTGTCGCCGTAATATAGCCGGTTTTTCATGGGCTGCCTCGCGGGTGAATTGGCGCGATTAGTATAGCACAGTCCAATCCTATCAAATCCCGTTGACAGAACAAACGTGTCAGTATAGAATATTGACGAAGCAGTAACCAAGGAGTTATCCGCGAATGTCAAGCAATCAAATCCTCACGTAGTTCGTCGCGGCCACGGAAACTGGTCAATAATCAAGGAAGGGAATAAGCGCGATTCATTTACCGGTCTCACAAGAGATCAGGCGAAGAAAAAGGCAAACGAAATCGCCGACCGGGAAGGAACGAATCCGGTCTACCATGACAAGAAGGGTAAGTTCAGCGAGAACTAGCGTAAATCGATTATGTAAATATGCTGAATCCTGTGGTTACTGCAACACATTATCAATAAGTCTTCGGAGACTATTCTCATGCCGCCCGAAACCCTTCGAGACTACGAAGCAGTCCTGCCAGGCAGCACCGGACGAATTTTAGGTTTAGCCGAGCGCCAGCAAATGCAGCGGGTGCGATTGGCGCGATGGATTCAAATTTTCGGCTTCATCTTGAGTCTGTCCCTGATTTCCCTCAGCGCCTACTGTGTATCATTAGGCTTTGCGTGGGAAGCAGTCGTCATGATTTACAGTGGGATAGCAGGAGCGGCGTTCTTATACATCTACAGCAATCGTTAGCCAGCGTTTGTTGTATAAAGAACGACGCGACGCCATGCGGAATCCGCCGCCTCCAGAATTGCCGGAAAGCGCCAACGACCCCGGCTAGTCGCGCCAACCTCCAGCGCCATTCCATTTGCTTGATGCGATCGATGTTAATAGATTGAGGCATTCACGGCTTGTAAGTCTGAATACTGCTTCCGCCTCAACCTGCAAGACATTCGCGTTTTGAATCACCAGGTCAGCCATCGGCGAGTTCTCCCTTGTATTGCCCAAATTCTGGCACATTATAGCAAACGCGGATGGCTAAGTGTTGCGGGGAATAGCGTGGAGCTAATTGCGGGACAACCCAAACCGGCGCAGGCCGCTCATTTTGCCATTCTGGCGCAGATGGCCAGCGACGATCTCTTTACAACCCTCTTCGGCGCGCGGGCCATAGCTGTTCTCGAGTCGCTTTTCCTCGAGACGCGCAACGATTTCAGCCACTCACATACAAGTTTCCTGCTAGCTGACGATGCCGACTGTACCGTAGCAGGCATGCTGCA
>LXNI01002195.1_pt1 | contig 14177 bp, 11 predicted proteins | sample 809091 | NCBI WGS metagenome assembly LXNI01 (sample SAMN04870527, study PRJNA318959) | sponge metagenome | biome: 01000161; feature: marine sponge reef; material: water | host: Sarcotragus foetidus | place: Greece: Milos, Mediterranean Sea | collected 2013-05-29 | depth 5-7 m | reverse complement strand
TCGAGATCACCATCGAGGTGGAGGGAACAGCCCCGGAGGGCTTCGACGAGGCCACCCAGCGCACCGTCAGCGAGAACGCCGCCACGCTCAAGTTCACCACCGGCGAGTTCGAATCCTGAGCCGCGCTCGCGCCGGGCGGGAACCGAAGCCAGGGGCGGCTCGTAGGCTGGGCTGGTTCCCGCCATGACTCCCGGTACCGCCCCTGCCGGGGCTCCCTCTCGCCAGGCCGCTGAACGCCGTTTCAGCCAGTCCATGGTCGTCTCCGGCACCCGCTGCCTGCTGGCCTACGTCGTGTTCCCGTACGTGATCCCGGTGCTCGGGCTGGCCGACGTCGTGGGGCCGGCGGTGGGCGTGGCCATCGGTGTGGTGGCCGTCGTCTTCAACGTCGTCAGCATCCGGCGGTTCTGGCGGGTGGATCACCGGCTGAAGTGGGCGCTGAGCACGGTCAACGTGGCGGTGATCGGTCTGATGTGCTTCCTGGCCGCCGGCGACATCGCCGAACTCGCCGGCTGACTCGGGGCGGTCCAGGCATGGTGAGGCGGGGCAGTTCGGCGGACGTTCCCGATTCGCCGGCGCCCGGCCTTGAGATGTCGGTTCCCGGCGACCCGCCATCGGCGGATGGCTCCTCTATCTCCCGCAGCCCGTTCGTGCGCGGCATCTGGATCGTCGCAGGTTTGCTGCTCGTCGGCATCGGCGGGGTCGGCATCGTGGTGCCGGGTCTGCCTTCCACGATCTTCTTCATCCTGGCGGCCGGCGCTTTCTCCCGGTCCAGCGCCCGCCTCGAGCGCTGGCTGCTGAACCTGCCTGCGGTCGGTCCGCTGGTGCGGGACTACCGGGCGGGGTTGGGCATGCGCCGCCGAGCCAAGATCCTGGCCGTGTCCATGATCGTGGTCGCGGTGGGCATAAGCACCGGCCTGGCGATCCACAACTGGACGCCGCGGGCGATCGTCCTGGCCGCCGGCGCGGTGGGTGTGGCCTACGTGGGCTGGCGGGTGCCGACCCGCGAGCTGCTGGACCGCGCCGCAGCCGAGGGCGCCGGCTAGCTCCGGCGGGGCAGCGTCGGGCCGCCCGCCGGCTTGCCGCACGGGTGCCGCGCAGCGGTTCGCTACCGTGACCCCGTGACCCTCACCCCGATCGTCGGCACGCTCGGCTACCTGTGGGACCGGGACAGCGACACGGTTTTGATGGTGCAGCGCGACGCGCGGCCCGACGACGACCACTACGGGAAGGTCAACGGCCTCGGCGGCAAGCTCGAGGCTGGCGAGCACGTCGTCGAGTGCATGCGCCGCGAGCTGCGCGAGGAGGCCGGCCTCGAGGTCGCCTCGCTGGGGCTGCGCGGCACGATCTCCTGGACCGACTTCGGTCCCCGCGACGAGGACTGGCTGGGATTCGTGTTCCTGGCCGACGCCTGGCGCGGCGAGCCCCCGGCACACAACGACGAGGGCAGCCTGCTCTGGGTGCCGCGCACCCGCCTGCTGGCCGCCTGCGATCCCGATCCCGGTGCTCGCGGCGCCGCCGGCCTGGTGCTGTGGGACGGCGACCGTCACTTCCTGCCGCTGGTCTTCGACGACGATCCCCGCCCTTTCCACGGCGCCATGCCCTACCGCGGTGACCGGGCGGTCGGCTGGACCTACGAGCGCCTCTAGCCCACGATTGCCTCCAAACAGGTGCGAGAAGGGTCGTCAGGAGTTCCTCTGAACCGCCGGCCACGCGGCGCCGGCTCTCCCGTCAACCCGGTCGCCGTGTTCTGAGGAACCCGAGCGGGCTGGTTATGCGGGGACGAAGTCGTGGAACCGGCGGGCAGTGTCGGCTGAGACCATGCCGTTGCGCACATCGCCGGCGACGAGGGCGTGCGGCCGGGCCGCCGGTGAGCCGTAGCCTCCGCCGCCGGCGTTGTACATCTCGACGATCGATCCGGGCGCCACCGACGTCGAGGAGTTGGGCGCGGGCTCGAAGGGTTCGCCGGCCGGGGGCGTGATGATCATCCGGTTCGGCGCGCCGCGCTCGCCGCCGAAGAGGCCGTAGGGCTCGTCGCTGCCGTCGCCGAAGCACGTGACCAGGGTCTCCGCCTCCATGAGATAGGAGACCACGATGCCGAGGCCGCCTCGCGATTCGCCCGGGCCGGCGGAGTCCTCCCAGTACTCGTGGCTCAACAGCGTGATTGGCATTCCCGCCTCGAAGACCTCGTAGTCGTCGAAGGCGAAGCCGCCGCCGCAGGTCAGGATGCCGATGCAGTCCTGGCCATCGACGCCCGCGACGCCGCCCGCCCCGCACTTGTTGGACAGCAGCGGCACCGCTAGGAACTCCGCACCCGTGGCCGGATCGGTGCCGTAGAGGCTGACGTTCAGTCCCCGGCCCCAGCCGGCGCACACCCGGTCGGGCGCGGCGGGGGCCAGCGCCTTCATAACGGTCTCGGCGATCACGTCGTTCATGACGAAGTTGCCCAGGACGCTCGGCGCCGGGAAGGCGGCATCCAGGAACGTTCCCTCGGCCAACACCACCTCGATGCACCGCTCGACACCTCCGTTGTGGGGGATGTCGGGGTCGATGATCATCAGGAACGTGGAGGTGGCGGCCGCATACGACGTGCCGTGGACCCCGTTGTAGTAGCGGTCCACCTGCGGGTCGGAGTCGCTGAAGTCCAGCACCACCCTGCCGTCGCCGACGGTGGCGACCAGGCGGCACACCAGCCGGTCGGGCCCCACGCCGGCGGGCAGGTCCCAGGTGGCCTCGGCGGTGTAGGTGCCGGGGGTCATGCGCCCGATCTCGGCCCGGGCCCGCTCCTCGCTGAAGTCCAGCAGGGCGTCGAGGTGCGCCATGGCCATGTCGATGCCGTACCGCTCGCACAGCTCCCAAAGCGCCCGCTCGCCGACCCCGGTGGCACCCATGAGCGCACGCAGGTCACCGCCCACCAGCTCGGGGAAGCGGCTGTTGGCCATCAAGATGTTCCAGACGTCTCGCCGGAGCGTGCCGCCGTCGTAGATCCGCAGCGGCGGGATCCGGATGGTCTCCTGCCAGACGTCGGTCGCCTCCGGGTCGTAGCCGCCGGCGGAGCGGCCGCCGAGGTCGGCCAGGTGGCCCTTGGTGGCCGTCCAGAACCGCAGCTCGCCGTCGATGAACACCGGGCGGAACACGCCCGTGTCCTGGGCCTGGTTGTTGCCCGCGAAGGTGTCGTTGTGCACGAACACGTCACCGGGCCGGATGGGGCCGCCCACCTGCTCGGTGAGGTGTCCCAGCATCTCGGAGAACCCGTACGCCATGAGCGGGAGCCCCTCGTTCTGGGCGAGGATCCGGTGGTCCGCGTCGAGGACGGCCGCGGTGAAGTCACGCACCTGGAGAAGCTGGGAACGGGACGTTCGCTCGATGACCCGGGTCATGTCCCGGGTGGCGGCCTCGATCTTCTTGCCCAGCACGGCCACCAGGATCGTGTCGATCATGGCTGCTCTCCGGTGCTCATGACGCGGCGTCCTTGGCTTCGAGCAGGAAGTGCCCGTAGCTGTCACAAGACAGGTCGAAGTGGGTATCGACGACGACGTTCGTGTCGGGCAACTCCACGATGCAGGGGCCGTCGATCCGCATGCCGGGCAGCACCCCGGTGCCGTCGTAGACCGGAACCTCCACGACGCCGGTGTCGCGGAAGTAGGTGCTGCGGTTGCCTTTGAACGCGGCGGAGGCGTCGGCGTCGCCCAGCGGTTCCGACCGGGGCTCGGTGGTCCAGGCGTGGCCGATGCTCGTGACACGCAGATTCACGACCTCCACAGGGTCGGCCTCGGTGGCGTAGGAGTAGATCTCCTCGTGCCGCTCGTGGAACTTCTCGTGGATCGACGGCATGCCCGGCTCACCGATGGCGACCGGTTCGATGGGCATCTCGACCTCGTGGATCTGGCCGTGGTAGCGCAGGTCCATCTTCAGGACGTGGCTCATCTCCGCTGTCTCGACACCTTCGGCGTCCAGCAACTCCTCGCCCTCGGCGCACATCTCGTCGTAGGCGGCACGGATGGTCTCGGGGTCGGCGACTGCCAGGGTCGCCTCGTAGGTGCGGACGAAGTCGTGCCGGTAGTCGGTGGTCAGCATGCCGAATGCGCTGAAGACACTGGCGTCGCGGGGCACCATGACCCGGCGGATCCCGATGTCGCGGGCGATAGGGCACACGTGGACCGCCCCGGCGCCCCCGGCAGTGAGGAGAGTGAATCGCCGTGGGTCGTAGCCGCGCTGCACCGACACCTCACGGATGGCGGCCGCCATCTTGGCGTTGATGACGTCGTACACGCCGGCGGCGGCTTCGAGATCCGAGGTCCCGAGAGCGTCGGCGACCTGGGCGCGCACGGCTTGGCGGGCCAGTTCGCCGTCGAGGGCCATGCGCCCGCCGAGGAAGTAATCGGGAGAGATGTAGCCGAGCACCACGTCGGCGTCGGTCACCGTGGCGAAGTCGCCTCCCCGCTGGTAGCAGGCCGGTCCCGGGTGAGATCCGGCGCTGGCCGGACCCACCTCCAACAGGCCGGCCTCATCGACGCGGGCGATGCTGCCCCCGCCCGCACCCACGGTGTGGATGTCGAGCATGGGCAGCATGAGCCGGTAGCGGGCCACCGAGCCCTCGCGTGTGACCAGGGAGGTTCCCTCCTCGATCAGGCACACATCGCAACTGGTCCCGCCCATGTCCATGACGATGAGGTTGGCGTTGTCCTGCATCCGGCTGAAGGCCGTCCCGCCGGCCACGGCGCCTGCCGGACCCGAGAGCAGCGTGTGTGCGGCCTCCCGGGCGGCGGCCACCTCCGGCGACATCAGCCCGCCGTTGGACTTCATCACCCGCAGGGCGCCGCCGAAGCCGCGCCGGCCGAGCTCGGCCAAGAGGTGCCGGAGATAGGTGGCCAGGATCGGCCCCACGGCCGCGTTGATGGCCGTGGTGCTGATCCTCTCGTAGAAGCGCCGCTCCGAGAGGACGGCGTGCGACAGCGAGACGTGCACCTCGGGCCACTCCGCGGCGATCACCTCGGCCGCCTGCGCCTCGTGGGCCGGGTTCCGATAGGCGTGCAGGAAGCACACCGCCATCGACTCGACGTTCTGGCCGCGCAGCTCGGCGAGGGCCGCGCGCAGGTGGTCCTCGTCGAGGGGCTTGACGACGCTCCCGGCGGCGTCGACGCGCTCGCGCACCCCGAGGCGCAGGTAGCGGGGCACCAGCGGCGGCGGCGGCGTGTACTTGTTGTCGTACAGGCGCTCGCGGATACCCCGGCGCATCTCGAGGGCGTCCCGGAACCCCAGCGTGGTGATCAGGCCGGTCCGGGCGATCCGGCCGGTGAGGATGGCGTTGGTGGCAACCGTCGTGCCGTGGACGATCACCTCGATCGCCCCGTAGAACTCCTCAGGCGACACACCCAGACGGTCGGCGAGGTCGTCGAGGCCGGCGCACACGTCGGTGGACGGGTCGTCGCCGACGTTCGGGACCTTGGTGGCGGTCATCGTCCCGTCGGCGCTGACGCACACCAGGTCGGTGAACGTGCCTCCGACGTCGACACCCACGTGGAAGACGTTCGTCATCGTCCCTCCTCTCGTATGGCCGGAGCCCCGACGAGCACGTCGGAGCGGTAGCAGGCCGCGTGCCGCTGCGGCGACAGCTCCACGAGAGGTGGGTACGTTACCCCACACTCTTCAGTGGCGATCGGGCAGCGCGGGTGCAGGTGGCAGCCCTCGGGCAGGTGGATGGGGCTGGGGATCTCGGCCTCTAGGCGGAAGTCCGGCAGTGAGGCAGCCGGGTCGGGGTAGAGCACCGATGAGAGCAGGGCCTTGCTGTATGGGTGGCGTTGGCCGGCGAACAGTTCCGCAGTGGGGGCGACCTCGACGATCTTCCCGAGGTACATCACCGCGATCCGCGAGCACACGCTGCGCACCGCGGTCAGGTCGTGGGAGATGAACAGGTAGGCCATGTCGAGTTGGCCGCTGATCTCGTTCAGCAGATCGATGATCTCGGCCCGAATGGCGATGTCGAGCTGCGAGGTGGGCTCGTCCAGCACGACGAGGTCGGGCTCGGTGCCGATGGCCCGGGCGATGCCGACCCGCTGCGCCTGCCCGGCGCTGAGCTGGTGCGGGAACTTCTCGCCGTCGGCCTCGCTGAGGTGCACCAGGTGCAGTACCTCCCGCACCCGCTCGTTCCGCTCGCGGCGGCCCATCCCGCTGACGCGCAGCGGCTCGTCGATGTTGCGCGCCACCGAGGTCGACGGGTTGAGCGAGGCGTGCGGCTCTTGGAAGACCATCTGGATGCGGCTGCGGAGCGGGCGCATCTCCGACTCGGACATCTCCGAGGTGCGCTCGCCGGCGAAGTCGATGGTGCCGCTGGTCGGCTCGATGAGCCGCAGCACGAGGCGGCCCACCGTCGTCTTGCCCGAGCCGCTCTCGCCGACCAGCCCCAGGGCCTCCCCGCGGGCCACGTCGAAGCTGACGCCGTTCACGGCGTGCACGTGGAGATGCCGGGCACCCCGTACCGGGAAGTACTTGACGAGGTCCCGCACTGACAGCAGCGGATCGGCGGCCGGCTGCTCGGCGGGAGCGGCGGCGGGCGCCGGGGTGCTCTCGCCGACGGCCGACGTCATCACCCGCCCCAGCAGGTCGCGGCTGTACGCCTCGCTGGGCCGATCGAAGAAGCTCACCACCGGCGTGTGCTCTACGAGCGAGCCGTCGCGCATGACCGCCAGGTCGTCGCAGTACTGGGCGACGATGCCGAGGTCCCGCGTCACGATCATCGTGGCCGAGCCCAGGTCGGCCAGCAGCTGCCGCAAGAGGTTGAGCACCTGGCGCTGCACGGTGACGTCGAGTCCGGCGGTGGGCTCGTCGGCGATGATCACGTCGGGCGAGTGCAGCAGCGCCATGGCGATCAGCACGCGCTGGGCCATGCCCACGCTGAGTTCGTGGGGGTGGGCGTCCTTGCGCCGCTCGGGGTCGGGGATGCCCACCGACTCCAGCGCCTCGATGGCCCGAGCGGTCGCCTCGGGGGCCGTCACCTTCTCGTGGGCGGTGATCGCCCGCCCGAGTTGGTCGCCGATCGTGGCCAGCGGATCCAGCGAGGCGCCGGGATTGGAGCCGATGATGGCGATCTTTCTGCCGCGCACCCGCCGCAGCGAGCGCTCGTCCAGCGAGAGCAGATCCTCCCCCTCCAGGAGCACCTCCCCGTCCACGACACGCCCGGGGAACCGCACCTGGTTGACGAGCGAGTGCACCAGCACGGACTTGCCGCAGCCGGTCTCGCCGACGAGGCCCAGCATCTGGCCCTTGTGTAGATCCAGGGACACGCCGCGCACGGCGGTGACCTCGCCTCCGTGGGTGAAGAACGTCGTCGAGACGCCACCGGCCGACAGGACCACCCCGTTGCTGGCGCTCATCGCCGCTCCAGCGGGTTGATGGCCTGGCCCATGACCTCTCCCAGGAAGGCGAAGCCCAGGATCGTCCCTCCGAGCGCCAGACCCGGGAACACCGACGGCCACCACTCGCCGGTGATGATGTGGCGGCCGCCGGAGGCCACCATCAGGCCCCACTCGGGCGTGGGTGCGGCCACGCCGGCGCCGACGAAGCTGAGCCCCGCCGTCAGCAGGATGGCGAACCCCAGCGTCACTGAGGCCTGGACGAACGCCGGCGAGATGACGTTGGGCATGACGTTGTGAAAGGCGACCCGCAGCGGTGTCCCGCCGGCGCAGCGGGCCGCCTCCACGAACGGCATGCGCCGCAATCCCAGGATCTGGCCTCGAATCAGGCGCGCGAAGATGGGCGCGTTGACGAAGGCGATGGCGATGCCGACGTTGAGGGCGCCCGAGCCGGCGGCGGCAACGAGCACCAGGGCCAGCACGAAGACGGGGAACGCCTGGAAGATGTCCAGGATTCGCATGATGATCTCCGACACCGACCCGCCGAGGCCGCGCCGCTCGCCGAAGTAGCCGGCGATCACGCCGAGGACCACGCCGATCGCCATCGAGGCGGCCGTGGCCGCAAAGGCCACCGGAATGTCGGTGCGGGTTGCAGCGATGACCCGCGAGAACACATCGAGGCCGGTGGCGTCGGTGCCGAACCAGTGGGCCCCGCTGGGCGGCTCGAGGATCAGACCCGGGAAGGTCTTCTCGGGGTCGTAGGGGATGATCCACGGCGCGATGATCGTGATGATCAGCACGGCGCTGACCATCACGAGGCCGAAGATCCCGGCGGGCCGGCTCAAGACGAACCGCAGGTAGTACCGGAACGGGCTCTCGCGCCGGCCCGTGAGGGGCGCCGGACCCACCGTGGCGTCGATCGGCTCGACGGGGTCCATCAGCTCGCCCTGATCCGGGGATCGACCACGTAGTGCACGACGTCCACGAGCAGGAAGATGAAGATCGACACGACGGTCGCAACCAGCACGAACCCCTGGATGGCGTTGAAGTCGGAGTTGGAGATGGCGAGCACCGCGTACTGGCCCAGCCCGCCCCAGGAGAAGATCGTCTCCACCAGCACGGCGCCGCCGATGACGAAGCCGTAGGTGATGCCCGCCAGCGTGATGATCGGCGGCAGCGAGTTCTTGAACGCAATCCAGAGCTGGGTGCGCTCACCCACGCCGGCGGACTTCACCTGCTGCACGAACTCCGAGTCCAGGTTCTTGGTGACGTTGGCCCTCGTCATCTTGAGGATCGGCGCCCCGTAGACGAAGACGAGCGTGATGACTGGCAGCACGAGGTGGACGATGGCGTCGCGTAATCGCCCCCAGTCGGCGGCGATGAGGCTGTCGAGCGTGTAGAGGCCGGTCACGTCGTTGGGAGGCCCCAGCATCAAGTCCACCCTGCCGAGTGGCGCCGGCGCCCAGCCCAGCTTGAAGAAGAACAGGAACAGGAGCAACTGGGCGAGCCAGAAGTCCGGCATGGACCCGGCGAAGAGGCCGTAGGTGGACACGCTCCGGTTAACCGACCGGCTGTACCACCGTTTGGCCACCCGGGCGGTGAAGACCCCCAGCGGCACGAGCAGCACCAGCGCTGCAAGCAGCGAGATCGTGATCAACTCCAAGGTGGCGGGGATGCGGTCCGCCAGGTCGGTCGTGACAGCGTTGCCGGTGACGTTCGAGCGGCCCAGGTCACCCCGGAAGAGGTCGCGGATCCAGATGCCGTACTGAACCGGAACCGGATCGTTGAGGTGCAGCCGCTCGCGGAGCGCCTCGATCTGCTCGGGCCCGGCGGTGGAGCCCAGCTGCGAGACCGCGGGATCGCCCGGCAGTTGGCGGACCAGGGCGAAGATCACGACCGACGCCCCGAAGAGTTGAACGATCGAGAGCGCCAGCCGCTTCGCAATCAGTCGGCCGAGCATCGTGACGACCGTCGCTCAGGCAGAGAGCGAAGCGTGTTCGAGTTCTTCCCGTCTCCGGGCGGTGGCGTCGTGGTCGATCTCGAACGTCTCGGGGTCCACGACGACGCCGAAGACCCCCTCGGCGGCCTCCAGCGACACGAAGCCGTTGCGCGCATCGTCGCGGACCGTCTCGGCGTCGCGCTGATGCGGCGGGCCGAAACCACCGCCGCCGGCGTTGTCGGCTTCGATCACGGTGCCGGCGGGGAACCGGGAGGTGGTGTTCGGGGCGAGGCGCTTCAGGTCCTCGCCGGGCGTCTGGACGCGGTACTGGTTCAGGGAGGACTGCCCGCCGCCGAATAGGCCGAACGCCGGGGCCCAGTCCTCGCCGTAGGTGGTGACCTCGGTCTCCGGCGCCTCGAGCGTGTAGCGGATGCGGATCCCCAGCCCTCCTCGGTACGTGCCGGCTCCAGCGGAGTCGCACCAGTACTCGTGGTGGGCGAGCCGCACCGGGTTCTGGATCTCGAACATCTCGTAGTCGTTGGCGGCGTAGCCCCCGCCGCAGGCGATGAGACCGATGAAGCTCCACCCGTCGTTCTCCGAGGTGGCCCCGGCGCCGCCTTTGTTCGCCAGCAGCGGCGGCCCGTAGAAGCGCTCGCCGGTGCGCGGGTCCAGACCCTTGATCATGTGGGACTCGTTGCGGCTCCAGCCGGCACACACCCGGTCGGGGAGCACTTCCGACAGGGCCAGGAAGATGGAATCCCCCGCCACGTCGGAGGACGTGAAGTTCCCCTGCACGCACGGCGAGGGGAACGTGCAGTTCAGGAAGCTGCCCTCGGGCACGATCACGTCGATGCAGCGCAGCACCCCGTCGTTGTGGGGCAGGTCGGGGTCCACCATCATCAACACGACCGCCACGACCGCCGCGAACGTGGTGCCGTAGGCGCAGTTGTAGTAGTAGGGCGTCTGCGGTGAACTGCCGGCGTAGTCGACGCTGATGTGACCGCCATCGACGGTGATCGCCAGCTTGGCGGTCACGTCGATCGACTGGGTTCCGTCGTCGCACCGGTAGACGACCTCGCTGCGGTACGTCCCGTCGGGGATCTGCGCCAACTCCGAGCGCATGCGTCGCTCGGTGGCGTCGAGCAGGAAGTTCAGGTGGTCCTTCAGGGTGCCGACGCCTTGCTCGGTCGCCAGGGCCTCGAGGCGGAGCCCGCCGGTGCGGCACGCCCCGATGGAGGCCTGGATGTCGCCCAGCACGAAGTGGGGCAGCCGCGTGTTGGCCGCCAGCAGGTTCCACACGTCGGAGCGGAGCGAGCCGCGGTCGTACAGCCGCAGCGGCGGGATGCGGAAGTTCTCCTGCCAGATGTCGGTGGCCTGGGGGTTGTAGCCGCCCATGACCGCGCTGCCCAGGTCGGCGAGGTGGCCCTTGGCGGCACCCCAGAAGTGGATCTCCCCCTCGACGAACACTGGCATGAAGATGCACGTGTCCGGCGCGTGGTTGCCCCCGTAGTAGGGATCGTTCTGGATGAAGATGTCGCCCGGATGTATGTCGTCGCCGAAGAACTCGATGAGGTGCTCCAGCGAGTGCACGATGGCGTAGGCCATCTGCGGCAGCCCCTCCTCCTGGCTGAGGATCCTGGCCCGCTCGTCCAGAACGGCCGTGCAGAAATCCTTCACCTGGAACAGGGGCGACCTGGCGGTGCGCTCGAGCACGAGCGACATCTCCTTGGCGATCGCCTCGATCTTCTTGCCGAGGACGACCGCCAGGATCGGGTCGATGTCCTCCCGGGGCGCGGCGGTTACCCCAGCCCGGGTCACTCGGTGAGCCTCATTTCCCAGAATCGCAGGCCCTCGTCGGGCGGCCAGAGGATGCCCTCGACGCCGGGACGGTGCGACACCACGTACTGCGGCGTGGCGAGCACGACCCACGGCGGATCGTCGGCCATGATCTGCTGAATCTGCCGGGCGATGTCCAAGCGGGCGGCGTTGTCGGTCTCGAAACGGCCCGCGTCGAACAGGGCGTGCACGTCGGCGTTGGCGTAGTTGCCGTAGTTCAGGAACCCGAAGAGGCCGGCGCCGGAGAAGATCTCCATGCCGTAGAGGATGTCGATGGCGTGGCTCTGCAGGGCCGCGGTCATGATGAGTTCGAAGTCCCTGCTGTTGGAGATGTCGGCGAAGGTGCCGAACGTGACCTTGTTCAGGTCGATGTTGATGCCGATCTCCTCCCACGCCGACTTGACCGCCACGGCGACGCGCTCGTTCTCGGGCCGGTGGTCGGCGTAGGTCAGCGTGGCGCTGATCGGCGTCTCCACGCCCGACTCGGCGATGAGCGCCTTGGCCTTCTCCATGTCTGTCTCGTACGGGAAGTACTCGTCGGTGTAGCCGGGGAACATCGGTGGGATGTAACTCTTGATGGGCGAGGCCCAGCCGTCGAAGATGGCGATGATCTCGTCGTACGGCGCTGCGTAGGCCAGCGCCTGGCGGACCTTGGCGTTGTCGAACGGCGGTACCGCGTTGTTGGGGATGATCGTCGTGATGTTGTTGCCCTCGAACACCGAGAGTTCCACGTTGTCGTTGTCGGCGATGCTGGACAGTTCGGTCCCTGACAGGGCGAGCGCCATGTCCACGGCACCGCTGAGCAGGGCGCTCACCCGGTTCGACGACTCGGGCACGGCCCGGTAGATGATCCGGTCGATGTCGGGCTTGCCGGCCCAGTAGTTCGGGTTGGCACGCAGCACCGTCTGCTGGCCCGCGGTGTTCTCCTCGATGTAGTACGGCCCGAAGCCGGCGGCGTTGGTGGCCATCCAGTTCAGTGCCCAGGGATCGTCGTCGGTGGCGTTGGCCTCCACGATGTCCTTGTTCAGGATCGGGATGAACGAGAGCGTGAAGATCGGCTGCACCAGCGGGCTGAAGTCCGCCAGGCTCATCTTGACGGTGTAGTCGTCGACCGCCTCGAACTGGTCCGCCGAGGTGACGTTCATCAGAAGCAGCAGGAACTGGTTGACGGCTTGCACGCCGAACGCCCGGTCGATGCTGTACATGAAGTCCTCGGTGGTGGCCCGGTCGCCGTTGTGGTCGACCAGGTCGTCGCGCATGACGAACGTCCACTCCGTGCCGTCGGCGCTGACCTCGGCGCTGGCGAACTGCCGCGGCAGGAACTCGTTGAAGTTCCGCTCGGTGCCGTCGTCGGCGTACCAGAACTTGGTGTCGTAGATGTTGTCGGTCATCTCCCACGACTGCGGCGTGCCGGCGAAGAACTCGGTGTCCAGTGTGGGGGCGGTGTCGACCGCCGCGACGACCAGTGTCTTCTCCTCGGCGGGCTCGGCTGGCGGAGGCTCCGGTGCGGCCGCAGGTTCCTCAGCCGGCGCCGGCGCGGCGGGTTCGGGTGCCGCGGGCGCCTCGGCCGGGGCGGCAGGCTCGGCCGGCGCCGGTGCCTCCGGTGCGAGTGCCGGTGCCTTGGCCTCGTCGTCACCGCCGCATGTGGCGGTGATCAGGGCGAGCACGAACAACGGCGCCAGGAATCCTCGAAGGGATCGTCTCGTGCGCATCTTCCCCTCCCAGTGCGCTAGGACGAACAGGTGAGCGCGACGCTAGTTGCTATTCCCTTGCCGTGCAGCACTCCGAGGTTCGCCGGAACGTGGCGTCGATCCGTGAGAAGTCCGCAGATCGACGCCACGGATCACGTCTCGGTCATTCCGGCGCAGGCCGGAATCCATGGTCCGGCGGATCCAACGGCGCGCCTGGCGTCGACTACCCGGCACACTCCTATGGCAGGGCCATCACGGCGCGGCCCGAGCGGAGCGCGTGGACGACGCTGTAGGCCGTCACCTGCGAGGTCTTCGGGTTGTCCGGCTCGGCCCGCCCGGCCATCTCCACGGTGAGCGTGCCCAGGTGGCCGGAGGCTTCGATCCTCCCGCGGTTGCCGGTGGTGAGTGAGGGATCGGCGACGAGGTCCACCTGGGTGCGCTCAAGCCCCAGGCCGGCCAGGGCGATCGTGACGGCCAGGTTGGCGTTCTTGGGGTAGAGCCGTGCCGCTTCGTGGGCCGGCCCGGAGTGGATCACGGTCGGCTCGGTGAGTGCATCCAACTGGAATGCGTGCTCCGCCGGTGTGTCCAACCAGGCGTGCGGAGGCTTCGAGGAGGTGTAGCGAACCCAGTCGAGGCCGCCCTCCCGCAGCGCCATCAGCCCGTCGAGACCGGCCGTGGCCCCGGCGGGCACCAGAATGCGACGGCCGGCACCTCGTGCCGCGTCGCACATGCGGTCCAGAAAGGCCTGATCGCCGAACGCGCCGGTGGAGATGACCAGCAGGTCCGTGCCGCCGGCAAGCACCGCCTCGCCGTACTCCCGCACCGCCGGCTGCCCCGCACACTCCGCCACGAGGTCGGGACCAGTGTTGAGGAGATCCTCGATAGAGGCCACCACAGCCGCGCCGGGCAGCGCCCGCCGGGTCGATTCCAGGTACCGGTCACGAACGAGCACCGCCGCCACATCCACCTCGGAGGCGACGACCTGCCCGATCGCCCCGAAGCCGATGAGTGCAATCCGCCCGCTCACGAGACAATTGAAGCCCGCCGGAGCGCCTTTCGCCAGTTCAGCCCCCGGAGTTCGGAGATCCACCTGTCGCTCGCGTCTGGGTCCGAGGTGATCCCGACACTTCTGCCAGCGCCCTGGTCTGCGTGCCGCCTACACAGTAAGCCGCCCTGTGGGATCACTGGGCGGCCGGGGGTTGATCCGTGATTGGTGGCTGCAAGGTCGCATTCGGTTACACTCCAATGATATGGAACTAATGGGAACACTCTGAAACATGTCGCACACTATCCAAGGGGTTGCGCTGTTCGTAATCGCGCTGCTCCCTGGCTCGTTGTTCGTATGGGGGTTCGAGCGCAACG
>LXNI01002194.1_pt1 | contig 14179 bp, 12 predicted proteins | sample 809091 | NCBI WGS metagenome assembly LXNI01 (sample SAMN04870527, study PRJNA318959) | sponge metagenome | biome: 01000161; feature: marine sponge reef; material: water | host: Sarcotragus foetidus | place: Greece: Milos, Mediterranean Sea | collected 2013-05-29 | depth 5-7 m | reverse complement strand
CAGAAAAACAACCTGGTTCAGGCTCATTTCATGTTGGAATCACATCCCCCCTTCAGGCTCATTTCATATTGGAAAACACTGGAATTTGTTTTTCATCCTTGAGTGATATAGAATGACGCGAATTTGGTTTTAACTGGTATTAACTCAGTGAGCGCAATTGTTAAAGAAGTTTATGATGCTTTCCGCGCAGCAGGTGTTGGTGATGAGAAAGCGACAGAAGCGGCACAGGCCATTGCCAACCATGACGCAAGGTTCAGCAAGATAGAAGCTGATCTGTTGCTGCTGAAATGGATGGTTGGCCTGGTTATCGCCGTTGAGATATTGCCTGTACTGAAGTCTTTGTTTTAAAAAGCTATCTTACAGGTGCAAATGATATGTATGCAGTCGTAAAAACCGGTGGCAAACAGTACAAGGTACGGGAAGGCGACACCATCCGGGTTGAGAAGATCGATGCCGAGGAAGGTGGTGAGCTCAGTCTTGATGAAGTGCTGATGCTTGCCGATGGCGAGAATATTTCGGTCGGGACGCCGACGCTGGAAGGCGCGTCCGTCGCGGCCAACGTGCAGTCCCACGGCCGGGGCGAAAAGATCAAGGTGGTCAAGTTCAAACGGCGTAAACAACACCTCAAGCAGATGGGGCACCGCCAGGCTTATACTGAATTGAAGATCACCGGCATTACTACGCAATAGCAGGAGCAGGAATATGGCGCATAAAAAAGCAGGCGGCAGCACACGCAACGGCCGTGACTCCCATTCCAAGCGCCTGGGCGTGAAACGCTTCGGCAGCGAAACGGTTCGGGCAGGTAATATCATCGTCAGGCAACGGGGCACAAAGTTCCACCCCGGCGTCAACGTCGGCTGCGGCCGGGACCATACCTTGTATGCCACGGCAGACGGCACGGTGCTATTCGAACAGAAAGGCGCGCGTAACAGGACTTTTGTCAGCGTTGTTGCCGGAGGTTAGCGCTTAGGGGCTGACCCCCAGCCCCTGCCCACCAGCCTCCAACCCGCCCCCATGAAATTTGTCGATGAGGCAACTATCCGGGTTGAAGCGGGTAAGGGGGGTGACGGCTGTCTGAGTTTCCGGCGGGAAAAATATATTCCCCGGGGCGGGCCGGACGGGGGTGACGGTGGCGCCGGCGGCAGTATTTTCCTGGTGGTCGATGAAGGGCTGAATACCCTGGTTGATTTTCGCCATGCGCGTTTGTACCGGGCCGGCAACGGCAAACCGGGCAGTGGCCGGGACCAGATCGGCAAAAGCGCCGCAGACCTTGAAATCCGCGTTCCCCTGGGCACCCTGGTTTACGATGAGGACACCGGTGAACTCATCGGCGACCTGACCAACGGGGATGACACGCTGCTGGTTGCCCGCGGTGGCGAGCATGGCTTGGGCAATGCCCGTTTCAAGAGCAGCGTCAACCGGGCGCCGAGAAAGACCACCAAGGGAACCCAGGGAGAAAGCAGAAACCTGCGCCTGGAGTTACAGGTACTCGCCGACGTCGGCCTGCTGGGCCGGCCTAATGCCGGCAAATCCACGTTTATCCGCCAGGTGTCCGCGGCGCGCCCCAGGGTGGCTGATTACCCGTTCACCACACTGTATCCAAACCTGGGTGTCGTGCGCGCCGGTATGGGTCGGGACGTGGTGATGGCAGACATTCCCGGGTTGATAGAGGGCGCGGCGGCCGGCGCCGGGCTGGGCGCGCAGTTCCTGCGGCACCTGTCACGCACACGCCTGTTGTTGCACCTGGTTGACATCAGTTTGCACCAGGACGTGTCGGCAACCGCCGCCTCGATCCGCGCTATTGAGGCCGAACTGGCAGCCTGGGATACCGATCTGGCGCACAAGCCCAGGTGGCTGGCGCTGAACAAGATCGATAGGGTTGATCCTGATAGAATGGCGGAAATCCGGGCCACACTGGTTACAGAAATGAGTTGGCAGCAACCGGTTTTCTGCCTCTCCGCAATAACCGGCGCCGGTTGTGATACCTTGATTAAAGCCGTCTTCCAGTGGTTTTCAGACCTGGAAGCGGACTGACGCGTGATGAGCAGAGCGGATACCAAAGACGTAGCAAAACAATGCTGGGTGGTCAAAATAGGCAGCGCCTTGTTGACCAACGACGGCCTGGGGTTGCGTACCGAAGCCATCCGCGCCTGGGTGGACCAGATGGCGCAATTACGCCCGCGCGGCATGCGCTTTATCATTGTCTCATCCGGCGCTATTGCCGCGGGACGCGCGCGCCTGGGCTGGAAATTACGGCGCGGCAGTCTGCACGAGCAACAGGCCGCGGCCGCAGTGGGCCAGATGGGGTTGATCCAGGCGTACGAATCCGTATTCCAGCACCATGCCATCCACACTGCCCAGATGCTGCTCACCCACGACGACGTGGCTGACCGCAAGCGCTACCTGAATGCCCGTTCCACCTTGCGCACCCTGCTGGATTTGGGTGTGGTGCCGATAGTCAACGAAAATGACAGCGTCGCCACCGACGAGATACGTTTCGGCGACAACGACTCGCTGGCCGGGTTGGTGGCCAACCTGGCGGAGGCGGAGCGCCTGGTTATCCTCACCGACCGGGCCGGCCTGTATGCGCGCGACCCGCGCACGTCTCCCGATGCCCGCTTGATCAAGACCGCGCAGGCCGGTGATGCCTCCCTGCTGGAGTATGCCGGGCCGGGTGGGACGGTGGGCCGCGGCGGTATGCTTACCAAACTCAAGGCTGCGGAGACCGCGGCCAAATCCGGGACGGAAACGATTATCTGCTCAGGGCTGGAAGACGAGGTGCTACTGAAAATTGCGGACGGTGAACAGGTCGGCACCTTGCTCAACGTGGCGCGCTCACCCCTGGCCGCGCGCAAACAGTGGCTGGCCGGACACAAGCCCCCCCAGGGCGCCCTGACCCTGGACGACGGCGCTTGCAAGGTACTGTCCGACCAGGGAAAAAGCCTGCTGGCCGTGGGCGTCACCGGCGTGCGCGGCGAGTTCAAGCGGGGAGAGATTGTCAGTTGTACTGACCACCAGGGTCGGGAAGTCGCCCGCGGCCTGGTCAACTACAACGCCGATGAGACCCGCCGCATCATGGGCCGCCCCAGCGGCATGATCGAACAGCTACTGGGTTACGTGGACGAGGAGGAGTTGATCCACCGGGATAATATGGTGGTGTTTGGGAATTCCTAATTCCCAATTCTCAAAGCGTTCGGATTTTGGCGTTCAGGCGGCTTTTGTGGCGGGCGGCCTTGTTTTTGTGGATCAGCCCCTGGTTGGCCATTCTGTCGATGATGGGCACGGCTGCCTGGTAGGCGGCAGTTGCCGCGGCCTTGTCGCCGCCGGCGATGGTCTCAACGACTTTCCTGATGTGCGTCCGTAACATGGAACGGCGCGCGTTATTGTGCAGGCGGCGCTTGGCAGCTTGGCGCGCGCGTTTCTTTGCTGATGCGATATTAGCCAACTGTAACTCCTGATAGTCAGTGATCTGAGGGGCAGCATACTATGCTGATATGCGGGGGTTGTCAAATTAATCAGGAATTACGAATTACGAATGGGGCGTGATAACATAAAATTCACGGGTTTATGGGGTCAGGTCGCCTGGATTGGTGGGGTCAGAGTAAAATCGCCGTTATCGGGGTTGATGGCAGGATTGGTGGTGATTTTACTCTGACCCCGGAATTCATGGCAGGATTGGTGGTGATTTCACTCTGACCCCACCAATCCCGGATATCTGCCGGGAATTGTGCATTATGCGACCTGACCCTAATTCATAATTAACTATGCGCAAGCTGCTCAAATCCACCCTGGTTGTCGGCCTGATGACTACCTTGTCCCGTATCCTGGGATTGATCCGGGACGTTATCATTGGCGCCATGTTTGGTCCCGGGGTGGGGGTGGACGCGTTTATCGTCGCGTTCCGCATCCCCAACTTTCTGCGCCGGATTTTTGCGGAGGGGGGGTTCTCCCAGGCGTTTGTGCCGGTGCTGTCGGAATACCGGGAACAGCGCAGTCGGGAGGAGGTGAACGCCTTGCTGGAACACACTGCGGCGGTACTGGGCGCGTGGCTGTGTGTGACCACGATGGTCGGGGTCCTGGCCGCGCCGTTGCTGATCTGGGTGTTCGCGCCCGGCTTCGGTGACGACCTGGAAAAGCAGGCGCTGGCCACCCGCATGCTGGCCATCACCTTTCCCTATATCCTGTTCATTTCCCTTACTGCGATGGCGGGGGGGATACTCAATACCTACCGGCGCTTTGCCGTGCCCGCGTTTACCCCGGTGTTGCTTAACCTGTCCCTCATCGGTTGCGCACTATGGCTGACACCGTATTTCCCGCCCGAACAACGGGTTGTGGCCCTGGCCTGGGGTGTGTTCGGCGCGGGCCTGGCGCAACTGCTGTTCCAGTTTCCGTTTCTGCTCAAACTCAGGTTGTTGCCGTTACCGCGTTTCAACCGCGACCGGGAAGGGGTGGGCAGAATAATCAAACTGATGATCCCGACCCTGTTCGCCGTTTCCGTGACCCAGGTGAACCTGATGGTCGATACCATTATCGCTTCCTTCCTGGAAACGGGCAGTATCTCCTGGCTGTATTTCTCCGACCGCCTGGTCGAGTTTCCGCTGGGCGTATTCGGCATTGCCCTGGCCACCGTGGTGTTGCCCAGCCTGGCGGCGGAACATACCGGCAAGGATAACGCGGCGTTCAACCGGACCCTGGACTGGGCCTTGCGCTGGGTGATGCTGGTGGCGCTGCCGGCCGGCGCCGGCCTGATGCTGCTGGGCGCGCCACTGTTGACCGCGCTGTTTCAATATAATGAATTTTCTGCCTACGACGTGCAGATGGCCAATCGCAGCCTGCTCATGTACGCGCTGGGTTTGCCGGCTTTTATCCTGGTAAAAGTGCTGTCTTCCGGTTTCTTTTCCAAACAGGACACCAGGACTCCGGTTACCGTCGCGGTGGTCGCCATGCTCGCCAACATCGTGCTGAACCTGCTGCTGGTCATTCCCCTGGCCCATGCCGGACTCGCCCTGGCCACCTCCTTGTCGGCCTGCCTCAACGCGGCCTTGTTGTACCACCTCCTGCACAGGAAAAAGGGTTTCCGGACCAGCCCCGGCTGGTTCCTGCACCTGGGCAGGATCACCCTGGCGCTGGCGGTCATGGCCCTGGGCCTGGCATCTTTCGTGCCGGCCCCGTCCGCCTGGTTACAATGGGATAGTTATGCCCGCGCCCTTAATGTAGTATCATGCACCCTTGCCGGCGCCCTGGCGTACTTCGCCACCCTGTGGGTGACCGGTTTGCGTTGGCGAGACATGGTAGCGTCTCAGGATTTATCCGCAGATGGCGCAGATTAACGCAGATAAAAAATGAAGCAAAAAATAATCTGCGTTAACCTGCGTCATCTGCGGATAAAAACGGCTGTGTTGGTCTGCGTCATCTGCGGATAAATTATGGAACTCATCAGGTACTCCTACAATCTCAAGTCCCGGCACCGGGGTTGTGTTGCCACTATCGGCAACTATGACGGGATCCACCTGGGACACCAGGCGGTGCTCAGGCAGCTCAAGCGGCATGCGGAGGTGATGGGCCTGCCGGCGCTGGTGATCACCTTTGAGCCGCATCCGCAGGAGTTTTTCAACGCAGAGCAGGCGCCGACCCGTATTACCAGTTTCCGGGAAAAACTGGAGATGCTCAAACAACAGGACATCGACCGGGTGCTGTGCCTGCGCTTCCAGCAGGGTATTGCCGAGCTGTCGGCGGAACAGTTTATCGAGCAGGTGCTGGTTGGCGACCTGTCGATCAAGCGGCTGATCATCGGGGATGATTTCAAGTTCGGCAAGAACCGGCGCGGGGACTACCACATGCTGCGGGAGTTTGGGAAGCGTCTGGGTTTTGACGTGATCCTGACCGAGACACACCGGCTGGACGGCAACCGGGTGAGTAGCAGCAGCATCCGTGAGCGCTTGCGGGAAAGCCGGTTTGAGGAGGCACAGTTACTGCTGGGACGCTATTTCAGCATCAGCGGACGCGTGGTGCACGGCGCTGAGCGAGGGCGCCAGTTGGGGTTTCCCACGGCCAATATCAATCTCAGCAAACGCCAGGTGCCGTTACGCGGCGTGTTCGCGGTGAGCGTAAAAGGCGCGCACGACAAGACCCACCTGGGTGTCGCCAACCTGGGCACGCGCCCGGTGTTCGAAGAAACGAAACTGTTACTGGAAGCGCACCTGTTCGACTTCAACAAGATGATTTATGGCCGGCACATAAGCGTAGAGTTCTTCAAACGCCTGCGCGATGAGAGCAAGTTCGCCTCCATCGATGAACTGGTCGCGCAGATCGCGACGGACATCCGCGCCGCCGGGGAATTTTTCGGCACGCTTAATCATGGCTGATTATAAACACACGCTATCCCTGCCAAAGACGGATTTCCCCATGAAGGGGAACCTGGCGCAGCGCGAGCCGGGGATATTGCGGCGCTGGCAGGAACTGGACGTTTACGGCCGGCTCCGGCAGGGCCGGGCCGGGCGCGACAAGTATATCCTGCATGACGGCCCGCCGTATGCCAACGGCGATATCCACCTGGGTCATGCCGTCAACAAGATCCTGAAAGACATCATCATCAAGTCACACAGCCTGGACGGGTATGATTGCCCCTACGTGCCCGGTTGGGATTGCCACGGTTTGCCCATTGAACACCAGGTGGAAAAGAAGATCGGCAAGGCCGGCGTGCGGGTAGCGCCGCGCGAGTTTCGCGATGCCTGCCGCGCGTATGCGCACAAGCAGATAAACCGGCAGCGAACCGACTTTGAACGCCTGGGCGTACTCGGCGACTGGGCTGCGCCATACCTGACCATGAATTACCACACCGAAGCCGACATTGTACGCGCGCTGGGCCGGATGATCACGGCCGGCCACCTGACCCAGGGCTTCAAACCGGTTTACTGGTGTCTCGATTGCACCTCGGCCCTGGCGGAGGCGGAGGTGGAATATTTCGACAAGCAGTCTCCCGCGGTGGACGTGTGTTTTCCCGTCATCGATGCGGAGGCCGTGTTCGGCGCCGTGTCGGAACCGTGCCCGGAACGCGGGGCAGGGCGCCTGTCCCTGGTGATCTGGACCACCACACCCTGGACCTTGCCCGCCAACCAGGCGGTGGCCCTGAATGCGGAGTTTGATTACGTCGTGGTGCAATGCACGTCCCAGCGCGGCCGTGAGCGGCTGATCCTGGCGCAGAAACTGGCGTCATCGGCATTGCACCGTTACGGCGTGGAGGACTACCGCATTCTGGCTACGGTCAAAGGTTCTGAGCTTGCCGGTGTGCAACTGCAACATCCGTTCCATGAGCGCCGGGTGCCGGTCATCCTGGGCGATCACGTCACCCTGGAAACCGGCACCGGCGCGGTGCATACCTCGCCGGGGCATGGCGTGGATGACTATCACGTTGGCATGCAATACGGCCTGCCCGTCACCAACCCGGTGGCTGACAACGGCTGTTTCCGGGAGGATACGGAGCTATTTGCCGGGGAACACGTATTCAAGGCCAATGCCCATATCATTGAAGTACTCATCGACAGGAATAACCTGCTGGTGGAAACCACGCTGCGGCACAGTTACCCCCATTGCTGGCGGCACAAGTCGCCGGTCATCTTCCGCACCACGCCACAGTGGTTTTTCAGTATGGAGGCCCGGGGCTTGCGCGCGGACGCCCTGGCCGCGATCAAGCAGGTGGCCTGGGCGCCTGACTGGGGCCGGCAACGCATCCATGGCATGGTGGACGAGCGGGGTGACTGGTGCATCTCCCGGCAGCGCACCTGGGGCGTGCCCATCGCCGTGTTCGTTGACAGGGACACGGACGAGTTGCACCCCGACACGCCGCGCCTGATCGAGGCCGCCGCGCAAAAAATAGCGCAGTCCGGCATCGATGCCTGGTTTGAGCTCGACGCCGGAGAACTGCTGGGCGCCGACGCGGCGCGCTACCGGAAAGTGACGGATATCCTGGACGTCTGGTTCGATTCGGGCGTGACCCACGCCACCGTACTGGCGCGTGATGACAGGCTGGCTTATCCCGCCGACCTCTACCTGGAAGGCTCGGACCAGCACCGGGGCTGGTTCCAGTCATCACTGCTGACCTCCGTCGGTATCAACCGGCAGCCGCCGTATCGAGGCGTGCTTACCCATGGCTTTGCGGTGGACGCCAGGGGCATGAAGATGTCCAAGTCCGAGGGCAACGTGGTGGCGCCGCAGAAAGTCATGCAGACCCTGGGCGCGGACGTGCTCAGGTTGTGGGTGTCCGCCACGGACTACCGGAACGAGATGAACGTATCCGACGAGATACTGAAGCGTATGGCGGACGCGTATCGCCGCATCCGCAACACCAGCCGTTACCTGCTGGCCAACCTGGACCGGTTCGACCCTGCCGAGCACTGCGTAGCCGCCGCTGAGTTGCTGGAACTGGACCGGTGGGCGCTGCTGGAAACCATGCGCTTGCAGGAGCAGATCATCCGCGCCTACGAAGAATTCCAGTTCCACCTGATCTACCAGAAACTGCACCATTACTGTGTCGTGACCCTGGGTGGTTTTTACCTGGATATTATCAAGGATCGCATCTACACCTTGCAACGGAGCAGTCCGGCGCGCCGCTCCGCCCAGACCGCCATGTACCATATCGCCGAGGCATTGGTGCGCTGGTTGGCGCCGGTGCTCAGTTTCACCGCGGATGAATACTGGCGGCACCTGCCCGGCGCGCGCGCAGAATCCGTGTTCCTGGAAGAGTGGTACCGGGATTTCCCGGACGTGAGTGTGTCGGAACACTGGTCCGGCCTCATCAGGACGCGTGAAGAAGTCAGCCGGGAACTGGAGCGTCTGCGCACCGGCGGCGCCATCGGTTCCTCCCTGGACGCGGAAGTCCGCTTGTATTGCGACGACACACTCAGGGCCGCCCTGGACCATGCGGGAGACGAGTTGCGCTACATCTTCATTACCTCTTCAGCAGAGGTCCATGCAGACACGGAACGCCCGGACGACGTCCGGCCCAGCGAACTGGACGGCCTCTGGCTCAAGGTAAGCGCGTCAGAGCATGCCAAATGCGTGCGCTGCTGGCACCGCTGCGAGGATATCGGCATCGACCCGGCGCACCCGGCACTCTGCGGCCGCTGCGTGCTGAACGTGGAAGGCGCCGGGGAAACCCGCCGGTTTTGTTGATCGATTTGCAGGGTCCACGAAATGCATGAAGTGTTATTGTATGTTTGTGTTGATAATGCCGGGGTCAGAGTAAAATCACCGACAATTCTGCCATCTCCCCCGATAATGGCGATTTTACTCTGACCCCACCAATCTAATGACCCTCTGCATGTGCACTGTGCGACCTGACCCCATAAAACCCGCAAACCTGGGCTGGCTCTGGCTTACCCTGCTGGTTATCATCCTCGACCAGCTGAGCAAATTTGCTGCCGTGCAGTGGCTGACGCTGCACCAGGCAGTGCCGGTCTTGCCCGGTTTCAACCTGACCCTGGTGCATAATACCGGCGCTGCGTTCAGTTTCCTCAGTGACGCCGGCGGCTGGCAGCGTTATTTTTTCATCATCCTGACATGGGTTATCAGCCTGGTCATGTTGGTGTGGCTCACGCGCCTGCCCGCCGGGAAAGCAATCCTTGCCTGCGCCCTGGCCCTGATCATCGGTGGGGCTGCCGGCAACCTGTGGGATCGGTTGCAATACGGCTACGTGGTGGATTTTATCGAGGTCTATTACGACAAGTGGTCATGGCCGGTATTCAACATCGCCGATTCCGCCATCACCATCGGCGCCATGCTGCTGATTTTGGATGCGTTCAAGAGGTCCTGAGTTTGAACGTGCCCACTCCTGCTTGCCAGGAGTGGTTCCTCCTACATCCTTGTAGCTCGCCGCAAGGCGGAACATGCCTGCCCCGGTATTCATTTCCTTCGATAATTCAGAAGGTGTATAATATACGGCAATTCCATTACTTGCAGGTGCCAAATGCAGATTACCCTTGCCAACCCCCGCGGTTTTTGTGCCGGCGTGGACCGGGCCATAGAAATTGTCGAGCGTGCGCTGGAATTGTACGGTACACCCGTTTATGTGCGTCATGAGGTAGTCCACAACAAGTATGTGGTTGAAAGCCTGCGCGAGAAGGGCGCCGTGTTTGTCAATGAACTGGATGAGGTGCCGGATAATTCAGTGGTCATTTTCAGCGCGCACGGGGTTTCCAAAGCCGTGCGGGATGATGCCGCGCATCGGGAGTTGCGGGTGTTCGATGCGATCTGCCCGCTGGTGACCAAGGTGCACATGGAGGTGGGACACTACCAGGATGAAGGCAGGGAATGTGTTCTCATCGGTCACGCCGGCCATCCCGAGGTGGAAGGCACCCTGGGGCAGTATCGCCCCGCGAATGGCAACGGCGCCATGTATCTGGTGGAATCAGTGGAAGACGTTGAAACAATGGAAGTAAAAAACCCGGATTTTCTGGCGTTTGTCACCCAGACTACCTTGTCCGTGGACGATACCTCCGAAGTGATCGACGCCTTGCGCCGGCGCTTTCCGAAAATAGTCGGCCCGAAGAAGGAGGACATCTGTTACGCCACGCAGAACCGCCAGGATGCAGTCAAGAAACTCACCGGCGATTGTGACCTGATCCTGGTGGTGGGATCGCAGAACAGTTCCAATTCCACCCGCTTGATGGAGATCTCCCAGAAGAAAGGCGTGCCTGCTTACCTGATCGATAACGTCACCGAGATTCAACGGGAATGGCTGGACGGCAAGCGCAGTATCGGCGTGACCGCCGGCGCCTCCGCCCCGGAAGTGCTGGTTGAGGAGGTGATTTCCCAATTGCGGAAATGGGGGGTTGATAACGTCATGGAAGCGCCCGGCATACGGGAAAGCGTGGTATTTTCCTTGCCCAAAGAGCTGTACAAAGGCGCTGCCGCGCAAGCATAGACCCCATCTACATTTGTTTCAGCCGCCGAACTGCCGTTCCACCTCATCCAGCACCCGGAAATGCCGGGGTCAGAGTAAAATCACCGACAATTCTGCCATCGCCCCCGATCATGGCGATTTTACTCTGACCCCACCTGTCCTGACCCCACCTGTCCTGACCCCATCTACATTTGTTTCAGCCGCCGAACTGCCGTTCCACCTCATCCAGCACCCGGTAACAATCCAGCACCTGGGCGACGGAGGAGTTGGGTTCCCGGCCCTCGTTGATGGCGGCAAAAAACTCCCGATCCTGCAGTTCGATACCGTTCATGGAGACGTCAACTGCGGACACGTCGATGGGTTCGTCCCGGCCGGTTACCAGGTCGTCATAGCGGGCGATGTAGGTGCCGTTGTCGCAGATATAGCGGAAGAACGTGCCCAGCGGGCCGTCGTTGTTAAAAGACAGTGACAGGGTGCAAAGAGCGCCGCTGCCGGTCTTCATCTGTATGGACATATCCATGGCGATGCCCAGTTCCGGGTGGCGCGGTCCTTCCACGCCGTTGACCTGTACGATGCTCTCGCCGGCCTGGTACTGGAACAGGTCCACGGTATGGGCGGCATGGTGCCAGAGCAGGTGGTCGGTCCAGGAGCGCGGCTGGCCCTCGGCGTTGATGTTTTTGCGCCGGAAAAAATAGGTCTGCACGTCCATTTGCTGGATGTTAAGTTCGCCGCAGCGCAAGCGCCGGTTAAGCCACTGGTGGGACGGGTTAAAGCGGCGCGTGTGCCCCACCATGCACAGCAGGCCGGTTTCCTGCTGCACCTGGTTCACCTCCAGGCAGTCGGCCAGGGAATCCGCCAGGGGAATCTCTACCTGCACGTGTTTGCCCGCCTTCATGCACTGGATCGCCTGGGCTGCGTGCATCTGCGTGGGGGTGCAGAGGAGGGCCGCGTCCACGCCGGGCAAGGCCAGCGCCTCCTCCAGTTCAGTGCAAGCATGGGGCACGCCAAATTCCTGTGCCTTGGCGCGGGTATGCTCAAGCCTGCGCCCGACCAGGGCGACCACGTCCACACCGTCAATGTTGTGAATGCCATGCAGATGTTTGATACCGAACGCGCCGACACCGGCAAGGATTGCTTTCATAGGTTGCTCCTGAATAAAATCTCTGTAAGTAACCTCTAAAAATGCCATCCTGGGCATTTTTAGAGACGGAAACGAAAAATTGCGATTTTCCGTTTCCTTCATTTTCAATCACTTGCGCGATTAAAAATGGCAGCATATCCCTATGCTGCACGGGCGCCTCTAATTTTTAGAGGTGCCCTGTATTTTCTACGGCTGATTTCCCAACTCCGGCCAGTACAGCCTGCGCGGATTGTCCACCAGCAGCTTGTTCTGCAACTCGGCAGTGACCGCGATCCTGGGGATAAAGTCCACCAGTTTACCATCATCGGGCATGTGTGACTTCATGTTGGGATGCGGCCAGTCGGTGCCCCATAATACCCGCTCCGGGAACGTCTCCACTACGCGCCGGGCGAACGGCGCCACGTCGTCATAACCGTGCGGCCCGGTTCCGGAAAGCCGCTCCGGGCAGCTTACCTTGGACCAGAAATTTTCGTTCTCCCGCAGCAGTTGCAAAAAAAATTGGAACTCCTCGCCGTCCGGGTCCTTGCCCACGTCGGGCCGACCCATGTGGTCCACCACGACGGTGGTGGGCAGGGATGTGAAAAAGTCATACAGGTCGGGCAGGTCTGCTGCCTCGAAATAGATAACGATATGCCAGCCCAGGGTGGCCACGGTGTCGGCCACCCGCCGCAGCGCGGCGCGGGGCAGGGCATCGGCCAGGCGTTTGAGAAAGTTAAAGCGCACCGCACGTACGCCGGCCGCGTCCAGTTCCCGCAAGGCTGCCATGCCGATCTCGGGTCTTACCACGGCAACGCCGCGGGCGCTGCCGTTTGAGTGTTGCAACGCGTCCACCATGGCCCGGTTGTCCGCGCCGTGGCAGGCTGCCTGTACGATGACGCTGCGGGAAAAGCCCAGGTGTTCGCGTAATGCCCACAGCTTCTCTTTGGGCGCATCACAGGGCGTGTACTTGCGCGTGGGGGCGTAGGGGAACAGGTGGCCGGGACCAAACACGTGGCAATGCGCATCCACCGCCCCGGCGGGTACGGCAAACTCAGGCAGGGACGGATGCGGGTGGAATGGCAGCCAGTCTTTGTCCGGGGTGTGCGACATATCATTTTCCCCTTGCCGCCAACGCCCGGTCCAGGCGCGGATAAACCCGGCGCACGTTCAGTTCATAAACTTTCCGCCGGTCGGCATCATTCAGTCCCAGGGCGTCGATATAGCGTTTGGTGTCATCGAAGTAATGCCCGGTCTGCGGGTCGATGCCGCGCACCGCGCCCACCATCTCGGAGCCGAACAGGATGTTGTCGATATCGATTACCTCAAACAGCAGGTCGATGCCCGGTTGGTGATACACGCAGGTGTCGAAATACACGTTGTGCATGACGTGGTTATCCAGGCCGGGCTTGTTCAGCATGTCGGCCAGGCCGCGGTAACGGCCCCAGTGGTACGGCACTGCGCCGCCGCCGTGGGGGATGATAAAGCGCAGGTCGGGGAAATCCGTGAACAAATCACCCTGGATGAACTGCATGAACGCGGTGGTATCGGCATTGATGTAATGCGCGCCGGTGGCGTGGAAATTGTCGTTGCACGACCCCGACACGTGGATCATGGCCGGCACGTCCAGTTCCACCATCTTCTCATAGAACGGATACCATGCCCGATCCGTCAGCGGCCGGGACGTCCAGTGCCCGCCGGAGGGGTCGGGGTTCAGGTTGCAACCGATGAAGCCCAGTTCCAGCACGCAGCGCTCCAGTTCCGCAATCGAATCCGCCACCGGCACACCGGGCGACTGCGGCAACTGGCAGACGCCGATGAAGTTGTCGGGATACAGTTCCACCACGCGCGCGATCAAATCATTGCAATGCCGGCTCCAGGCCTGGGAGACCCCGGCATCGCCCTGGTGGTGGGCCATGGCCGAGGCCCGGGGCGAGAAAATGGTCAGGTCCGCGCCCCGTTCCCGTTGCAACCGGAGCTGGTTGCTGTCAACGCTTTCCCGTATCTGCTCGTCGCTGATCACCGGCGCCCAGGGCGCGGGCTGTGCCGCGTCGGCAAAATGCGCCAGTTGTTGGCGGCGGAATAGCTGCAAAGGTTCCGGCGCGGTGGTGTAATGGCCGTGGCAATCGATGATCAGCATAGTTCTGTTATTTTCCCCTGTT
>LXNI01002193.1_pt1 | contig 14182 bp, 13 predicted proteins | sample 809091 | NCBI WGS metagenome assembly LXNI01 (sample SAMN04870527, study PRJNA318959) | sponge metagenome | biome: 01000161; feature: marine sponge reef; material: water | host: Sarcotragus foetidus | place: Greece: Milos, Mediterranean Sea | collected 2013-05-29 | depth 5-7 m | reverse complement strand
ACGACGACGTTAACGCGGCCGCTCGTGCCTGCCTCACACGTGACTGGCCGGTGATCGCAGTTGCGGGCCCGATCGACGACAGCGCTGAGCTACCCACTGCATTGGCGCTGAAGGGCGTCGGCTGACATGCGACCAAGCGAGGCGGCGGACCTGGCGCGACAGGCGCTGGCTGACGGCGACTCTGAATTGGCCGGTTCAATTGCCGATCGTCTCCTGGCCGACTTTGGCAGCTACCCACCCGCGCGGTTAGTGCGCGCACTGCTCGCCGAAGCGGCAAACGCCAGCGATTCCGCACTGGATGACCTGCGCGCCGTTACCTCCGCGGAGCCGACGAACGCGGAGGCCCGCGCCGCGCAGGCACGTCTGTTTCAACGTCGAGGAGATACCGACCGAGCCCGCATGGTGGCCCGACAGGCGGTGGAACTGATTCCCAGCGACCCCGCCGTGCTGGATTCCGCTCTCGAGATCCTGAATGTCGAGCCCGATTCGCTGGATACGAGCGCCGCGGTACTGGCACGCGTTCATCTCAACTGCGGCTGGCCGGACCTGGCGGAGCGCCACGCCCGCGTGGCCGTGAGCGAGAGTCCGGAGCGCGTTGACGTCCGGCTCACACTGGCCGAGGCGTTGTGGCGGCTTGGGCGGCTTCGGGCCTGCGAGGCTGAGTGCCGCGTCGTAGCCGATCAGGCCGAGGAGTGCGTGCGTGCTGCCGTGATGCGCGCCCACATCCTCTCGGAGAGAGGCCGCACGGCGGAGGGCCAGGAACTCTTGGACCGGATCGGTCGGGTTGACCCTGAATTCCGGGAAGCACGGGAATTGCTGGGCACGCTGGAAGTCCATCGTCTCGTGCTGCCAGACATGGTCGACATCGACTTGCCGCTGGAGTTCACCCGGCCGTCCAGCGGGGCCCCCGAGTTGGATGCCGAACCATCGCCGGTTGATGAATCTCAGTCAGTAACTCTGCCGGACTCCGATCCGGCGCCAGCGGAACCCCAAAGCGCCGACGGTCACGAAGAGCCGGCCGAGGCGCCTGCCGAGCCCGCCGTCGAAGTTCAGCCTTCGCCGACGGACGAGGGCCTTGCGGACTCCGAGGCACCTGTAGACGAAGACGGTCGTTTGCCGACGGAGGATGATGACGCTACCGATTCGCCCGAGCAGATGCGGCTTGACGAAGCTGCCGGGGACGAGGGATCGCCGAAGGCGGCGGCTCCCGTTGCGAGTCAGAATGAGTTCACCGAAGGTGCGTCGTTCTCGACGTTTGACTGGGCGCGGCACCTGATTGAGAACTCAGAGTGGACGGAAGCCGAGCGCGTTTTGACCGACATCGTGGCGGCAAATGAACCCGACGAATCCCGTGTTGACGGCTTGCTGTTGGAAGCCGTCGCACATCGTGAACTTCGCGGATCGGCCTGGAAGCTGTTGGGCGACCACTACATGCAAACGGGCCGTCCGCAGCCCGCCGCCGACGCCTATCTGCGAGCGGCAAATGTCGCAGGTCAAACGACAGAATGAAGTCCATCTCAGAGCTGCACAAGGGAATCCAGCGCTTGCCCGGTGTCGTGGGTAGTGCGGTTTGGCGAATTGGTGGAATCCCGACTGGCGACCTCGGAGGACATGGCGGGTCGGTCGGCCCTGGACTGCTGTCCGCCAGTATCGGGACGATGGAACAGGCCGTTGAGACGATGGGCCTGGGACAGATTGAGGAGATCTGGTTCGTGACCAAGGAAACCCAGTGCCTGGCGTTGCGAGCGGGACAGTGGCAGGCCGTCGTGGTTGGCGGTCTTGAAATGGACGTAGACAACGTTCGCGACGGGCTGACCAGCCTGCTCGCGGCGCACGATGAGGCTGACGCCTGACGATGGGCGTCCAACGGAAGGAATCCGAATGCAACGGACCTTGATCCTGCTGAAGCCCGACGCCCTGCAACGCGCGATTGCGATGCAGATTCTCCAGCGATTCGAACAGCGCGGGCTGCGGCTTATCGGGCTGAAGCTGGTAGCTGCGAGCCGCGAGCAGGCGAGCGAGCATTACGCCGAGCATGAGGGGAAGTTCTTCTTCGACGGCCTGGTGGCCCATCTGCAGAGCGGACCGGTTGTGGCCGCCGTTCTGGAAGGCCCCGAGGCAATTTCGGTGGTGCGCGCGATGGTGGGATCCACGCGGCCGCACGAGGCCGCGGCCGGCACGATTCGAGGAGATCTGGCGCTGGCGGGTCTTCGTAACCTCGTTCACGCCTCCGACTCGCCGGAAACCGCGGCGCGCGAGACTGCTCACTGGTTCGAGCCTCACGAGGTGCTGGACTACGATCGACCGCTTGATCGATGGGTGTATGAGTCGGACTGAGCCAGCACTCCTGCAGCCACGGGCACCGTTGACCGGGATTAGCCGATGAAAGTCCACGAATGCGACGCCCGAGAGATCTTCCGACGCCACGGGTTGCCTGTCCCCGACTCGCGCCTGGCGACGTCGGCCGATGAGGCATCGGCGGCGGCAGCGGCCATTGGGGGACAGGTCGTCGTAAAGGCCCAGGTGCTGTCGGGTGGGCGCGGAAAGGCCGGCGGCGTGAAGCTGGCGAATCTTCCCGAGGAAGCTGGCGCGGTCGCCGCGCAGATTCTGGGACTCAGGATCGGTGGCGAACCGGTGCGCCGGGTGCTGGTTGCTCCGGCGGTGGACATTTCCCGCGAGATTTACTTGGGTGTCGTCATCGACCGGACCGCGCAGTCGCTGGTACTGATGGCCAGCGCCGAGGGCGGCGTCGACATCGAGGAGGTGGCGGCGACAAATCCCTCCGCGATCCTTCGAGAAGCCGTCGATCCGCTGGCCGGCCTGCCTGATTGGCAAGCGCGACAGATCGGATTCGCGCTTGGCCTCGACGGACCGCAGAATCGCCAGTTTGTGCGCGTGGCGCAGGGCCTCGTCGAGGCATTTGTGGCGGTCGATGCGTCTCTCGCCGAAGTTAATCCGCTCGTGGTGGACGACGCCGGCAACCTGCAGGCGATTGACGCAAAGTTGAACATAGACGACAACGCGCTTGGCCGTCATCCGGAAATCGAGCAACTCCGGGATCCGTACGAAGAGAGCGAGGCCGAGCGCCGCGCCCGCGACGGCGGGCTGAGCTATATCAAGCTGGACGGCACGATCGGATGCATGGTCAATGGCGCCGGGCTCGCCATGGCGACCATGGACGTGATCAAGCACTACGGCGGGGAGCCGGCCAATTTTCTCGACGTCGGCGGTGGGGCGGGCGTGGATAAGATCACGACTGCCTTCGAGATCATTCTGGAAGACCCCAATGTGCGCGCGGTCCTGGTGAACATCTTTGCCGGCATCACTCGGGCCGACGACGTGGCTGCCGGAGTGATTGCCGCCCGGGAACGTTTGAAGAAGCCGGTTCCGCTGGTCGTTCGCGTCGCCGGCACCCGTGAGGCCGAGGCGTTGGAGCTTCTGGAACGCGCAGGGATCGGAGCGGAGCGATCGATGGACTCGGCCGCTGCGCTGGTTGTCGAGGCGGCGCGATGAGCATTCTTCTCGACGCCTCGACGCGGCTGCTTGTTCAAGGCATGACGGGCAGCCAGGGGTCGTTCCACTCGCGGCTGATGCGCGAGGCGGGCACGCAGGTTGTGGCGGGAGTTACTCCGGGTCGCGCCGGCGCCTCGGTGGCAGGCCTTGAGGACGTTCCGGTCTTCAACACGGTTACGGAAGCGGTACAGGCGACCGACGCCAACGCCGCCTGCATCTTCGTACCGGCCGCCTTTGCCGCCGACGCCATTCTGGAAGACGCCGCCGCCGGCCTGGACGTAATCGTGTGTCTGACCGAGGGGATTCCCGTCCTGGACATGCTTCGCGTGATGCCTCGCGTCCGCGCCTCGGGTTCGCAGCTCATCGGGCCGAACTGTCCCGGCGTCACCACGCCGGCGGATGGGGTAAAGGTGGGGGTGATGCCCTGGGCCGTCCACTCGCCCGGGCACGTGGGCGTGGTGAGTCGCAGCGGAACGCTCACTTACGAAGTCGTGCAGCACTTGACCGACCTGGGCGCCGGGCAGACGACGACCGTGGGAATCGGCGGAGATCCCATCATTGGCACACGCTTCATTGACGTGTTGGAAATGTTTGAAGCAGATGCCGAGACTCATGGAGTAGTCTTGTTAGGTGAAATCGGCGGTGACGACGAAGAACGGGCGGCAACGTATATTCAAGAGCGAATGACGAAGCCCGTTACATCGTTCATTGCCGGAAAAACCGCACCCCCGGAACGCCGGATGGGGCACGCGGGCGCCATTGTGTCGGGCACGTCCGGCAGTGCGACCGCGAAGGAATCCGCGTTGAGGGCCGCCGGTGTGCTCGTGGGCGAGACTCCGGAGCACGCTGCCCGCTTGCTCGTAGACCGACTTCGATAGGTAGGAGAGTGTCCGGCTGGTGATAATGGACGGAACCGTGAAGACCCCGGAGTGGCTAGCATCGGCTGATGCGGCCATCCACGATGACCGACGGCCGGTGACAACGCGATGAAAGAAAACGCCCTCTCGTGGATGATTGGCGGCCCTGCCCTCACGGGCGGCGTCAACAGATCGGCTGAGGTCTTTGCCAAGGCCTGCGCCCGAGCTGGCCTGTTCGTGTTCTCGAACATCGAGTACCACTCGAACATCATGGGTCGCCACATCAGTTACCGGGTGCGCACGAGCGACACCCCGGTCCATTCCCACCTGGAACAGGTGGACTTGCTGCTCGCGCTAGACGCCGAGACGCTGTTTGGCACGCCTGAGTATCAGGATTACCAGCGGCACGGCGGCCACTTGCACCGCGTGGCCCCGGACGGTGTGGTGATTCTGGATGCCAAAGCCAAGATTGACCATTCCGCGATTGAACGGGACGACATTCACGTGGTCGCCCTGGCCTACGACGATCTTGTTAGAGAGTCCGTCGAGGAATTAGGCGTGACCTACAACGCCCGGCGGCACAGCGTGATGCGCAACATGGTTCCAATTGGCGCTTGCTGCGCGCTGCTGGACTTTGACATTAGTCACGTGGTGTCGCTTGTCGCCGAGGTGCTTCCCGCACACCGACAAGACATGGTTGAAATGAACCGCCACGTCTTGCAGCACGCCGCGGAGCAGGCTCGGCGCGCCTATGCCAAGGAAGAGTTCCACGTCACGCTGCGTCCGCGCCCCGAGCGCAACGGACACATGCTCATCAAGGGCGTCGACGCCGTGGGCATCGCCAAGATCCATGCCGGCTGCGGGCTCCAGACGTACTACCCAATTGCTCCGGCGTCGGACGAGAGCGTGATGCTGGAGCGCCACCAGACGTCATATCCCATCGTGGTACTCCAGGCGGAGGACGAGATCGCCTCAATGAACATGGCCGTTGGCGCGGCCCACGCCGGCGTTCGGGCTTCAACGTCAACCGCCGGGCCGGGCTTTAGCCTGATGGCCGAGGGCCTGGGCTTCGCGTCGATCACCGAGGCTGCAGGCCCGGTGGTGATTCTCTGGCAACGCGGGGGTCCGAGCACGGGCCTTCCCACACGGCAGTCACAGCAGGATCTGCGCTTCGCCCTGCAGCCCGCGCACGGCGAGTTCCCGCACATCGTCGTGGCACCGGGTGATGCCCGCGAAGCGGCGCGCATGACGCACATGGCGTTCAACTGGGGTGACCGGTACCAGATGCCGGTGGTCGTGATCGCGGACAAGTTCCTGGCGAACTCGCTGGTCACGCTAGATGACCTGGGCCTGGACGGGCTTCCCATAGATCGCGGTGAATACTGGACATTGGAAATGAACGGCTCCGAGCCCTACCGGCGGCACCGCTTGACCGAGTCCGGGATCAGCCCCCGGGCGGTATTCGGCACGCTTGGCGGACAGTACGTGACCACAAGCGACGAGCACACGGAGCGCGGCCGCATCGACGAGCAGATCGAGAACCGCATGGCGCAAATGGATAAGCGCATGCAGAAGCTCGAACTGGTGGCCGAGGAGATTCCGGACGAGTGGCAGTACGAGTTCGTTGGTCCGGACGACGCCGACGTCATGATTGTCGGCTGGGGTTCGACGCGCGGACCGATCCTGGACGCCCTGCCGGTCTTGGCGTCCGAGCATGACATCAGCGCCAACTTCCTCCAGATTCGGCTGCTGCGACCATTTCCCGCCACGGTCGTGTGCGAGAAGCTGAGCCGCGCCCGTAAGGTCGTACTGGTGGAAGACAACTACATGGGTCAGTTGGGCATGCTGATCGCGGAGCAGACCGGGATTAAGCTTGAACGGATGGCGCTGAAGTACGACGGGCGCCCGTTCTCGCAGGACGAAGTTGTTGAAGCCGTATGCGAGCACAGCGAGGCCGACATCGGTCGGCTGGTGCTTTCGCATCCGTAGGAAAGGCATGGAGCAACGTGGTAGTCGCTGACACCGAACGATTGACGGCCAAGACCTTTGGGGTTGAGGACTCGCATCCGGACTGGTGCGGCGGCTGCGGCGACTTCGGGATTCTGAGCGCGGTCAAGCAAGCGCTGGCCAAGCTTGGGCGTCCGCCGCACGAGGTCGCGGTGATCTCGGGTATCGGTTGTTCCGGAAAGCTCCCCCACTACATCAACTCCTACGGGCTGCACACGTTGCACGGGCGCGCGCTGAACGTGGCCACCGGGGTCAAGCTCGCCAACCAAAACCTGGAAGTCCTGGTGGCCGGGGGCGACGGCGACGGCTACGGAATTGGCGCCGGGTACTTCGTCAACTCCGGGCGACGCAACCTCAACATCGCCTACCTGGTCCACAACAACGGGGTCTACGGCCTGACCAAGGGGCAAGCCGCACCGACCATGCGCCGCGGCCAGAAGACCAAGGGTATGGCCGAAGCGGCGATCCAGGAGAGCGTGAACCCAATTGGGCTGGCTATCGCATCCGGCTATACGTTTATCGCCCGTGGTTATGCCATGGCGCAGCCGGACCTGGTTGACCTCATCGTGCAGGCCGTGCAGCACCGCGGAACGGCCCTGATCGACATCCTGCAGCCCTGCCCGATTTACAACGACTTGATGACCATTGACTTCTTCAGAGGCCGGGACATCGGGCACAGCCGCACGTATCGGCTCGCGGACGAAGGGTTTGACGGTCGCGTACACGACCCGAGCAATACCGACGAAATCGTTGCCAAGCAGCAGGCGGCGATTGCCAAGTCATTTGAGTGGGGCGATCGGATTCCCATCGGGGTTATGTACCAGCTTGACGCGCCGACCTACGAGGATGAACTCGCCGGTCGCCTGCCGGAGCTGGGAACTCAGAGCCTGCTGGATCTGGCCACGCCCGGGCAGGACGTCTCGCGGATTCAGGACGCATACCGCTAGCGTTCCACTCGCCTGATTGACGCCGGAATCGGCGATTCGTACCTGGCTGCCGTTGACTTTCCAGAGAACGGTTTCCGTGGCTGAGGGCTGCGATTTGTCGTGGGAAGGCTCAACCTGAGCCTGGTGAAGCTCACGAAGACCCAGCCGGCTCGCAACCGATGGTGTACGCCCCGCTCAGTCCGAGATTTCGCGCCGGTCGGCCGTTTCCGGTGGGCAAGTGCGCCCGGAAGCAGTTGGTCTTGGTCCTGTGCCAGACTCGCTCGAGCCCCCGTAGCTCAGTGGACCAGAGCGACGGCCTTCTAAGCCGTGGGTCGCAGGTTCGAATCCTGCCGGGGGCGCCGTTCAAGTTCTGCGCGCCGGGCGATGGCTGTCGCCAACCCGTGGAAGATCCATGCGTGGACCGGGTACAGAACGTACCAGTAGGCAAGACCCGCCAGTCCCTTTGGACTGAACACCGCAGTCTGCTCCAGGAGCGTTGTGCCGTCGTCCGCCGTTCGCAGCCTGAATTGGAGCCACGCCCGTCCCGGCAGTTTCATCTCGGCCCGCAGGCGAATCAATTCGTTGACTTTCAAGTCCTCGACTCGCCAGAAGTCGAGCGCATCGCCGATGCGCAGTTCATCGGGATGGCGTCGCCCGCGGCGCAATCCGACGCCGCCAAGCAGCCGGTCCAGTGCCCCGCGGATCCGCCAGGTCCAGTTGGCGAAGTACCACCCTCGAGCCGCCCCAATCCCAGCCAGCACCCGATAGACGTTGCTCGCCGGGGCTCTAATCCTGCGGTTACGCCGCTCAATGATCATCCCCTGGCCGGACTCCGAGAGAAACCGTTCGTTCAGTTGCGACGTCGGACCGGCGGCGTCGCTCCACGACGTGTCGATGTATCCCTCGTCGAGATCCCTTATCACCCGGTCGATTGCCGAGGCGTAGTCCAAGGGCTTGATTTCAGGGAAGAGCGTGCGCGCTCGGTCATTCGTCACCACGACATCGTTACGAAGCCCCTCCACAAGTGCCGCGGTGATGCTGGCCGGAATGGGGGTCATCCAGTGAACCCAGTAGGAAGAGAGTCGCGGGGTAAGGACTGGGACCGGCAGGAGCAGCCGCCGAAGGCCTCGGGCCCGGGCGTAGCCAAGAATGAGGCCCTTGTAGGTGGTCACGTCCCTACTGCCAATTTCGACGATCTGTCCGGCGCTCTGAGGCGTGGTGAGCGACTTCACCAGGTAGCTCAGAACGTCATCGACGGCGACGGGCTGAATTCGCGAGTAAATCCACTTTGGGCAGACCATGACCGGGAGTCTCTCCACGAGGTACCGGATCATCTCGAACGAGATGCTGCCTGCACCGACAATCACGGCGGCCCGGAATTCAGTAACCGGGACTCCGCCCTCCCGAAGCGCTTGTCCCGTCTCGTGGCGTGAGGTCAGGTGCCGGGACAGATTGGCGCCGGATTCCCCGAGACCTCCCAGGAAGATGATGCGTTTCACGTCCGCCTGTCTGGCAGCCATCCCGAATGCGCGAGCGGCACGGACATCCAAGTCGCCGAAGCTGGATCCCTTGTTCATGCTGTGAATGAGGTAGAAGGCGATATCGACGCCGTCGAGCGCGTTCGATAGGTCTTGAGGGTTGAGTGCATCGCCAACCGAAATCTCGACGTTGTTGGCCCATGAACGAGAGTCCGCGCGCCTGCGGTTTCGCACAAGAACGCGAACGCGGTGACCCTCGTGAATCAGGCGAGGGACCAGTCGTCCGCCTATGTAGCCGGTCGCGCCGGTAACCAGGATCATGTCCTGTCTCCCACCTTGCTTACATGATCTCAATTCAGCCTAGTCACGGCGTCCAGCTCAGCTTGGTGGAATGACACGCGACTGCCTTGAGGCTCTCGTGCCGAGCGACCAGTCGACCCTCTCAGGTCCAACGCCGGACTACTCGATCACCTGGGCTTGGTGCGCATGCTCAAAATCGGTCAGAACTTCTCGTCCTTGGTCAGTGACCAGGACGAGATCCTCAATGTGGTAGCCGGCGACGCCCGGATCAAGGTAGGCGGGCTCGATGCAGAGAACCATGCCCGGCTGGAGAAGTTCGTCAGTGGAGGGCTTGAGCATGGGGTGCTCGTGCAGGCCGAGGCCAAGCCCGTGACCGATGTGGGCCATCTGGAAGGGAAGTCCGACCCTCTTGTAGGCGGCTTTGCAGATGGAAAACAGATCGCCCGCGCGCAAACCGGGACGGATGGCCTCAAGCGTTTCGATGTGGGTCTGATAAAGCCGGCCGTAAATGTCGCGCTGGCGTGGGCTCGGGCTGCCGACGAATGCCGTGCGTGCCAGGTCGGACCAGTAGCCGATGAAGTTTCCGGCGACATCCGTGTGCAACACCTGGCCGGATTCCAGGCGCGTCGCTCCGGGGCGTGCATGCCATTCGAACGACCGCGTCCCCGTTCCGAGAAACATGAAGTTCAGTACGTCGGCGCCGGCGGCGGTGACACCGGCGGAGATGTCATCCGCGACATTCTTTTCCGACTCGCCCATGGATGCGCGTTCGAAGGCGCTGCGGATCGCTCGTTCGGTCGCTCGCCCCGCCGCGGCAAGCGCCTCGATCTCCTCCGGCGTCTTGATCATTCTGGCTTGGTCCATCAAGTCGCCACAGTCGACCAGCGTGGCGCCCGGGAGGCGCTCGCGCATCTGCTTGACATAACTGGCAGGTAAGGAGTGCAACTCCAGCCCAAGCCGTCCCTTGGCAAGCCCCTTTTCGGCAATAACGTCCGCCAGGAGATCCATCGGCGAGGTCACGAATTCCGTATAGCTACGCATGTCTGCGATTCGGCAGTCATCCCTGCAGGCGACGTCTTCGCCCTTGCATACGACGATCGCCGGGTCACCGTCCGCCGGCCACAGGAGCAGCGCCAGCCGGTCGGGGATGAGTCGCTGCATGACCATTCGAGCACCCGAAAGGTATGAGACGTTTTCCAGTGAGTTGGCGATGACGGCGTCAAGGCCAGACTCGGCGAGCAGGACTTCAAACCGTCTTGCGTTCACGTAGCAGCGTCCTGATGTTCCAATACACCAGACTACGGGGCGGTGTCGTGAGGCGCGATGCCTGCTGGGGCCAACGACGCCAGACCCTTGCCCTGGTAGCCGCGCTCTCGCAATGTGGTCGAATCCCGCCCGTCAGTGGGCGGCGCTACAGGGCGCTCGAACGACTGCTGGGTGACGTCGCCAGTCGAAGTCGGAGAAGCTCGCGTACATGATGCTCATGGGATTGTGTGTGTCGGTGAGAGGCGGTGCGCCACTCGCGGAGATCGAGCGCCTATGCGCGGTTGCCATTCACAGGTTGAGTCCTGGCAGGTCGAATCTCAGCGTTCCGCGGAGTCGCACGCCTCGGAAGACGTGGTGCCCGGCCGCGACTTCCATTCCCGGCGGAGAACGCTGTAATAGACGAGGTCCACATGCTCACTTCTCATTTTCCAATGCTCACGCAAGACGCCCTCACGGGTCATGCCCAGCTTTTCCATGACTCGCCACGACCGCTTGTTTTCGACGTGTGCTCGGGCGTACACCTTGTGCAACTTGAAGCTCTGAAAGCCCCACTCCACCACTGCGCGCGCGGCCTCGGTGGCAAGTCCCTGTCCCCACCAGCGCCGTCCCAGCAGGTAGCCCAATTCGGCGGTCTCGTGTTCGACATTCACGTGCAGGCTCAGGCCGCCAATGACCCACGGACCAAAGACCGCGGCGAATTCGGGATTCGTGGACCAGTCTGTGCAAATCTGGCGGCTGACGAAATCCAGCGCGTCGTCGCGGGTGTAGGGATCCGGTAGTGGACGAAACTGGGCGATCTCAGGATCGGACGCGTAGCTCCACACATCGTCGACATCGGTCGACTCGAACGACCTCAGCAACAGGCGCTCGGTCCGCAATTCGACTGGCATGTGCAGGTTTCGATTCATTGAACCTACTCTGTCAGATCGACCAGGTACGCGGTGAGCCTCGAGACCGATCTGCGGCTGCTGCTAAGCAAGACGCCATATTAGGTTAGATCCGCATGTAGCCGCGGTGCCTTCGAAGCCGTTCCGCCAAGACTGCCGGTCAACATCCCGACACCGAAGGCGGCGGCACAAGGCAAGTGGTCCCCGGGGCCGTAGCTTGCCTCCTGGTCCGGTCGATTGACGACCCGGGTTTCGCTACGAGCTGCGACGAAGGCGGCGCGTGATCGGGACGACGAGGCTGTACGTGAGGGTGCGGATGCGTTGAAAGCGTCGATAGAGCCCGATGTACGTGAACGCCAGCATGATGAGGTAGCCGGGCCAGTTGAAGACGAAGCCGATGAGGGCTTGCATGAGTTCGACGGGTCCGTCACCTGTGGCCCCGCTCGAGAGGGCGGCGAGGAAAAAGAAGGGCAACATAACCAGCGCGCCAATGATGAGCTGACCGAGCAGGCCGACTATGGGCAGGAAGATCACGTAGAGCACGGAACGGATGCGCCGCATCACCCGGTCAATGCCGTAGTCCTCGACCTGACCTTCACGGCGATCCTCGTAGGAGTCGAAGCCACAGTGCCGGCAGGTCGCCGAACGGGCGGCTGTGTGGCGACCGCAGTTTGGACAGGTGATGGTGCCCACGGTTGGTGCCTCGTGCCAGTGGCCTTCTGATTGTGGCGCGTCGGAGCGCTTTTGGACAAGTCGGGACATTGCGTACTATTCGCATCTCACCGCCTGTTGCCACGAGAGGTACCGGCCGCAGGCGAGTTGGGGGCCTATATCAGTCTTTGGCTACCAGGGGAGTTGACCAATGAAGATCGTCCGCTATGAATCGGATTCCGGGCCGAGTCCAGGCTCGCTGGCAGAGAACGGATCCGTGTTCGCCATCAGCGGCGACATCTTCGGCGACTTTGACGTCGGCGGCCGTGTGGCCGACGTCAACGAGCTGAAGCTGCTGGCTCCGGTTGTTCCACCAAAGCTGATCGGTGTCGGCGGCAATTACCTCGAGCACCTCCACGAAGGCGGCGAGGATGCCTTCGTGCCTCAGTTCCCGATGGTGTTTCAGCTCCCATCGACGTCGGTAATCGGCCCGGGCGACTCAATTGTGATTCCGAATAAGGCGGGATTCACGCATGCGGTGAACGATCCGAATCTGCAGGACGAGCCGTTTACACCAGTTGACTACGAGGCCGAGCTCGTTGTGGTCATCGGCAAGGCTTGCCACCGGATCGACCCGGACGAAGCCTTGGACTACGTGCTGGGCTACAGCTGCGGGAACGACGTAAGTGCACGACCGCTGCAGTTGGCGGAGATGGCAACAGGGGTGCTGATGCTGGGCAAGGGTCTTGAGACGTTCAAGCCACTTGGTCCGGTGATTGCCACTGATCTGGACCCCACGGATCTCAGGTTGAGGGGTCGGCACAACGGCGTGGTGACGCAAGACACGAGTACGTCCGATCTGCTCTTCAGCGTGGCTTCGCTGGTTACCTACCTGGCGCAGGCGATCCGGCTGGAACCCGGCGACTGCATCTACACCGGAACGCCGTCAGGCGGCGGGTCGCTGGTCCCCGGGGACACGATCGAGGTTGAGATCGACGGAATCGGCGTGCTGAGCAATCCGGTCGTGGCGGGGTAGCCGGCAGCTGACCTACGCTCGGCTCCCATCCACGCGGCGTTCGGCAAGCCAGTCGCTGCGATATTCGAGGCCGAAGCCGGGGCGGTCGGGTACCTGGACCATGCCGTCGACAATGCGTACTGGCTCGTCCCAGCACTCGTCGTGGGTGTGGCCGCTGGCCTCCAGGTAGATGCTGTTGGTCATGGCGGCAAGAATCTGGCAGTTGTGCTGCCAGCCGCCGTGGGTGGCGATTCGGACGTTATAGGCGTCAGCCAGCGCGGCCGTTTCCATGATTTCCATGACGCCGCCGGCGCGGCGGGCGTCGGGTTGCAGGATGTCCACGCCGCGCTTCTCGAGCAGGTCGAGCACGGCGTACTTGCCGTAGATGTTCTCGCCGGTGGCTATGGGCACTGACACCGCAGCTCGGAGTTCGCCGTATTCGGAATTCATCCACGGACGCAGGGGCTCCTCGTACCAGAAGATGTCGTACGGCTCATAGGCGTTGCCGCGCCGGATGGCTTCATCGACGGGGTGGATCTGGTTGGCGTCGACCATGACGTGAGCGTCGGGGCCGAGGGCGTTCCGGACCGCTTCAAGCCGGCGCAAATCGTCCGCAAGGTCAGGCGCGCCGACTTTGACCTTGACCGCCCGGTAGCCGGCGTCAATCGCCCGCTGGCACCTGGCGACCAGTTCGTCGACCGGGAAGTTGAGCCAGCCGACCATGCCATAGGCCGGAATCTCGGTCCGATATTGCCCAAGCAACTGGGCAACCGACGTGTCCCGCACCTTGCCAAGGATGTCCCAGACGCAATAGTCGATGACTGAGATCCCGAATACGCCGAGGCCGCTGACGCCGTAATACTCAGTCTGATCAAAAAGATGGCGTCTAAGGCGGCGGGGCATGGAGGCGTCTTGGCCGACGACCAGTTTCCGCATTTCAACTTCGAAGAGCTGGCGCGTGAGTTCGCCGCCGTAGCCCGAAATGCTGAGGGTGAAGGTGCCGTAGATGCCGCTCTCGGTGTGCAGCCGCACGATGAGGTCGCGACCAGAGGCGATGCGGTGGATCGAGTCTTCGATGACCCGCGGCGGTCCCGGCTGTTGAATAACGATGGTCTCGAGTTCGGTGATTCGCATGTGGCCTCGCAATTGCTCGAGATGTGAGCGAATCGGCGCTTAATGGGACTGCGCAGTCTAGTCGGCCGACGTAGTTTCACTGGCTGGCAAGCAGTGGGCAGCGGCACCTGATGCTGCTCGGTGGGAGGCTCGGCCGCGACGGCCGAAT
>LXNI01002191.1_pt1 | contig 14185 bp, 11 predicted proteins | sample 809091 | NCBI WGS metagenome assembly LXNI01 (sample SAMN04870527, study PRJNA318959) | sponge metagenome | biome: 01000161; feature: marine sponge reef; material: water | host: Sarcotragus foetidus | place: Greece: Milos, Mediterranean Sea | collected 2013-05-29 | depth 5-7 m | reverse complement strand
CGCCGTCGTCGGTCGCGACCTTGACGATCACCACCGACTCCTGCACCTCCTCGAGCACCGCCTTGACGTTGATGCCCTCGATCCGGCTTCCCAGCGGCGCCCCAGGCTGATTCGACGCGCCGGCGAGCATCCGCGCCCACGTCTCAGCAAGGACGTTCGGATCGAGGTCGATGGTCTCGTCCCCCGTTGAGCTGGCGTCGCCCGCGGCGGCGGAATCGTCAGACGCCACGGTGCCGAACAGGTTGGCATCGGCGAGAACCTGGCTCCAGAAATCGGCGTCGCCCGTGGACTCTTCAGGCACCGACGAGCCAGCACCGGTGCCCTCGTCGCTGCGAGGCAGCGCCGATGCGTCGGACCGCCCGGCAGGCGGCTGCGACCCTTCGTCGACGTCGTCGGCGTTGCTGACGTCGGCGACGACCGCGTCGACTGGGATCGATGCGGGCTGTCGTGGCGTCGCCTCAGCGACGCGCGGGGTGTCGTCGTTGCTGAGCACCACGAGGAGGATCAACCCAGCCACCGTCGCTCCTGCCACCGCGCCGATCGCAGCAGCCACACCGGCCAGCAAGCAGCCGGGTCGGGACCGCGGCAGATCGTCGGCGCCATGTGCGGAAGACGGCGCCTGCGAAGGCACAGCCGGCTGCTGAGCCGTCGACGGCGCTGTGAGCACTTCGGATGCCGGTTCGCCGTCTTGTCGCGCCTCGAGCACTGCTGAGGTTGGCAATGGCTCAGTGCTGCCATCGGGCGCGGAATCCGGTTGCGTCTCGCCGCTCGATCCCCGAAGCGGCGGCGGGCTGGCTGAATGCGGGAAGAACATCAGCGGACAGCGAGTCGCTCGGCTGCGCTCGCCGACAGGAAGTCGACGTGTTCCCGGAAGACGTCAGTGTCGGTTTCCTCTGCGTCGGCCATCACGCCTCGCAGGTACCGATTCAACACACCCTCCGCTATAGCAGCCAATCGCCAGTACGAGAACGCGCGGTAGTAGTCGACTCCCGAGACATCGCGCCCCGACGCATCGGCGTACCAATCCAGCATCTCGCTGCGCGACGCAAAGCCGCCCGCCTGAGTCGGAGCCGAGGTGCCCGCCGACGGCTCGTCGGGCGACACCCAGTTGTTCATCAGGTATCCCACGTCGGCCATCGGATCGCCGAGCGTGCACAGCTCCCAATCGAGCACGGCCACGATGGTCCAGTGCTCATTGGGTCTGGCACCGGAGATCATGTTGCCGAGCCGGTAGTCGCCGTGGACGATCGCCGAGCCGATCTGGGTGGGTTTGCGGGCCTCCAGCTCTGCGGCCACGTCATCCATGATCGGCAGTTCACGCGTCTTGGACTGTTCCCACTGGCGCTTCCACCGGCGCAGCTGCCGGCCCAGGTAGTCCTCCCGGCGGCCCAGGTCGCCGAGGCCGACATCGTCGGGCTCAACAGCGTGCAAGCGAGCCAGCACATCGGCGACCTGCCGGCTCAGCGGGCCCCGTTCGCTCTCGGGCACCAACGCCGATTCGTCGGCGGAGTGCAGCACCGCCCCGACCTCGTGGCTCATCACGTAGAACGGGGCCTCGTTCACCTCGGGGTCAGCGCACAGCGCAATCGCACGCGGCACCGGCACGTCGGTCTGGCCGACACCGGAGATGATCTTGTGCTCGCGGCCCATGTCGTGCGCCGTGGCCAGCACATGGCCCAGCGGGGGGCGGCGCAGCACCACCGAGGTGCCGTCGGCGCAGTGCACGCGGTAGGTCAGGTTCGAACGCCCGCCCGCGATCAGCTCGAAGCGAAGCGGCTGAGCAGCCTGCGGGACGTGCTGGGCAAACCAGTCGCTGACCGCCGGGGCATCGATCCCCGCTGGCACGTCCGACACATCTAGCCGCCGTAGGTGTAGAAGCCCCGGCCGGTCTTGCGACCCAGCAGCCCGGCGTCGCACATGCGGCTGAGCATCGGCGGCGGGGCGTAGAGCTGCTCGCGGAACTCCTCGTACAGCGACTCGGCCACCGCAAGGGTGGTATCGAGGCCGATCAGGTCGCACAGGGCCAGCGGGCCCATCGGGTGATTGCAGCCCAGCACCATGCCGGCGTCGATGTCTTCGGTGGAGGCAAAGCCCGATTCGAGCATCCGGATGGCGGACAGGATGTAGGGGATCAGCAGGGCGTTCACGACGAAACCGGCCCGGTCCTGGGAGTCGACCACCCGCTTGCCGAGCCGCTCGGCCGCGAACGCCCGGCACCGCTGGGCGGTGTCCTCGGCGGTCAGCAGCGACGAGATGACCTCGACGAGCCCCATCACGGGCACCGGGTTGAAGAAGTGCATGCCGATGACTTGCGAGGGCCGGTCGGTCGCCATGGCCAGCTTCATGATCGGGATGGCCGAGGTGTTGGACGCCATCACGGCGTTGGGGTCCGTCAGCACCTTCGACAGCCGGCCGAACACCTCCAGCTTGGCTGCCTCAGCCTCGACGACGGCCTCGATCACGAATTCCCGGTCGGCGAGATCGTCGAGGTCGAGACCGAACGACATGGCCCCCAGCGCAGATTCCCGCCCGGCCTCGTCGAGCTTGCCCGCGTTGAACGCCCGGTTCAGGCTCTTCTCGATGCGAGCCATACCGGCTGCGAGCGCACCTTCGTCGACTTCGACAATCTTGACGTCGCACCCGTTGCGGGCAGCGATTTCGGCGATGCCGGACCCCATCAGGCCGCAGCCGACCACCCCTACCCGTTCAATAGAACCGTTGCTAGACACGGGGGGCAATCTACCCGCCCGTGTCCGCCGGGTCCCCGGCACCCAAGCGGAGGTTCAGGAGAATCTCAGGCTGTCTGGCGGGATCGGTCGATGGCGCCGCGCACAGCGGCCACAACCTCGTCGGCAGTTGCGCCGGGCGTCAGCACCGCAGCCACGCCCGCCTCACGCATCGCGTCGAGGTCGCCGTCGGGCACGATGCCGCCCAGGATGACCGGGATCGATTCGGCCCCCTGCTCACGCAGACGTTGGACGACCAGCGGCATGAGCGCCTCGTGGGCGCCCGACAGCATCGAGACCCCGATGGCGTCCACGTCCTCGTCGATGGCGGCCGCAGCCACGCTCTCGGGAGTCTGGAACAGCCCGGTGTAGATCACCTCGAAGCCTGCATCACGCAGCATCCGCGCCACCACCTTGACCCCGCGGTCGTGCCCGTCCAGACCAAGCTTCGCAATCAGCACCCGAGACATCGCAGCGACCCTAGAGGATCAACCGAGAGATACAGACGCCACAGCTACTGCTCAGATTGCCCGGGATACGGGATGGCCTCAGGCAACGGCCCGCTGATGACCGGCGCAGCCGCCTCGAGCCCGGCAGCCAACCGGAACGCCGTCTCCCAACCACTGGGCCGAGCCCCGAGCTGAGCCATGGCCACCTCCGCTTCAGAACGCAACGCGTCGGTGTCGGGCGCTTCGAACGACTCGTGACCGATGGCGCGGGCCAGCCGCACCACGGCCTGGCTGAGCCGGCTGTCGGTGGCATCGATGAGTACCAGGGCCTGCTCGAACGCTGATTCCATCGCGGGCCGGTCGGCGTCGCGTGCATGGGCAAGGGCCCGGGCGACCAGCGCGGTGCGCACATCGAGATAGGTGCCCGTGCCGCTCGCCATGGCGAAGCGGGACTGCTCCAGCGCATCGATCGTGCGGCCGACGGCTGCATAGGCGATAGCCAGGCTGGAGTGCAGGTAGGTGGACGGCAGGTCGTCGGAGCTGACGGCTTCGAGTGCGGTGATCGCATCTTCGGGCCGGCCGAGCTGCAGCAACGCCAGCCCTACCGACACTTCCAAATCGAGCAGGCCGATCACCGCGGTCCGCTCGGTTCGGTCGGCGGTCTCGTCGGGGCCTGCGGCGGCGAATGCATCGCGTCCAGTGGTTCGATCCCAGCCGGCGCGTAACAGGTCGTCCATGGCGGCCTCGGGATGGCCCATCTGCACTGCTGCGCCGGCCCGGACCGCCCGGGCGAATCCTTCGAGCGGGCGGCCTGGCATGTCGCTGGCGTGCTGAAAGCACTCGGCCAGCACGGCCCGGCTGCGCTGCAGTTCGCCCACGGCGGCGTAGGACCGGCCCAGCAGGCCCAACGCCTGCACGACGCCGAAGTCGCTGTGCACGTCTCGGAAGACCTGTTCGGCTGCACGAGCTCTCTCGACGGCTTGCAGCGCCCGCCCTGACCACAGCCCCAGCGACGCCAGCAGCAGGTCCATCATCGCTTCGGTGAATCGCTCTCCTCGCTCGTGGGCGATGGTGTGCACCGATCCGGCCAGCTCTTCGGCCTCGTCACGGTCACCCGCATGGAAGCGCAGGAACGCAAGCAGGCTTTCAGCGGTTGCCAGGCCGACCATGTCGCCGAGGTCGCCGAATCTCTCGATGGCGGTGGTGACCCGGTCGCTGGCTTCGGAGATCAAGCCCTGCTCGAACGACAGCCAGGCCAGGTTCTGCAGGCACCATGCCACGCCGCTGTCGTCGCCGAGGTAGGCGAACGTGCCGTTGGACTCGTTGATGTAGCGGTCGGCGCGTGCGTAGTCGCCGGCTCGCAGCGAGGCAATCCCGCGCAGCCGCAGCGATTCGGCTGCCTCGCGCACCTCGCCCATCGTGCGGAACTGGTCGAGCGCGTCGGCGAGCAGCTTGTCTGCCGCTGCATGGTCGTCGCCGGCCAAGGCAACCTCGCCCAGCACGCGCAGACCATGTGCCGCGGCAAGCCGGTTGCCGTTCAGCGTCGCCAAGGCGCGGGCCAGCTCGGCGTCGGCATGGGCGCCGTGCAGCTCGCCTAGCCGCAGGCGTGCGGCCGCCCGTCCCAGCGCCATGTCGATGAGCCGCGGGTCGGCGTCGCCCAGCATTTCGATGGCGCGGCGGTAGAACTGCGCCGCGGCGTAGTGACTGTCGCGAGCCGCAGCCCACTTGCCGGCACGGCCGAGCCACTCGATGGCCACCTCGGTCATCCCGCCTTCGAAGACGTCGCCGTGGGGGCCGCTGCCTGCACGGGCATTGCCTCCAACCGATGTGCCGGTCACGGTCTGGCCGGCATCGCCGCCCAGTTCCACTGCCGAAGCGAAGTGATCGGCAATGACGCCGACCGAGTCGCTGGCGGGATCGTCGCGGTTCTGCGCCAGCCACAACGCGACGTCGAGATGCCGCTCGGCCCGGTCGATCTTGGTCAGCATGCTGTAGGCGACGTCGCGCACCACGTCGCTGCGGAACGTCCAGGCGTCTGCCTCGCTGGCGAAGATGTCCTTGTCGACCAGCCGCTGAAACACCGCGAGGTCTCCGTCGCCGCCTTCGGCCGGATTCGTCGCCGAAACCAACTCCAGCAGCTCGCTGATCCCGCCGCCGCCCCCGAGCACCGAGGCAGCATCCACCAGCCGCCGCTCGGGCGGGCTCAGCGTGTCGAGGCGAGCAGCCACCAGCCCGCGCAGCGTGTCGGGCATCTCTGCCAGCGACCGTTCCTCGTGATCGGGGCGGGCGCCGGGGCCCACGACGCCCGATTCACGCAGCAGCACGCACATCTCCTCCAGGAAGAACGGGTTGCCGCCGCTGCGTTCGTAGAGCTGGTCGGCCAGGTAGGCGGGAACGCTCCCGCCCAGCAGCTCAGCGGCCATCTCGGCGGTAGCCGCGCGACCCAACGGGTCCAGGTTCAGCACCACGGTGCTGTGACGACCCGGCGGCACGGTCCAGCGCTGCTCGTCCATGTTCCAGCGTGCCGTCGTGATGACGACGAACGGCTGGTTCGCCAGAGCCGCCAGCAGCTGCTCGAGCACGCTGAGCAGCCGCTCCTCTGCCCAATGCACGTCGCTGAGCAGCAGCAGCACCGGTCGGCGCCTCGTGAGGGCGCCCAGGAAGCGGCGCAGGGAGCGGAATGTGGCTTCGGCGCGCCACTCGATCTCCGCGGGGTCACCGCTGCCGACGCGCCCGAGCACGGCGAGCACGACATCGGTGATCTCGTCGATCTCCTCGTAGCTGACGGTGCTGGCGGGTGCATCCGAGCCCGCACCCGAGCCGGCGCCGCTCATCGGCTGCAGCACCTCGGCGACCAGCGACGAGATGCGCCGGGTGGCCAGCACGGTCGAATCGCTTGCGCTCACATCTGCCGCTGCGGCAATGGCGTCGCCCAGGCAGCGCAGCGGATTGGTCTCGTCGTAGGGCAATGCCATGCTCTCGAGCACCATCGCATCGTGGCGTTCGACCGCACCCGAGACCGCCTCGCGGGCAAGGCGGGTCTTGCCCATGCCAGCCTCGCCCACGATCTGGCACAGCTGCGCGCGCCGGCGGGCTACGGCGGTGTCGATGGCCGAGTCCAGCAATGCGCTCTCGAGGCCACGGCCCACCATTTGTGACAGCGATGCGCTGCGGTGCCGGCCGGGCGGCGCCAGTTCGCCGCTGGCCAGGTAGACCGGCAGCGGCTCGTCGCGCCCGCGCAGGCCGATCTCGCCCCGGGACGTGTAGTTCACGATGCCGACCGTGGCCGCCTGCGTCGTCGGGCCGACGAGCACCTCGCCCGCTTCGGCGAGGGTCTCCAGCCGGCTCGCGATGTTCACCGTGTCGCCCATGGCCGTGTAGTCGCCGCCCGCCCGCAGCGCCCCCACCAGCACTTCGCCGGTGTTGATGCCGATGCGAATCCGCAAGTTGAGGCCGCGCTCGACGTTGAAGGCCTCCAGCGAGCGCTGCATCCGGAACGCGGCCCGCAGCGCACGCTCGGGGTCGTCCTCGTGGGCGGTGGGCGCGCCGAACAGCGCCAGGATGGCGTCGCCGATGATCTTGTCGACCGTGCCTCCGAATGCGGTGACGTCGCCCACCAAGCGCTGGAAGCACTGGTCGATGAGATGCTTCAGTTCTTCAGGGTCGGCGGCCTCGCCCATGGAGGTGAAACCGACCAGGTCCGCAAACAGCACCGTGACGACACGACGCTCCTCGGTATGGGAGAGCAGGTTGCCGCAGCTCGGGCAGAAGCGTGCGCCCTGCGGCACTTCGGTAGCGCAGGCAGGGCACGTCATCGCAGCAGTCTAGAAACGACGCCGGAAACAGGCCGCCTGCCGGCTGATCCTGTTGTTTCCCGCCCTTGTGCCCAGTCGTCATGCGATTGGGCTCACGGGCCGCTCGGGCCGCGGCTTCGCCTATCGGCTCAGCCTCCTACTCGTCGGCGATTGCGTCGAGCACGTTCATCCGGCTGGCGCGAAACGCCGGGAACAGCGCAGCGATCAAGCCGAACACCACGGAGACCACCAAGAAGATGACGATCTGTGCCGCAGGAATCGAGACAGTGTCGATGATGTCGTCGGGGATCGCCACCGCAGTGGCAATGCCGAACATCCCGCCCAGCACCACCCCGACCACGGCGCCATACAGCGCCACCGCGGCAGCTTCCCAGCGGATCATGCGCCGCATCTGCCGACGGGTCATGCCCACGGCGCGCAGCAAGCCGATCTCGCGGATGCGCTCGAACACCGACAGCGTGAGCGTGTTGACGATGCCGACCAAGGCGATCAGCAGCGCGAAGCCCAAGAACACGTTCACCAGCACCAGCACGGTGTTGAGGTTCGACTCGACGCTCTCCTGGAATTCCTGACGGTCTTCCAGCTGAGCTTGGGGGTAGGCAGCCATCACCCCGTCGATGGCCGCTCGCGCAGCCTCGGGGTCGTCGATTGCCGAGCGCACCAGCACGATGTCATCGAACGCGGACGTCGCCACCTGCTGATACAGCGCGCTGTCGATGATCCAGTTGCTCCAGAACGCCGTGCCGTCGAACGTGGCTGCCACCGTTGCAGTGACGCGGTCTCCGCTGACGAAGGTGAGATCCACCGAGTCGCCGGGCGCCAAGCCCTCGTCTGCGGCAACGTCGCTGTGAATCAGCAGTCCGGTCCCCGGATCGAAGCCTTCCAAGCTGCCCTGGGACACATCGAGGTTCACGACGGAATCGAGATCGGCGATGCGCGCCGCGGTCAGCGTGGTCTCGATCACCGTCGTGGCAGGCTGCGGGCTGTCGCCGTCGGTCTCGATCTGCACGAGGTCGAAGTCGAAGCCCACCGGCGTGCCGATGCCCGCAGCGCGAATGTCGGAGCTGAGCGTCTTAGGCAAACCCGCCTGAGTGTTGACCGACACGACGAAATCGGCATTGATCGCGCTAGCAAAACGATCGACGAATGACACCTTGAGGGACTGGCCGACGATCGACACCATCGTGACTAGCGCCAAGCCGATCGTGAGCGCGACTGCGGTCGCGGAAGTGCGCCGCGGATTGCGAGCAGCGTTCGCACGGGCCAGACGGCCCGAGATCGGCATGATCCACGCCAGCGGTCGCGCCAGCACCGACACCACCGATCTGGCCGCCAGCGGGCTCAAGACCGATACCGCCACGAAGGTGATCGCGGCGCCCGCGCCGAGCGTGCTGAGCTGCGGCGTCGCGCCGTCGAAATCGGCGAACAGACCGAGACCGGTCAGCACGAGCCCGACAGCCAGCAGCAGGCTGCCGCTCGCCAGCCGCTTCCAGCCAAGGCTGGCACGCTCGTCGGCGCTCGCGCCCTCCGCCAGTCCCGCCACCGGCGAGATGCGCGAGGCCTTGATGGCGGGCACCAGCGACGCCAGCACCGTGAAGCCCACACCCACCACGACAGCCCACGCCACGGTGCGCAGCGTCAGCGGCAGCGAGCCTCCGGGCAGCGACGCCCCGAGCGAGTTGAACAGGGCCTTCAAGCCGAGGGCGCCCAGCATGCCCAAGCCCAGCCCGACGACCGACGCGACGACGCCGATGATCGCCGACTCGGTCAGCACAGACCGGCGCACCTGCTGAGGCGTGGCACCGACCGCCCGCAGCAGCGAGAGCTCCCGGACCCGCTGGCCCAGCACGATGTTGAACGTGTTGGAGATGATGAACGTGCTGACGAACAGCACGATGAACGCGAACACCAGCAGGATCGTCTGGAACGGCCCGATGAACGTCTCGGTGGCGTCGCTGAACTCCTCGGCAGAGTCGTCGGCGGTGATGACCTCGACGCCGTCGGGCAGCACGGCTTCGATGCGGCGCTGAACCTCGGCGATGTCCGCGCCCGCCTCGGCCCGAACGCTGATCACGGTGAACTCGCCGGGAAATCCGAGCATTTCCTGCGCTGTCGCTGTGTCGAACAGCGAGAAGATGGCGCCGACACCGGCATTCTCGGGGAAGCCGAACTGTGCCGTGCCCGTCAGGGTGAACTCGCGCGGGCCTGTGGGCGTGACCACCTGATACGTGCCGCCGAGCTCGAATTCGTAGCTGTCGTCGCCGTAGGTGGTGACGTCGATGGCGAATTCGTCGGGGCCGACGGGCCAGCGTCCGTCGATCAGGAAAAACTGCGACAGCGTCTCGTCCTCGAGCCAGTTGGCGCCTGCCACCGGCGGTCCGAAGGTGGTGACCGCGGTGCCGTTCCCGTCGACGGGGATCACGCCGTCCACGAACAACCCGCCGGCCGCAATCTCCACGCCGTCGACCGCAGCGATGTCGTCCACCAGATCGGCGGGCACCGCGGGCGCCACGGCCTCAGTGATGTCGCCGAACGACAGCTCGCCCCGCACGGTGTAGTCGGTGCCGGTGTTGATGTCCTCCGCGAGCTGATCGAAGCCCGAACGCAGCGAGTCGGCGGTGACGAACGCCGCCACCACGAACGCCACGCCGATGACGATGGTGCTGGCAGTCAGCGCGAAGCGGACTTTGTGGGCCAGCAGCGATTTGATGCCGAGTCGCAGCATGAATCAAGCGCCGAGCTGGTTCATGTGCGCACGGATGCGCTCTGGCGTGGGGTCGTGCAGTTCGTCGACGATCTTGCCGTCCACCAAGAACACCACCCGGTCCGCGAACGACGCTGCGACCGCGTCGTGGGTCACCATCACGACGGTCTGACCCATCTCGTCCACGGCATTGCGGATGAAGCCCAGGATCTCGGCACCGGTGTTGAGATCGACGTTGCCGGTGGGCTCGTCGGCGAAGATCACCTGCGGCTTGCCGGCCAGCGCCCGTGCCACTGCCACGCGCTGCTGCTGCCCGCCCGAGAGTTCGCTGGGCCGGTGCTTGAGACGGTCGCCGAGACCGGTGGCCCCCACCACTTCGTCGATCCAGGCGGTGTCGCCCTTGGCGCCGGCGAGGTCCATGGGCAGCATGATGTTCTCGATGGCGGTCAGCGTCGGGATCAAGTTGAACGCCTGGAAGACGAACCCCACGTTGTCGCGGCGCAGCAGCGTGAGGTCGCGTTCGGACAGCGAGGACAGGTCGGTCTCGCCGATGAGCACCTGTCCTTCAGTCACCCGGTCCAGACCCGCCATGCAGTGCATGAGCGTGGACTTGCCCGAGCCCGACGGCCCCATGATGGCGGTGAAGCGGCCTTGCTCGAAGGTCACGTCGATGGCGTCGAGCGCCCGCACCGCAGTGTCGCCCGCACCGTAGATCTTGGTGGCTGCGACGGCCTGCGCCGCTGCATGCGTGGGTGGAGCCGCGACAGACATATTGCCTCCCAGAGAAATTGCCGACCAACGGGCAACTCTACGCATGCCCGTCCGCTGCTCCCCGTGAACATCTTCACTATCTCGTGGCTGGTGCCGCCGGTGTGATGCCAAACTGCGGCATAGGTGAAGGGCCGCGACGGCGAAGGCGACGGCATCATGACAAACAGACTCGTGGCAGCCATGGCGTTCGCTGCACTGGTGATCTCGGTGCTGTCGCTGTTCGTCGCCCTGAGCGCCACCGCAGATGAAGCGGTGCCGCAGACCAGCGGTCTCTCCCCTCCGACAGGCTCGCTGCCGATCGCCGCGGAGGCGACGACGCCGACAACCGCACCCCCACCGACCGTCTCGGTGGCAAGTCGACCGACGGTGCGCGTCACGGGCGGAGATGGACGGCTAGAGGCAAGTTGGTCCGGATCGGGAGCGATCGACACCTGGCAGGTTGACGGGCCTGACGGCATCATGCAGCTGGCTGCATCGCAGACGTCATTCTCATGGGGACAGGTGGGCACCGGTTCGCACACCGTCCGCGTGCGGGCCGGCAATGGCGGCAGTTGGAGCGATTGGGGTTCGGGGACGGCCCGAGTGGACGACCTACCACCGCCGACCGCGGAGGCGGCCCGAGGCAGACTCCAAGGCTCCTATGTGTCCGTGCTGGTATCGGCGACGTCGGAATCAGACGCGGAACGGGCGCGCGAGCGATTGGAACGCCAACACAATCAGTCCCTGGGGATCCTTTTGAGCGACGACTACGAGAGTCTGCGACCTGGCTATTGGGTTGTCTTTGCGGGGCCATTTGACACCTCGAGAGATTCACAACGGGCCTGCTGGTTTGACCTGAATCGCCGCTCCGGTGCCGAGTGCTACGGACGTCGGCTCTCACAGGATCGTTCGGACCGCGACCTCGTGTGGGGACCATCGCCCAACTGAAGACGCACTCAGTGGTTCGCAGTCTCAGCCCAGTCCAGGCTCTCTGCGCGTCGGCGTAGGACCGTCGCAGTCCGGTTCGCCATTGACAGGCATACCGCCGATGTCAGCTGGCTGCCAACGTCGATGCCGCCACAACGCGACGCCGAAGAGCGCCGCTAGACCGGCAGTCGCCGACCCGTAGGTCCAGAGGCTGCGGGAGACCGCGAACGGAGCCACATCGCGTCCGGACCGGCCCGCCGCAGCGGTCCACGCGTCGTCAACGATGGTGGTCGATAATGGGTCGCTCACAAAGTCTCCGAGTGCGCGACCCGCCGATGCGCTGCTGGACAATCCGACGGGAGCCGGCACAGTCGAACTCGGACTCAGTTCCACCGACCCCTTGGGGGACACCGTCGCCTCGGCTGAGTCGTCATCAGCCGCCTCCGCTGTGCGAGGCGTCGCGTCTGCGGATGAACCTTTCCCGAAGAGTTCTTCGCCGAATGAAGGGGAGGGAGCTGCCGCCGCGGCATCTCTCCCACCGGCAGGCGCAGCACCGTCCTCTGTGGCGGAATCCAGGGAGCCTGGCTCCGGTGGATCATCCGCTTGCGCGTGGCGCGACGCCGGTTCGGCCCTCTCGACGAGAGCGGTGACTATTTCGGGCAACCGCCTGTCGACAATCGCAGCCGCCGCATCGCCAGGGCATGATGTACGAGACATCTCTCGGTGCCCGACGATTGTGCGCGTTGCCACCGGGACACCACGAGCGTGCAGGTTCGAACCGCGAGAGATGAACTTCGCTTTCGCTCCTGGTGTCGGGTCTATCCCGTACTTGGACGACAGCCAAGCGAGCAGCGCAGCCATGGCCGATACCGCCTCGGGAGTGGGCTCTTCCTTCGAGTGGTCGCCGATGAAGCAGCACAGCAGCGCGAATCCTTGGCTGCCGCCGGTCGCGTCACCACGTATGGGTGCTTGGATGCTGCCTGTTCGACCTTCGAATATGCGGCCGTAGGAGTCAACGAGAAAGTTGTAGGCGATGTCGTTCCAGCCTTTGGCGGACGACGTGTGATAGCTGTAGAAGCTCCGCAGATACTCGACCGCACGCTCCCGCGAGTATCCATTTGGCGTCGCGCTGTGGTGCACCAGGAGGAATCTCACATCGTCGAGCTCCTCGACTTCGAGCGTGCCCGTCGCGGGCAGATCTCCTCCCCAACTGGATCGAGGAATCACTGCGTGATCTGCGCCAATCGGTACCGGTTCGGCGAGGCTGACCGACATCGCCGCTGAAGGCCGCTGAAGCAGCAGCGCGCCCGCGGCTGCCGCGCTTCCGGCCGCGAGAAATTCGCGGCGGCTCAGGAACCACTGGCGATCAGCCATGCACATCGGTTGGGGGCCTCCCAAGAATGGCTCCTCGGCAGGACAGAGTACGAGTTGACGCAGTACCAATCGCGCGATGTGGCCGCTACGGGCGCTTCAGTATTTGATGCGGGCGAGGCGCGCGATGGTGCGGTAGGCGTCGAACACGCTTGGCACCTTCCGCAGGGCGGCCAGCAGCTGGTCGAGCACGATCGGATCGCCGGCCTCGACCTCGAACTGCATCACCGCTACTTGGACTTTGAGTTCGAGGACCGCGAGCACGCGTGGTGCTGACACATCCCACCGGGAACGGTGCCTACAGGTAGTGAGGACCTGGCAGAGGCTCAGGGGTCTCCAACGACCAGCGATGCAGGGCATCCGCCAGGTGCTGCGGCAATGCACCCCTTCGCCCGAAGTCGTCGCGGTGAACGATGACGATCGTCGCCGAGCGCCTGCCGGCGCCGAGGTCCCGCTTCGCCAACGGCGCGAACCCGCCACGGTCTTCTGTCACCAGAACGCGACTCTCGTCGACCGCCGTCTGATACACGACCGGGTCTGGGGCTTGGCGAAGACCGACGGTGGTCACGCTCACCGCGTCGTGACCGAGCCGACTCAAAGCCTCCGCAGCCGCGTGCGGAAGCATCTCGTCCAACAACCATCTCATTGCCGGATCAGATGCTCAGACCGGAGTCATCGTCGAGAGAATTTGCGAGATCGAACTCGTCGCCGAGCTCAAGCGTCAAGCCGCGCTCGCGGTCAGAGATCATCTCGTCAATGAGATCGAGCGCAACGACATCTTTTGCGATCATTGCCTCGATCTCCTCGGGGTACGCCTCCCAATATCGGATCGCCAACTCGACTTGTCGTGAATGGAGATCGGATTCAATGCACACTGTCCTGACAGGGCTGTCATCCGCAGCCGGCACCTCCCGTAGTGCCCGAATGATCTGCCAGACATCGGGACCTCCCGACAGGCATGCTCGGCGACCAGCGGTGCCGTCCATGAAGACGATGCCGGGGAATTGGCGAGTCTTGAGGCCTTCATCGATGAGCGAGGCCGCCAACACAGGAGGCGCTTGGTCGCTCGCTTCTCCCTCAACGCGCAGGCGCTCAGCCAAGTCCTCGGCGATGGGGAGAGAATCCGCGCGCGTCACAACTGCAAGCGTAGGCGTGTTTCTCGTGGGCCATCCAGCAGATTCTTCAGGGGCGGAGCGTAGGGCCTCGGCAGCCGGGGGTAAAGCTTGAGATGTCGAAACGGTCGGTGCGCAATCGTCCGGATCGCACAACTCAATCCGTCCAATACACATAATTCAAACCGTCCACATCAGATAATTCACACCGTCCAGTTCCTATGCTTGCCTGGGTGGACCAGTATCAGCCGCGGATCGTCGACACCGAGTTGGACACGCTCACTGCGGGCCTGCCCGCCATTTCGATCGAAGGGCCGCGCGCAGTGGGCAA
>LXNI01002190.1_pt1 | contig 14188 bp, 10 predicted proteins | sample 809091 | NCBI WGS metagenome assembly LXNI01 (sample SAMN04870527, study PRJNA318959) | sponge metagenome | biome: 01000161; feature: marine sponge reef; material: water | host: Sarcotragus foetidus | place: Greece: Milos, Mediterranean Sea | collected 2013-05-29 | depth 5-7 m | reverse complement strand
CCCCGGTACGTCTCCTGGCGGATGTGCATCAGCACCGCGCAGCGCAGCACGGTCTCGCAGCCCGGACCGTGCCGGCCCGGCCCGCGGCCGTCACCGGCTCCCAGGTCGGCGGCGACCAGCGCCGCCAGGTCCGGATGCCCGTCGAGCCACGCCGAGGCCCGCTCGAGGAGCGCCGCCACGGGGTGGTCGACCGTTTCGGGATCGAATAGACTCGTCTGCGTGGTGCGCATCCTGCGCATTGCGACCTCCGGCGTTCTCGGTTTCCCGCGTTTTTGTTGGCAAACTCGAACAAGGGTAGCCGAAACGCCGGTTCCAAGCCACCTTGGAGACAGATTTCCGCAGTCGGATCAGCGCGTTAAGCATTTCAGGACAAGAACTAGCTAGCTAAACCGCTCACCGGACGGGATCGGGCTTAAGCATCGCGGGCGATGAGCCCGGGCCACTTCCAAGCCGCAACCGCCAGCACGACGATGCCTTCGAATGCGATGATCGTGCACGCCGCGCTGGCACCGACCCAGCCCGCAAGCAGGCCGAGGTGCGCGAACCCCAACGGGCCGCTGCCGATACACACCGACAGGAGCCCCATCATCCGCTGCCGGCTCGCCTCCGGCGCGTTCAGGAGCACCAGCGTGCTCTGCATCGCCGCAAAGGCGGCCAGCGACAGTCCGAGTGCGACGAGCAATCCCCCGGACAGCACGGCGCTCTCGGAGTTGGCGAAGCCCATTGCCGCCACCAGGTAGACCAGCACGCCGAAGAAGTACAGGTGGCGGAACTGGCGCCGACGCGCAAAGGCGGCCAGCATGACCGCCCCGAGCAGCGAACCGAGCCCTTCCATGCTCGCCAATACGCCGATCTGGAACGGCGCCAGATGGAGTTGATCGGCCCCGATCACCGGCACCATCGAGATCACCGGGAACCCCCAGACGTTGAACACCACGGTCGTGGCCAGCACGCCTTGGAGCACCGGCAGGCCGCGCAGGTCCCGCAACGCGCCGCGGATTCGGCCGATGGCCTGGCTCGCGACCTCGGCGACGGACCCGGCAACAGGACGCAGCCCGAGCAGGAGGCCGAACGCCAGCACGTAGGCGGTCGCGGTCAGCAGGAAGGCACCATCCATGCCAGCCACCGCGTAGAGCGTGCCGCCGAGGACGGGCCCGAGCACCCGTGTCCCGGAACTGGCGACGGTGTCCAAGCTCATGGCCGCTCCGAGCCTTGCCCGTCCGGCGATGTCCGCCAGCAACGTTCGACGAACGGGAAAGTCGAGCACCCATGCCAACCCGGCGACGAAGGCGCCGAGCGCAACGTGCCAGACGGCCAGTCGACCGAACACCGCAAGGCAGGCCAACACGCCGGCCAGGGCTGCCAGGGCGGCGAATGTGGCCAAGAGAACGCGCCGGCGGTCGAAGCGGCCCGCGATCTCGCCGCCGAAGAGGCCGAACAGGGCCAGTGGCAGCATGCGCAGCATGAGCATTGCCGCCACGAGGGACGGCGAGCCGGTCTCCTCGAATACGAAGATGCCGACCGCGAGCATCTCGAGCCACCGGGCCGTCGCCGTGCAGGCGCCGACCAGCCACAAGCGCAGGAACTGCGGGTCGGCCAGCAGCGGACGCGCCGGGTCACGCACACTCGTCAACGGACGGGACGTTGTTCGAGCCGCTACGCCACCGTCCAGCCGTCGTCCAGCAGCTTGACACTCGCAAGTACCGGTCGACCATCCGGGCGGGATGCCGTGTAGCGCGCTTCGAGGCGACCACCAGTACTCGCGGCTACACGAACCACCGGCCAAGTGATCGTGTAGAGCGGCACTTTCACGCGGCCGACCCAATGCGGCTCCGCAGTCAACGAACAACGTCCGACGCAGAGATAGAAGAAGCGCCCGCCCGGCGGACCCTGCACGAACGGACCAGCGAAATCCGGCAGGTCGGGCAGCTTGCCCTGGCGCACCGTGACGGTGAGGTCGAACGCGATGTCCTCGTCGGCGGCCTCGACGTAGTCCAGGCGCGTGGCTTTGGCACCTTTGCCGCGCTGCAGGCAGAACGCATGGCCGGTCGCGGGGCCGGCCACGACGATCGTGAGGCCAAGATCAACGCTACCCTTCATCCGGGACGTCCGCATCCGGGACGTCCGCATCCGGGACGTCCGCACACCGTGAAGGTGCGCCTCCGTGCGCGCTTGACGCCAAGCATGTCATGTCCTTCGCGAGAGGTGGTGGTCGCAGTATGCACCGCGGTCGACGCTAGCGGGGCTGCGCGCCATTGAGGTACGCGGCCCGCTGGCTCTAGCGGCGACTCGACCGATAGGCCCGCCAGCCGCCGAACGCCGTGACGTCGGCAGCGTCGGATGCGGCCCGGCCTTCCGCGATGAAGCCGTTCACCCACTGTCCGTCCGCGAGTTGGACCGACCCCAGGCCCAGGGGCGGCGCAATCGTCGCCAGGAAGCCACCGACCTCGCGTGCCGGCAGCGACCAGACCTCCACCTCGATTGCCGCACCGTTCCCGTCCGAACGCCCGTCCGAGCGCACAAGCGCCGGCCGGTTTCCGTCCGGCAGCGCGTAGAGGCGGTAGCACGGGGCCGTCCGGGTCTGCGCGACGAGGTACGCGCCGCGCCGGACCAGCTCGCCGTTCAGCGGCTGCCCCGCCATGTGCGCGCCGCACACCGCAATGCGCAGTTGGTCCGGGCACGCAACGACGGGCTCGCCGCGCAACGCCGCGGCGGCGTTCAGGAGCGCATGGTCGTACCCGGCGGGCGCCATCAGCGTGACGCCGAACGGCAACCCGGCAGGCGTCTCCCCCGCCGGAATGGCGATGGCGCAGAGATCGAGCAGGTTGACGAAGTTGGTGAACGCGCCGAGCCGGGCGTTGGTGCCGAGCGGGGCGCGTTCGACCTCCGCCAGCCGATAGATCGTCGGTGCAGTCGGCAGCACGAGCACGTCGGACTCCGCGAAGACCGCGTCGGCTTGGCTCTTGAGGTCGGCGAGCCGGTACTGCGCCGCGAAACACGCCGTCGCCGACGGTCGACGACCCGCTTGGATCACGGAGCGCGTCACCGGCAGAACCGACGCCGGGTTGCGCTCGATGAAATCGCCGACGGCGGCCTGGCGCTCGGCCACCCAGGGACCCTCGTAGAGCAGGTCCCCTGCGGCCAGGAACGGCGCCACATCGACGGTTCGCGCGTTCGGCAAGGCCGTGACGAAATCACGGTACAACGCCCGATAGGCGTCGTTGCCCAGGAACGACAACGCCGCCGGATCGGCGAAGGCGTAGCGTGCGTTCAGGGCATCGAAGTCGGAGAACTCGACGCGACGGGCGTAGGCATCCTCGTCGTCGAAGCCGCCCGCGACGTCCGCCACCGAACGCGCATCCGCCACGTTCCGGGTGAAAACGGAAACGCAGTCCAGGGTCCGGCAGGCCGGCACGACGCCGCGCGTGGACCACCAGCCCCTGCTCGGCTTGAAACCCACCAGGGCGTTGAATGCCGCAGGCACCCGCCCCGACCCCGCCGTGTCGGTTCCCAGCGCGAACGCGGCCATGCCGAGTTTCACCGCGACCGCGGAGCCGCTGCTGCTGCCGCCGGCAATGTAGCCGGGCGCCACGGCGTTGCGCGTCGCACCATGCGGGGACCGGACGCCCACCAGGCCGGTCGCGAACTGATCCATGTTGGTCTTGCCGACCGGCAACGCGCCCGCGGCCAGCAGACGCTCGACGACCGTTGCCGACCGATCCGGCGTGTACCCGTAGCCCGGACAGGCCGCCGTCGTCGGCGTCCCGGCGAGGTCGATGTTGTCCTTGACGGCGAACGGCACCCCCCACAGCGATGCGCGCTGCGCCCCGGGTTCCTCGATGCGCGCGAGATGCGCATCGAGCGCCTCCCGAGCGAGGACATGAATCCAGACCCCGTGACGATCGGATGCCGCGCGCTTGGCGAGCCGCTCGATCACCGTCCGTGGCAGCGCCTTCCCCGCCGCGTAGGCGGCGCGCAACCCCGCAATCGTAGGCGGCTCCACTACGCGCCGAGCGCCAATGCTTGGCCTGCCTGCACCAGTTGCCCCTTGGACACCAGCACCTCGCAGATCACGCCGGACCCGGGCGCCGTCACCTCAAACTCCGCTTTCATGGACTCCACGACGAACAGCACATCCCCGGCCTCGACGCGTTGGCCCGGCCGCGCGGCCACCTCCCAGACCGAACCCGCCATGGGGCTTGCCACGAAAGCGCCCGCCGAGTCCGCCGGCTCGTCGGCCGGCGCGGCGGTGTCACTCGCGTCGTAGCTCACGAGGCCCTGCGCCTGCCAGTCGCGAAGCTCCGCCGCGAAGGCCTCGCGGCGGCGTTCCTCGAACGCCGAGATCGAGGCATGGTTCGCGGTCTCGAACTCCAGGTGCCGGGCGTAGTCGAAGACGCCCTCTTCGATGGCGATGTCGAGCCCGCCCCGCGGGAACGCCTCGCGCATGTCCTCGAGTTCCGCGGCGTCCACTTCGTGGAAGCGGATCCGGTCGAACGGCCGCAGGAGCCAGTATTCGTCGAACGATGCACCGCGCCGCTGCTGGTTCCAGACCTGCAGCGTGCGGCCGACGAACTGGTAGCCGCCGGGGCCTTCCATGCCGTAGATGCACAGGTACGCGCCGCCGATGCCGACCGAGTTCTCGGCGGTCCAGGTGCGCGCGGGGTTGTACTTCGTCGTGACCAGGCGGTGGCGCGGGTCGAGCGGCGTCGCCACCGGCGCACCCAGGTAGACATCGCCCAGGCCCATCACCAGGTAGTCGGCGCCGAAGACGATGTCCTTCACCGCCTGGTCGTCCGCCAAGCCGTTGATGCGCCGGATGAACTCGATGTTGTCAGGGCACCAGGGCGCATCCGCGCGCACGCTCCGCACGTAGCGGTCGACGGCCGCACGGCAGGCCGGGTCGTCCCAGGACAGGGGCAGGTTGACGATGCGCGACGGAGTCCGCGCATTCGCGACCGCGGTACCCGTGTCCGCCAGCGGACCGAGGCGTGCAGCCAGACCGTAGCCGGACCACTTCGTCGGATCGTAGCGGACGAGCAGGGAGCGGATGCCCGCCGTCATCTCGACAATGCCTTCGACATCGGCGTCGACGATCGCCGTCTCGAGGGCCGCCACGCGCAGCCGCAACGCGAGGTCGAGGACGTTGGCGCCGAACTCGATCAGCAGGAAGGCGTCTCCCGCGCGGCGCATGCGCACGTCCGCCAACTCCGCCACCACCGCCCGTTCGACGTGGTGTCGCCGACGGATTGGTCGATCGAAGGGCACCGACGGGTCGCCCGCGAGTGCGCGCTCCCGACCTCGCGACAGCGCACGCGCCTCGGACTCGGTTACGGCGCGCAACCGAACCGTCTCGCCCGCCGTCAACTGACCGAGTTTCCAGCGATCCGCGGCGATGACGGCTGCCGGGCAGACGAAGCCGCCAAGGCTCGGGCCGTCCGGCCCCAGGATCACCGGCATGTCCCCCGTGAAATCGATCGCGCCGTGGGCGTAGGCGTTGTCGTGGACGTTCGACGGATGCAGGCCGGCATCGCCGCCGTCCGGTCGTGCCCACTCAAGGGTCGGTCCGATCAGCCGGACGCCGGTGCGGTTGGAGTGGTAGTGCACGGTCCATTCGGCGGCGAGGAAGGCGCGGACGTCGGCGGCCGTCAGGAAGTCGTCGGTACAGTGCGGCCCCATGGTGATGCGCAGACAGTGCCGCTCAACCCAGTCCGGCGGCGCGACGGCGGGGTGAACCGCGGGTGTCCCGCCGTCCCGAAACCCGACGACATCGCCCACGGCCAGGGTGCGGCCGTTCATGCCGCCGATGCCACCGAGGGTGAACGTCGCGGCCGATCCCATGACCTCGGGCACGTCAAGGCCACCGGCCACCAGCAGGTAGGCACGGGCGCCCTGCGTGATGCGGCCCAGGCTCAGTACCTCGCCGCTCTCGACGGCAAAGGGGTCCCACGCCCCGACCTCGCGGCCGTCGACGGCCGCCTCGCAGTATCCGGCGACCAGCACCGTGGTTGCCGATCGGAACGCAAGCGTGGGCCCGGCCAGCGTGATCTCCAGGCCAGCCGCGCCGGGCTCGTTGCCGAGCCTGCGGTTACCTAGGCAGAACGTCAGATCGTCCATGGGCCCGGACGGCGGGATGCCCACCGACCAGTAGCCGTGCCGCGCCGGCAGCGATTGGATGGTCGTGTGCGCGCCGGCATCGCGCACCTCGAAAGCCGGCGCGCGATAGGCAAGATTCGCCAAGACCCCGGTGTGCGGCGTTCCACGAACGAACTCGTCGGAGTTCAACGCCGAGACCAGGTAGTCGCGGTTGGACTTGAGCCCGTGGACCACGGAGGACGACAGCGCCTTCGCCAATCTGCATCGCGCGTCCTCGCGGGTGCCGCCGACGGCCATGACCTTCGCGAGCAGGGGGTCGTAGAACGGCGACACCTCCGCCGCCGGGCGCAGCCAGGTGTCGACCCGAACGCCGTCCGTGCACGGGAAGCGCACGACCGATGCCATCCCGGGCGATGGCCTGAAATCCTGGCCCGGATCCTCCGCGTAGACGCGCCCTTCCATGGCACATCCCGCGGGTGTCAGGCGCCGCGTCAACTCGGTCAGCGGCGGCAACTCGCCGGCCGCCAACGCCACCATCCAGCGCACGAGGTCGACGCCGTACACCAGTTCGGTGACGCCGTGCTCGACCTGCAAGCGCGTATTCACTTCCAGGAAGTAGGCCGCCTCGAGGTCCGCGTCGTAGAGGAACTCCACCGTGCCCGCGCTCCGGTACCGAACCTGGCGCAGCAGTGCGCGGGCATCGGCACGCATCCGCTCGCGCACGCGCGCCGGCAGATTCGGCGCCGGACACTCCTCGATGACCTTCTGGTTCCGGCGCTGCAGCGAGCAGTCGCGGTCGCCCAAGGTCACGACCTCGCCCCGGCCGTCGCCGAACGCCTGGACTTCGACGTGGCGCGGCGCGGCCACGCACCGCTCCACGAACAGTCGCGGGTCGCCGAACTGGGCGGATGCCAATCGTTCGACGGCGTCGAACCGGGCGGCGAGCGTCTGCGCGTCGTCGCAGCGGTGCATGCCGATTCCGCCGCCGCCCGCGGAGCTCTTCAGCATGACGGGATAGCCGATGCGCGCCGCGCTCGAGAGCGCATCGTCCACGCCCTGGAGCACATCGCTGCCCGGCAGCAGGGGAACGCCCGCCCGCGCCGCCAGCGCCCGGGCCTCGTGCTTCAGACCGAACTGGCGCAGGTGCTCCGGTCGCGGGCCGATGAACGCCACGCCCTCCGCCGCCAGAGCTTCGGCGAAGTCGGCGTTCTCGCTGAGGAAACCGTAGCCCGGATGGACAGCTTCGGCACCGGTCGCCGAAACGGCGGCAACCATCTTGCCGATGTCGAGGTAGGTGTCCGCAACGGTGCCCGGGCCGAGTGCAACCGCCTCCCCCGCGGCTTCGACGTGCAGCGAATCGCGATCGGGGTCGGCGTAGACGGCGACCGACGCAATGCCGAGCGCGTCGAGGGTGCGGCAGATGCGAACCGCGATCTCGCCCCGGTTGGCGATGAGTACCTTCGAGAACATGCGCGCGCGACCCTCTACACCCTACCTACACCCTACCTACACCCTACCTACGCCCTACGCCGCCCAGAGCGCCAACTCGATCGGCGTGGGGTTGTAGGCGTTGCAGGGATTGTTGAGCTGCGGGCAGTTCGAGATCAGCACCAGGATGTTCATCTTCGCCTCGAGTTCCACGTACTTGCCGGGTGCGCTGATGCCGTCCTCGAAGGTCAGTTCGCCTTCCGGGGTGACGGGCACGTTCATGAAGAAGTTGACGTTGTGCGTGAGATCGCGCTTGGTGAGGCTCCATTCCTCGTGCGTATTGACGGCGAGCAGCCAGTTGTCGCGGCAGGAGTGCATGGCCTTCTTGTCGAGTGCGTAGCGCACCGTGTTGCTCTCCCCCGCGCAGGCGCCGCCGAGCGTGTCGTGGCGGCCGCAGGTGTCGGCGATGATCTCGAGCATCGCGTTGCCGTCGTCGGACGTGAGCGTCGTCCCGGCCGTCAGGTACAGGTTGCCCTGCTCGCGGATGGTGTCCACGGCGCTGTAGCGTTCGTGGGGGTTGTCGGCATTGAAGAACAGGGTATCGACCGCCTGGTTGCCGTGGAGGTCCGTGATCCGCAACACGTCGCCCGTGGCGATTCGGCCGAGCCAGTAGTCGCCGGCCGGAACCACCCCGGTCCACACGGCATCGTTGGTGTCGCGTCTGCTGTCCCGCATCACGGCTAACTCCCTAGCGCATACAGATAGTTGTTCATGAAGCCGCGAGCGTTCTCCTCCCGCGACACCCGGCAGACATCGTCCGCGGCGACGTCGTCGGCCAAGCTCAATTGGTAGCCGATGGGTTTGCGCGGGTACTCCGTCGCGGGATTCAACGGATGCGGACACGTGTGCAGGAGGACCAGGGTGGGCATCTCGAAACGCAGCGTCACGCTTGCGCCGGCGGGCGAATGGCCCACGACGAACCGCAGGTCCCCCGAGGACGACGCGTCCACGCGCGAAAACCAGTTGACGTTGGCCGCCATGTCGCGCCGGCCGAGGCCGTACTTGCCGAGTTCGACGAGGAAGCTGTCGCGACCGTTCCTGTGATAGTCGTTGCGCGCCTCCTGGTAGCGTCTCTCGCCCCACCTGCGGCGGACCAGCGCGGCATCGCAGGTGCCCGTCGCGGCGTCGTGCCAGCCGACGTCGTCGGCCACAACGGAACAGAAGATCCGGCCCATGTCCGAGTACAGGCAATGGCCGGCGGTGAGCCGGAACGTGTGCTGGCACTTCAGCGTGTCCGGGAGGTTCAGCCGTTCGAGGGGGTTGCCCGGGTTGTAGGCGAGCATGGCGGCGTTGCCTCCGCCTTCGACGTCGGTCAAGCGAAGCACGACGCCGGGGTTCAGCACGAACGACCAGTGGCTGCCTCCCGGCAGCACATCCTCATAGAGCGGATTTCGCGGCATCGCATGTAGCCTTTCTAGTTTGGGCTAGGGAACAAACCGGGCGGGCGCTCGGATTGATCGGGTTTTGACGTTGATCCGGTGCACAACGGCGGCGACATCGCGATCACGCCCGACCGGCAGGTCGAACGTGATCGTTGCCCCGTAGAGGTCCGGCTCGTGGGGATCGAGGCGCGGCTTGTCGAACACCAGGAGGCGCGAACCGAGCTTGAACCCCTCGGCGATGTCGTGGGTGATCATGAACACGGTGAGTTCGAGTTCGGCGTGCAACTCGACGACCAGTTCGTGCATGTCCATGCGGATGCCCGGGTCGAGGGCGCCGAACGGTTCGTCGAGCAGCAACACCCTCGGCTCGGCGACGAGCGTCTGGGCCAAGGCCAGCCGTTGCTGCATCCCCCCCGACAGCGCCGACGGGTAGTCGTCCACCGACGTCGACAGTCCGACGCGCGCCAGCATCGCCTCGGCCAAGGCGACGTGGCGACGACGCGTCGCCCCGAACGTGCGGCCCGCGAGTCGCGCCTTGGGCAGTTCGAGCCCCAACAGCACGTTGTCGAGTACGGTGAGGTGGGGGAACACCGAATAGCGCTGGAACACCACGCCGCGGTCGGCGCTCGGTTCCCGCCTGAGTGGACGACCGGCCAAGACGATGGTCCCTTCCGACGGTTCGACGTCGCCGAGCAGCATGCGCAGGAACGTGGTCTTGCCGCACCCCGACGCGCCGACGATGGTCACGAACTCGCCCTCGCGGACGCGCAGCGAGACGTTCTCCAGTACGGTCTTGCCGGGGAAGCGCTTCCAGACGCCGTCCACGCCGATCAGCGGTGCCGCCGCCGTGTTCACGCGTCGTTCCCGTACCAGGGGAAGCAGCGCCGGTTGAGGCGCTTCAGCCCGAAATCGAACAGGAAGGCGAGCAGCGTGATCCAGGCCACGTAGGGCAGGATCACGTCCATCGCGAGATACCGCCGCACCAGGAAGATGCGGTAGCCGAGGCCGTCGGTCGACGCGATCGCCTCGGCGGCGATCAGAAACAGCCAGGCTGCGCCGAGCGACAGCCGCACCGCGTCGACCAGCCGCGGCAGGATCTGCGGCAGCACGACGCGCAGCGCGATCTGCCAACTCGTCGCGTCGAGGGTCTGTGCCTTGATGAGCTGTTCGCGCGGCAGTTCCCGGACCCGTTGCTCGATGTCGCGCATCAGGAACGGCGTCGTACCGAGCACGATGAGCATCACTTTCGCCCACTCGCCGATGCCGAAGGCGATGAACAGGATCGGCAGGATGGCCAGCGGGGGGATCATGGACAGCGCACGCACCCAGGGCGACCAGAACGCGCTGAACCAGGGGACGAGCCCGTTCAGCACGCCTACCGCCAGGCCGATGGCGGCGGCAACGGCAACCCCTGCGCCTAAGCGTTTGAGGCTGGCCGCCGTGTCCTTCCAGAGCAGCACGTCGCCGGTACGGCGGTCCGGTTCGAAGGCGACGCGCTCCACCGCCTGCGCGATCGTCGCGAGCCCGGGCAGTAGCTTGTCGTCCGGATTCTCCGCGAGCCGCGCCTGCGACGCGAAGCCGTAGACGACCAGCACCAGCGCGAACGGGGCCGCTGCGCCGACGATCAGGCCGAACGGCCCGGGGAGACGGTTGATGAGGCGCATCGCTTCGCCACGCGATCGGGAACGCTCGCGCATTGCCCCGCCGGCGCGGCGAAAACTCTGCTCGACCACGACGTAGGCTACAGTTCGCCGTCAGCCGCCATCTTCATGTAGGTGTCGTCGAAGCGCAGCTTGACGTTGGTCGCCGAGCCGAGCACGTCGCCGCCCGGCAAGGCGATCCCGACGAAACCGGCGTCGGGCGCTCCTTCCCCGAGCAGACCGTGCTCGAACGAGAAGGCCGTGACATTGGCCATGGTCTCGCTCAACCTGCCGGAGCGGACGAACTCCACGGCCGGTCCGGGCGTGTAGAACATCTGCGTCGCCGCCAACTGCGCGTCGTAGCCGGCGAGGTCCGTGCCCGATGCCTCCGCCATGTGCGTCTTCGCCGCATCGGCAGCGCCATCCTCGCCGGACATGACGGCCATGGTCTCGTACCACGCGCCGACCAGCGCCTTGCCGAGACGCGGATCCGCCAAGGCTTCGGTGTTGACCACGAGCATGTCGATGATCTCGCCGGGGATCATGGACGAGTCGAACACCGGGCTCGTGTCCGGCATCGCCGTGATCTCCGCCAGCAACGGGTTCCAGGTCACGACGGACGTCACGTCGTCCGTGGCGAACGCGGCGACGATGTCCGCGTCGGAGGTGTTGACCACCGTGAGGTCGCGTTCGGTCAGGCCGATGCTCGTGAGTGCGCGCGCCAGCATGTAGTGCGACACCGACAGCTCCACCAGGTTGACATCCTGGCCCTTGATGTCCGCGAGCGACCTGCCCGCGCCCTTCAGCACGATGCCGTCGTTCCCGTTCGAGAAATCGCCCACGATGAGTGCGGTCGAGTCCACGCCGCCGGCCGCGGGGATGGTCAACGCATCCATGTTGGTCATGGTGCAGGCGTCGAACGCACCGATCGTGTACTGGTTGATCGACTCGATGTAGTCGTTGAACTGCACGACCTCGATGCTGATGCCGTACTTCTCGGCCCACTTGTCGACGATGCCCGCTTGGGCCGCGTAGTCCCAGGGCATCCAGCCGACGTAGATGCTCCAGGCGATCTTGTAGTCGTCCTTCGCGAAGACGTTGCCTGCGAAGACGGCGAGAGTCGAGACGATGGCGGCGGCGAAGGCGCGCCGGGCGGTGCGGCGGATGTTGCTGGGGAAGCTGTTGCTGCTGTCGATCATGGGGCGGCTCCAACGGTTGGCGGACACACGAGGAGGCACCTGCTCTCCCGGGCTTTTGTCCCTCCGTGTAGCCGAAGCGGCAAATCCGCCAGGCCGAAAAGCTCTCGGACCAGTCACCGCGACGGTTGGCGCCTCGGCCGGAACCCTAGCTTTCCTCGCCGCCTGGCATTGCGCCGGCGACTATCCAGATCGAGCGTTCGCTCTCCTTTGCGTAGAGGCTAGGCAAGCAGCGTGCCATCTGCGCGACCACGCGCCGCGGGGCCACGTCGGGCCCCGCACCGCCTTCCCGCCGCACCCGCCGGGCGCAACGAACGCACCGAACTGGTGCGTCAGGGCCGTAGCTTGGCCGCCATCCCGCGCAGGGCTGCCACGAAATCAAGCGGCTGGTCCAGGAACACGTGATGCTGGGCATCCTCGATGGCCTGCACCTCCACGTCGCCCGGGATCAGACCCAGCGTGTAGTCGAGCGTGCTCCGGGTGAAGGATTCGCTCAATGCGCCGTAGATGATGCCGACCGGAAGCGTGAGCCCCGTGTAGTCCTCGGGCTGCCGCTCGCCGCCCTTCAGGGTCAGCGGCAGCTCCTCGTCGAACTTCCAGGCCCACGTGCCGCCGTCGAGGCGCATGAGCGATCGCTTGGCGATGTACTTGAGGATGTACTCGTTGGCGCACGGTTGCGGCGGAAACAGCCGGAATCGGGCCTCAGCGGTTTCGCGATCAGGATACGCCTTGGCGCGGTCGCCGCCCATCATCGGACCGTCGGGAACCGGTTCATCCGGATCGCGAATGCCGGAGTCGACAAGGATCAGCGCGCCAAACCGTTCCGGGCGAAGGCTCGCCACCTTGGCGGCCATCATGCCGCCGAAGCTGTGCCCAACGACAATCACGTCATTGCCGAACCCGGCCGCATCGCATACCGCCGTGATCTCCATCCCGTAGGTGGCGGCGTCGTAGGCATAGCGGTAGTCGGAGTCGCCCATGCCGGTCAGATCCATCGCGGCCAACCGGTACTCGTCGGTGAGTTGCGGGGCGATGAAGTCCCACCAGCGCCGGTGGGCGTTCATGCCGTGGATCAGCAACATGGGCGGCTTGCCGGCCTCGCCCCAGGTTTGAAACACCACGTCGCAGTCGTCGACTTCGACGCTGTGTTCTTCCGAGGGCACCTCCACCGCTTGCCAGAACCAGTCCGGCACCTGCGCCTCACGACCCCGATCCCATCGTGCCACAGTCCCTTGCCTCGCGCGTTGTCCCATCCGACGCACTACATTACCAGTTCGATGGGACGAGTTCCCTTTGCGGCAGCCGCCCGCCAAGCCCGCCATCCGTCTTGGAACATCGGCCACCAAGCGTTTGCGTCGGAACGTCCCGGGACGCACAATGCACCCCCTCTTTACGGGCGTCTACGGGCGTCTACGGGCGTCGCCCAAGGCGACGCGTCCGGGTGCTGGCGGTCGCGCCGCCTTGGTGAAAGCGTGGGAGCATGTTTCGCAAGCTGTTCAAACGTAAGCCACGCCTCGAGGCGGCCAAAGCCGAAGACCGCGTTGCCGCACTTCGCCGCCTAGCCCCGGACGATCAGTCGACCTTTGCGGGACTCTTCGCGGAAGACCCGGACCCCGACGTGCGCTTGGCCGCCCTCGCCCGCCTGACCGATCCTGCCGCCCTGGCGGCCGGCCTCGAAGACCCGGTGTTGCGCGAGCAGGTGGCCTTAAGAGTCCTGACCGTGGTGCCCGACGATGGGAACGCCGACCTGCGCCGCCAACCGTTGGTCCGCCACGCCGCGCTGGCGGGGGCGGAGACAGCCGAAGCCGCCGTCGCGGCCGCGCGGCAGATCGCCGACGCATCGGCTCGGGCAACGGCTTTGGCGGCCAATCCCACCGCCCAGCTGCGACTGGCCGTGGCAGAGGCGACCTGGGAGCCCGCAGCCCTCACCGAGTTCGAGAAGGTCGCCCGCGGCAGCGACAAGTCCGTGCTGCGCGTCGCGCGCGAGCGCTTGGCGGAGCTCAAGGCCGCCTCCCACGAGCGGGATCGGCAGGACGCCGAGATCGAGAAAGTGCTGGCCGCGGCGGCGGGCCTGCGCGACGACGATCCGCACTACGATGCACGCCGCGACGCGATCGAGCGCGACTGGTCGAGACTCCTCGACACCGTTCGCGGCACCGACGAACTGTTGGCGCGATTCGGCGTCGTCACGCGCGACGTGGAGGCCAACCGGCGACGATTCCCGGCGCGGCGCGTGGCCACGCGGACTGTCGAAGTCGATGCGGGCGCCGCGTTCGAGCCGATCCTTGCCGAGGCGACGACCTTGCGCGACTCGGTGGCCGAGGCGTTGGCGGGCAGTATGACCCCGGCGGTGGTCGCGGCACTCAAGGCGGCCGCCAGCGCCTTGGCC
>LXNI01002189.1_pt1 | contig 14189 bp, 9 predicted proteins | sample 809091 | NCBI WGS metagenome assembly LXNI01 (sample SAMN04870527, study PRJNA318959) | sponge metagenome | biome: 01000161; feature: marine sponge reef; material: water | host: Sarcotragus foetidus | place: Greece: Milos, Mediterranean Sea | collected 2013-05-29 | depth 5-7 m | reverse complement strand
TCGTCGACGATGAGGGTGTCGCTGCGGGCGCGGAGTTCGACGGTGTAGCCGCCGGCGGCGGGGGTCATGAAGAGGCGGCCGTCGCGGGCGTCGAAGGAGATGGCGGCGTTGCCCTGGCCGTAGGTGCCCTCGAGTTCGAGCGCGAGGGTGGGGTCGAGGGGGGCGGTGGGAGGTGGGGTGGGGGGGAGGGGTTCGCCGGCGCGTGCCGCGATCATGAGTTCGAGGGCCACGTCGGAGATGCGTCCGGTGACCGTGTTGGTGATGTCGACGGCCGAGACCACGACCACGCCGAGCTGGGACTCGGGCAGGAAGGCGAGCTGCGTGGAGAAGCCGTAGATGGCGCCGCCGTGGCCGAGCCAGCGCTCGCCGAAGCGCTCCTGGACCGAGAAGCCGAGGCCGAATCCGGTGGCCGCGCCGGGGTCGGCGAACTGGGGCTGCCACATGGCCTCGAGGGTCTCGGGGGCGAGGAGGCGGGTGGGTGCGCCGGAGGGGTCGTCCCCGGTGGCCGAGGCGTCGTCGGCCGGGTCTTCCAGCTCGCCGCGCCGGAACATGACCTCGATGAAGCGCGCGAGGTCGAGGACGGTCGAGTACATGCTGCCGGCGGGGGCCATCCCCAATTCGAAGGTGGGCGCGTCGTAGTCGGGGCGGTCGATGCCCCACATGTAGGCGTCGGCGAGGTCGTCCACGATGTCGGGTTCCGGAGCGAAGGCGCTGTGGTCCATGCCGATCGGGGCCAGCACGGCGCGCTTTACATAATCCGCGAAGGGTTCGCCCTGGGTGACTTCGAGCGCGTACCCGACCACCGCAATGCCCGCGTTCGAATACTTGACGCGCGCCTCGGGCGGATAGATCTGGGGGGTACCGTTGAGGGAGGCGATGGTGGCGGCGAGGTCGGTGCCCGAGTCGTCGAAGTAGTTGCCCACGGGGGGTTCGCGAATGAGGCCGGCGCGGTGCGACATGAGCTGGCGCAGGGTGATGGGCGTGGGAGAGGGGTTGTCGGGGGCGAAGTCGGGGAGGTAATCGGTGACGGGGGCGTCGATGTCGAGTTCGCCGCGCTCGTGCAGCTGCATGACGGCGATGTCGGTGAAGAGCTTCGACACCGAGCCGACGCGATAGACGGTTGTGGGGGTGGCGGGGTGGTTGGGGGACTGTTCGCCGAATCCGGCCGCCCACGCGACGCCTTCTTCATCGACGAGCGCGATGGACATGGCCGCGAGGTCCTTGTGATCGCGCTCGCGCTCGATCATGGCAGTCAGCGCCTCCGCCACCTCGGCGTAGCCGGCGCGCGGGGCCGCTTGCGGGGCGCGTAGGTCCCCCACCTCTCCGCAACCCGCGAACGCAAGGGCCGCGAGCAATAGTCCGAGACCCGGCCGGGTGGCCCGCCTTCGAAACGCGATTCCTTGCAGTCCGGCGACCCCCTGGCCGTCGCCCTCGCAGTCCGTGGACAAAGCCGTCCACGCACCAGGGGTGTTTTCCACGGGCTGCCGGACCAGGCAAGTGGCATTCCTCACGGGTTGGGCCGGGATTCTTCTGCGCGGGTTCATCGTTTTTTCTCTCCGTCAGTGCCAGCGGTGGTTCGTCTCGACCTTGTAGAGAATGTAGTCTCTCAACCGGCACGCGAGCCCGTGATCGATATAGGGCACCCTCAGGACCTCGCTCGCGAGCCCGACCTCCAGGGTCGCCAGCCCCTTCCGGCGCTGGAGCGGCGACCGGGTCACCTTGACGCTCTGCGCCTTGCGGAAGAGAAAGGCGTCGACCTTGCTCTCGACGAATCCGCTCCGGATGGCCATCCCGTCGTCGTCGTGCACGTAGCCCAGCCGGCGCCAGCTCTGAAGGGCGATGAGCCCGCTCACGAGCAGGGACAGGAGAATCCAGATGGCGGAGAACTCGGCCCAGCCCACCGAGGGCCCCTCCAATGCGAATGCCAAGACGGGCAGGGCCACGGCGGGGGCGATGCCGATCTTCAGGGCGCGGGCGCGAATGTACTGCGGAGATACCCGCACCAACGCCCTGTTCCGGGGCAGGAGCGTGAGACCCCCGCCCTCTCGGCCGAACACCTCGGACCGTAGCGCTTCCGCCATTCGCGCCCGCAGGAGAGGAACGACGAGCACGTCGACGTCATCGGACGCCGCATGGATGCTCAGCCGGAAGCGGCGGAAGCACCGTGCAACCAGGTTCTGCGACAGCCTGACCTGCTGGATCTTGGCGGACTGGACCACCACTTCCTTCAGGCTGAATAGTCCCCCCCGCGTGCGATATGCGGTTCGTTCGCGGAACAGGGTGAAGCCATAGTAGTTCTTGCAGGCGCTGTAGATTCCGCCGGCCGCGATCAGAGCTACGACACCTGCGACAATGCCGGCTCGGAGGCTCAGGTCGGCGAGTCCCGTCGCGTAGTCCAGGGGAACCTGCTCCCGACCGATGGGCTCCAGGATCCCGTATTGTCCGGCAACGTAACGCAGGACGCCGCGGAGGTCGGCCACGAAACCGATGGCGATCACCGGTAGAAGGGCGTCGGAGACAAGTTGCAGGCCGATCCGGACCATGTCGCCCGCTGGAAGCTTCATGATGACTTCCTTGGACGATTCGGCCGAGTCGCGCGGGCCCGTCGCCGGTGCCTCGCCTCGGGCGTCCCCGGCATCCCCTTCAACACCTGGCACGGCCGGCCCCTCCCCCCGCGCCACACCGACCTTTGCCCGCAACTGGTCGGCGAACGCCGCTTGGACGGATGGGATGCGGGCCTCGACCCCGTCCGACCCCGCCGTGTCCACCTTTACCGTAACGAGTCCCAGCACGCGATCGGTGAGCGAACGATCGAGGTTGATCCCCTGGACCCGGTCCAGCGGCAGATCAATCGAAGTCTTCCGTAGCACCCCCTTCCGGATCAGGATCCGGTCCTCCTCAAGCCGGAAGCGGAAGAACCAGTACCGGAGCACCGCGACGGCGACAGTGAGAAGAATCGCGGCCGGGAGCACCCGTGCCAGCAGGGGTCTGGCGCGGACGAGAAGTGCTGCCAGGCCGAACGAGGCCAGCAACTGTCCCCACGTGTTGACTTGGCTGATGGTGTCCCGGATGAAGAACACGATCGCAAACGGCGTCGTGCGCCGCCATCTGCCGAAATCGGGCGATTTCGCCAACTCTTGTCTGCCTCTCTGCGATAGTCGCCGCGTCAGTACCAGGGCCTCCCGCTCGACTCCGCCCGGTAGAGAGCATAGTCCCGCAGGCGGCACGCCACGCCGTGGTCAATATAGGGAACGGTCACGGACCCGGTTGAAGTCTCGACATCAAGGGTCGCGAGCCCGTGTCGGCGCTGGAGCGGCGATTGCTTAACCGTCACCGCCTGAGCCTTCCGGAAAAGACACGCCTCCACTTCATAGCCGATCAGTCCGCTGCGGCAGACGATGCCATCGTCGTCGTGCATGTACCCGTGCTGGCGCCAGCGCAGCCATCCGATCGGCAGGGCAGTAACCAGGCAGACGCCACCCCAGGCGAGGGCGGCGAAGCCCAATCCGCGCAACAGCCCGATGTAGTCCTCCGGGGCCAAGGCATCGGATCCGATATACACCAACGAGATCCATGTCGACACGTACAGGACCAGTATCCCGCCCAACCAGCCCAGGATGAGGAAGCGCAGTGCGGCGGCCCGGATGTAGTATGGAGAAACGCTGTTGAAAGCCTTGTCGGTGGGCAACAGAGCGAGCTGTTCCCCTTCTCCCCGGAACACGCCCGACCGCATTTCCTCCACCAGCGCATCATCTGCCCAGGGGACCTCCAAGTCGTCCGCGTCGAGCCCCTCCGACTCGTAATCATCATCCTCCAGCGAGCCCCCGATGGTCGGGGTTTCCAACCGGTATCGCCGGAAGTAGCGTTGCACCAGATTCTGATAGAGCGTCAACATCTGGATCTTGCGGACCTTCACGACGACTTCTTCCTCCGTCATCAGTCCGGCGCGCGTGCGATACGAACGTCCTTCACGCCACAGCGTGAACCGGTGATAGTTGCGGAACGCGGCAGCCACGCCTCCCGCCCGGGACAGAACCACGCAACCGAGCACCAGGACTGTCGCGACCAACGTGGTCTCGAGAGCACCCAACCCCCCAACCGCGCTTCTCGCGACTCCAAACGCCTTGAGCGTCGTGTCCTTCACCCAGTCGCTCCGACTCCCGAGGAAGGCCAGCAACACCAGCAGGAATAGCCCGCGAGGGTGGGCGAGACCCATCCGGACCAGATCGGCGGGGGTGAGCGTTTGCAAAACCCTCCCCTGAACCTGGCCACGGTGCCGATCAGTGACGGCCGCCGGTACATTGCCCGCGGCGGGGGGTCGCTCCACGGATTCGGGGGGTGCGTCGGTTACGGTCGGAGGGCCACCCGCCACCAGCCCGTGCCGATGCGTGGCGACCCGTTCAAGCAGCCGGTCGGCCACCTCGGGCTTGACCGTACGCAGTTGCCCCTCGGCCGCGATCGAACCCGGCGTGTCCAGGACCACCGTGACCAGCCCGAGCACCAGCTCGGTCAGGCGCCGCTGGATGTTGACGCCCTGGATGCGTTCGTAGGGGAGGTCGAGTGCCGTCCTTCTCACGACACCCTCCCGAATGAGAATCCGGTCCTCGTCGATGCGGAAGCGGAAGCACCAGTAGCGCAGGAACGCGACGGTGAGGAGAGCGACGCTACCGATCGTGATGACCAGTGCCGCGTACTCGGGATTCCGCACCAGAAAGGCGGTCACGCCGACGGTGGCCGCCACCTGGCCGTATCCGTCGACGATCTTCCTTGCGGTCGTCCCCAGAAAAAAGACCATCGCGACCGGCGAAGTCCTCCTCCAGGCGCCGGAATCGGGCGAATCGGGCATGCGTCAGTGCCAGCGCCGCCGGCTCGACTCGACCGTGTACAGGATGTAGTCGCGCAGCCGCCAGGCGACCCCGTGATCCATGTAGGGGATGGTCACGGTATCGCTCGCCAATTCGACCTGAAGGGTGGCCAGTCCGTTCCGCCGCTCGATGGGCGACCGTTTTACGGTGACGCTCTGGACCTTGCGATAGAGAAACGCGTCGACCCTGCGTCCAACGAATCCGCCACGGCTGGCCATGCCGTCCTTCCCGTACACATATCCCAGTCGGCGCCAGCGCTGCAGCGCGGTGAGCCCTCCGCACACGATCCATACCGCGCACCAGATGCCTGCGACGCTCGCCCACACCTTCGTGAGCCCCGTCACGGGGATGAGAAAGAGGGCGCCGGCCACCGCCGGAACGACGCCGAGGCGAAGCGTGTGGGCCTGGATGTAGTGGGGAGACACGCGCCTGAACTGTTCGCTTTTCGGGAAGAGTATGAGGCCGTCCCGCTCTTCGCCGAACACCGATGTACGCAGTTCCCGGGCCAGTGGGGCATCCAGCAGCGGGACCTCGAGCACGCGCGGAACATCATGATGCGCTGATGCGTCCGCATCAACCGCGGGGTGGACACGCAGCCGATACCGCTGGAACCACCGCAACAAGAGATCTTGAGACAGGGTGAGCTGCTGGATCTTGGCGGTTTCGACGACGACTTCATTCTGCGTGAGGAGGCCGCCGCGCGTACGATACGCCGTCCCCTCGCGCCACAGGACAAGGCGGAAGTACCGCAGAAACGCCGTCCCGACCCCGATCGCCAGGACGACGGCCAGCGCGGTCAGCATGATGCCGCCGGTGAAGGTGTTCTCGCCGAGGGCGTCGGTGCGGGTGAGCGTGGCCTCGGCCGTTTCAAGAGCCGGACGGACGAAGTCCTCGGAGAATCCGAAGGTCTCGGCGAGCCGGTAGGGGAGTTCGCGCGGCTGCCGCCAGGCCGCGGCGATCAGCATCATGGCCAGCAGCAGGTTGTCGCGCCCGAGGCCAATGCGGAACATGTCGCCGGTGGAGAGCCTCAGCAAAACCTTTCGGGGAGACCGGACACCAGTCGTCCGCTCGTCAGCCGTGTCCCCGACCCCGGCCCGAACACCGTGAGCAGCACCCTGCGCGCCCTCTGGCTGTTCACCGGGCGGACCCCGCATTCCAGCGCCGATGCGGGTCTGAAGCTCCTCCGCGAGATCGCCCTTCACACAGGGCAGTTCACCTTCGGTCGTCTCCGATCCCGCCGTGTCGAGGCTTACCGTGACCAGCCCGAGCATGCGGTCGACCGGCCTGCGCTCGACGCTGATCCCCTGAATTCGATGGAACGGAAGCTCGACCGAGGTCTTTTCGAGGATTCCCTGCCGAATGTGGATTCGGTCCTCCTCGATCCTGAACCGGAAAAACCACCACCTTAGCACCGCGACCGCGACGACCAGCAGCAGCGCAAGGGGGATCAACAGCGCGGCGTACGGAGTCCCCCGGATCAGAACCGCGAGCGCGCCAAAGGCGGCGACCAGCTGGACGTATCCCCGCACAAGGTTGCGGATCGTCTTCCCGACGAAGAAGACGACGGCGAAGGGAGAAATCCGTCGCCATTGGCCGGAGTCGGTCGAAGGGCGCACGGGTCTGCGGGGCCGCCCGGGGTCAGTGCCAGCGCAGCCGGCTCGACTCCACGCGATAGAGCATGTAGTCCCTCAGCCGGGAGGCCACTCCGAGGTCCATGTAGGGGACCACGACCTGACCGCACGCGAGCCGCACGTGGAGCGTGGCGAGACCCTTCCGGCTCTGCAGCGGCGACTGTGTGACCTCCACGCTCTGCGCCTTGCGAAAGAGGAACGCGTCGACCTTGCGGCCGACGAAGCCGCTCCGGCTCGCCAGACCGTCGTCGTCGTGCAGATAACCCTGCCGGCGCCACCGCACCCAGGCGATCAGCGCCGCGATGGGGATTGAGGCGAGCCACCAGAGGAACAGGCCCAGGGCCACGGGCCCCGCAACCCCGTCCGCGAGCAACGGGCTCAGAAAGTCCGCTTGGAGCATGCCGGCCAGGAACGGTATCGCGATCAGCACCGACGTGAAGCTTATCCGTAGCGTGAGCGCACGAATGTAGGTCGGAGAGACCCGCTTGAAGGCCGGGGTCTGGGGCAGCAGGCTGAGCGCGCCGCCCTCGCGGCCGAACAACCGCGTGCGCAAATCCTCCGCCTCCGGACCCTTGAGCAACGGGACTTCGAGCACCTCCGCGATCTGCAGCCCCGCCGCTTCGGCCCCCCCCTGGTTGGGCACAATGGCGGCCGGCAGCGCCCTGAGCCGGTGTCTGCGGAAGAGGCGCAGGACCATGTTGTGGGACAGCGTGAGCTGCTGAATCTTGCGGTTCTCGACCACCACTTCCCTCTGCGTGAGCAGCCCGGCGCGCGTCCGGTAGGCGGTGCCCTCGCGCCACAGCGTGAAGCCGTGGTAGCGCAGGAAGGCCCCGAGCAGGCTAAAGGCCAGTCCGGCGATCACGAATCCGATCACGAATCCGATCACGACCAGCACCTGGATGAGAGTGCCCGCGCCCAAAAACGCCTCCTCGACGATGGGGTCCAGCCTTTCTGCGACGAAGGCGAAGGATTGGCCGAAGATTCCAAGAAACGCCGCCGCCATGACAAGGTTTCGGTTCGCTAAACCGATGCGGAAGATGTCGCCGGCCTTAAGCTTCAGCAGCACCTGGCCGAGCGATTCGGCGGGCGCCGAGGTTTCCCGGGCGACTCCGTCAACTGACACTTCAGGGACATCCCCGGCGCTGACGTCGTCAGCGACTTTCGCTGGCCGACTGGCCCGGATTCTGCCCCTCAGGTCGTCGGCAAGCTCCGAGGTGACCGACGGCAGCTGTCCTTCGGCCGTCGCCGACCCCGCGGTGTCCAGGCTCACCGTGACCAGCCCGAGGATCCTGTCGATCAGCGAACGCTCGACGTTGATCCCCTGGACCCGGTCGAAGGGAATGTCGAGCGCCGTCTTCCTGACCACGCCCTGGTGAATGTGGATCCGGTCCTCCTCGATCCGGAACCGGAAGAACCAGTACTGCAGCACCCCGGCCGCGATGATGGCCACGATCCCCACCGGGATCACCAGCGCGACCTGTGGATTCCTCTCGATCAGGACGACGAGCGCGCCGAAGGTCGCGACAAGCTGAATGATGCTTTGCGTGAAGGACTTGATCGTCCTCCCGATGAAGAAGACGATCGCGAACGGCGACGTCCGCTGCCAGGCGCCGGGATCGGAGGGACTCAACCTGCGTCCGCCGGAGGGCCGTTCTCGTGCGAGGCGCTCGCCTCGGCCTGGGGATCGGGCGGCTGCGAGTTCTGATCGTCTCCCGACTCGATGGCCTCCGTTTCGATCCGCTCCGACACGTAGACACGCAGTCGCTCGGCGGTGTCCGTGCCGAGCCCGCGAATCTTGTGGCCACTGCCCGCGGGAAAGACGGACAGGTTGGCCAGCCCGAAACGCCGGTCCAGAAGCCCGCTGTCGATCTTGGTGTGCTGGACCCGGTTGAAGGGCACCGCCTTCACCGAGCGCCAGAGAACCCCCGTCCTGTACAGAATGTCCTTCTCGCGAACCACATAGCCCCGGCGCGGCACCGCGATCATGGGCCATATCAGAATGGATGCGGCAAACAGCCCGAATCCGGCCAGCGCGAATGGCAGCAGCGAGTCCGCGAAGCGGCCCATGGCTGCGGAATCCCCGCCCTTAATCAGGAAGTAGGCCACGGTGCCGATGGCGCCGATCACGAGGACGCGCAGCAGGGCGCCGAGCTGCAGTCGCCGAACGAAGCGCGGGTGCAGGGGGTGCCAGGCGAGGTGGTCGGCGCCGGGCAGGGATTCGAGGGGGACTTCGGGGTTTATGAACATGGGGGAAGGGTGGGGGTGGGTCGCGAAGGCGGTGGCGTGGGGACGCTATACTAGCGCACTTGGGTGTTGGCGGGAAAGCGTCCTGGGGGACGTTCGTCAGCGGTAGCGGTGGTCGCTCAGGCGGATGTGGGCACCGCTCTCGTGCCATCTGGTGAGCCGGATTTCGGTGATGGGATTGACGTAGGTGACGCCTTCCGGGTCGCTGTCGGAGCTGGGGCGATGCGCGTCGCCGTATCGGTCTTGCAACCGCGTCTGGAGACCCGCGTGGGCGTCGGCATCGCGGTAGAACAACTCTACTATTCTGACCGTGCCCTCTTCGTTCACGCTCACCGCAATCGAGTCGGCTCCGCCGAAGAGTCCCGCCGTCCGGCCGAGGACCGTGAGGGGACGACCAGATTGGTCCGGTGCCGTCTCCAGGGAGGCCGGAAGTGGTTCCCGCAGGGAGATGACCGCACCGCCCTCCAGCTCCACGGACCGCGTGAGGGGGCCCTTGTGCGCCCGCAGCCGTGATTCGACCAAAGCGACCCGCGTCGTGCCGACCCTGGCGTGACTCAAATCCAGGTAAGTGATCCTGTTGCGCCAATGCAGGGACGGCTCCCGCCCCAGCCACGGTCCCCTGGACGATCCAAGCACGTCGCGAAACCGGGCAGCCAACCTCTCATAGTCATCTACCGGATAGACCAATACGATCCTCACAACTTCCTGGTCCCAGCCCGCCAGGACCGAGATTGAGTCCGTGGTGCCGAAGAGTCCGGTTGTACGCCCGACTACCCTGAAGGAGCGCAGCTGACCTGGAGCCATCTCGAGAGACTCCGGCAACGGCTTTCCCAGGGCGATGACCGCTCCTCCTTCCAGCTCCACCGACCGCGCGATCGGGCGCATCGCATCAATCGAGACTGGTGGGGGGGAATCGCAGCTTACTGGAGTCACCTCTACCGGTCGCCCATTTCCCGTCAAGCGGCCGGTGTCCGTATAGGTGGAGACAGTTCCGGCCCAGCCATTTCCGGATGAGAACAATCTGCCGCTGACCCCTGCAAACCCGGTGGTGAAGCCCAGTAGCAGCGTGTCGCCGACCAATGCGCCCGACATGAATCCGTGCACACTCGGCAACGCACCTTTCGGGACTACGATTCGCGTGCGGGGGGTCAGTCGTCCGTCGAAACCGCGAAACGTTCCCGCGAACTCGATTCTGGGAGGCATCTCGAAGATCGCCGAGTCACCCGTTTCATTCGGAAGAGGCCTTGGGGGCTGACCCGGTGCGGGCTCCGGCACGATCCAGTCCCCGACGGTGATGTCGTAGCAGCCGGTGAGTTTGTTGGCGCCCTCCTGCGCCGAGAGCGGGGCGTCGGTAAAGGCGATTCCCATCAGTGAGATAGCGCCGACCAGTGAAACGAGTACGCGCAGGCAGAACCTGCCTTGAGGCCGGATAGCGCAGGAGCATCTCATCTCTCGTTCAGGTTTTGCAGGGTAACTCTTGCCCCTCCATTCCGGCCAGCGACAAGCAGATACATCCGGGTGATGCGGTTGCCCCAGGTTTGTGCCCTCAAGTTGGGTGATCCAAACACGTCGCGGAAGCGGGCCTCCAGGGTCTCGAAGTGGTGTCCAGGGTAGAACAACTCGATGCCTTGGACCACCCGGGAATTGGGATACAAAGGAGATCCACCCATTCCGATCTGGATCGAGTCGGTGGTGCCGAAGAGCGCCGTGGTTTGCCCCAACACTACCAACCGCCACGACCGATCGGGAACGGCCACCGTCTGCACAGCGTCCGGAAGCGGTTTGCCCAATGTGATGACGTGTCCTGCGTCCAACTCCACGGATCGGGCGAGCGAGCGCATCGCGTCGATTGAGACGAGCGCAGGAAAGTCGCAGTTGGCCGGGATCAGATCGATGGACCGCGCGTTGACCTGTTCTCCCGAGTAGTCGACAAAGGTGGTAGCCGTACCGGCCCAACCATCGCCGGAGCGTGTCAGCCCTGCGTCCACCCCCGCGTAGCCGGTGCTGAAAACGAGGCGAAGCGAGTCGTCGGCAATCCACGCAACAGTGATGTAGTGGATACTCGGCAGCGCGCCCTCGGGAACGACGATCTGTGTGCGGGGAGGTATCAGGTCTCTGCGCCCGTACGGCCCCGCGAATTCGATCCTGGACGGAAGCTCGAAGTCAAGGGAGTCGCTCCGTCGGTGCAGAAGCAGAGCCGACGGCCCCTTTTCCCCGTACTCCTGCACGTACCACTCCCCGACGGTGATGTCGTAGCAACCGGTCAGTTCGGCGGTGTCTTCCTGGGCGGCAAGCGGCGCATGGCCCGGTGCGGTGGTCAACAGGACAGCGATGCCGACCAGAGAAACAAGTGCGCCGGCGCCGGTCCGGCCGTCAGCTCTGGTGAGCCCGGTCTCGCGGGAGATTCTCATGTCCTACCAACGACGGTCCCACAAGTCGACATGGGCTTCGCCGTTCCGCAGCCTCGTCAGAGAGAGGCTGGTGATCCGATTCAGGAACGCGGCGGTCTGCCCGCCCATTTGCTCAGGGACGCCATAGGCATCCCGGAAGCGGCTCTCCAGACTCGAGTGAACGTCGGGGTCGGCGTAGTAAAGCCAGATGTGCGTAACTCGCCGGTCCCCGATTACCACCTCGATGGATTCCGCACCGGCGAACAGCCCCGTAGTCCGACCAGTCACTGTCACGGTGTTCCGGCGTGCCGGAGTCGTCTCCAGAGCCTCGGGAAGCGGTTCACCCAGGGTGATTGCCAGTCCACCCTCCAACTCCACGGATCGCGTGATCGGCAACATCGCGTCGACCGGGACCGGCGGCGGCGAATCGCAGCTTACCGGGGCAAGCTCGATCGACCCCGCGTCGAACTTGAACGGCGGACCGAAGTCCCGTAACGTGCGGGCGGTACCGACCCAGCGATCACCGGTCCAGCCCAGCGTGGCCTCGACGCCGCCATAGCCGGTGCTGAAGAGCAGATTGAGCGAGTCGCCGGCGATCTCACCCGTCATCCACCTATGGACGCTCGGGAGCGCACCCTCCGGCACGACGATCTCAGTGCGCAAAGTGTCACTGGCGTCCCATCCACGAACCGGTCCCGCGAATTCGATCCTGCGTGGGATCTCGTGTTCGAGCCCCGGGCCAACCAGGTCGTCCGTCAGCAGATCCTTGGCCGTGATGTCGTAGCAACCGGTCAGTTCGCGAGGGCGTTCCTGGGCCGAGAGGGTGGTAGTGGTGCGGCCCCAAGGGTTAACCTCCATCAAGATGATCTGGCCTGTGCCATTCGCCAGGTCGTCCACCAGGAGACTGGTGAGCGGATTCCGGAACCCGGCGTGCCCAACTTCATCTTCTCGGGGAACGCGATAGGCGCGGCCCAAGCGGGCTTTCACATTCGAGTAGGCACTGGGGTCGGAGTAGTGCATCCATATGTGCGTAACTCGCCTCTGCGACGCTCCTCCTACTGCCACCGAATCCGCGCCAGCGAAGAGCCCCGTAGTCCGGGCGCCGGTCACGGTCAGGGTGCTTCCGCGTGCCGGAGCCGTCTTCAGAGCCTCGGGAAGCGGCTCACCCAGGGTGATGACCAGTCCGCCCACCAACTCGACGGATCGCGCGATCGGCAGCATTGCGTCGATCGAGACCGGCGGCGGCGAATCGCAGCTTACCGGGGTGAATTCGATCGGCCCTGCGTCGATAAAACGCGGATTGACATCGTACCGGTGACGGGCGACACCAGACCAGCGGTCTCCTGCCCAGCCCATGGTCGCCGTGACGCCGCCAAAGCCGGTGCCGAAGTCCACCTCAATTGAGTCGCCAATAATCTGACCCCACATCAGACGGTGCACGCTCGGGAGCGCTCCCTCCGGCACGACGATCTCCGTTCGTAGAGTGTCACCGAAGAGCAATTCGGAGAGCGATGCGGGAAACGGTCCCGCGAATTCGATCCTGCGTGGAATCTCGCTGTCAAACCCCGAGCCAACCAGGTCGTCCGTAAGCAGATCCCGGGCCGTGATGTCGTAGCAGCCAGTCAGTTCGGCAGGGCGTTCCTGGGCCACCATGGTCCCCGCACCGAGAGCAGCCAACGCCAGCCAGCCAACCGGCAACACGATGTAACGCATGGCGGTTCTCCTCTGCCGGAACCGGATTCTGCCGCCCTCACCGCACCTGGAACGTCAGCGTTGCCCAGTTCGATTCGTAGTCCACGTCCGCTTCGTCCGTCGTCTCGACCATATGAATGGTACGCACATACCACCGCCCCGTTCCGCTCAGCCTAATCGTCGCCACCCCGTCCGCGTTCGTGCGTGTCGTCACCGCCTCCAAATGTTCCCCCGCCGCGTCGTGCCCGTGATGGTCCTCGTAGTTCGCGTACACCAGCTGGTTCGCCACCGGCTGCCCCGCGCGCAGGAACCGCACCCGCAATTCGTCACCCCTGCGAAGCTCGTAGGGGTTGCTGAGCGGCATGAATTCCACCGGGTAGCCGAGTTCGTGAGCCCACTCACCGCTCCGCGCATCCCCCACCTGCACCAGCGCCTTCACATGCTTGCTGTAGCGCTCGGTGGCGTCCTCGCCGGTCTTCCCTGCCGCCGCCCGCTGCTCGATTGCGTCGACAATCCCGTCGTGCACCAGGTACTCGTTGAACTCCTCGGCGGTCAGGTCGAACACCCGCGCCGCCGTCGACACCCCGATCAGGTAGGTGCCGGGACCGCCCGTCTCGAAGGTCAGCATGGCCGTGTCGACGCTGTCGGGGCTCCAGTGGAAGACGGCCGAGTCCCGCCACGCCGACTCCGGGGGATGAACCACCCCACCGGGCCCCACCACGCTCACGTCGAGCATGCGGTCCCGCGCGATCGCGTTCTCGCTGTTGTCGAAGTCGCCGTTGATCAGCGCGACCATCGCGGTCGAGTTGGGCTCCAGGAAGAAGCTGTCGAGCTTGAGGAACAGGGTGTGCGCGCTGACCGCGGTGACGATCACGGCGGTGAGCACGGCGAGGGTGGCCAGGGTGACGGTGATGCGGCGTCCGATCTTCATGTGAAGTCCTTGCGATTCGGGTTGTGCTGTGGGATGGGGGGGACTCGTGGCCTGCGCGGGTCTACCCACTGGCTCCAAGAGTAGCGCCGTCCGTTGAATCGGGCACATCCGGACCCGCCTCCAGCCGCCCGAACCGCAGGAAGAGCGCGGGCACGACCACCATGTTCAGAAAGGTCGACGTCAGCAGTCCCCCGAGGACCACCACCGCGAGCGGCGCCTGGATCTCCTTGCCCGGCTCCCCGATCCCCAGCGCCAGGGGAATCAGCGCGAGACCGGCGGTGAGCGCGGTCATCAGGATCGGGGCCAGGCGCTCCATCGAACCGCGACGGATGCTGGTCTCAAGCGACAGGCCGGCAGCGTGCAGGTCCCGGTAGCGGCTCACCAGCAGGATTCCGTTGCGCACCGCGATCCCGAAGAGGGTGATGAAGCCGACCAG
>LXNI01002188.1_pt1 | contig 14196 bp, 14 predicted proteins | sample 809091 | NCBI WGS metagenome assembly LXNI01 (sample SAMN04870527, study PRJNA318959) | sponge metagenome | biome: 01000161; feature: marine sponge reef; material: water | host: Sarcotragus foetidus | place: Greece: Milos, Mediterranean Sea | collected 2013-05-29 | depth 5-7 m | reverse complement strand
AGTGCTCCTGAAACTGGCCCGAACCGGATTGTCTCTGTGGCCGCCCAGGGGTCCGCCGCAGCGTCGTCGCTCGTCGGTCAGGAGCGCGCGCCAACCGCGCGGGCTCGTGCCTGAGTCGGGCCAGGTAGCCGCCGGCGAAACAAGTGGAACCGAGCTCGGGGCGGCTCTTCAGCGGACGCGCCGCACGCACGTTCGACTTACGCCAGCAGCATCCGCACCCGCGCACGGTCGGCGTTCAGCCGCGCCGTAAGCACCTCCAGCAGCGAGTCCGCCAGCACGTCCTGATTCACAGGCGTCGCGGCTTGCACCTGGGCGGCCCATTTAGGCCGGATACCACTGGCCCCCGCCATCGCCCCGGCCACCGGCCCGCCCATGGCGCCGATGGAGTCGGCGTCCCGTCCGAAGTTCGCCGACATCAGTGCCAGTTCGTTCGGGTCGCCGTCGGCCAGCAGCAGTAGCGCCAGCGCCACGGACGCCGACTCGCGCGGGTCAACCGCGTTGCTATGACCCTCTTCGGGTTGCTGCGGCCAGTCCCAGAGGTGGTCGGCGTAATAAGCGGCGCGGAACTCGGCAAAGTCACCAGTCGACCGCGCCAGGCTCACCGCCGTATCGATGGCCGCGGGCACGTCGCTCTCGTCGTCCAGGTTGCTGACCGCCGCCTCTATGACGGACTCGGCGTCGGCCTTCGGACCGAACGCCGCCGCCGTAGCGGCGGCCATGGCCAGCGCGCCGTCCTGTGGCGAGCCGCGATGGATCAGGCTGGTGACCTCATACGCTTCCAGCATGGCCCGGCGCGGGTCGCCCGCGTTGATGATGCCGATCGGCGAGATGCACATGGCCGTGCTGTTGGAAATCATGTTGCCGATGCCGGCCTCGCGGGCTCTCACCCCGCCGGTCGAGATCTTGTAGAAGGAACTGGCCACCGGCGGATAGAACTTGAACGGGTTCATGCGCTCGCGCCACACCTGGGCCCAGGCCGCCGCGTTGACGTTGCCGTTCGTTCTCCGAATCGCCTCGCAGAGCATGTGCTTGAGCGCCGAGTCATCGGTCCCGGCGCCGGGCTGCAAGCCGCGGTGCTCCTTCAGCGTGGTGACCTCACCAAAGCGCTCCGCGATGAACTCGTAGTGCAACCCCTCCGTCGGCCCACCCATCGCATCGCCCAGCAACCCACCGAGCAGGCATCCCATTATCTTGTCGCGCAAGTCAGTCATGGCCGTCTCCGTGCTGGCCCAAAGCTCCCTGCCCAAGCTACACCGCGAAGGCCAGTCGCGCTGAGCCGTGGCTAAGCTCACCTGACGCCGCAGCAGACTCCGAAACTTCTCTTGACCCGCCTGGACCTTGATGCACTGACCGGCGACTACGGTCACCGACTGGGCCGGCTGACCGGTGCCCAGCTGCAGGCCGCCGTCGATCGATTCGACCTCGGCCGCCTCGTAAATGCCGCACCCATCCCCGGCGGCCAGTTCGGCCAGAACGTGCACCTCGAAACGGATTCGGGCAGGTGGATCCTGCGCGGCTGCCCCCACTACGACTGGCAGTTCCCTAAGGAGCGGTACTTCGCGCATCAGATCGCCACACGGTCAGGCATTCCAGCCCCTTGGCCGTACCTAATCGAATCTAGCCGCGACCTCTTCGGCTGGAGTTACGCGCTGATGCCATGCCTGCTTGGTCTCCAACTGTCAGATCCGGCAGTTCGTGAACGGCTGACTCCGAGTGAGGAGGTGTCGATCGCCCAGGGGCTTGCCACCGGACTGGCCGGGCTGCACGAGTTGACCTGGAAGCAGGCGGGCACATACGCGCTCGAGCAGGACGACGTAACGCCCTACGCAGTCAGTCACCGGGAGCGCGTATTGGGCGAGATCGACGATCTGGTGTCGCAGTGCGTCCGTCTCGACTCCCTGGAAGGTCCGGATCAACGCTGGCTGCGCCGGATTGTCGAACACAACCGGGCCGCGCTCGACGTGCCCTTCGAGCCGACCCTTGTGCATCACGACTTCACCGAGGCCAACGTCGTCATGAGTCGCGGCCGCACGTCATGGAGCGTGAGCGGCGTGTTTGACCTGATGGAAGCCTATGTGGGCGACCCGGAGGAGGATCTCGTTCGCCCGCTGTTCATCTACGTATCGCGCAAACCCGGGTTGGCGGCCGACTCTCTGCGGACCTACGTAAAGCACCGGCCGCTGCGCGAGCACGCAGTCGGGCGACTACGGCTGTACATGCTGCGCGACTGCCTGCTCATCTGGGAGTTCGGGCATCGCTTCAGAAAGCAGTGGGTGGCCAGCGCACGCGACTTTCGGACTTGGGCCGAGCTGTATCTGGGTCAAGACCTTGCGGCGATCGGCGGTGGCCCCGCAGATTGAAATGGTGTCTAATGTCCGGTACCAGCGCTCCCCCCGAATCGCTGAGCTTCTCTGATGCTCGACTTCAACCGCTCCTTCATCATCTGGACCACCCACCCCTGGAAACCCCATCCCCACTACCGCTGGGACGGTGGCTTCGTGGGCGAGTACGGCGACGTCTACCGCGTTCGCATGCAGGTCGACTCGACCATGGACATTCTCGATCCCTCCGGCTCGTCGATCACCCACTACCTCAACTACCCCTGCCGCACCGAACTCACCATCGCGACCGAGGAATTCTTCATGCTGCCCAGCGGCGAGTGGCGGGCGGTATTCACCCGCGAGGACCGAGTTTCGATCGCACGCGGCCCGTCGGATGTCCCCGAGCCTGTCGCCCGCGGCCCGTGGTCTGAGCGGTACGCGGACATGGAGTTTTGTCCCGTCACGCTCCCCGGCGCCGAACGCCTGCTCGACGGCCACGCCGTCAACGAAGCCACCCAGGCCGGCGCCGTCATCAACGGCCAGACCACCTATCGTGACAAGGCCACCGGACTCGAAGTCCGCGTCGAGTTCCCGATTCGCCTGATGAACCTGCACCCCGACTCCGGCAAGTTCCAGCTCTGCTGCGGCCCGGTGATCCTGCCTGATATGGCCACCTGGAACGGCGAAGGCGTCGACCGCGTCTTCCTGGCCGAGGTGGCGCTCAGCGAGTTCCACTATGTGGAGTTCATCCTGCGCCGCGAAATCGAGCCGGCGGAGAGCGAAAAAGAGTGGTTCCACCAGGTCCGCGGCCGCGACCGCCTTGAACTCTGGGACCCCGACAACCCGCCGCCCGAACCTCTGCAGATTCAGCGACCCCGCCCCCACGTCTACCACGAGACTTGGGCGCTGGATGCGGAGAACGTAATCCTGCGGGCACCCTAGCCCGATCCCGCTGCGGACGGACCATGATGGAATACGCGGGCTATCGGGCCGTGGTGAAGTACGACGATGAAGCCGGCTTCTTCCATGGCGACGTGATCGACACGCGTGACGTCATCACCTTTCAGGGCACGTCGGTTGCGGAGCTGCGTGAGGCATTCAAGGACTCCGTGAACGAGTACCTGAAGGTCTGCGCCGAGCGAGGCCGCAAGCCCGAGAAGCCCTATTCAGGCAACGTGGCCCTGCGGCTGACTCCGGCCCTCCACCGGGCGGGCGACGGCCGCCGCGCAGGCCGAGGCCAAGAGTCTCAATTCCTGGATCGCTGAGACCGTTGAGCGGGCGACGCGGGTGTAGTGATCCACGTCAGTCCGCTTGTGGTGGGCTAAAGCGCGCCAGCGCCCTGGCAACTGAGCGGAGCTAGCCGCCGCCGTCCGACACGTACGCGTCCGCTTCGATTTCCAGCAAGGACTCTTCGCCGATCAGGCTGGTGCAGCCAATGAAGGCCGACGCCGGCATGGCCTTGCCGAACGCCTCGAAATGGGCCCGGCCCACGGCGTCCGCGTCGCGCTCGATCTCGGTCAGATAGACGCGCGTCCGCACCACGTCATCCAGCGTCGCGCCGGCCTCGGACAGTCCCTTCTCGATGATTCCGATTGCGTGCTTGGCCTGCGCGTAGGCGTCGCCCGGCGCGTCGGGGTGCTCGGGCGGTAGCGGGCCGGTGGTGCCGGCGACCCAGACGTGCGGACCCACGCGCACGGCGCGCGAATATCCGATGACGGCCTCGGTTGGCTTGCCTGACGAGATGCGCTGACGCTGCATGAGCGTTGCCTCCTGATGGTTCCCGGCGCCTGCATCGTGGCGGCATCACCGGCTTGTGCGCAATTCCGGCCAGCCTCGCACCGGCGGAACTCGCGGCGTTCGGATCCGCTACATCAGCGAATAAGCGTGCAACCGCGCGGCGCCGTGGATGTGGAATCTCAGGCGAATCTCGCGTCGATCGCAGGCGCCGAGTTCTGCGCCCTGCCACCGAACCGGCTCCCGAACCCCATCGATGTCCAGCGGCATGCACTCCTCGCGGCCGAATCCTGCGATCACCTCGCCCGTGGCGGCGTCCAGCACGTCAAGGTCCACCCAGCTCCGCCGCGCGATAGCCTCCGCCACGTTGACGGTCAGCCGCGTGTCCGGCTCGATCTCCAGCGCCGTCGTCTCCAGCGACCCCGAAATCTCCCGGTCGACCGTCTGCATGCACGTGAACCCATCCAGCCGCAATGTCGCCAGTCCCAACTGCGTCAGGCGAACGGACCCGCTCTTCCCGCTCCCGAACTCTTTGGGATAGTTGCCCGGCGGCCAGAGGCTCCAGTCCTCGCCCTGTCCGCTGTAGTAGATGTAGATGGTGTCGTCCTTGACGATGATGCGGTCGCCCACCACCAGGAACCCCGCGTCCCAGGCCCCCCGCTCGCCCCGCGGGACCAGCTTGTCGGTGAGGCAGATGCGTGAGAAGTGCTCACCGTCCTTGCTCACGGCCAGCCGCAGGTCCGCGGCGTACTGTCCGAAAACCCCAAGCCCGTTCGGCACATACCAACCAAATTCGTAGACGGATATCCACCCCTTGCCATAGCGGTCCAGCGTCAGGAAGTGGTTCTCCTGCTCCAGCCCGTCCTTGGGATCAAGAAAGGGGTTGTCGGGACTGGGCGTGAACTTCTCGATGCTTGGCCCGTAGGCGATGAACTTGCCCCGGACCGTCCGTGGCCCCGGCTTCGCCGCCGGCACGCGCTCCTGCCAGATCAGAATGTACCGGCGATCCGGGTCCGTGGCTTCCTCGTCCAGCGCCAGGACCACGATGTCCGGACCGTGCGCCAACGCCGGCAGGTCGACGACCGGACCCACGGTCCAGTTAATGCCGTCGGGCGAGTACGCGGCACGGGCCGGCCCACTCCCTACGAGATCTTTCGTGACCATCTTGAACCGACGGGCCGGGTCGGGCTCCGTCGGATCGCGAATCACCGCCCCCAGCATGTCCAGGCAGATGTTGTTGTCCTTGGACCCGTTGAATTCGTAGAGCCCAAGCTTTGGCTTGATCCAGCGGACGCCGTCCTCGCTGTACGCGTAGCCCATGCGCCGCCAGCGCAGGCGCTCCTGGTCGGCCCCCGTGTACCAGCACTTGAACAGGCCATCGTCCGGGTCGTACAGAACCGTCCGCACCGACCACACGCTGGCCCGCACCGCGTCCCACTCGTCCAGCCGCCCCACCGGCAACACCGGATTCGCCGGGTGCTTCGTCGCCTCGCACACGCGCTGCTCCAGGTTGTGCGTGGCGGCAACTTCGTCAAGGTCTAGAAACAGGTGTTTCGCCATGTGACCGGGCCTTCGCGACGTTCAGGTTCGCTCGATGCGCATCGTCGCCGGATACACGACAGCGCGCAATCCTGGTCAACTCACCGCAAGCCGCCGGAACCGGCCGAGCACCGTCCGTCTAGGGCAACCCGGCAAACAGAATCCGTCGTCGCCGCTGGCTTTCGCGGACCCTCTGGTCAATTTCGTCCGGCGACCATTCCGCCAGCACCAGGGCGATGAGATCGTCGCGAACGAGGGCAAAGGCGGGATTCGACGCCAGGTTGACCGTTTCGTGCGGGTCCTCGCTCAAGTCAAACAGCTCGGGCTGCTCGCCGTGGTAGTAGTTCAACTTGTAGCGTCCGCGCCTGACCATGCGGCCCGGCCGGTCGGTGGCGTGCGCCTCATACTCTGAGAAGACGGCCCGTTCAGGATCCAGGGGTGTTCCTAGCAGGTTCTCGCCGGCAAGGCCGTCGGCGTCGGCCCCAGCGCCGTCAACCAGAGTGCGCGTCAGATCAAGCAGCGAAACCGGCGTGTCGACCCGGGAGCCGCCCTCGATCCGGCCCGGCCAGGCCGCGATCAGCGGCACGCGCACCGACGGCTCGTAGAACGAGCTCTTCCACCACAGCCCGTGTTCCCCGATCATCTCGCCGTGGTCGGACGTATAGACAACCAGCGTGTTGTCGCCGGCTCCGCTGGATTCCAGGGCCCTCAAGACCCGGCCCACTTGCGCGTCCGTGAAGGAGACCATCCCGTAGTACGCCGCGCGGGCCTTGCCTATCTGGTCGTCCGACAAGCCCTCGGCGCCCAGCGACGTCCGGAGTCGCCGGCTCTGCGGATGCACCGAATCCAGCGGCTCGCACGGTGCAGACGGCTGGTCGGCGTGAGCCGGAAAGTACTGGTCGAAATATTCGGGCCGGACCGTCAGCGGCGTGTGCGGCAGAAACCAGCCAACCACGGCGGCCCAGGGACCGTCGCGCCTCGCCGCGTCCGAAAGGTAAGCCACGGCGGCGTCGGTCACGCTCTCGTCGTACCGCTGCTGCCAGGTGTCGCCCGGGCCAGCCGTCTCCAGCCGCTCGCGGGTTCCAGGTCGCGCCAGGATCGGCGCGTCCCAATCCGGAAAACTGGATCCCATCACGCCGGGCCGCATCTCGTCGTGGATGCGCCGGGCGAAACCATGCATCTGATTGGGTCCGCCGATGCTCATGCGACCGCAGAGCGTTGTCTCGTAACCCGCCGCATTCAACCGGTGCGCCCAGGTTGGCTCGGTCACCGGCAGCGGGCGAGAGTTGTCCCAGGCGCCAATGGCGTGCACTGGCAGTCCGGTCAGGAAGGCGGACCGCGACGGCACGCACAGCGGCGAAGGACAGTAAGCGTTCTCAAACGTCACCCCTCGATTAGCAAGGGCCTGGATCGCTGGGGTGTCAATGAAGGGATGGCCGTACGGCGAGCTCACCATCGGGCTGTGCTGGTCGCTCATAAGCACCAGCACATTGGGACGCGCCGAGGCCGTCAAACCAGCCTGCGTTGCGTGGGCACGTCGGGGCCAGTCGCCTATGGTGCCGTGGTCGGTGTGGGCGTCGCCTGGTAGCCGGCGCAACTCACTGAACTCACGCCGCCGCATCGCTCGGGCGCGATGACCGAGTAATAGTCTTGGCGCACCAACTTGTCGTCACCGCCGCAAGCGCCGAGGGTAAGGCCGATCAGCAGCACGGCCGCCGCCATGCGTACGCGAAGGCTGCTCCAGAGTGCCGTCCGATAGGTAATCATGGTTCGTGCGCTCTGCGGACTTTGTTGCTCGGGCGAACCTAGCACGAGGTCGACCGGCGTGGATGATTGGCACCGGTCCTTCGACCGGAGATGCGAATCCGAGTGGTTCAGCCAGGCGCCGCTCTACGCGCTGCTGCTGGCCGAGCTCGCGGCACTCGTGGCGGCATACGCAGCGATGTGCACATGACCCGTCGCTCTAGGCCCTGAACGCCTGGACGATGGCCGTCCACGGCTCGGACCGCCACACATCGCTTGGGTGCCGGCCCGTGACCGCGATCGACACTGCGCCTTCCGCCAGCGCGTGCATCTCGTCCCCCGGCAGCGGCTGCCGGCCGAAATAGTCTCCGAGCTTGACGCGCAGCCTGATCCCGTGCTCATCGGCTTCGCACTCGCGCAGCCCAAACTCGCTAAACGTCGGATTTCGGCTCGGCCGGGTCAGCCGCACAGTCGTGTCCGGTCCGAAGACTTCCGGCACATTCACGTTGAGTAGCAGGGCGGGAAGTGGATCGAAGGCGTCGCAAATGGCCTGCACGAGTCGCCGGGTTGCAGTGGCGATGTCCGCATATTGGTGAGCGGCAGCGACCTCCTCGGCCGAGACCGCCACGCCCAACAGCCCGCGCTCCACCGCCACCTGCGCCGCGCCTACGGTGCCCGAGACTTTGAAAGGTGCTTCGCAGAGATTCCAACCGGGGTTAATGCCCGCCACCAGCGCGTCCACATTCCCGCCGAAGGCGTGCGCCGTCCCGATGGCCGCCAGCGAGGCTGGTGGGGCGTCCAGCGCGAATGCGGCGCACGCTGGATCGATGCCGCGCGGCACGGCGGCGCGACACAAGCGAATCTCGCGGCGCAGCGTGACGGACATGCCGGCCCCACTGAAGTTGCGGGTCGGCGCGTACACCGCCACCGACCCCAGCGGCGAGAGCTCTCGTGCCAGTGCCCAGATGCCTGGCTCATCGATACCGTCGTCGTTGGCAACGATCAGGTTCAAGTACAAGTCCTTGGCCTATGGCCCGATAAAAAAGGGCGCGAATCATACCGGCGCGCCTGCTGCTGCGCAACCGTGGCCCAGGCAACCGCCGCCGCGCATGCACTGGTACGCGCTGCTCCGCGTGAGCGGCCTGCTCGCTGTTGTCGGATGCCTCACCCGGCGCGTGGGCCGCAAGTCCAGCGTGACCCACGACCGGATGATTGGCCGCGTCTGACCGGACCAAACATGAACGCCGAGCGCGTGCGAAGATCGGTACTGAACCTGCGCTCGGATGAACTCTGCATGACCGTCACCGCACCTGAATTGAACGTCGTTGGAACCAGCCCCGTCCGCCACGACGGCGTGGACAAGGTGACCGGGCACGCGGTGTTCGGAGTCGACGTCAGCATTCCCGGCATGTTGCACGCCCAGGTGCTGCGCAGCCCGCACGCCCACGCACGTATCACCTCCATCGACACCTCGCGGGCCGAGGCCCTGCCCGGCGTTCTGGCCACGATGACTTCAGACGACATCCCGGTGGCCTCCGTCGAAGGCCCGCAGGCCTTCGGCAACGCCATCCGCCTCAAGGCCATGAACGTGATGGCCCGTGACAAGGCCCTCTATCACGGCCACGCCGTGGCCGCCGTGGCCGCGACCTCACCCCACGTCGCCGCCGAGGCCCTGCGCCTGATCGACGTCGAGTACGAAGTCCTCGACGCCGTCCTCGACGCCCAGTCGGCCAGCGCCCCTGACGCGCCGATCCTGCACCCCGACTTGCGCATGGAGACCGCCGGCGACTTCGCCGAAGCCCCGACCAACATCGCCAAGCACATCGTGCTGGAAGAAGGCGACATCCAGGCAGGCTTCGCCGCCGCCGACCTGATTGTTGAACGCGACTTCAGCACGTCCACCATCCACCAGGGCTACATCGAACCCCACAACGCCACCGCCTTCTGGCGCGCCGACGGCACGCTGGAAGTCCACTGCAGCACCCAGGGCCACTTCGGCGTCCGTAACGAGATCAGCCAGATGCTTGGGATTCCCGTCTCGAATATCCGAGTCGTCGCGGCGGAAATCGGCGGCGGCTTCGGCGGCAAGCTCACCAACTACGTCGCCCCGATCGCGGTGGTCCTGGCTCGTAAGGCAGGTCGCCCGGTCAAGATCACGATGGATCGCACCGAAACGCTCCTGGGCACCGGACCCGCCCCCGCCGCATTCATCCGCTGCAAGATCGGCGCTACCTCGGACGGCGACCTCACCGCCGCGCAGCTCGAAATGCACTTCGAGGCCGGCGCCTTTCCCGGCTCATCCGTCGGCGGCGGCGCCAACTGCGGCTTTGCGCCGTACCGGCTGGAGAACTTCCGCGTCGACGGCTACGACGTCGTCGTCAATAAGCCCAAGTCCCAGGCGTTCCGCGCCCCCGGCGCGCCCCAGGCGGCCTTCGCCGTCGAGGGCGTGATCGACGAGTTGTCCGAAACCCTGGGCATGGATCCCCTCGAATTCCGCCTCCGCAACGCCTCCGGCGAAGGCGACCTGCGCCCCAACGGCACCCGCTTCAACGACGTCGGCAACTGCGAGCAACTCCGCGTCGCCCGCACCACCGATCACTGGCAGTCACCGGTGACTCAGCAAGACGGCCGCCTCTGCGGCCGCGGCGTGGCCTCCGGCTTCTGGGGCAACGGCGGCGGAACCTCGTCCGCCACCGCCCGTCTCAACGGCGACGGCTCCGTCACCCTGCTGGAATCCTCACCCGACATCGGCGGAACCCGTACCTCCATCGCCATGCAGCTGGCCGAGACCCTCGGCATCGGCGCCGACCGGGTCCATCCCCGCATTCCCGACACCGACGCCATCGCCGAAGGCGGCAACGCCGCCGGCAGCCGCACCACCTTCGCCACCGGCTGGGCCGCCATCGAGGCCGCCCGTGATCTGCAGAGCAAGATGCGCGACGTCCTGGCCGACATCTGGGACGTGGCCGAGTCGACGATCGACGTATCGCTGGGAGGCTTCGCCGCCAACGGCTATGCCGTCGACTTCGCCGAGGCCGCTCGCCTGATCGTTGGAGAAGGCGAGGCCCCGGTGGGCGTCGCCACCACCACGCCAACCCTTCCCGGGCCCTCCTTCGCCACCCACATCGTGGACGTCGCCGTCGATCCCGAAACCGGCAAGGTGGATGTTCTCCGCTACACCGCCATCCAGGACGTGGGCAAGGCGGTCTATCCGCCCTACGCCAGCGGCCAGATCGAGGGCGGTATCGCCCAGGGCATCGGCTGGGCCATCACCGAGGGCTACACCTACGACGACGCCGGCCGCATGACCAACACCTCGTTTCTGGACTACCGCATGCCCACCGCGCTGGATGTCCCGAACCTGGAAATCGTCATGGTCGAGTACCCGAATCCCGGCCATCCGTACGGCGTACGTGGCGTCGGCGAACTTCCCATCGTTCCGCCGCTCGCGGCCCTCGCCAACGCCATCCACAACGCCACCGGCGGCCGCATTCGCCATCTTCCGGCCTCACCCGTCCGGGTGCTGGAAGCCGTAAACAGCTCAGCAAGCGCATAGCGCGCGAACCACCCCTCACGGAGGACCGACCAATGCCAACCGACCTGCCCACCGCAACCCTTGGACGCACCGGACTTGACATAACCCGTCTCGGCCACGGCGCCATGGAAATCCGCGGCGCCCCCCGCGGTCGCGACATCAGCGATGAAGATGCCAGCCGCATCCTCAACGCCGTCCTCGACTCCGGCATCACTTACATCGACACATCCAACGACTACGGCCGCAGCGAGGAGTTGATGGGCCGCTTCATCGGCTCGCGCCGCGACGAGTACATCCTGGCCACCAAGTGCGGCTGCATCCCCGGCGGCGGCGAGCACGTCTGGACGCGCGAGAACATGTTCCGAGGCCTCGAAGAGAGCCTGCAACGCCTCAAGACCGACTACGTGGACGTCATGCAACTCCACAACGCCACCGTCGAGCAGTGCGAGGCCGAAGGCGTCGTCGACACCCTGCAGGACATGCGCGCCCAGGGGAAGGTCCGCTGGATCGGCGCCTCAACCACGCTCCCGCACATGCCCACCTACATCGAGTGGGGCGTCTTTGACGTCTTCCAGATCCCCTACGCCGCCGTCCTGCGCGAGCACGAGGAGTGGATCAGCAGGGCCGCCCAGGCCGGCATCGGCACCGTCATCCGCGGCGGAGTTGGCAAGGGCGAGCCGGGCGTGGGACTGGCCAGCGCCGACCGCTGGGCTGCCTACGAGCAGGCCGGCCTGGCCGACCTCCGCGAAGAGGGCGAAAGCCCCACCGCCTTCATGCTCCGCTACACCCTCGCGCACCCCGACATCCACACCATCATCGCCGGCACCCTCAACCCGGACCACCTCGCCGAGAACATCGCCACCGCCCAACGCGGCGGCCTTCCGGCCGACGTCTACGCCGAAGCCAAGCGCCGCCTCGACGCCGCCGGCGAGTCGCCCGTCCCCGCAAACTGACCGCCGCGGACGAGGCCCTCGCTTCGGTGCTTAGCCTGTCCTCGCGCCTAGGTCCAAAACCGGCTAATCACCGACACGATGGCTCCAGTAGCGGTGGCCGTGGCCAGCACCGACCCGACCATCCACTTGATCAGGCGCGTCTCCAGGGCGTGCAAGTCCGCCTTGGTTGCAAAGGTCGGCAGTTTCGCCTCGAGCGTGGCTTCGATCTTCGTCAGGCGACGCTCAATGTCGAAAGCGGTCAACTCGGCCGTCATCGGCTCCTCCGTGAACCTGGGTCCCGGATTGCTGTCATCCGGGCGATAGTGGCCCGCCGCACCGCCCAGCAAGAGAGCCTGCGGAATTATAGCGGGCGGTGCCTCGTCAAAGTGACCCACGACCGATGTCTTTAACCTCTTCGTATTGGGTGATACGTTAGCGACCCCATGCGCTTCGGCGACCTCACCTATCTCGAAATCCGCCGCCAGGCGAAATCAGGCTGCCTGGCAGTCCTCCCCACAGGTTGCACCGAGCAGCAGGGGCCCCACCTCCCCGTCGACTTCGACACCTGGTTCGCCGAGCGCCTCTGCCTGGCGGCATCCCAAAGGGCCGCCGGCAAGTTCCGCGTTCAGTCGCTCGTTTTGCCCGCGATCCCTTTCGGTCCCACGCCGGAGCATCGGAACTATGGCGCGGGCTACGTTGACATTCCGCCCGAAGTCCACAGCAGTCTTGTCTCGGCAACCCTCGGTTCCCTCGCTGATCAGGGCTTCGAGCGCATCGTCGTCTGGCGCGGCTGCGGAGGCCACGACCTGCGCGGCACGATCCGAGACTTCAACCAGGCCAACGCCCAACGGTCCCAGGCATTCCTGCCTGACCACCCCTTCCACGACATCTGGTGCCGTCTCGGCGACCCGAACGTGCCCGGCGGTCACGCCGACAGCTTCTCAACCTCGATCTCGCTCCACCTGCGCCCCTCAACCGTGCGCATAAACCAGATCACCGATCCAGCTCACCCGCCGGTTGGCTGGCAGGATCCGGAGCTGGACTTTGCGCGCTACTCGCCCACCGGGGTCATTGGCAACCCAACCCACGCCAGCGCCGCGCTTGGCGCCAAGCTCTGGGCGGCCTCGGTGGACAGGGTCGCGGAAACCCTGCGGTCATGCGCGCTTCACGAGGAACCGGCCGACAACTCCTGATGACGAGTCAGGTCGGCATGAGTGAGCGGTCGCGGACAGCCTGAAACAGGCTGCCTCCGAACCCGGATCTATTCTTGAGGCTCGCTCCGGTTAGCCCGCCATCGCCGCGTTCACCAGCGGCAGAACCTCGCCGTCCTCCGCATGGCGTCCCAGGGCCTTCTTCGAGAACACTAGGTCCCCGTCAACGACCACTTCGAAAACGCCGCCGCCGGAGGGCGTCAGCGTCATCTCCGCCACGTCGGTTCCATGCTCTCCCAGGATCTCTTCCGTCGCACGGACGGCTTTAGGGAGATAGTTTCATTGGCTGCAGTATTCGATTGAGACTCGGGCGCCGCGTCCCATGGTGCGCTCCCTTGGGTGGCTGAAGTGTTGAACAAACCGGCCTATTGTCGCATGAGAGCCCTGGGCAACAGCAAGCGCGGACCTCAGCCGCAGTCGTCCCGCACGTCAATTGGCAGGTTGATCTCGCCGAACCAGGAGTCCTCTACCATCCCGAGCGTCAACGTATAGGGTCCGCTGGCCGACGGCGCCTGCACGCCCCCTTCGAATGCCATCCCGGATCCCGCCACGACTCCTGGGGCTCGTTGCGTCTGCACCTGGAGCAACCGCCCTTCCAGGTCTTCCAGTCGTTGCAGCATGAAGCGGTCGTCCGCTGTCGACCAACGAAAACCGATCAGGTGATCCAGGCCCCACGGCTGAGCGCCGGTGTTCAGCGCCTGCACCTGGGCAAGCGTGGTCTCCCCGGCGCGCAGGCAGGACGGCAGCGCCAGGATGCGCAGGTCCGCGGCAAGCGCAGGCGGCCCGTCCGCGCTCGGCGCGCGAATCTCGACGTCCGCAAAAACGGCGGGCGCGCCCTCAATCGTCAGCCGCAGGCGATACCGGCCGGGAATCGAAGGCGTGTGCCCACGAAGGAGATTGAGCGCCGGCGCCATGGATCGAGCCGCAATCACCGGCGGCAGGCGCAGCCGAACATCCTGTCGAACGGACTCGCCCGTCTCCAGCGGCTCCCACAGCAAGGTCCCTGACGCTATCCGCTTTCCTTTTGGTGGCAGCCACGGTCGGTCCGCCGGGTTGGAGAGCGTGACCGAAATGTCGATTGGCGCATCGCTGCCTGCGAACGGCGCCAGCGCAAGCCGCATCTCGACGTTGGACATCGAGGTGACGGGAGGTGTACTCAGCGGACCCAGGTGGGCGACGAC